>Ga0209594_1001515_pt1 | contig 11474 bp, 6 predicted proteins | sample AshMeaCrysSpring_FD_184126 | JGI IMG/M metagenome (GOLD analysis project Ga0209594, IMG submission 184126) | Groundwater microbial communities from Big Spring, Nevada to study Microbial Dark Matter (Phase II) - Ash Meadows Crystal Spring... | ecosystem: Environmental > Aquatic > Deep subsurface >...
GGTCGCGAAGACGCCGGCGCTGACGCTGGAGAAGGTGGCGGACAAGACGTCTGTCTCGGTGCTGGGGGAGACGATCACCTACACGTTCACGGCGAGGAACACCGGCAACCAGACGCTGACCGCGGTGAGCATCTCTGACCCGCTACCGGGGCTGTCGCCGCTGTCGTGCACCCCGGCCCAGCCGACCACCCTGGACCCCGGCGGAGTTCTGACGTGTACCGGGACGTACCAGGTGACGCAGGCTGACCTGGACGCCGGCGCTGTGTTCAACACGGCGACGGCGACGGGGACGCCACCATTCGGCCCGCCGCTGAAGCCGACCGACACGGTCGCTGTGCCAGCAGTGGGGGCGCCGGCGCTGACCCTGCAGAAGGTGGCGGACAAGGCGTCGGTGTCGACTGTGGGGGAGACGATCACCTACACGTTCACGGCGACGAACACCGGCAACCAGACGCTCAGAGCGGTAAGAATCACCGATCCGCTGCCGGGGCTGTCGGCCCTGTCGTGCACGCCGGGCCAGCCGACGACGTTGGCGCCGACGGAGAAGCTGACCTGCACCGCGACCTACCGGGTGACGCAGGCTGACCTGGACGCCGGCGCGGTGGACAACACGGCGACGGCGACGGGGACCCCACCGGGTCGTCCGCCCCTGACGACGACCGACACGGTGAGGGTTCCGGGTACGCAGACGCCGGCGCTGACCCTGCAGAAGGTGGCGGACAAGGCGTCGGTGTCGACGGTGGGGGAGACGATCACCTACACGTTCACGGCGAGGAACACGGGCAACCAGACGCTGACCGCGGTGAGCATCTCTGACCCGCTGCCGGGGCTGTCGGCCCTGTCGTGCACGCCGGGCCAGCCGACGACGTTGGCGCCGACGCAGAAGCTGACCTGCACCGCGACCTACAAGGTCACCCAGGCGGACCTGGACGCCGGCGCTGTGTTCAACACGGCCACGGCGACGGGGGCGCCGCCGTTCGGTCCGCGGCTGACCCCGACGGACACGGTGGGGGTGCCGGTCGCGCAGACGCCGGCGCTGACGCTGGAGAAGGTTGCGGACAAGGCGTCGGTGTCGACGGTTGGGGAGACGATCACCTACACGTTCACGGCGAGGAACACCGGCAACCAGACGCTGACCGCGGTGAGCATCAGCGATCCGCTGCCGGGGCTGTCGCCGCTGTCGTGCACGCCGGCCCAGCCGACCAGCCTGGACCCCGGCGGAGTTCTGACGTGCACCGGGACGTACCAGGTGACGCAGGCTGATCTGAACGCCGGGGCGGTGTTCAACACGGCCACGGCGACGGCGGCGCCACCGGTTGGTCCGCCGCTGACGCCGAGGGACACGGTGGGGGTGCCGGTCGCGAAGACGCCGGCGCTGACGCTGGAGAAGGTGGCGGACAAGACGTCTGTCTCGGTGCTGGGGGAGACGATCACCTACACGTTCACGGCGAGGAACACCGGCAACCAGACGCTGACCGCGGTGGAGATCAGCGATCCGCTGCCGGGGCTGTCGCCGCTGGACTGCAAGCCGGCCCAGCCGACCACGTTGGCGCCTACCGAGCAGCTGGAGTGCACGGCGACCTACAAGGTCACCCAGACCGATCTGGACGCCGGCGCTGTGTTCAACACGGCGACGGCGACAGGGACGCCACCATTCGGCCCGCCGCTGAAGCCCACGGACACCGTCGGCGTCCCGGTCGCGCGGACCCCGGCCTTGGCGCTGGAGAAGGTCGCTGACGTCACGTCGGTGTCGAAGGCGGGCGACCCCATCCGCTACACGTTCACGGCGACGAACACCGGCAACCAGACGCTGACCGGGGTGGAGATCAGCGATCCGCTGCCGGGGCTGTCGGCCCTGTCGTGCACGCCGCCCCAGCCGACGACGTTGGCTCCGACCGAGCAGCTGGAGTGCACGGCGACCTACAAGGTCACCCAGGCCGATCTGGACGCCGGCGCGGTGTTCAACACGGCTACGGCGACGGGGACGCCGCCGGTTGGTCCGCCGCTGACGCCGAGGGACACGGTCGGCGTGCCGGTCGCGCAGACCCCGGCGCTGACCCTGGAGAAGGTGGCGGACAAGGCGTCGGTATCGACAGTGGGGGAGACGATCACCTACACGTTCACGGCGACGAACACCGGCAACCTGACCTTGGCCGGGGTGGGTATCAGCGACCCGCTGAAGGATCTGTCGCCGCTGGACTGCACGCCGGCCCAGCCGACGGTGCTGGCGCCGACGCAGAAGCTGACCTGCACCGCGACCTACAAGGTCACCCAGGCGGACCTGGACGCCGGGGCGGTGTTCAACACGGCCACGGCGACGGGGACGCCGCCGTTCGGTCCGCGGCTGACCCCGACGGACACGGTGGGGGTGCCGGTCGCGAAGACGCCGGCGCTGACGCTGGAGAAGGTGGCGGACAAGACGTCGGTGTCGACGGTGGGGGAGACGATCACCTACACGTTCACGGCGACGAACACCGGTAACCAGACGTTGACCGCGGTGAGCATCAGCGATCCCCTCAAGGGTCTGTCGCCGCTGAGCTGCACGCCGGCTCAGCCGACGACGTTGGCCCCGACCGAGCAGCTGGTCTGCACCGGGACGTACCAGGTGACCCAGTCCGACCTCAATGCCGGGGCGGTGGACAACAGCGCGACCGCAACTGGCACGCCGCCGACGGGTCCTCCACTGGTGCCGACCGACACGGTCACGGTGCCGGGCGTGCAGACGCCGGCGTTGACGCTGGAGAAGGTCGCCGACGTCACGTCGGTGTCGAAGGCGGGTGACCCCATCCGCTACACGTTCACCGCGACGAACACCGGCAACGTCACGTTGACCGACGTCGGCATCACCGATCCGCTGCCAGGGCTGTCCGCGCTCGTGTGCACGCAGCCGACCATGCTGGACCCCGGAGGAGTCCTGACGTGCACCGCGACGTACGCCGTCACTCAGGGCGACCTGACCGCCGGTGCCGTGCGTAACACCGCCACGGCGACCGGGACCCCGCCGACGGGGCCGCCGCTCACGCCGACCGACACCGTGACCGTCACGGCCGTTCCGCCGACGCCTGCGCTGGCTGCGACCGGCTCGCCGCCCTGGGTCCGTCCCCTGGTGCCCACGGCGATGCTGATGGTCCTTGCCGGCGCTCTGCTGGTGCTGCTCGGCGCCCGGAGGCGTGCAGCAGCACCGATAGGGGTGACCCTCGAGGGTGGCCGCCATCGCCAGAAGGAGAAGGAGTGAGGCAGATCGCCCGGGGGGCGGTGATGGCGGCGGTGTTGGCGCTGCTGGCGGGCTGCACGGGCTCGGACGACTCCTCGGCTGGAGGTTCACCGGCTGCCAGCCCCCCGGCTGCCGGCGCCCCGGCTGCCAGTGCCCCGGACACCGGGGCCCCGGCCAGCGGGGAACCACCCGCTGGTGAGGTCCAGACATTGCCCGAGCTCGAGGAGGGCTGGGAAGGGATACTCGCTGACGTCACGGTCGGCTCCTGCCCCACCGAGGCGGGGCAGGTCACGGCCGAGGGCACAGTGGTCAACTCGGCCGATGAGACGCGCGACATCGCCATCGCCATCTCGTGGAACGCTCCCGACTCCACCGACTCGCTCATGCAGCTCGCCGTCACCGAGGAGGACGTCCCACCGGGGGAGACCGTGACCTGGTCGGTGTCGGGCGACCTGCCCGCCGATGCCGGACAGTGCGTGGTCCTCGCTCGTTCCGGCGCACTCACGGGGAGCTGACGATGAGTTCCGCCTGGGACCCGCGCTGAGGACGTCGCCCTTACCCGACGAGCGCCGACCGCTGGCACCGCTCCGGTCGGGTCGACGGTGGCGTCACACGCGCGTCCCTGAGGGGCTCCGCCTCTGGTGCACTCGATGCCTGCTCGAATGCCTCGTCGATCAGCTGCACCAAGGGCGGTACCAGCCTCGGCAGCACCACGGGGACGACTGGCGGGACGACGTCGTGGCGCGACGTCAACGACCTGCTCGTCAGTCCCAACGCCCGCACGGTGACGCTTGTGGATCCATGAGCCGGGCGGTCGGATCGACCTCCTACGGACGGCCTCGCCCGCCAGGGACGGCTCCACGTGCCCGAGCAACACGACGACAAGCCCGACCATGATCGACGGTGACGGACCCACCGACGCGACGTGATCCACGGTGGCCGAGCACCGCCGAGGGTGGGACCGTTTCCGTCGATCAAGCTCGGTAGGTGGCCCAGCTCCCGTGGATCATCAGGGTTGGGGCCGAGCACCTTCGCGGCAGCGGGCGGGCGCGGGAGGTGCGCCAGGCGCGCCTGACCTCAGCTGCTCGGCTCGGCGACGTCGACCTCGACCTCCAGCACACCGCCGCCGTCGGGCTCGAAGGTGAAGTCACCGACGACCCGGCCGGCAGCGCGCAGGTCAGGTGCCGCGGCCTGGGCACGGGTCACCTCGACCTCAGGGCCGCGGACGGTCGCTGACGCCAGCTCGGCGCGCATGGACAGCTTGCGCTCGGACTTCACCTTGCGCAGCGCCGACAGCGTGACCGACGCAGCGGTCAGCACCTCGGGGTCGCCGTGCTGCTCGGCCGGGGTCATCTCGGCGACCCTGGGCCAGGGTGCGCGGTGGATCGAGCCGTCCTGCCACCACGACCACACCTCCTCGGTCGCGAAGGGCAGGAACGGCGCGAACAGCCGCAGCTGCACCGACAGGCCGAGCGCGAGCGCCGCATGGGCCGAGGCCGCCTCCTGATCGCCGCGGCCACCGTAGGCGCGGTCCTTGACCAGCTCGAGGTAGTCGTCGCAGAAGGTCCAGAAGAACGTCTCGGTCGTCTCCAGCGCCCGGGTGTAGTCGTAGGCGTCGAACGCGGTCGTGGCCCGCTGCACCACCTCGGCCAGTGAGGCGAGCATCGCCTGGTCCAGGGGGTTGGTCACCGCCGCGGCGTCCGGGGTGTGCGCACCGATGTTGCCGAGCACGAACCTCGACGCGTTCAGGATCTTGATCGCCAGCCGGCGCCCGATCTTCATCTGGCCCACGTCGAACGCGGTGTCGGTGCCGGGACGCCCGCTGGCCGCCCAGTACCGCACCGCGTCCGAGCCGTGCTCCTCCAACAGCCCCATCGGGGTGACCACGTTGCCCTTGGACTTCGACATCTTCTTGCGGTCCGGGTCGAGGATCCAGCCGCTGATCGCCGCGTCCGACCAGGGCAGCGCGTCGAACTCCAGATGCGCACGCACCACCGAGGAGAACAGCCAGGTGCGGATGATCTCGTGCGCCTGCGGGCGCAGGTCCATCGGGTAGACGCGCCCGAACAGGTCGGGGTCGGTGACCCAGCCGCCGGCGATCTGGGGGCTCAGCGACGAGGTGGCCCAGGTGTCCATCACGTCCGGGTCGCCGATGAACCCGCCGGGCACGCCCCGCTGCTGGTCGGTGTAGCCGGTCGGCGCGTCGGCCTGCGGGTCGATCGGCAGGCGTGACTCGTCGGGGGCGATCGGGTCGTCCCACAGCGGGGTGCCGTGCTCGTCCAGCTGGTACCACAGCGGGATCGGCACGCCGAAGAAGCGCTGGCGGCTGATGAGCCAGTCGCCGTTGAGGCCACCGACCCACGACTCGTAGCGGTGGCGCATGTACTCCGGGTGCCAGGCCAGCTGCCCGCCGCGCTCGAGCAGCGCCTCGCGCAGCGCGGGCTCGCGACCGCCGTTGGTGATGTACCACTGCCGGGTGGTGACGATCTCGAGCGGCTTGTCGCCCTTCTCGTAGAACTTCACCGGGTGGGTGATGGGCCGCGGCTCGCCGTCGAGGTCACCCGACTCCACCAGCAGGGCGGCGATGCGCTCCTTGGCCCCGTGCGCGGTCCTGCCCGCGACCTCGGCGTAGGCCCGCCGCCCGGCCTCGGTACCGATCCAGTCGGGCGTCTCGGGCAGCAGCCGCCCGTCCCAGCCGATGACCGGGCGGGTCGGCAGGGCGAGCTCGCGCCACCACACCACGTCGGTGAGGTCGCCGAAGGTGCAGATCATCGCGATGCCCGAACCCTTGTCGGGCTCGGCCAGCGGGTGTGCCACGACCGGCACCTCGACCCCGAACAGCGGCGAGCGCACCGTGGCGCCCACGAGCGGCCGGTAGCGGTCGTCGTCGGGGTGAGCGACCAGCGCGACGCAGGCGGGGATGAGCTCGGGCCGGGTCGTCTCGATCCACACCGGGGCGCCGCGGCCGTCGGGGCTGGACGGGTCCACCGTCCAGAACGACACCCGGTGGTAGGCGCCGGGTCGCTCGCGGTCCTCCAGCTCTGCCTGCGCGACGGCGGTGCGGAAGGTGACGTCCCAGAGCGTCGGCGCCTCGGACTGGTAGGCCTCGCCGCGCGCCAGGTTGCGCAGGAACGCCCGCTGGCTCGCCGCGCGCGCCCCCTCGTCGATGGTCTGGTAGGTGTGCCGCCAGTCGACCGACAGGCCGAGCCGGCGCCACAGCGCCTCGAACGCCTGCTCGTCCTCGGTGGTGAGCTGCTCGCACAGCTCGACGAACCGCCGGCGGGAGACCGGCACCTGCTCGGCGGGGTTGGTGGACGGCTTCGCGGGCAGGGGCGGGTCGTCGTCGTAGGCCGCCGACGGGTCGCAACGCACCCCGAAGTAGTTCTGCACCCGGCGCTCGGTGGGCAGGCCGTTGTCGTCCCAGCCCATCGGGTAGAAGACAGCGCGGCCGCGCATCCGCTGGTAGCGGGCGACCAGGTCGGTGTGGGTGTAGGAGAACACGTGCCCGACGTGCAGCGACCCCGACACCGTGGGCGGCGGGGTGTCGATGGAGTAGACCTGCTCGCGGGTCGCCGTCCGGTCGAAGTGGTAGGTGCCCTGCTCGGCCCACGCGGCCGTCCACCGGTCCTCGAGCCCCTCCAGGCCGGGCTTGTCCGGCACGCCACGCTGCATGGGCGCCCATCCTAGGTTCCGGCGTCGGAGGGCCGGGGCCCGCCGCCGCGCCCCTCACCGCTGCTGTCGATGGACCTAGACTCGGCGGCATCATGGGCGACGACGAGGCCGAGCAGGCCGAGTTCGACCGGATCGAGCAGGCCCTGCTGCGCCGCTGGCCCGAGACCCGGCTCGAGCCGTCCCTGCACCGCATCCGTGACCTGGTCGAGCTGCTGGGCGACCCGCAGCAGGCCTACCCGGTGGTCCACCTGGCCGGCACGAACGGCAAGGGCTCCACGGCGCGGCTGGTCGAGTCGTTGCTGCGCGCCTTCGGCCTGCGAACCGGGCTGCTCACCAGCCCGCACCTGGCCGACGTGCGCGAGCGCATCGCGCTGGACGGCGAGCCGATCTCGTTCGAAGGGTTCGTCGCGGCCTACCGCGACGTCGAGCCGTACCTCGACCTCGTCGACGCCCGCCACCTCGACACCCCGCTGTCGTACTTCGAGGTGCTCACCGCCATGGGGTTCGCCGCCTTCGCCGACGCACCGGTCGGCGTGGCGGTGGTGGAGACCGGCATGGGCGGCACCTGGGACGCCACCAACGTCGCCGACGGCGTGGTCTCGGTGGTGACCCCGGTCGACCTCGACCACACCGACTACCTCGGCCCCGACGTCGCCACCATCGCCGCGGAGAAGGCGGGCATCATCAAGCCCGGCGGTGTCGCCGTGCTGGCCCAGCAGGCGCCGGAGGCGTCCCTCGTACTGGCCCAGCGGGCCGCCCAGGTGGGCGCCAGCCTGCTGCGTGAGGGCCTGGAGTTCGGGGTACGCCACCGCGACCTGGCCGTCGGCGGCCAGCTGCTGGCGCTGCAGACCCCGGCCGGCGTCTACGACGAGATCTTCCTGCCGATGCACGGGCAGCACCAGGCCCACAACGCCGCCGTGGCCCTGGCGGCGGTCGAGGCGTTCTTCGGTGGACGCGAGCAGCGCATCGACCCCGAGGTGGTGCGGGCCGGCTTCGCCGCAGCGACGTCCCCGGCCCGGCTCGAGGTCGTGCGCAGCGGACCCACCGTGCTCGTCGACGCCGCGCACAACCCGCACGGCGCCCGGGCGGTGGCCGCCGCGCTGGCCGAGGAGTTCGCCTTCTCCCGGCTCGTCGGGGTGCTCGCCGTGCTGGCCGACAAGGACGCCGTCGGCATGCTCGAGGCGCTGGAGCCGGTGCTCGACCACGTCGTGGTCACCCGCAACTCCTCCCCGCGCTGCCTGCCGGTCGAGGCGCTGGCCCGCCTTGCTGTCGACGTGCTCGGGGACGGCCGGGTGAGCGTGGCCCCCGACCTGCCGGAGGCGATCGACGCGGCCATCGCGCTGGTCGACGACCCGGCCCACCCCGGCGGGGTCGGCGTGCTCGTCACCGGCTCGGTCGTCACGGCGGGCGACGCCCGCCGGCTGCTGGCAGGCTCGTAGCCGTGCGTGGTCTCGCCTCCGCCGTCCTCGCCCTCGAGGCGATCGTCGTGCTGCTCGCCGTCCCGGTCGCCGTGGTCATCTACGAGGCCGAGGCGACCTGGGCGATCACCGGCGGGGCCGTGCTGATCCTGCTCTGCGTGGTCGCCATCGCCGGCCTCGGCCGCGGCTGGGGCTACCGCCTCGGCTGGGCCGTGCAGGCCCTCGCGCTCGCCCTGGGCTTCGTGGTGCCGCAGATGTTCGCTCTCGGCGCCATCTTCGCCCTGCTCTGGTACATGGCGCTGCGGCTGCCGAAGCAGGCCGAGGCGGCCCGGGCGCAGACCCCGCCATCTCCGTAGCGTCCCAGCCGGCTCGCCCGATGGGCCACACTCTCCCGCGACACACCGACCCCCACCCACAGCCGAGGAGCCCCACGTGTCCGAGCGCACGCTCGTCCTGCTCAAGCCCGACGCGGTCCGCCGCGGCCTGGTCGGGCAGATCCTGGCCCGGTTCGAGCGCAAGTCGCTGACCATCAAGGCGATGCGGTTCGAGCAGATCAGCGACAGCCACGCCGACGAGCACTACGTCGAGCACGTCGAGAAGGGCTGGTACCCCGAGCTGCGCACGTTCATCACCGGTGGCCCGCTGGTGGCCCTGGTGCTGGAGGGGGACTCGGCGGTGCAGGTGGTGCGTGGCCTCATCGGCAGCACCGACGGGCGCAAGGCCGCCCCGGGCACCATCCGCGGCGACTTCTCGCTGTCGGGGTCGGAGAACCTCGTGCACGCCTCCGACTCGCCCGAGTCGGCGCTGCGCGAGCTGGCGCTCTGGTTCCCTGACGGCGTCTGAGCCCCGCGCGCGGGCGTCGACCCAGGCCGCCCGCCCACCTACCCTGGGTTGATCATGGAGTCGGTCTTCGCACGCCTCGAGCCCCTTCTGCCCCGCGTGCAGAAGCCGGTGCAGTACGTCGGCGGTGAGCTCAACGCGGTCGTCAAGCCGTGGGGCGAGGACGCCGGCACGGTCCGGTGGGCCTTGATGTACCCGGACGCCTACGAGGTCGGACTGCCCAACCAGGGCGTGCAGATCCTCTACGAGGTGCTCAACGAGCAGCCCGACACGCTCGCCGAGCGCACCTACGCGGTGTGGCCCGACCTCGAGGCGCTCATGCGCGAGCACGGCGTGCCCCAGTTCACCGTGGACGGCCACCGCCCGGTGGGTGCCTTCGACCTGCTCGGCGTCTCGTTCGCCACCGAGCTGGGCTACACGAACCTGCTGACCGCGCTCGACCTCGCCGGGATCCCGCTGCGTGCGGCCGACCGCGACGAGACGCACCCGGTCGTCCTCGCCGGAGGGCACGCCGCCTTCAACCCCGAGCCGGTCGCCGAGTTCGTCGACGCCGCTGTGATGGGCGACGGTGAGCAGATCGTCACGGCGATCACGGCCGTGGTGCGCGACTGGAAGCGGGCCGGGCGGCCCGGCGGCCGCGACCAGCTGCTGGCCCGCCTTGCCGCCGGTGGCGGGGTCTACGTCCCCCGCTTCTACGACGTCGACTACGCCCCGGACGGCCGGCTGGCCGCGGTGACGCCCAACCGGCCCGGGGTGCCCGCCCGGGTCGCCAAGCACACCGTCGCCGACCTCGACGCATGGCCCTACCCGGCCAAGCCACTGGTACCACTGGCCGAGACCGTGCACGAGCGGTTCAGCGTCGAGATCTTCCGTGGCTGCACGCGTGGCTGCCGCTTCTGCCAGGCGGGCATGATCACCCGCCCGGTGCGCGAGCGCAGCATCACCACCATCGGGGCGATGGTGCAGGCCGGGCTGGAGGCCTCCGGCTTTGCCGAGGTGGGTCTGCTCAGCCTGTCCAGCGCCGACCACTCCGAGATCGCCGAGATCTCCACCGACCTGGCCGACCGCTACCAGGGCAGCAACACCTCGCTGTCGCTGCCCAGCACCCGGGTGGACGCCTTCAACGTCACCCTCGCCGAGGAGCTCTCGCGCAACGGGCGCCGCTCCGGCCTCACCTTCGCCCCCGAGGGCGGGTCGGAGCGCATGCGCACAGTGATCAACAAGATGGTCACCGAGGACGACCTCATCCGCACCGTCAGCACCGCCTACGCGGCCGGCTGGCGCCAGGTGAAGCTGTACTTCATGTGCGGCCTGCCGACCGAGACCGACGACGACGTGCTGCAGGTGGCCACGCTGGCCCGCGAGGTGATCAAGGCCGGCCGCGAGGCGTCCGGCCGCCGTGACATCCGCTGCACGGTGTCGATCGGTGGCTTCGTGCCCAAGCCGCACACCCCGTTCCAGTGGGCCGCTCAGCTCGGGCACGAGCAGACCGACCAGCGCCTGCGCCTGCTGCGCGAGGAGATCCGCCGCGACCGGGACTACGCCAAGGCGATCGGGCTGCGCTACCACGACGGCAAGCCGGGCATCGTCGAGGGCCTGCTCTCCCGGGGCGACCGCCGGGTGGCCGCGGTGATCAGGGCGGCCTGGGAGGACGGCGCTCGTTTCGACGGGTGGAGCGAGCACTTCTCCTACGACCGCTGGGCGGCGGCGGCCGAGCGCGCCCTCGCCGGCACCGGCGTGGACCTCGACTGGTACACCACCCGGGAGCGCGCTCACGACGAGGTGCTGCCGTGGGACCACCTCGACGCCGGCCTGGACAAGCAGTGGCTCTGGGACGACTGGCAGGAGGCGCTCGACCCTGACGCCGTGGACGTCGAGGACTGCCGCTGGAGCCCCTGCTACTTCTGCGGCGTGTGCCCGTCGCTGGGCAGCAGCATCGAGGTCGGCCCCACCGGCCGCCGGCTGCTGCCGGTCGTCCCTGCACCGTGACCGACTCCCCGCCGCGCGGCCGCGTCGTCAACTCGCCGGCCCCGCACCCGCAGCGTCCGGTCGTGCAGCGGCTGCGGGTGCAGTACGCCAAGCGCGGACGGCTGCGGTTCACCAGCGTGCGCGACTTCCAGCGCGCGCTCGAGCGCGCCCTGCGCCGCGCCGAGGTGCCGGTCGCCTGGTCGCAGGGCTTCAGCCCACACCCGCGCATCTCCTACGCCAACGCGGTGCCCACCGGGGTCGCCAGCGAGGCCGAGTACGTCGAGCTCGCCCTTGCCGAGCGTCGCGACCCCGAGCAGGTCGCCGCTGCGCTGGACGCCGCGCTGCCCGACGGGCTGGACGTG
>Ga0209594_1001516_pt1 | contig 11467 bp, 7 predicted proteins | sample AshMeaCrysSpring_FD_184126 | JGI IMG/M metagenome (GOLD analysis project Ga0209594, IMG submission 184126) | Groundwater microbial communities from Big Spring, Nevada to study Microbial Dark Matter (Phase II) - Ash Meadows Crystal Spring... | ecosystem: Environmental > Aquatic > Deep subsurface >...
GCTGTAGGCCGCAACGCGTGCCTTGCTATTCAGAATCGCGGTCGTCGCGTCGAATGTTGCAATCCCGGCAACCTGAGCATTGGCTGCGACCGGAAGCATTGCAATCCCGGCGGCCAGCGCCGCCGACTTGCCGTACCTGCGCCGGAACTGCACACCGCGCACACGCGGATCGCGCTCTCTGAGCCGCCGCACCGTCTCCATCGAGCCGTCCGTCGAGCCGTCGTCCACGAACACGATCTCCGCAGGCCGCTCCAGGCGGTCGAGCACCTCGCTCAGGCGGGCGTGCAGCTCGGGCAGCGATTCCACTTCGTTGAAGAGTGGAACGACGATGGAGAGCGCGGGTTTCAAGACGCCAGTGTAGTGTAGACTCAGCGTCAAGTGCCGGTTCCGGAGCCCTTGCAGCGGCGGCGACCCCGGTGTTCGCCGCGCGCCGAGACGGCGTGTTCTCGATGACGTCGCACGACACGCCCGGCCGCGTCCGGACCGCCGCCCCGCTCGGGCGGTGGAACTACGGGCTGGCACTCGCCGGGCTGGCGATGCTCGCCCTCGGCTATCTCGCCCTGTCCCGGGGGCCCTACGATTCGTCCCTCTCCCTGACCGTCGCGCCGCTGCTGCTGGTCGCCGCGTACTGCATCGTCCTGCCCCTGGCGCTGATCGTGGATCCGCTGAGGGGGCCGCGCTCCCTGTGGCCCGGCGATTGGCGTTCGATCGTGCGCGACCCCGGCGCCTGGACGGCTGCGCTGGTGGGTGCGTTCGCCTTTGCCGTCTACCAGACCACCGCCGCCCGCACGCTCACGCTCTGGGACAGCGGGGAGCTGGTGGCCGCATCGCGTGTCCTGGGGATCACCCATCCGCCGGGTGCCCCGCTGTTCGTGCTCTGGGGTCGCCTGGCGACGATGATGTCGGGTTCGCAGGACGTTGCGGCCCGCGTCAACCATGTGTCGGTGCTGTTCGCGACGGCCACCGCGGTCGTCGTGACGCTGATGCTGGGAGAGCTGATCGCGCGGGCACGGCAACGGCAACGTGAGGACACCGGCGCAAGCGCCGAGGCCCCCGCCAGACAGTCACCCGAGGGGGCCACGACCGCTGCCGCTCGCATCGCACGCTGGGGCGGCGCAGCCGTCGGCGCGCTGGCGCTGGCCTTCAGCGACGCGCAGTGGGCCAACGCGCTCGAGGCCGAGGTCTACGCCCCGTACCTGTTCCTCACGGTCCTGGTGCTGTGGCTGGTGCTTCGCTGGGTTCCGCGGCGCCACGACCCGGGCGCCGACAGGCTGCTGCTGCTCGGCGCCTACGTGACGGGGCTCACGCTGGGCGTCCACGTGCTGCACGTGCTGGCGCTGCCGGCCATGCTGCTGATCCTGATCCTCAGCCAGGAGGGGCTCACGCCCGCGCGGTTCGCTCTGCTGGCGACGGCGGGACTGCTCGGCACCGGCGTCGTGTATCCGGGCGTGGTGCAGGGCGTGCCCTGGCTGTTGGGCAACCTGGAACTGGCCGGTCTGTTGCTGCTGCTGTGCGGGGTCCCGTTGGCCGCGGCGGCGATCGTCGGCCGCGGCGGCCGCGCGCGCGGTGTGATCGCGCTCAGCGTCGTGCTCGTCCTGCTCGGCTTCTCCACCTACGCGACGACGACGGTGCGCTCGAGGCTCGACCCGCCGATCGATCAGGGCGACCCGCAGAGTTTCGCGCGCTTCCGCAGCTACCTGGCGCGCGAGCAGTACGGCGACTGGTCGATCGCCGACCGGCGCGCGCCGCTGTGGGAGTACCAGATCAACAGGATGTACGTGCGGTACTTCGGCTGGCAGTTCATCGGCAAGGACGAGGTGCGGGGCTCCGACGGCCGCCTGTCCGCGCTCGTGTCGGTGCGCGGGCTCTGGGCGCTGCCGTTCCTGCTCGGCCTGGCCGGGATGGCGTGGCACTTCCGTGCCGACTGGCGCAACGCGAGCGCGATCCTGGCGCTCTTCGTGATGCTGAGCCTCGGCGTCGTCCTCTACGTCAACCAGGAGGATCCCCAGGTCCGCGAGCGCGACTACTCGTACACCGGCTCGTTCATGGCGTTCGCGCTCTGGATCGGGCTGGGGACGGCGGCGGTGGCCGAAGGTGCGGGCCGGCGCCTGGCGGCGGTGTCGCGGACGGGCGGGCACGGCGCCGCGGCGTCAGGCGCGGCACTGGCCTGCGCGGCCGCGCTCGTCCTGGTGCCCGGACGGCTGCTGGCGTTCAACCACGGGAGTCACGACCGCAGCCGTGACAGCATCGGGTACGACATCGCGCACAACCTGCTGTCCACCTGCGCGCCTGGCGCGATCCTGCTCAGCCACGCGGACAACGAGACGTATCCCCTGTGGGCGCTGCAGATCGCCTACGGCGTGCGGCGTGACGTGCAGGTGGTCAACATCGAACTGTTGAACGGCCCCTGGTACGTCAGGCAGCTCCAACGCCAGCCCGGCAGCCCCCTGGCCCTGACCGACGAACAGATCGACGCCCTCGCTCCACTGCGGTGGCCGCAGCCGCAAGCCGTGTCGATCCCGGTCGATCCGTCCGCCGAGGCAGGCGGGCAGGGCGCGCTGGCGCTGACCGTCGGATCCTCCGGGCCCGAGGGCCTGCTGTCGCCGCGGGACCAGGTCCTGCTCCACCTCCTCTCGGCGAACGCGTTCCGGCGCCCCGTCTACCTCAGCCCAGCGTCCGTCTTCGCGCTGCGGCACCTGGACCTGACCGCCGCGCTGCGGGTCGAGGGCCTGGCGTCGCGGCTGCTGCCGGCCCGGGAGGCGTCGCGGCCAGCGGATCGCGAGCTGCTGCGCCAGAACCTCGTGCATCGCCATCGCTACGCAGGCTTCGCGCACCCCGGGACGATGGTCGATCCCGAGAGGGCGACATCGGTGTCCTGGTTGCGCGCCTCGTTCCTGCTGCTGGCCGAGAGCGACATCGCCGCGGGCGACACCGCTGGGGCCGCGGCAACGCTGCGGCAGATGGACGAGCGCCTTCCCGAGATCCACCTGCCGCCGCAATCGGTGATCGAAGACCTGCGCATCGCGCGCCTCGAGTGGCTGACCGGCGATCGGGTTGCGCTGGCCCGCCGCGTTCGCGGCCTGTTGCGCAGGTACGCCCTGTCGCCCCACGACAGGATGGCCATGGCCACGGTGCTGTGGGATCCGCTGGGCCAGCGTGCCGCGGCGGACTCGGTGGCCACCGCGGTGCTCTCCGCGCCGGACACGCCCGCCATCGACGCGCAGTCCGTCCTGACCGCTCGCGAGATGCTGCTGGGTTCGTCCACCGGAACCGACGCGGTCTCGGCCTGGCTGCAAACCAGGCTGGGTGACCGCGGTGGCGCTCGTGAGTGACACGCCGCTGGTCTCGGTCGTCATCCCCCACTTCAACGGCCCGGCGATTCTCGATCGCTGCCTGACCGCGCTGCACGCCACCACGTATTCCGCCCTGGAAATCCTCCTGGTGGACAATGCGTCGCACGACGGCAGCGCCGTGGCGGCGGCCGAGCGGTTCGCGAGCCCGCGGCTGCGCCTGATCCGGCTGGCCGCGAACCGTGGCTTCGCGGGCGGGTGCAACGCCGGCGTGGCCGAGGCGCGCGGCCGCTACGTCGCGCTGCTGAACAACGACGCGGTGGTCTCGCCGCGCTGGCTCGAGCCGCTGGTGGCCCTGGCTGAGGCGGACGACCGCGTTGCGGCGGTCCAGCCGAAGGTGCGCTCGCTCGATCGCCCCGACCACTTCGACTACGCCGCGGCCGCCGGCGGCCTGATCGACGTGCTCGGCATCCCTTTCGCGCGGGGGCGGATCTTCCACACGTGCGAGGAGGACACCGGCCAGTACGACGCCGTGCGCGAGGTGTTCTGGGCCAGCGGCACCTGCTGCCTGCTGCGCCGCGAGGCGTGGGAGCGGGTCGGCGAGCTCGACGAGTCGTTCTTCGCCCACATGGAGGAGATCGACCTCAACTGGCGGCTGCACCTGGCGGGCCTGCGCGTGCTCTTCTGCCCGGAGGCCGTCGTGCAGCACAACGCCGGGACCACGCTGCCCCCCGAGCACCCGCGCAAGATCTTCCTCAACCACCGCAACGGCATGGTGATGCTGCTGAAGAACTTCGCCTGGCCCACGCTGCTGTGGGTGATGCCAGCCCGAATCGCCCTGGAGCTGGCGGCCGCGATCTACTTTTTCTCGCGTGGGGACCTGCACCAGACGCGCGGCATCCTGAAGGCGTTGTGGGCCGTGGCGACCGACCGCGTGGCCATTCAGGCCGGCCGCCGCCGCGCACAGGCGGTGCGCGCCGTGACGGACGCGGAGGTGATGGCGCGCATGTACCGCGGCAGCGTCGTGTGGGAGTACTTCGTGCGGGGCCGCAGAACCTGCGGTGCGCTGGGGCTGTAGGATGCTCGTCGACATCGTCATCCCCGTCTACAACGAGGAGAGGATCCTCGCCTCGACGGTTCGTCGCCTCACGGAGTTCCTCCATCGGGATCTCCCGTACCGCTGGCGGATCGTCATCGCCAACAACCAGTCCACGGATCGCACGAGGGAAGTGGGGGAGTCGCTTAGCTCCGCGGATGCGCGTGTCACGGTGCTGACCCTGCCGCGGAAGGGGCGCGGCCTCGCGGTGCGCGAGGCCTGGCTCCACAGCGATGCGGACATCGTGAGTTACATGGACGTGGACCTTTCCACGGACCTGCGCTACTTCCCGCTGCTCGTGGAGAGCGTTCGCCAGGCCTACGACATGGCCGTCGCCTCCAGGCTGCTGCCCGCCTCCCGCGTCGTGCGCAGCGTCGAGCGCGAGCACCTGTCGCGCGCCTACAACCGGATGATTCGCACGCTCTTCCGCACCCGGTTCACCGACACCCAGTGCGGGTTCAAGGCCATGCGACGCGACGTGGCCGGCGTGCTGCTCCCGCACGTCCACGGCGAGGGCTGGTTCTTCGACGCCGAGCTGCTCGTCCTGGCCGAGCGAAACGGTTTCAGGGTGCTCGAGCTGCCGGTGGAATGGACCGACGACCCCGACAGCCGGGTGAGACTGGGGCCCGCCGCCAGGGAGATCGCCCGGGAGGTGCTGCGGATGAGCGTGCGGCGCCTGCCGCGAGATCTCGGAAGGGGACTGCCGGGGAATGAACGCTCCTCGCGAACCCCTGGGTCTACGACGTGCTCCGCCCGCTGGCGGTGGGCGGCATCGACGTGCGGGCGATTGCCCGCTTCTGCGACGTGGGCGAGCACGACCGCGTATTCGACCTCGGCTGCGGCACCGGAAGCCTGGTCCCGCACCTCGAGTGCGCGAGCTACCTCGGTGTGGATCTCGATCGCGCCGCCCTCGCGCACGCGGCGCGGTTCGAGCGCGACGGGGTCCGGTTCGTTCACGGAGACGACTGGGACCGAGCCGTGCGCGCCCATCGCCCGGACGTCGTGCTGATGATGGGACTGGTCCATCACCTGTCCGACTCCGGCTTCCAGTCGGTCGTGGACCGTCTGCTGCAGGGACTGGAGGCGCCGCCCCGTCTCGTCACGATGGACGTGAGCTTCTATCGGGGACGCTGGCTCAACAACCTCTTCAGCCGGCTGGACCGCGGCGCACACGTTCGCAAGACCGAGGCCTACGAGGCACTGTTCCGTCAGTGCGGCCTCGAGATCCGCCGGCGGGAGTTCCAGGAGACGCGCCTCGGCTGGGTGCGATACGTGGGGTACCACCTGTCGGCGGCACCCAGCCGCTGACCGCGCCCCGTCATGACCGGCGCCAGTTCACGCTCAGAGCTCATCACTCAAGACTCAAGACTCGAAACTCACCACTTGGTGGTCCCGGTACCACGCCATCGTGCCGCGCAGGCCGTGCTGCCACGGCGTGAAGTCCGCCGCGTCGATGCCGAGGGGCGCCAGGGTGGAGGTGTCGGCGACGACCACGCTCATCTCCGGCTCACCGGGGCGCATGGGCAGGTACCGGACTCCCGCGCGATTGCCGAGCGTCTCGTTCACGAAGCGGGCCACCTCGTTGACGGAGACGGCCCGGCCGGTGCCCGCCTCGATCACGGAGTCGTAGACGTCGTGCGGCAGCGTCAGGGCGCGCACGAGCACGACGGCGACGTCCCGCGCGTCGACGAGGTCGATCTGCTGTTCGCCCGTTCCGAAGACCTCGATGGGCCGCCCTTCGAGCGCGGCCGCGATGCAGTGAGGGATCAGCTTGCGGATCGGGTGGCGCTTCTGCCGCGCGCCATAAGCGTTGAAGGCCCGCACCACGGCTGCCCGGGTTCCGAGCTCGCGGTTGTACATCAGCGCGAAGCGCTCCGCGCAGCTCTTCGTGATGGAGTACGCGTTCTGCATGAAGTGATTGCCGAGCGTCGTGACGACGGCGCGCGGTGCCGGTGCGTTCGGCTGCGCGGGCCTGCACGCCTCGAGCACGTTGAGCGTCCCCTCGATGTTCACCCGGACGGAGAGCAGCGGGTCTTCGATGGTCTCGGAGGTCCCGAGCAGGCCGGCCAGGTGGATGACGCCGTCGTGCTCGCTCACCTCCCTTGCGATCTGGGCGCGGTCGCACACGTCACCCTCGACGAACCGGCAACCCGCGTGCCATGGGTCTTCGGGGAATCCCCCTGGACGTCGTCGGTCGAGCAGCGTGACGGAGTGTCCCAGGTCCTTCAGGAGCGGGACCACGTGGCTCGCGATGAACCCGGCCCCGGTGACGAGAATCCTCATGGTCGTCCTGCTTCCCCTCTGCCGGCCGCCGCGCCCGCCGCACGCTCCGCCTCCGAGCGCATGCGCGCCGCCTGCGCGGCCTCTCCCGTCCGTTCGTGGATACGGGCCGCCAACTCGTAGGCCTCCGTGAAGTCCGGTGCGGCCTCGACTGCACGACGAAGATACGCCAGCGCCCCCGTCGCGTCGCCCCGCCGGAGCTGAACGACCGCGAGGTAATAGTGCGCGCCGGCGTTCTCCTGCTCCAGGAGCGCGCGCCGCAGGTAGTGCTCCGCCTGGCCATCGTCACCCGCGGCCAGGGCCAGCCGTCCCTTCAGCACCAACCCGGATGGATGGTCCGGTGCCACCCCGAGCATCCGGTCGGCCGCCTCGAGGGCCTCGCCGTATCGCCCCGCAGAGGCCAGGGCCGCGGAGAGTTCGAACCAGCCGAGTTCGTTGTCCGGATGCACCGCCGTCTCCTCCCGGAACGCGGCGATGGCGGCCGGCACGTCACCGTCGCTCAGGGCCTGCTTCCCGTCGAAGACCGGCCCCCCGCCCTTCTCGATCGAGAGCAGTGGTGCGCCGGCCGCCCGCACCGCGTGTACCGAGCGGGAGTTCGGCCAGGTGCCGTTGCGGAGGTGAGAGCCCCAGACGAACCTGGACGGGAAGATGCCGTAGTCCCAGCGGCGGTCGTAGCGCTCGTAGTACCGGACGTAGACCACTCGCACCTTGCCTCGATACCGTTGTTCCACGTAGGTGCGGACCGCGTACGAAAAAGTCGTGGCGATCGTCATCGGCTCGCGCATGTCCGGACCGATCAGGCGCTGCGCCTCCATCCACTCCAGCGCGGGTCGAACGCTGAGGCCCCAGTAGTCCGTCTCGTAGTGTCCGAAGGCCCCGCTCGTGCCGCCGGCGGTGCGATTGTAATAGACGTACGGGAACCGGCTGTTGGACGCGATGAAGGCGGCCGGCTCGAGCGCGAGGCCTCCGATCGCGGCGTAGACGAGGAGCTTGCCGGCGGCGGACGCGGCCCCGTCGGCCAGCGCCGACCAGAAGAGCGCGGCAAGGACCACCATCGTCGGGTAGACGAACAGGAAGTGCCGCCACCCGTCGTAGACCGCGGAGCCGCGCGCCATCGCGTAGAGCACAGGAAGCACGGTCGAGAAGGCGGCCATGACGACGGGCAGCGCGGGGTAGCGCCTCAGGCGCGTCCCAAGCAGGAAGAACCCCACGAACCCCACCAGCGTGAACAGCGGAACCGTGCGCCACATCCACTGGGGAAGCGCATCCCAGGAGAGCTGGTCCGCGAACACGTTGGCGCCGTCGAACAGGACCCGGATGGAGACCGGGAGATTGGTCAGTCCCCGCCACGCCTCCAGGGTGTGCCGCAACGGCGCCTGGAGGGCGAACGGCCAGAACGCCAGCGCCAGGAGGCAGCCGGCCGCGACGATCCCGGCGACGCGAAGCAGATAGCGCACCGGCAGCCGTGGCTGTCCGGCGTTTCCCCGGCGCGCGACGGCCAGATCCAGCGCCACGAAGAGCACGATGTAGGCCGGCACCATCACGCCGACGACGCGGGTGCCGAGCGCCATCGCGATGCCGAGCACCAGGCCCGCTGAGGTCCTGATTCGCGGCCTGGGCTTTTCCCTGATGAGCCGCAGCGTGAAGTAGAGCGCAAGGACATACCCGGCGGCGAACGGGATGTCCTTCGGGTTCATCAGCGAGTGACCCAGGAAGCCGGGCGAAAGGATCAGGAACAGCAGGGTCAGGATTCTGGCGAGCCGGCCCGCGATCTCGCCGGCGAACAGGGCGGCGAACACCATGGCGGTGACGCCCAGGACGGCGGTGAACACGTGACGCACGTCGTGATACCGGGCATCAGACGGCGTGTGGCCCAGGGCGTGGTTGGCGAAGCCGGTCAGGATCTCGAAGAAGGCGCCGTAGTAGTGGAGGTTGCCCTTCGGGACGTGCAGGGCAGCCGTGTCCGCGCCCCAGGTCCGGTAGTACGAGACCAGCCGGACCGAGTAGTCGGTCTGGTAGCTGTCGTCCTCGTTGACGCCGGAGCGCAGGGACAGCGAGACGGTGAGCGCCAGCGCCGCGCAGCAGAGAGCGAGGAAGAGCCGGTCGAGGCGTGCCTCCCGGCCGCGCGGTGCGTCCACCCGCCTACGGCGTCACCGTCAGCGTCTTGCTCTTCGTGATCCCGTTGGCCGTGGCCGTGATCTTCGGCTTCTTCGTCGCGGTCACCGGCCAGGTGGTCACCGTGACGGGCGCGGTCTGCACACCAACGGGCACGAGTACGTTCGGGGCGATCGTGGCGGCCACCGACGGCATGCTGGCACCGAACTCCACGGGGATCGGCCCCGGTCCCGCCTTGCACTCCAGCTTGACGACGCCGCTCGAGATGCCGCCGCCGGCGAGCGTGGTCGGCGTGATCGGGATCGAGAGCACGCCCATCGGTCGTATCTGCAACGGCTTGCTCAGCGTGACGCCGCCGTAGCTCGCGCTCACCGTGCCGCTCTCGGCATCGGCGCGTGCCGTCGTCGTCACCTTGATCGCCTTGCTGACGGCCCCGGCCGGAATCGTCACCGTCGCGGGCATGCTGCCCGACGCGAGCGTCTCGCTCAGCGTCACCGTGATGCCACCTGTCGGCGCGGGCGACGAGATCGTGACCGTCCCCGTCATGGGCTTGCATCCGGCGACGACCGGATTCTTCAGCGTCAGGCTCGTCAGGACGGGACCGGCGGGCGGCGGCGGGGCCTTGAACGTCACGCTCAGGGGGATCAGGGCGTCGCTGCCCGTGTGCACGACGGCGATGGGCTCCTTCGCGACGTCGTTGTAGTAGCTGTAGTGGGTGCTGGTATCGACGCCCAAACCGCTCCCGAAGCCGCTGCTTATCGCGTTGTCTGTGATGTCGAGCCACCCCAATGGGGGGATCTTGGCATCCAGGCGGCTCTCGGTGTACCGGGTTGTCTTCTCCCGCAGCACGTTATAGCTGCCGCCGGGAATGCTCAGTGTTCCGTAGCCGTCTACCGTGGAGATCTGATTGATGGCCATCCGATAGCGGAGGGAGTCGGGCGTGACCGGCAACCCGGCGATCATTGCGGGGGGAAACGCCGAAGGAAGGAAGCCCTCGAGTATCCCCGATGAGGCGGCGCGAATGTCGAAGAAGTTCAACGGAGCGGACCGCAGAGGCAACGGCGGCAGGAGCCTGAAGACGGATTCGGAGACGAGGTCGTGGTGTCGCCCATAGGTCGCAAGCAACTGGAACTGGCTGCTCGTGGCGGCGTAGTACTCCTCGGTCGTCGGTGACGTCCCCGGGAAGATGGGAGACGTCACGGCGAAGGACTGGGCACCAGGCACGATGACGCCGCCCTCGCTGGCGGGGCGATACACGATGTTCTGGGTCGCATCGACCTGCAGGCAGGTGAAGTCCCAGGTCAACGCGAACCCCGGCGGGCCGATGACCACGCAGGGACCAGGGCTGAAGTCGCGCACCAGTCGCAGCGTATCCCCCGCGACGGGGAAGGTGGCGCTGGTCACCGTGATTTGCGCATCGGCGCGCGCGCAGAACAGGAGCGCGCCGGCGATAGCGGCGGCGACGCTCGGGAGTCGTACAGGTGCGAACGCACGTTTCATCACGGCAACCTCATCGACAGCGCGGAACCGGCGAGACTGTGCCCCATGCGCACGCTTGGAGAACCCACGGGCGGTACCCCTGCGGGCGCGGCCACACTCCGTCGATACTGACTGGCGGATTCATTCTCCAGCATTGGCCGCGGGATCGCAAGGCGGACGCGCCACCCCGCCCGATCGGGTATCGCTGAGGCCGCTCCCGGGCCCGCGGTAGTAGAATCCGCCATGCGACCTCTCGCCATTGCCGCATCGCTCCTGCTGACCGTCGCGACCTCCGCCGCCGCACAGCCGCTCGTCGACGCCGACACCGGGAAGCGGATCGACGCGCTGCTCGCGCAGATGACGCTCGAGGAGAAGGCGGGCCAGCTCAACCAGTACTCGAGCATCTTCGACGTCACCGGCCCGCCCCCGACCGCGGGCGGCCAGAAGGTGATGTTCGACCAGATCCGCCAGGGCCTCGTCGGCTCGATGCTCAACGTCACCGGCGCCGAGGCCACCCGCAAGATGCAGCAACTGGCGGTCGAGAACAGCCGGCTGAAGATCCCGATGATCTTCGGCCTCGACGTCGTCCACGGCTACCGCACGCAGTTCCCCCTGCCGCTCGGCGAGGCGGCGAGCTGGGACCTCGAGGCGATCGAGACCTCCGCCCGCGTCGCGGCGACCGAAGCGGCCGCCGCGGGCCTGCACTGGACCTTCGCGCCGATGGTGGACGTCTCGCGCGACGCGCGATGGGGGCGCATCATGGAGGGCGCCGGCGAGGACCCGTACCTCGGGGCCCTGATCGCGGCGGCGCGCGTGCGGGGTTTCCAGGGCCGCGACCTGCGCGCGATCGACACGATCGCGGCGTGCGCGAAGCACTACGCGGCCTACGGCTTCGCCGAGGCTGGGCGCGACTACAACACGGTGGACATTTCCGAGGCCACGCTCCGCAACGTGATCCTCCCGCCCTTCAAGGCGGCCGCGGAGGCCGGCGTCGCGACGTTCATGAACGCGTTCAACGAGATCGGCGGCATCCCCGCGACCGCCAGCGCGCACCTGCAGCGCGAGATCCTCAAGGGCGAGTGGGGCTTCCAGGGCTTCGTCGTCTCCGACTGGGGCTCCATCGGCGAGATGCTCCCGCACGGCGTCGTCGAGACGCTCGAGCAGGCCGCGCACAAGGCGATCGCGGCCGGCAGCGACATGGACATGG
>Ga0209594_1001518_pt1 | contig 11466 bp, 10 predicted proteins | sample AshMeaCrysSpring_FD_184126 | JGI IMG/M metagenome (GOLD analysis project Ga0209594, IMG submission 184126) | Groundwater microbial communities from Big Spring, Nevada to study Microbial Dark Matter (Phase II) - Ash Meadows Crystal Spring... | ecosystem: Environmental > Aquatic > Deep subsurface...
CGTCTCGAGCAATCTCGCCGCCAATTCCGGCAGCGCCAGCGACTCGATCGCGAGCCCCAAGGCGACCGTGGTCCTCGGACCATGGCACGAGACCGAGTATTTCCTCAACGCAGGTCGCGGCTTCCACAGCAATGACGCGCGCGGCACAACCATCCGGGTCGATCCGACGGACGGTGTGACCCCGGTGGATCGCGTCGACCCGCTGGTGGCGGCAACCGGCGCCGAGATCGGCTTCCGCTCAGGCGCGCTCCCCGGGCTGCAACTCTACGGCGCGCTGTGGGGTCTCGATCTCGACTCCGAACTGCTGTTCGTGGGTGACGGCGGCATCACCGAGCCGAGCCGCGGGAGCCGGCGCTACGGCGTCGAGCTGGGCGCCTTCTGGACGCCCCTCGACTGGCTGATCCTTGACCTCGACTACGCCTGGTCGCATGCGCGATTCCAGGGCTACGACCCGGCCGGCGACCGCATCCCCGGCGCGGTCGAGGACGTCGCCTCGCTCGGCGTCGCGGTCAATCGCAACGAGGGCTGGTTCGGCGGCGCGCGCGTGCGCTACCTCGGCGAGGCCCCGCTCATCGAGGACGACAGCGTGCGCTCCGACCCGACGCTGCTCGTGAACCTCGAAGCGGGCTATCGCTTCAACAGGCACTGGAGCGCGTTCCTCGCGGTCTTCAACCTCTTCGACGCCGCGGACAACGACATCACTTACTTCTACCAGTCGCAGCTGCCTGGCGAGGCGGCACCCGTGGAAGACATCCACTTCCACCCGGTCGAGCCGCGCACGCTGCGCGCGACCGTGACCGTGAGCTTCTGAAGATCTGTTTACGGTAAGCTTGCGCGGTGCGTTCTCTCCAGCCCAGCACCCTCCGTATTGGCCATCGATATCGTCCGTCGCGACTCAAGGGTCCGTACGACGCGCTCGTCATCGGCTCCGGCATCGGTGGCCTCACCACCGCCGCGCTGCTCGCGGAGCTCGGTCAGCGCGTCGCCGTGCTCGAGCAGCATTACACCGCGGGCGGCGCGACGCACAGCTACGAGCGCGCGGGCTACGAGTGGGACGTTGGCGTCCACTACCTCGGCGACATGGGCGCGAAGACGACCGTGCGCCGCATGATGGACTTCCTAACGCAGGGGAAGCTCGACTGGGCGCCGATGGACGCGCACTACGATCGGTTCTTCATCGGCGCCAACGTCTACGACGCGGTGGCCGGCCGTGAGGCGTTCCGCGACAACCTCGTGGGTTACTTCCCGCGCGAGGCCCGCGCGATCGACCGCTACCTCGAGCTGCTTTCCGAAGTCTCCCGCGGCATGCGCAGCTTCACGCTCGAGCGCACGCTGCCGCCGTGGGCCGCGGCCGTGGCGGGCCCCTGGCTGAGGAGCCGGCTGCCGGCGAGCTTCGATCGAACCACCTGGGAGGTGCTCTCGGAACTCACCGACGATCCGGAGCTGATCGCCGTGCTCACCGGACAGTGGGGCGACATGGGCCTGCCGCCGAAGCGCTCGTCGTTCGTGATCCAGGCGCTGATCGCCAGGCACTACCTGCACGGCGGCTTCTACCCGGTGGGCGGCGCGTGGCGCATCGCGGACACCATCATCCCGCGCATCCAGTCCGCAGGAGGCGAGGTGTTCACGTACGCGCGTGTCAGCGAGATCCTGCTGCGCCCCGGCCGAGTGCGCAGCGTCCGCGGCGTGCGCATGGCCGACGGCCACGAGATCGACTGCAACTGCGTGATCTCCGACGCCGGTGCGATCAACACCTTCGCCCGCCTGCTGCCCGAGCGGGCGCGAACCGAGCACGGCTACGACGCGCTGCTGCCAACGGTGAAGCCCAGCATCGGACATCTCGGCGTCTACATCGGGCTCAAGGCCACGGCTGGCGAACTCGGGCTGCCGAAGACCAACTACTGGATCTACCCGAACAACGATTTCGACGGCACGCTCGCGAAATTCGAGGGCGATCCCACCGGGCCGTTCCCGGTGGTGTACCTGTCGTTCCCGTCAGCGAAGGACCCGGACTTCGAGCGTCGTCATCCTGGCAAGGCGACCATCGAGATCGTCGCGCCGGCGCCCTATGAGATCTTTGCGCCCTGGGCCGGGAAGACCTGGGGCAAGCGCGGCGACGATTACGCGGCGCTCAAGCAGGCCTACGGCGAGCGCCTGCTCGAGCACCTCTACGACAAGCTGCCGCAGCTCAGGGGCCGCGTGGACTACTGGGAAGTGTCGACGCCGCTGTCGATGCAGTGGTTCTGCGGCTGGGAGCGCGGTGAGCTCTACGGCCTCGATCACGATCCGCAGCGCATGCGCCAGCGCTGGCTGCGTCCGAAGACACGTGTGCCGGGACTGTGGCTCACCGGCCAGGACATCATGTCCTGCGGCGTGAGCGGCGCGATGATGGGCGGGCTTGCGAGCGCGACGGCGGTTGCGGGGGCCCGTCGCATGATGCCGGTGATGAAGCAGATCTTCGGTTGAGGATCGCCCCGCGCGGAGCGGCTGCGCGACTCATTCACCGAGCGCGCGCAGGTCGAGCCGGCCGGCCGGGGTCACAGGCGGACACCAGAACGCCGCGCCCGTGAGTGGCCGCGTGAAGCTGAACAGCGCATCGGTCACACCATCGTCGGCGCCGACCATCCGGCGCATCTGGACCTCGAAAGCATCGAGAGAGTGGCCGAACGCGACGAACACGAGGCCGGCGCGCGCGCCTTCCGCCCAAGGCATCGAGCGACGCACGACGAAGGCTTCGGGCTCGAAGCTCTCCTGCGCGGTGCGCTTGACGTGGGCCGAGGTCGGCGCGTCGTCGATCTCCTCGTTGTCGTCGCGGCGGCGGCCGAATGTCGCGTCCTGCTCGTCGCGCGACATTGCGGCGAAGCGGTCGAGGTCGTGCTGCCACTGCTGCACGGCCACGAAGCTGCCGCCGTCGAGGCCGACGCCCTGACCACTTACCACCGCGGCGGTCACGGCCTCCTCGCCCGTCGGGTTCTCGGTGCCGTCCTCGTAGCCGGTGAGATCGCGGCTGGCATCGTATTGAAAGGCGTCGATCACCGCTTGCAGGCGGAACGACGGAGCGAGTGCAGCTTCGATTGCACGTCCCCGATGCACGAGTTCGCCGCGGTCCGTGCCGCGCAGCCAGCACCACAGCGCCGCCGGCGTCGAGGGCACCTCGATGCCGGGACCGGTGAGCGCGGAGAGGTCGCGCAGGCCCGGGACCTCGCAGCCCAGTGCCAGCACCGTCGCGCGACCGATCCCTACCACGGTCGCGGCGGGATCGACGATCGATGCGAGCCGCCACAGCGCATCCCCGCTGCCCGCCGCGTCGGCGAGCCGGAAAGTCTGGTAACGGGCGAGGCGCGGAACGGGAGCGAGGATGCCAGGCTGTACTTGCAGCATGTGCGGTCCATGGGGCGGTGTCAGGATCCGGATTCTATCCCGAGCCACCCGCGGATCCGGGCACTCCGGCACCAGCGCGTTGTCCCGATCACCGTTCGTGCGATCCTGTCGGGATCCGCGGTGACGACCGTCGCGCCCAGGGCCCGGGCTCAGACCGCGGCGAGGTGCGCGACCAGCGCGCGCGTCTCCGCGGCGGTCGGGCCACTCAACTCGAAAACACGTGCGGCCGGGAAGGCGATCAGTGCCGCAGCGAGCACCGCATAGGACAGCGCGCCGGTCAACGCAAGGGTGATCGGATCCGTTGCCTGTGTCATGCCGGCCCTCCCCGCGCCGATTGCACGTGATTCTCTGCTGTACTACAAGGTCTGAATCCGTCGAGCCCCTTCCGGACGAACCGGCTCGTCGACCGCGCAGGAAGGGAACATGCGAGTACTTGTCACGGGTGGCACCGGCTTTATCGGGCAGGCGCTTTGCCCGCGACTCCAGACTGCCGGGCACGAGGTCGTGGTCCTGACGCGCCAGTCGCGCGCGACACTCCCAAAAGGCGTGTCGCGTGCGGTGACGACCCTCGACGACATGGAGGCGGCCGAGTTCGGCGGTGTCGTGAACCTGGCCGGAGCTCCGATCGGTGAGGGCCGGTGGACCGCCGCACGTCGCCGGCTGCTGCTTGAGTCGCGCACCGAGACCACGTCGCGCGTCGTACAGTGGATGGGGCGCTCGACGTCGCGCCCTGCGGTGCTGGTGTCGGCCTCCGCCGTCGGCTATTACGGCGAGCAGGGCGACACGCCGATCACCGAGGACACATTGCCGACGCCGGGCTTCACGCACGAGCTCTGTGCGGCCTGGGAGCGGGAGGCCGAGCAGGCCACGCCGCTCGGCGTGCGCGTCTGCCGCATGCGGATCGGCGTGGTGCTCGACGGCAGCGGCGGCGCGCTCGCGAAGATGCTGCCCGCGTTCCGGATGGGAGCAGGCGGAAGGCTCGGCTCCGGCCGTCACTGGTTCCCGTGGATCCACCGCGAGGATGTGACGGCGATCTGCGAGTGGCTGCTCGGGAGTGAGCAGGCAAGCGGCGCCTACAACTGCAGTGCACCGAATCCCGTGACCAACGCGGAGTTCACCAACGCGCTGGGCCGCGTGCTCGGGCGGCCGACCGTGCTGCCAATGCCGGAGACCGCGCTCAAGCTGCTGTTCGGCGAGATGTCGGAGCTCCTGCTCGTGAGCGACCGCATGCTTCCGAAGCGACTGCTCGACGAGGGGTTCCGGTTCCGTTATCCACGGCTCGATGCAGCGCTCGCTGCGATCTTCCGCTGATCGGGATGCGATGCAGGCCGGACATCGACCTGCCGGGGTTGGGGGACGGCACGCGAGAATTCATAGTCGCTCGCCTCGACGCGCCGCGTCGCGAGCCAGTAGCGCGCGGTGGACCACGGCCAGATCGTGAAGTTGCGCCCGTCGGCCTGCTGATACCAGCTCGTGCAGCCCGTGCTCCACACCGTGCCTGACAGCGCGCCCTGCAGGCGTTCGTTGTAGCGACGCTGCACCTCCGCCCTCACGTCGAGCCAGTCGGCGCGACGCCGGCGTAGCTCGCGCATGGCGTCGAGCACGTAGCGCACCTGCGCCTCGATCATGAAGATGATCGAATTGTGGCCGAGCGCGGTGCCCGGGCCCACGAGCTGATGCAGGTTCGGATAGCCGCTCACGCTGATACCAAGGTAGGCCTCGGCACCGTCCTTCCAGTCCTCGGACAACGTGTGCCCCGGAAGGCCCGTGACGGGGAACCGGCTCATGTAGATGCGCGGATCAACGACGAAGCCCGTGCCGAGGATGATGCAGTCGACCGGCCGCTCGACGCCGTCTTCGGTGACGATGCAGTCCTCGCGCACTTCCCGGATGCCCGCCGTCACGAGCTCGACGTTCGGGCGGTTGAACATCGGGTACCAGTCATTCGAGATCAGTACGCGCTTGCAGCCGAAGGTGTAGTCCGGCGTGAGCGCCGCGACGAGCGCGGGGGCCTTGATCGAGTTGCGCAGGTGTCGTCGTGCGATGGCTTCCGGCAGCCTGGCGAGCGCGGGATGCGTGAGGCCCACGAGGCGTGACTCGTTAGTCCAGTAGAGCCGCGCGCGGTGCAGCCTGCGCAGCCAGGGGAAGCGCGCGTAGCGTCGCCGCGCTTTCGCAGAGTACTTGCGCGTGTCGCGCGGAATCACCCACGCGGGGCTGCGCTGGAACACGTGCAGCCGCTGCGTCGTCGCCGCGATGGCCGGGCAGTACTGTATCGCGCTGCCGCCCGTGCCGATCGACGCAACGCGCTTGCCCGCGAGGTCGTAGTCGTGGTCCCAGCGCGCCGAGTGGAACACCTTGCCCCGGAACTTCTCGAGCCCCGGAATCGCCGGTTGATTCGGCACGTGCAGCGGCCCGGACGCGAGCACCACATGCCTCGCGACGATCGTGGCACCCGCGGCGGTGCCGACCGACCAGCGTCCCGTGCCGGCGTCGAAGCGCGCCGAGTTCACCTCCTGCCCGAAGCGGATGTACGACCGCAGGCCGTGGCGCTCGGTGACGTCGAGGATGTACTGCTGGATTTCCCGCCAGCCCGCGTAGCGCTCGCTCCAGTCGGTTTTGGCGTCGAATGAATACGAGTAGAAGTGCGACTGGACGTCACAGGCTGCGCCGGGATAGCTGTTGTCGCGCCAGGTGCCGCCGACCTCGTGGTCTTTCTCGAGGATCACGAAGTCGCGGATCCCCTCCTCCAGCAGCCGGATGGCCATGCACAGGCCGCCGAAGCCCGCGCCGACGATCGCAACCTCGAATTGCTCGCGCATCGCTCCCCCTGCAAAGTCGCACTCGGCGACCGTCTTCATGATGGATCGCAGTCTGTGGTCCAGACGGAACCGGCGGAATGCTGGCATCGGCCGTGGAATTGATGTTTCCGGCCACCCCTCGCAAGATCAACCGAAGCAAACCCGGGATGTCCGATGGCCCATCGCTTCGCCGCCGCCCTGATCCTGCTTGCCGAGAGTCTGCGGAAGACCGGCGAGGAACCCGATCCCGTGCTCGAGCGCTTCGGACTGGACACGCGCCGCCTGGACCCCACAGGGCTGCTCGATCGCGAGTTCGAAGTCCGAGTGAACGAGGCGCTCGCTGAGTCACTTCGCGACCCCCTGAGCGGACTCAAGGCGGGCTCGAGCCTTGGCATCGGCACGTACGGCCCGTTTACTCTGCTGCTGCTCACCGCCGAGAACGCGCTGGCGGATATCCGCACTGCGATCGAGTTCGAGGCACTGACGCTACTGTTTGGCAGGCTCGGCTTCGAGCCGGGACTCGCCAGCAGTTCCTTGCTGCTGCGTCCCGCACGACTTTCAGGCAAGGCGTTTCGCTTTCGCGCCGACCTCGACGTCGCCGGGACCCGCAAGCTCATGCGCGACCTTCACGGCGCCGCACAGGTCGATGTGGTGCCGCTGCGCATCGTGATGCCCTACGCCCGACCGGCAGATGCCGGCGCTTACGAGCGGACGTTCGGCTGTCCGGTCGAGTGGGGCGGTCGGGAGGCGCGCTTCGAGTTCGCGAACGAGGTCTTGCACCGCCGCTTCGCGACCGCCGATGCGCATGCGCACCAGATCCTGCGCACTCAGTGCCATCGGATGCGAATCGACCTCGAGCGCGACGCTGCGGGCATCGCCGCCCAGGTACGTTCTCATCTCGCGGCCTGCGCCGGCGCATTCCCGACCTCGGCGGAAACCGCGGCACTGCTCGGGCTCAGCGAGCGCAGCCTGCGGCGCGCACTCAACGCGGAACAGACCAGCTTCCGCGGCCTGCTCGACGCTGTGCGACTCGAGAAGGCCGTCGAGCTGCTCCGGGACGGCCGATTGCCCATCGAGCAGGTCACGCAGCAGCTCGGCTACAGCGAGCCGGCGGCATTCATCCACGCCTTCAAGCGCTGGACGGGAACTTCACCGACCGCGTTCCGGCGCAACGGCCTTACGGAGACGGGCGGCTGACCCGGTCAGTTTGGTCGGGACCCGTGCCATGTGACGGACACTGGCAATCCGTGAGCCGGTTCACGTTGGGCGAGGGACGGGGCGCTAGACTTTGCCGGGCTTCAAACAAGAGGTTATTGCGCCGTGAGCATTCGCAAGCTGATTTGTGCCGCTGCAGTTGCCGCGCTGTTGGTGCCTGCGCTGGCCTCGGCGGCCGTGTCGGTTGTATTCAGCAAGGACGAGATTTCGATAATTCAGGACTATTACGCCGTAAACGGGGGTGACCCCCACAAGAATTCCAGGAAGCAGAAGGGGAAGCCCCCGCCTCCTGGCATCGCCAAGAACCTGGCGCGCGGCAAGCCGCTGCCGCCGGGGATCGCCAAGCAGAGCCTGCCGGGCGATCTCGTGCGGCAGTTGCCGCCGGTACGCAGCGGATACGAGCGAATCATCGTCGATGGCCGCGTGCTGCTGGTCGAGATTGCAACGCAGCTGATCCATGACGTGCTGATGGACGCGGTCTTCTGAACAGCGGGCTCTCGCCGCATTGCTTTCTGACAATCAAAGTTGTCGAAGTGCGATTAAAGCTGTCGGAGATTTTCTGTAGCCCTCTGTTTCTGTTGCCACCGGAAGTACTTCTGACAATTGAAGCTGTCGAAACCGACCAGCAATAAGAGGGAACAGAGTCCGTACGGAGACGACCGAACGCCAAATCCGTATGACCGGTCCAGAATCGTCAACGGCCACTTTCCGGCCGTGGGAAGACAGGCGGGAGCCGGCCACTTCCGGTCATTCGCGTCGATCTATTTTCCTGCCTCCGCGAGCTTGACAGTATACGGCATTGCCGTATATTCCACAGATGTTCAGCTTCATCGAGACACGAGCGTTCACCAAGCTTGTGCTCGAGTACCTGACCGATGCCGAGTATGTGGCGCTGCAGTCCGCGCTAATCGCTGATCCAGAGGCCGGCCCCGTGGTCCCCGGGTCAGGAGGTGTCCGCAAGTTGCGCTGGGCTGCTCCTGGCCGAGGCAAGCGTGGTGGCTATCGCATCATCTATTACGTACGGACAGCGAACGGGATCATCTGGATGCTGACGATGTACCCGAAGAACGTGGCGGACAGCATTCCGGCCCATGTCCTGCGGCAGATTCGTGAGGAAGTCGATAATGCGTAAGGCAAAGCGAAATATTGGACAGGAGATTCTGGACGGGCTTCGCGAATTGAAGCGCGGAGAAGTAAGTCGCGTCATCAATGTGCCCGACGTGGCTTCCATCCGAGAGAAGACTGGCCTGTCGCAGTCACGGTTTGCAGCGCTGCTCGGTGTTTCCGTGCGAACGCTGCAGGATTGGGAGCAAGGCCGACGGGCGCCCTCTGGCGCGGCCCGGACGCTCTTGCTTGTTGCCGATCGCAACCCTCACGCGCTCCTCGACGTTGCGTAAGAATGGTGTGACCGCAGAGGGTCGACAGGCCCCGTTGACCAACTGCTTTAGAGAAGATGGTCCGAGCGTTGCGCGACGCTGCAGAATTGCGGACACCTCCGGACAAGAACTACCTTCCAATAATAGACGCTGGTTGGGACGTTGACCCCGGACGGGGCGCGTCGAGGATCTTCACGAGAGCGATTCACAACGCGCGCCCCTGTGTAGATGCTGCACTTCATATTCAACCTCGCTGACGGCGACCGGGAACGGGCCAAGTCTTTCTTGCACGCGAAGAGGTGGGTGGTCAGCCGAGACGAGCGCCATCGCGATGCCCTCGCTCCCGGCGATCTCGCGCTGGTCTTCGTCGCACGCACACGCGAGTTCGTCGGTCGCGCCGAGCTCAAGACCACGTTCCTCGATCCAATGCCATCGGATCCCGCCGCCTCCGGTCCAGCGGTGAGCGGGGTGTTGCTTGGCGACGTCGAGGATTGGTCGAGCGGCGTGCCGCTAGAGGTCGCTGTGCGTCGGATTGATCCGAAGGGGTCCAACCCATACGTTCAGGCGAATGCGGCCGGATTCCACGAAGGCGTGGTTCAGATTACCGTCAAGGAGTACGACATCGTGGTGTCGTTGCGCGACAGGACGCGAGGTGTCGGCGGACTCGCATGACCGCTTCAAAGATGATTGGCCGACCGGTTGGGGTCGATTGGAGTCCTAGCCCGCGTCGACAAGCGGACGTTCAGCGACAGGCGAGTGCAATCGCGACAGCTTTTATTGTCAGCGACCGCCTGCGTCAGGCCTAGTTGGATCAGGAGCTTAGTGGCCCAGATCCGACCACTCTAATTGTCAAACGGCAGCATGCCCGCGATTTGAACGCGACCGCGGATCGTCTCAGACCGCGGGCGCATCCTCCTTCCGCTAGGTGCTCGAGCCGGGACTCAGCGCCTTCGCCATCTCCATTTCCCTGCGCGCCTCGTCCTCGCGTCCGAGGCGCACGAGGACCTGTGCCAGTTCCTGATGGGCTGCAGCACTCTTCGGATCCGCCTTGAGCGCGGTGCGCAAGTGCTTCTCGGCGTCGGCGAGCTTTCCGCTCCGCGCCAGGGATGACCCCAGGTTGTAATGCGCCGAAGCCAACCCGGGTTCCAGCTTGATCGCCTTGCGGTAGGCCTCGGCTGCCTCCTCGGTCAATCCCTGGCGCTCCAGCACGAAACCGAGGTCGTTGTAGATGGCGGGCTGCGGCTTGATCGCGAGTGACTCCCGAAAGTGGGCCTCGGCTACCTCGATCTCGCCGAGGTCGATCGACGCGAGGGCAATGTTGTTGTGCGCCTTCCAGTGCTTCGGGTCCAACGCGAGCGCCTTCTCCAATACAACGACCGCCTCCTTGCTGTTGCCCTGCTGGAACAACGAGAACCCGAGGGAGTTCAGCAGTTCAACGTTGTCGGGCTCGACCGCGAGGCCCCGCTGGTAGATCCGCACGGCGCCGGGGTAGTTGCCGGTGCGTTCGTTGGCCATGCCCGCGCGCAGGAACGAGTAGGCGTCGAGGAACTGCTCATTGATCTTCACGATCGACTCGGCCGGCAGCGCGACGAACTCCGGGATGTTGGCGGCACGGTCGTTGCCCGTGAAGCGGTCGAGCACCACTGGCGGCGTAGACTCGCCGTGCTCGTCGATGTGCGTCAGGAAGAGCTGGGTGTAGGCGGTGTTGGCCTTCGACGAGAACACGAGCCAGCGGCCGTTCGACGACCAGCTGTGCCATGAATTCATCCGGGGCGTATTCGCGCGCAGGCGCCGGGCTTGGCCTCCCGCGGCTGGAATGATGTACAGCTCGCTGTCCGGCATCAGCAGCATGTAGTTCTCTGCCTTGCAGAAGATGATCCACTTGCCGTCCGGCGAGAACTTCGCGAAGTAGTTGCTCTTGCCGTTGTGCGAGGCGCCCTCGATCGGCTCGGCCTTGCCGCCTCGGCCGTCGTTGAACGGTACCCGGTACAGGTCGAACTTGAACGGCTCCTTGTCCTCGACGAACTCGGGGACGTCCTTCTCGCTCAGCAGGATGCTCGTCGCGTTCTCGATCGAGTCCTTCCGGTATGCCTTTGCCCTCGCGAAGACGATCCACTTGCCATCGGGGCTCCACGTCGGGTTGCTCTGCACGTACTCGGGATCGTCGGCGCCCGGCAACGGCTCGAACGTGCGGGTCACGGTGTCGTAGACGACGAGGATGCCCTTGATCGGGAAGAACAGCTGCGAGTACCAGATGTCGGGCGTCGCCACGAACACTGCGCGGTCCTTGACGGTGCTGATCACATAGCGGCCGTCGGGCGAGACCTTCGAGAGGAGCCCGAACGTGGCCTCACCATCGCCCTTCTTGAAGTCGCTCCACGTGATGATCTTCCTGTCGTCGAGCGTCATCTGCGTGGACACAGGGAGGACCGCGTAGGCGCCCTTGTCATTGCCGTAATCGACGTCGAGGCCCAGCACGCGGCCGTCGTTGGAGAAAGAGTGACAGTTGCCGCAGACCGGCAGATTCTCGAGGACGATCGGCGGCGCGGCCTCGGAGTCGATCGCGCCGAAGCGCCAGCGAATGCGCGATGGATCCTGCACGGCCGAGAGAAAAGGCAGCGGAACCTCCCGATAGAAGATCGAGTCGCCCACCGGGTCTGTGGAGGTCCGGATGCGGACGCTCGCGGACGAGACAG
>Ga0209594_1001519_pt1 | contig 11465 bp, 11 predicted proteins | sample AshMeaCrysSpring_FD_184126 | JGI IMG/M metagenome (GOLD analysis project Ga0209594, IMG submission 184126) | Groundwater microbial communities from Big Spring, Nevada to study Microbial Dark Matter (Phase II) - Ash Meadows Crystal Spring... | ecosystem: Environmental > Aquatic > Deep subsurface...
CTGCTGCGCATCCAGCAGGCGCTCGTAATCCTCATTCGGGAACTTGGCATCGATCGGCAGCCAGAGCGCCGCACCGTCGTCGGACCGGCCCGGCAGCTTGATGGCGAAGTCCACCACGTTCTTGCTGCCCGGACGTGTGGCCACCTGCGCCGCGTACTGGTCGGGCACGAAGACCTGCTCCAACAGCGCGGCCAGTTGCGCCTCGCCGAACATGCCGCGCGTCTTCACGTTGGTCAGCAGGTGTTTGAGGTCGCCCACGCCGGCCGCCAGCGTCTGCATCTCGCCCAGGCCCTTGTGCACCTGCTCCAGCCGCTCGGCCACCTGCTTGAAGCTCTCGCCCAGGCGCGTGTGCAAGGTGGTCTGCAGCTTCTCGTCCACGGTGGCGCGCATCTCGTCGAGCTTGGCCACATTGGTCTGCTGCAGCTGGGCCAGTTGCGCTTCCAGCGTGGCGCGGACCTCGGCCATGCGCCGCGCATTGGACTCACTGAGGTTCGACAACTGCAGGCTCAGCGTGTCGGATAGCGTCTTCTGCAGCAACGCCAACTGCTGGCCAAAGGCGTCGATCTGCGTGTTCTGCGTGCGCGTGGCTTCGGCGGCCTGCTGCACCAGGGTCTGCTGGAAGGTGGCCAGGTTCTGCGCCAGCTCCAGCCGGCCGCTGCGCGCCGACTCGGTGATCTCCTGGCGCAGCTCGCGCTCCAGCCGCTCGTTGCCGGCCTGCAGCGCCGTCACCAGCTCGGCCCGCAGCTGCTCGGCAGCCTGCGCCTCGGCACCCTCGCGCCGCCGCAGCGCCAGCCACAGCAGCAGCAACAGATTCACGGCGGCCAGCGCCAGCACAGACCAAAGCACGATGTCGTTCAAAACGGGTTCCTCCAGCACCGTATTGTTGTGCAAAACCTGCCCTACCAGCCTTGTGGCCGGCAGGGACATTGCCGGCAAAAACATTGGTACAAATATAATTAACCCATGAGCTCTGCCAGCAGCATTGCCACACCCAGGCGCAAGTACCGCACCGCGACGGCCGCCACCGGCGCGCCGTTGGTGCCCGTGGAGCCGGCGGATCCGGCCACGCAGGCGTTGCGGCGCTTCCGCGTGATCTTCGATTCGGTCCGCACGCACTTCCAGCAGGTCGAGCGGCTGACCGGCGCCGGCGCGGCCCAGTTGCGTGCGCTGAGCATCCTGCGCGAGCGGCCCGGCATCCGCCTGAGTGAGCTGGCGCAGGCGATGGACGTGCATCAGTCGACCACCAGTAACCTGGTCAAGACGCTGATCGAACGCGGCCTGATCACCACGACGCGTGACGAGTCCGACCGCCGCGTACTGCGCCTGCGGCTGCTGCCCGCCGGCACCCGCGTGCTGCAGCGCCTGCGTGCGCCCTACATCGGCGTACTGCCCAAGGCCCTGAGCGGCCTGCCGCCGGCCACACTGCAGCGGCTCAATGCCGACCTGGACACGCTGATCGCGGCCATGCACATCGACACGACCGCGGCCATGACGCCGCTGGCCGAGCAAGTTTGAACACCGGCGCCGGTACCGCCGCGCTCCCGCGGCGGTACCGGCGTCCTTGAGGAGAGACCATGACCGATCTTATGCAGTTCTGGCCCGAATGGATCCAGCCCTCCGCCGGCCTGCCGACGGTGCAGTGGGCGGTGCTGCTGGCCCTGGCCGCCGCCGCCGGCCACCTGCTGCAGCGCCGCCTGGGCCTGCCCAAGGTGCTCGGCTATTCGATCGTCGGCGCCTTGGCAGGCTTCACAGGGTTTACCACCACCCAGTGGCCGCTGAACGGTATCGGCCTGTTCATGGTCGAACTCGGCTTGTCGGTGCTGCTGTTCGAGGCCGGCGGTCGTCTGACGCTGCGCTGGTTCCGCCATAACCCCATGCTGCTGGTGCAAAGCCTGGCTGAAGCAGCTCTCACCTATGCGGCGGTTTACTGGGCGCTGCAACTGCTCGACGTTGATCCGGCCCTGCGTGCACCGCTGGCCCTGCTGGCCATGGCCACCTCGCCGGCCGTGCTGATGCGGGTGGCGGTGGATGTCCGCGCCAGCGGCCCGGTGACCGACCGCGCCATCACGCTGGCGGCCCTCAACACGCTGTACGTGCTGGCCTTGGGCGGCGTCATGGCACGCTTCCTGGGCGGCCCGGCCTCCTCCATCACCGATGCCTTCGTTCCCGTCGTGCTGCTGCTCAGCCTGTCGGTGCTGTTCGGAGCCGTGCTCTCGCTGGCCCTGCGGGCCACCCTGCGCTTCATGAGCCCGACCAGCGAGAACACCTCGGTGGCGCTGCTGGCCTTGGTGGCAGCCTGCACCACCGTGGCGGCCAACTACGGCGGCTCGGCGCCGCTGACAGCCCTGCTGGCCGGCATCCTGCTCAAAACGCTACATCCGCGTCCGTGGTCCTGGCCGCGCCAGTTCGGCACGGCCTCGTCCATTCTGACCATCCTGATGTTCGTGCTGGTTTCCATGGCCGCGGCGCAGACCGACTGGAGCCTGCTGACGCTCAACGTCATCGCCGCCATCGTGCTGGCGCGCACGCTAGCCAAGACGCTGGCCATTGGCCTCGGCGGCGTCGGCAGCGGTGCCAGCCTGCGCCAGGCGTTCTGGACGGCGTGTGCCATGTGGCCGATGTCGGCTGTGGCCCTGCTGCTGGTGTCGCAGTTCGTGCAGTTCGCGCCGTCGCTAGGCACACAGGTGGCCGCCCTGGCCCTGCCCTTGATCCTGTTCATGGAAGTGCTGGGCGCCCTCATGACCACCGCCGCCCTGCAGCGCTGCGGTGAGGCCTCCCGGCCCGCCTTGCCACAGCGCCCCACCCCGGGAGAGCAAGCATGACGCTGGAAATCTTTCACCATTCCGCAGCGCTGTCGCTCGGCGTCGAGCTGGAGCTGCAGCTGGTCAACACCCACGACTACGACCTCGCGCCCTATGCCGATGACATGCTGCGCCTGATGGCGCGGCGCAAGCTGCCTGGCAGCGTGGTGCCGGAGATGACCTCCAGCATGATCGAAATCTCGACCGGCGTCTGCCAGTCCTCCACCGAAGTGCTGGGCCAGCTGGGCCAGATCCGCGACGCGCTGGTGCAGTGCGCCGACAAGTTGAACATCGCCGTGGTCGGCGGCGGCACCCATCCCTTCCAGCAATGGCACGAGCGTCGCATCTACGACAAGCCGCGCTTTCGCCAGCTCTCGGAACTGTACGGCTACCTCTCCAAACAGTTCACCATCTTCGGCCAACATGTGCACGTAGGTTGCCCCGACGCCGACAGCGCGCTGCTGATGCTGCACCGCATGTCGCGCTACATCCCGCACTTCATCGCGCTGTCGGCCTCATCACCCTTCGTGCAAGGCCACGACACGGCCTTCGACTCGGCACGGCTGAACTCGGTGTTCGCCTTTCCCTTGTCCGGGCGCGCGCCCTTCGTGCTGCACTGGAACGACTTCACCGCCTACTTCGACAAGATGACGCGTACTGGCGTCGTCAAGAGTATGAAGGACTTCTACTGGGACATCCGGCCCAAGCCGGAGTACGGCACGATCGAGATCCGGGTGTTCGACACGCCGCTGAGCGTGGAGCGCGCCGCCGCCCTGTCGGCCTACGTGCAGGCGCTGGCGGCCTGGTTCCTGCACGAGCAGCCCTTCATGCCGACCGAAGACGACTACCTGGTCTACACCTACAACCGCTTCCAGGCCTGCCGCTTCGGCCTCGACGCGATCTACGTGGACCCGGCCAGCGGCACCCACCTGCCGCTGAAGGAGCACATCCTGAAGACGATGGAACAAATCGACCGGCACGCCATGTCACTGGGTGCAGGTGCCGGCATCGAACTGCTGCGCAGCAGCGCCGAACGTGGCCACAACGACGCGCGCTGGCTGCGGGAATGTCATGCACGCGAACACCTGCTGGGCGAGGTGACCCGGCAGGCGAGCGAGCAGTTTCGTCGCTGAGACCTCAAGCGCGGGCCAGCACCTGTGGGTTGAGGGGGGTCAGCGCCTGCCCGAGGGCGAAGAACTCGATGAGGTTGTCGGCCGCCAGGTTGGCCATGGCCAAGCGGGTCGGCACGCTGGAACTGGCGATGTGCGGCGTCAGCACCACATTGGGCACGGCCAGCAGGTCCGGGTGCACCTTGGGCTCGCCCTCGAACACGTCCAGGCCCGCGGCAGCAATGCGCTTGTCGCGCAACGCCTGGGCCAGTGCAGCGTCGTCCACGATGCCACCGCGCGCAATGTTGACCAGCGTAGCCGTGGGCTTCATCTGCGCCAGTTCGGCCGCACCGATGGCGTGGTGGGAGGCTGCCGAATACGGCAGCACCAGCACCAGGTGGTCGGCCGTCTTCAGCAACTCCTCCTTGCTGACGTAGCGCGCCTTGCATTCGCGTTCCGTCGCGTCGTCCAGGCGTGAACGGTTGTGGTAGATCACGTTCATACCGAAGCCATGCGCGCCGCGCTTGGCGATGCCCTGGCCAATGCGGCCCATGCCCAGGATGCCGAGCGTGGCGCCATGAATGTCGGAACCGGCAAACATGTCGTAGCTCCACTTGGTCCAGTGGCCGGCACGCAGGTAATGCTCGCTCTCCGCCATGCGACGGGCGGTGGCCATGAGCAAGGCGAAGCCAAAGTCGGCCGTGGTCTCGGTCAACACGTCGGGGGTGTTGGTGCCCAGCACGCCACGCGCGGTCATGGCGTCCAGGTCAAAGTTGTTGTAGCCGACCGCCATGTTGGCGCAGATCTTCAGCTGCGGGCAGGCCGCCAGCACCTCGCCGTCGATGCGGTCGCTGCCGGTGGTGAAGGCACCGTCCTTGTCGCGCAGTTTGGACATCAGCTCGGCCTTGCTCCAGACGGCATCTGCCTGGTTGGATTCGACCTCGAAATGCTGCGACAGGCGCTCAATGACCTCGGGAAACACAGCGCGGGCGATCAGGATGCGGGGTTTGCTCATGGATTGCTTTCTCAACGGAACCAGATGAAGGTCATGACAATGAACAGGGGAATCAGGATGGCCACCGACCAGGCCATGTAGCCGAAGAAACTGGGCATCTTCACACCACGGTCTTCGGCAATCGCCTTGACCATCAGATTGGGGGCGTTGCCGATGTAGGTGTTGGCGCCCATGAACACGGCGCCGGCCGAGATGGCGGCCAGGGTCGGCGCCAGCGTGGTCATCAGCACGGCAGGATCACCACCCGCAGTGTTGAAGAACACCAGGTAGGTTGGCGCGTTGTCCAGGAAGGAACTCAGGGCGCCAGCGGCCCAGAAGTACATGGCCGGATCGGGCGAGCCGTCCGGGCGCGTCACGGCCGCCACGACGGCACCAAACGGACCATTGAGGCCGGCCTTGAGCATGGCGATCACCGGGATGATGGTCAGGAAGATGCCAGCGAACAGCTTGGCGACTTCCTGCATCGGCGCCCAGGAGAACTGGTTGTCGACATGCACCGCCGCCGGCGTGATCTTCAGAGACACCAGGGTCACGACAATCAGGCCGATATCCCGCACCAGCCCCGGCAGGCCGACTTCAGTGCCGAAGAAATTGAATACCACACCGGACTTCCAGAACCCGCTGAGCAACACCAACCCGACGATGGCGCCGAGCAGCCAGAAGTTAGCCGCGCCGTTGAAGCCGATGCTGCGGCTGTCCGGTGTCGGGTCCACCGGCAGGACTTCTTCGCGTCGGTGGTAGTACCAGCTGTCCATCAGGTAGAACAGCAGGAGCAGGCTGCCGACCAGGAACAGGGTCTCAGGGAAGATGTGACTCAACGTCCAGAAGAAATCCACCCCCTTGAGGAAGCCGAGGAAGAGCGGCGGATCCCCCAGCGGCGTGAGCGAGCCGCCGGCATTGGAGACGATGAAGATGAAGAACACCACCACGTGGGCCTTGTGGCGACGGTTGTCATTGGCGCGGATCAGCGGCCGGATCATCAGCATCGAGGCGCCGGTGGTCCCCATGAAGCTGGCCAGCACGGCCCCGATGGCCAGGATCGCCGTGTTGAGCCCCGGGCTGCCATGCAGGTTGCCCCGAATGTAGATGCCGCCAGCGACCGTGAAGAGCGCCGTCAACAGGATGATGAAAGGGATGTACTCGGCCAGCAGGGCATGCACGAAACTGACCGCCGCCACGCCGGCGCCGAACGTCACGGCGAAGGGCAGCAGGAAAGCCAGCGCCCAGGCCGCCGCGACCTTGCCGAAATGGTGATGCCAGAACATCGGCGCCAGCAAGGGCAGCACGGCGATCGACAGCAGGATGCCGGCAAATGGCACGCCCCACAGCAGCGACAACTGGCCGCCGTCGAGTTCAGCCGCCATTGCGAGCCCCGGCCAGACGGCCAGCGCCGCCAGCAGCAGGCTCCAACGTACGAATCTCATTCTTGTCTCCTCGTATCAATCGAGCCAGTGCGTGAACTCGGCCACCGGCACGCGCGGCGTGTGGAAGGTGTTCACGATCTGCGTTTCATCGGCATAGCCCAGCGCCATGCCACAGACCAGCATCTCGTTGGCACCGGCACCGATGTGCGGCAGGATGATCTTCGCGTAGCCATTCCAGGCCGCCTGCGGGCAGGTATGCAGTCCACGGGCACGCGCCGCCAGCATCAGGCTCTGCAGGAACATGCCGTAGTCCAGCAGCGAGCCGCGGCCCATGACACGGTCCACCGTGAACATCAGCCCCACCGGTGCATCGAAGAAGCGGAAGTTGCGCTGGTGCTGGGCGTGCATCTTGTCCTTGTCACCCTTGCCGATGCCCAGCAGGCCGTACAACCCCCAGCCGTTCTCGCGCCGGCGGTCGATATAGGGGCTGACCCATTGCTCGGGGTAGTAGTCGTACTCCTCGCGGTACTCGACTGCCAGCGCCGGATCGGCACGCTGTGCGTCATGCGCGGCACAGACCTTCTCGACCAGCGCATCTCGGCTGGCGCCCTGCAGCACATAGACCTTCCAAGGCTGGGTGTTGGTGCCGGAGGGCGCCCGGCTGGCCAGTTTCAGCAGCTCGACGATCAGGTCGTGCGGCACCGCCTGCGAGGTAAAGGCGCGTGTTGACATGCGCGAGTTGATGGCGTCATCCACGGACATCGGGATCATGCAAGGGTCTCCAATACGGCTCTGAGTTGGGGTGGCAACGGCACCGGCCGGCGCGTCTGCCGATCCACGTAGACATGGACGAAATGCCCTTGGGCCGCGGCCTCGTCCGCCCCCTGGGCGAACAAGCCGACTTCATAACGCACGCTGGAAGTGCCCAGCCGCGCCACGCGGATACCGGCCTCGATCGTCTGCGGAAAGGCCAGGGGCGCAAAGTAGTTGCACTGGGTCTCGATCACCAGGCCGATCGTGGCTCCGCCATGGATGTCCAGCGCACCCCTCTCGATCAGCCAGGCATTGACGGCCGTATCGAACCAGCTGTAATAGACGACGTTGTTGACGTGGCCATAGACATCGTTGTCCATCCAGCGCGTCGTGATGCTGCGAAAGGCCGGGTAGGCGCTGCGTCTCTCGGGTCTCGCTTTTTCTGTTTTTTGGTTCATGCTGGGAGCTGATTCTGCCAGCCCGCGGAGTTCAGGCGCTGAGGGTTTGCCAGCGGCGCCAGTAGTCGATGGCCACCCGGTAGGTGTTGACCTGCACTTGCACTGTCTCCTCGATCTTCACGCCATAGCCCCCGGCCATGGCCAGCGCCAGGGGAATACGTCGCTGCCAGCACCAGTCGAAGACACGCCGGTCTCGAGCCTCCATACCGTCATAGCTCAGTTTCAGACGCCCGAGTCGGTCGCCTTCGAAGGGATCGGCACCGGCCAGGTAGATCACCAGCCCGGGCTCGAAGCGCTGACTCAGTTCCTCCAGCGCCTGCTCGAGCGCCTGCAGATAGGCCGCATCGCCGCAGCCGTCAGGCAAGGCCACATCCAGGTCACCTGCCTCCTTGCGGAAGGGGAAATTCTTCTCCCCGTGCAGCGACAGGGTGAAGACGCTGTCGTCATGCCGGAAGATATCCGCCGTGCCATTGCCTTGGTGCACATCGAGGTCAACGATGGCCACCCGCAGTCTGCGTCGGCGCTGCCGCCCCCACTCTGCCTGCATCAACCGCGCCGCCACGGCGGCGTCGTTGAAGATGCAGAAGCCGCCGCCCTGCTCGTGGCCGGCGTGGTGGGTACCGCCGGCCAGGTTGGCGGCCACCCCGTCGGCCAGCGCGACGCGGGCGGCCGCGATTGTGGCACCGGCCGAGCGACGGGACCGTTCAACCATGGCCGCGCTCCACGGAAAACCGATCTCCCGCATTGCCTGGGGGTCGATCGTGCCCGCCTCCAGGGCGGCGATGTAGGACGGCGCGTGGGCCAGGGCCAATTCACCGTCGCTGGCTCGCGGGGCTTCGCGCAGCGCCAGATCAGGAAATTCGTCGGCCAGCCGCTGGCGCAGCAAGGTGTACTTGGCCATGGGGAAACGATGCCCCGCGGGAAGCGGCAACACAAAATGGTCGGAATAGAACGCCTGCATGAGTTGATTCTGATGCCAAGGCCAACCCCACCTGAACACAACCCAATTAGGGTTCCGCCTCTAATTTGCTGCGATGCAGCAAATATTGCTTGCATCCCGCATGGGCCTCCCTATAATTCGAGTCATGTTGCACCGCAGCATTATTTGTCAGCTCACCTTCAAGGAGATTTGTATGTTGACCGTCGAACAAGTCATGGCCTCCCACAAAGCCAACGTTGAAACCCTGTTTGGCTTGACCAGCAAAGCCTTTGAAGGCGTGGAAAAGCTGGTTGAACTGAACATGACCGCCTCGCGCGCCGCTCTGGCCGATGCCGCCAACCAGGCCCAGTCGGTTCTGAGCGTCAAGGACGCCCAGGAGCTGTTGGCCCTGCAATCCGCCCTGTTCCAGCCGCTGGCCGAGAAAACCGTGGCCTACAGCCGTCACCTGTATGACATCGCTTCCGGCACCGGTGCCGAATTCGGCAAGGCCTTCGAAAGCCAAGCCGCGGAAGCCCAGAAGAAGTTTGTCGGCTTGGTCGACAACGCCGCCAAGAACGCCCCCGCCGGTTCCGAGACCGCTGTGGCCGTGATGAAGAGCGCCGTGGCTGCGGCCAACAACGCGCTGGAATCGATCCAGAAATCGGTCAAGCAAGCGACCGAACTGGCTGAATCCAACTTCAATGCCGTGGCGGCCAATGCCGTCAGCGCGGCCAAGCCGGCTGCCCGCAAACGGTAACAAAGGGTAAACCCTCAAATTTTGAAGCGAATCTCTTTACAACCCGGGAAAACCCTGACATAATTCGCTTCATTGGAAACGGATTCGTTTCTACCGGTTGTCTCCTCGGGTCCTTTCGACACCTTCGGGTTCAGGGATCCCTTCAAAGCCTCGTCTCTGACGAGGCTTTTTTTTGCCTGTTCGACCACGCCTCACCGTGTCCTGGCTTCGATCGCGGCCCGAAGCTGCGGCAGGGCTTGCTGCATGGCCACCCGGCCCGCCTGGATGGCACGGCGGCGTGAATTGAAATCCGCGCCGGCCATGCCGTTGAGCGCCGGCCTGACGACAATATCGGCATCACGCAATTCCCAGTTGTTGATGCTACGGCCCATGATGGTGAAGGTCTGCAGCAGGATCTGCAGCGTGTCACCGGCCGGGTTGGCGTCCGGCACATTCGAGATGTCGACCGCAATCACGAGTTCTGCGCCCATCTGCCGCGCGTAACGTACCGGCACCGGCGACGCCAAGCCGCCGTCCACATACTCGCGCCCGGCGATGCGCACCGGCTGGAAAACGGCCGGCACGGCACTCGAGGCCCGCACCGCGGTGGCCGTGTCTCCCCTTTGGAACAGGACACCCTGACCGCTGTTGAGGTCGGTGGCCACGATGCCCAGTGGCAAGGGCATATCCTCGATCAACCGTCCGTTCACCTGCGCATGGACGTAACGTGCAAGGGCATCGCCACGCAACAGGCCACGGCTGAAGATTGGCAGCGTCCAATCAGCAAAAGTGGCTTCCTCCATGGTCTCGGCGATCTGTTGCAACTGCGCACCGGTCTTCCCGCTGGCGTACAGCGCAGCCACCAGGCTGCCGGCCGAGGTGCCGGCGATCAAGGTCGGCCGCAGCCCCGCCTCCTCCAACACCTGGATGACGCCAACATGCGCGAAGCCCCGCGCCGCGCCACCGCCAAGTGCCAAGCCAATGCGCGGTGGCCGCTTAACCGGCTCCTGCGCCGGCGCGGCCGCCGGCGCCTCGACAGGCGCCACCGCCACACCGCCACATCCGGCCAGCAGGACAAGCAAGACCGCCAGCACGCCATATCGTGATGCAGCGCAGGGATTTAGCGAAATTTTATTAAGAATGATTCGTGTTTGCTCTATCATTGCAAAGCAATCTGAAAGGATCCATTGTCATGCGCAAGCGTTTTTTTTCCTTGGCAACCGCCATTTTGCTGGCTGCGACGACTGCCGGCGCCCAGGAACAGGTACTTAACGTCTATTCCGCCCGTCACTATCCGAGCGATGAAGCGCTCTACGGCGGCTTCACCAAGGCGACAGGCATCAAGATCAACCGCGTCGATGCCGACGACGCCGGCATCATCTCCCGCCTGAAAGCCGAGGGCGCCGCATCGCCGGCCGATGTCATCCTGCTGGTGGACGCCGCCCGCCTCTGGCGCGCGGAAGTCGACGGCCTTTTCCAGCCCGTCAAGTCGAAGACGTTGGAGGACGCCATCCCCACCCAGTTCCGCGGCAAGGCCGCTGCCGATGGTGCGTCGGCATGGTACGGTTTCTCGACCCGGGCGCGTGTCGTCGTCTACGACAAGATCAAGGTCAAGAAGGATGACGTCGACACCTACGAGGAGCTCGGCGATCCGAAGAACAAAGGCAGGCTCTGCATCCGATCCGGCTCCCACCCCTACAACCTCTCGCTGTTCGGCGCGGTGCTGGAACATCTGGGCGAGCAGAAGACCGAAGCCTGGCTCAAAGGCATGGTCGATAACATGGCCCGCGCCCCCAAAGGCGGTGACACTGACCAGATCAAGGCCGTCGCGGCTGGCGAGTGCGGTATTGCCGTTACCAACAGCTATTACCTGGCCCGTCTGATGCGTTCGACCAAGGCGGAAGATCAGGCCGTGGTGGAGCGCGTCGGCGTGGTCTTCCCGAACCAGGGCAGCTGGGGCACGCACGTGAACATTGCCGGCGGCGCTGTGGCCAGGCACGCGAAGAACCAGGCCAATGCAGTCAAGTTCCTGGAATACCTGGCCAGTCCGGCTGCGCAAGAGCATTTTGCCAACGGCAACAACGAATGGCCCACGGCCAAGGGCGTGAAGCTCAGCAATCCGGCCCTGCAAGCCATGGGCGGCGCATCTTTCAAGAGCGAGACCATTCCGATCAGCGTGGTCGGCATGAATTCGGTCAAGGTGCAACAGATGCTGGACCGCGTCGGCTTCCGCTGATCGGTCTCTTCCGGCCACAAAAAAGCCTGCACGCGTGCAGGCTTTTTTTCGTCCCGGGCGGGAGTCGCGGCGTC
>Ga0209594_1001521_pt1 | contig 11459 bp, 9 predicted proteins | sample AshMeaCrysSpring_FD_184126 | JGI IMG/M metagenome (GOLD analysis project Ga0209594, IMG submission 184126) | Groundwater microbial communities from Big Spring, Nevada to study Microbial Dark Matter (Phase II) - Ash Meadows Crystal Spring... | ecosystem: Environmental > Aquatic > Deep subsurface >...
CCTTGGTGACGCGACCGCCGCGTCCCGTGCCGGCGACGTCGCCGGCGCCGATGCCCTGCTCGGCCATCAGCTTGCGTGCCGCGGGTAGCGCCCGCGCGGTCGCCGTCGCGCCGGCGGACGCCGATGGGGCCGGTGCGGGAACCGGCGCCGAGGGCGTCGCGGCGGCCTTCGCCTCGGTGTCGAGGACGGCGATCACCTCGTTCGACGTGACGGTCGAGCCGTTGCCCTTCAGCACCTCGACCAGCACGCCGTCGCCCGGCGCGGGGAGCTCGAGCACGACCTTGTCGGTCTCGATGTCGATCAGGTTCTCGTCGCGCTTGACGGCCTGGCCCGCCTGCTTGTGCCAGGACACGAGCGTCGCCTCGGCGACGGACTCGGGCAGTTGCGGCACCTTCACTTCGACTCGCATGATTCTTGGCTTTCCGTGGATCAGGTGCGGACGTACATCTCGCCGTCCGCGAGTTTCGCGCCGAAGGCGTCCTCGACCAGCTGCTTCTGCTGGGCGACGTGCTTGGACATGTAGCCGACCGCTGGCGACGCCGACACCGGGCGGCCGGCGTAGGCGAGCACCGCGCTCTCGGGCATGTCGGCGCGGAAATAGGCGCGCAGCCGGTACCAGGCGCCCTGGTTCTGCGGCTCCTCCTGGCACCAGATCACCTCCCGCAGGTTCCGGTACGGCGCGATCGCCGCCTTGAAGTCCTCGTGCGGGAACGGGTAGAGCTGCTCGAGGCGGACGATCGCGACGTCGGCGATCTTGTGCTCGCGACGGTAGGCGGCGAGCTCGTAGTAGACCTTGCCCGAGCAGAGGACGACGCGACGCACCTTCTTCGGGTCGACCTTCTCCACTTCGCCGATGACGTTGTGGAAGGTGCCGTCGGCGAGCTCCTCGAGCGACGACACCGCCTCCTTGTGGCGCAGCAGGCTCTTCGGGCTCATCACCACGAGCGGCTTGCGATAGGGCCGCACCATCTGCCGGCGCAGCAGGTGGTAGACCTGCGCCGGCGTCGTCGGCACGCAGACCTGGATGTTGTGCTCGGCGGAGAGCTGCAGGAAGCGCTCGGGCCGCGCCGACGAGTGCTCGGGGCCCTGCCCCTCGTAGCCGTGCGGAAGGAGCAGCACGAGGCCGCAGGCGCGGCCCCACTTCACCTCGCCGGCGACGATGAACTGGTCGATCACCACCTGCGCGACGTTGGCGAAGTCGCCGAACTGCGCCTCCCAGACGACGAGGCGCGACGGATCCGACGTGGCATAGCCGTACTCGAAGCCAAGCACGCCGTACTCGGTCAGCACCGAGTCGATCACCTCGATCGAGGCCTGCCCCTCGCGAAGGTTGGCGAGCGGCACGAAGGTGCCGGCGTCCCACTTCTCGCGGCTCTGGTCGTGCAGCACCGCGTGGCGGTGCGTGAACGTGCCGCGGCCGACGTCCTCGCCGGAGAGCCGCACGCCGACGCCCTGGTCGAGCAGCGTCGCGTAAGCGAGCGTCTCGCCCATCCCCCAGTCGAGGGGCATCCTGCCCTCGGCCATCGCGCGGCGGTCGGCGATCACCTTCTCGACCCGGCCGTGCAGCTTGAACTCCGCGGGGACGGCCGACACCTTGCGCGCGAGCTCGCGCAGGCGCTCGATCGGGACGCGCGAGTCGTAGCCGGCGGTCCAGTGATGGCCCTTGAACGTCGACCAGTCGGTCGCGTACGGCCGCTTGTAATTGGACAGGATCGTGCGGTTCGTGTGGTGGCCCTTGTCCATCGCCGCGCGATACTCCGCGATCATCGCGTCGGCCTCGCCGGCCGCGATCACGCCCTCGGCCTCGAGGCGCTCGGCGTAGAGTTTGCGCGTTCCCGGGTGCGCAGCGATCTTCTTGTACATCAGCGGCTGCGTGACCATCGGCTCGTCGGCCTCGTTGTGCCCCTGGCGCCGGAAGCAGACGAGGTCGATGAACACGTCCTTGTGGAACTGCTGGCGGTACTCCATCGCCAGCTCGACGGCGAGCAGGCAGACCTCCGGGTCGTCGCCGTTGACGTGGAAGATCGGCGCGTCGACCATCTTGGCGATGTCGGTGCAGTACAGCGTGCCGCGCGTGTCGCGCGGGTCGGAGGTGGTGAAGCCGATCTGGTTGTTGATGACGATGTGGATCGTGCCCCCGGTGTAGTAGCCCCGGGTCTGCGCCATGTTCAGCACTTCCTGGACGACGCCCTGGCCCGCGACCGCCGCGTCGCCGTGGATCAGCACGGGGAGCACCTGGTCGCCGCGCGCGTCCCCACGGCGGTACTGGCGCGCCCGCACGCTGCCCTCCACCACCGGGTTCACCGCCTCGAGGTGCGACGGATTGAACGCGAGCGTGATGTGCATCGGGCCGCCCGGGGTGATCACGTCCGACGAGAACCCCTGGTGGTACTTGACGTCGCCGGCGGAGAGCTCCTGGGCTTGCCTGCCCTCGAACTCCGAGAACAGGTCGGCGGGCATCTTGCCGAACGTGTTCACGAGGACGTTGAGCCGGCCGCGGTGCGCCATGCCGATCACGGTTTCCTGGACCCCCGCCGCGCCCGCGATCTGGATCAGGTGGTCGAGCATCGGGGTCAGCGTGTCGCCGCCCTCCCCGGAGAAGCGCTTCTGCCCGACGAAGCGGGTGTGCAAGTAGCGTTCGAGCGTTTCCGCCGCGGTGAGCCGCTCGAGGATCTGGCGCTTGCGCGCGGCGTCGTACGACGGGCGCGCGCGGATCGGCTCGAGCCGCGCCTGCACGAAGCGCTTGGTCGCGGTGTCCGAGATGTACATGTACTCGGCGCCGAACGTCCGGCAATAGGTGTCGTTCAGCGCCGCGACGACGTCGCGCAGCCGCATGCGCGCGGCGCCGGCCTTGAGCGAGCCGACGTCGAACTCGGTGTCGAGGTCGGCCTCCGAGAACCCGTACGCCCCGAGGTCGAGGTCCGCGATGTACGGCGGAGCCTCGCGCTTCAGCGGGTCGAGGTCCGCCTGGAACATGCCGAGCGTGCGGAACTTGCCGATCATCTGCAGCACGAGCACCTGCTTGTGCATCGTCGCCGAGTCCACCATCGCGTGCGCGACGCGCCGGCTCTTCGCGAGCTCGCGGAACGACTCGACCACCGGCGCGTGGGCGACGTCGGCGGCGTCGCCCCGCAGCTCGTCGAAGTACTCGCGCCACTCGGGCGGCACGCTCGCCGGATTGGCGAGGTAGTGCTCGTAGAGCTCCTCGATGAACGGGGCGTTGGCGCCGAACAGCGTCGACGTCGACTGGAATTCCTTCATGATGCCCATGCGGATTCTCCTTGCCCGCCGCCAGCCCCCGCCGGAGCGGCGTCGCCCTGCTACCGGTCGTCAGGCCGCGGGGCGGCTCCGCCGCGCGGCGCCCCCAAGTTCAGCGACTGGCGAGCGGCGGCACGCTGCGCCGCGTCGCGCCGACGAACAACTGGCGCGGCCGCCCGATCTTGTATTCCTTGTCGGTGATCATCTCGTTCAGCTGGGCGATCCAGCCGACGGTGCGCGCCAGCGCGAATACCGCGGTGAACAGCGACACCGGGATGCCGATCGCCTTCTGCACGATCCCGGAGTAGTAGTCGACGTTCGGGTAGAGCTTGCGCGAGACGAAGTAGTCGTCCTCGACCGCGATCTTCTCGAGCGCCATCGCGAGCTTGAACAGGGGATCGCCGTGCAGGCCGAGCTCGGTCAGCACCTCGTGGCAGGTCTCGCGCATGAGCTTGGCGCGCGGGTCGTAGTTCTTGTAGACGCGGTGGCCGAATCCCATCAGCTTGACGTTGCTGTTCTTGTCCTTGACCTTGTCGATGAACTCGCCGATCTTCGCGACGCCGCCCTGCCGCTGGATGTCGTAGAGCATGTTGAGGCACGCCTCGTTGGCGCCGCCGTGCGCGGGCCCCCAAAGGCAGGCGACGCCCGCGGCGATCGCCGCGAACGGGTTCGTCCCCGAGGACGCGCACAGCCGCACCGTCGAGGTCGAGGCGTTCTGCTCGTGGTCGGCGTGCAGCGTGAAGATGCGGTCGATCGCCCGCACCAGCACGTCGTTCTGCCGGTAGTCCTCGGTGGGCGTCGCGAACATCATGCGCATGAAGTTCGCCGCGTAGGAGAGCTCGTTGCGCGGGTAGATGTAGGGCTGGCCGACCGAGTACTTGTAGGCCATCGCCACGAGCGTCGGGATCTTGGCGATCAGGCGGATCGCCGAGATGTCGCGCTGGTGGGCGTCGTGGAGGTTGATCGAGTCGGGGTAGAACGCGCTCATCGCGCCGATCAGGCCGGTGAGCACCGCCATCGGGTGCGCGTCCCGGCGGAACCCGCGCAGGAAGAACTGCATCTGCTCGTTGACCATCGTGTGCTTGATCACGCGGCCGTGGAAGTCCTTGTTCTGCGCGACGTTGGGCAACTCGCCATAGAGCAGCAGGTGGCAGACCTCGAGGTAGTCGCAGCGCGTGGCGAGCTCCTCGATCGGGTAGCCGCGGTAGAGCAGCTCGCCCTTGTCGCCGTCGATGTACGTGATCGCGGAGGCGCAGGAGGCGGTCGACAGGAAGCCCGGGTCGTAGGTGAACTTGCCGGTCTTGCCGTAGAGCGTCCGGATGTCGATGACGTCGGGGCCGACGGTGCCGGACAGCACCGGGAAGCTCACCGCGGGCGAGCCGTCCGAGAAGGTCATCGTGGCGGTGCGATCGGTCATCGTCGTTCTCCGGGGGTGGTGGGGCTACGGCGGGTGGGCGTCTGCAGCGCTTCAGCGGCGCCGCAGCTGGTCGACGAGCGGAGCAACGCCGGCGGCGGGCTCGGCGCGCCCGGCGATCAGGTCCCAGAGCTCCTGGTCCGGCAGGTCGAGCAGCGTGTCGAGCATCGCGACGTCCTGCTCCCCGAGCGACGCTCCACGTTCGTCGAGGAAGCGCGCGAGCACGATGTCGTTCTCCAGCATGCCGCGGCGGCACCGCCAGCGAAGGCGGGAGAGGCGGACGGGGTCGATCATCGCGTCCCGGGCTCGCGCGGCGGCTACACGGCCCGCTTGACCAGCAGGTCCTTGATCTTGCCGATCGCGCGCGTCGGGTTGAGGCCCTTCGGGCAGACGTCGACGCAGTTCATGATCGAGTAGCACCGGAACAGCCGGTAGGGGTCCTCGAGGTCGTCGAGGCGCTCGTTCACCGCCTGGTCGCGGCTGTCGGCGATGAAGCGGTACGCCTGCAGCAGCCCGGCCGGGCCCACGAACTTGTCGGGGTTCCACCAGAACGACGGGCAGGACGTCGAGCAGCAGGCGCAGAGGATGCACTCGTAGAGGCCGTCGAGCTCTTCGCGGTCCTCCGGCGACTGCAGCCGCTCCTTCTCGGGCGGCGGCGTGTCGTTGACCAGGTAGGGCTTGATCGAGTGGTACTGCTTGAAGAACTGGCTCATGTCCACGACGAGGTCGCGGATCACCGGAAGGCCCGGGAGGGGCTTCAGCACCACCGGCTCCGAAAGCTCGCGCAGGTTGGTGATGCACGCGAGGCCGTTCTTGCCGTTGATGTTCATCGCGTCGGAGCCGCAGACGCCCTCGCGGCAGCTGCGCCGGAACGACAGCGTCTCGTCGACGGCCTTGAGGCGCACCAGCGCGTCGAGAAGCATCCGGTCGGTCGGCGCGAGCTCGACGTCGTAGTCCTTCGTGTAGGGCCGGGCGTCCTTCTCCGGGTCGTAGCGGTAGATGCGGAACTTCATCGCGGCGGTCTCGGGTCAGTAGGTGCGGGCCTTGGGCGGGAACGCGTCGACGGTCAGCGGCTTCATGTTCACCGACTTGTAGGCGAGCCGGTTGCCGTCGCGGTACCACAGCGTGTGCTTGAGCCAGCCGGCGTCGTCGCGGTCGGGGAAGTCGCTGCGCGCCTGCGCCCCGCGGGACTCGCGCCGCGCCTCGGCGGAGACGATCGTCGCCTTCGCGGTCTCGAGCAGGTTGTCGAGCTCGAGCGCCTCGACGCGCGCGGTGTTGAAGGTGCGGCTCTTGTCGGCGAGCGTCACGCGCTGCGCGCGCGCCTCGATCTCCATCACCTTGCGTACGCCTTCCGAGAGCAGCGCCTGGTTGCGATAGACGCCGCAGTGCGCCTGCATCGTGTTGCGCAGGTCCGCGGCGATCGCCGCCGTGCCCTCGCCGCCCGCGTTGCCGTCGATGCGCGCGAGGCGCGCGCGCGCCGCATCGCCGGCGTCCTGCGGCAGCGGCTTGTGCGAGCCGCGGTCGAGGCGCTCCCCGACGATGAACTCGCCGGCGGCGCGGCCGAACACGAGGAGGTCTAGCAGCGAATTCGTGCCGAGGCGGTTGGCGCCGTGCACGGACACGCACGCGCACTCGCCCACCGCGTAGAAGCCGCCGACCACCGCGCGGTCGTCGCCGTCCTTCGGCGCGACGACCTGCCCGTGGACGTTGGTCGGGATGCCGCCCATCTGGTAGTGGATCGTCGGCACGACCGGGATCGGCTCCTTGATCGGGTCGACGTTCGCGAACTTGATCGCGATCTCGCGGATCGACGGCAGCCGCTTCAGGATCACGTCCGGCCCGAGGTGGTCGAGCTTGAGCAGCACGTGGTCCTTGTGCGGCCCGCAGCCGCGGCCCTCCTTGATCTCCTGGTCCATCGAGCGCGACACGACGTCGCGGGAGGCGAGGTCCTTGGCGTTCGGGGCATAGCGCTCCATGAAGCGCTCGCCGTTGCAATTGAGCAGGATGCCGCCCTCGCCGCGCACGCCCTCGGTGATCAGCACGCCGGCGCCGGCGACGCCGGTCGGGTGGAACTGCCAGAACTCCATGTCCTGCAGCGGGATGCCGGCGCGGGCCGTCATGCCGAGGCCGTCGCCGGTGTTGATGAAGGCGTTGGTCGACGCGGCGAAGATCCGGCCCGCGCCGCCCGTGGCGAAGATCGTTGCCTTCGCCTGCAGGATCATGACCTCGCCGGTCTCCATCTCGTAGGCGACCACGCCCAGCACGTCGCCGTCGGCGTCGCGGACCAGGTCGAGGGCCATCCACTCGACGAAGAACTGCGTGCGGGCGCGGACGTTGCGCTGGTAGAGCGTGTGCAGCAGCGCGTGCCCGGTGCGGTCGGCGGCGGCGCAGGCGCGCTGCACCGGCTTCTCGCCGAAGTTCGCCATGTGCCCGCCGAAGGGCCGCTGGTAGATGGTGCCGTCGGGATTGCGGTCGAACGGCATCCCGAAGTGCTCGAGCTCGTAGACGACCTTCGGCGCCATCCTGCACATGTACTCGATCGCGTCCTGGTCGCCGAGCCAGTCGGAGCCCTTGATCGTGTCGTACATGTGCCACAGCCAGCTGTCCTCGCTCATGTTGCCGAGCGCGGCGCCGATGCCGCCCTGCGCGGCGACCGTGTGCGAGCGCGTCGGGAACACCTTGGACAGCACCGCGACCGAAAGGCCCGCCTCGGCGAGTTCGAGCGAGGCGCGCATGCCGGAGCCGCCGGCGCCAACGATGATCGCGTCGAAGCGACGCACGGGCAGCGCACTCATTGCGGCGCCCTCCTTGCAGTGTCCGGCTGTTGCGGCACGCCGGCGCGTCGGCCGCGCACCCGACTCGCCTTGGCGCCGATCCCGGCGCGCTGCGCGGGGCCCCTCGTCGCGTGGCTCACGGGTGCCCCCACAGGATGCCGATGGTCCAGCCTGCGTACGCAACGAGCGCGGCGATGATCGCGCCCTGCAGCGGGAGGCGCACCGCCAGCGGCTTCACGTAGTCCATCGTGATGTTGCGCATGCCGACCCACGCGTGGTAGATCAGCGCCAGCATGAACAGGAAGGTCGCGACCCGGAAGAACTGGTTCGCGAACAGCGCCTTCCAGGCGGCGTGGTCGAGGCCGCCGTGCCACAGCAGGATGCCGAACGCGAAGAGCGTGTAGGCGATCATCACCGCCGCGGTGAGTCGCTGCGCGAGCCAATCGGCGAGCCCGTAGTGCGCGCCGACGATGTGCTTCTTCTGAGTGGGATTCACCATACCCGGACCGCCACGACGAGGGTGAGCACGAGCGCCGCGGCGAACACCAGGCCCGCCGACCGGCGGGCCGGGCCAAGGTCGAGGCCCACGTGGAGGTCCTGCGTCAGGTGCCGGAACCCGGCCAGCAGGTGGTGCAGGTAGGCCCACGCGAGCAGGATCGCCGCGAGCTTCACGACCGGGTGGCCCACGAAGCCCGCGAACGCCGCGTACGACTCGGGCGAGGCGAGGCTCGCCTGCACGCTCCAGAGCAGCGCCGGGATGCCGACCAGGAACAAGAGCGCGCCGCTCGCCCGGTGCAGGATCGACACGATCGCGGGAATGGGCTTGCGTATCGCGAACAGGTCGAGGTAGACCGGGCGTGGCCTGGCCGGCGGTCGCTCTGTTGCAGCCATCGGGGAGCCCCTTCGTTGCTTGGGAGGTGGATGGGCGAGGCAGTTGTACGCAGCGCAGCATTATAGCGCGCGCGCCTGCGCGGCCGCGCCGCCGGGCAGCGCCTTGTCCAGCCCCCGCCGGCCAGGGGTGTGGCGCGACCCGAAGCGCGGTGCGCACCGCGCGCCCCGCGGCGGTGCGCGCCACGGGACCGCGGTCAGCCCAGCGCGTTGAAGTAGTGGTGCGCGGAGGTCGCGCAAAGGCCGCGCCGGTACTCGACCGGCCGGCCCCCGTAGGTGAACGCGACGCGGTCGACGGCGAGGAGCGGCGTGCCGGGGGCGACGCCGAGCGAAGCGGCGGCCGCCGCGTCGGCCGGCACCGCCTTGATGCGCTCCTGGGCGTTCAGCATGCGGACCCCGAACTGCGTCTCGAAGAAGCCGTACATCGACCCCGCGTAGCCCTCGAGCTTCGCCCGGGTGAGCCCGCGGAACAGTGCGGCGGGCAACGTGATGTCGTCGACGATCACCGCGCGGCCACCCCAATCGAGCACGCGCCGGACCACCACCAACGGGTCCCCCGGCTTGATCTCGAGCAGGCGCGCGACCTCCGCGCCCGCCTTGCCGCGCCGCACGTCGAGCAGGCGCGACGCAGGCAGCTCGCCGCCGCCGTCGTCGGGCTGGATGCGCAGGAACCGGAAGGACGAGAACGCCTCCTCGGTGTGGGTGGCGACGAACGTCCCCTTGCCCTGGCGGCGCACGACGAGGTTGTCCGCGGCGAGCGCGTCGATCGCCTTGCGCACCGTCCCCTGGGAGACGCCGAAGCGCGCGGCGAGGACGAGCTCGGAGGGAATCGACTCGCCGGGACGCCACTCGCCGTCCTCGAGCCCCTTCACCAGAAGGTCCTTGATCTGCAGGTAGAGCGGCCGGAACGACGGGGCGGCGCCCGGGGCGGAAGGCTCGGTCATCGTGGTCGGTCCGAAGGTGCCGGCGGCGGGCACCAATATTTATATTTTATATCTTATATATGATACATGTCTACGTTGACAGGCCGCCCACCGGCCCCCTAAAATTACGCACCGGCCGTCGGCGCCGCCGGGACGCGCGGCAGGGTGCCGCCCGCTTTGCGGGCGCGCCGCGCCGCCGGACGCTCGCCGTTGCGCCCCATCCCTTCCGCCGCAGGAGCGATTCCATGAAAGCACCCGTCCGCGTCGCCGTGACCGGCGCCGCCGGCCAGATCGGCTACAGCCTCCTCTTCCGCATCGCCTCCGGCCAGATGCTCGGCCCCGACCAGCCGGTGATCCTCCAGCTGCTCGAGCTCCCCCTCGACAAGGCGCAGGCCGCGCTCAAGGGCGTGATGATGGAACTCGAGGACTGCGCATTCCCGCTGCTCGCCGGCATGAGCGGCACCGCCGACCCGAAGGTCGCCTTCAAGGATGCCAGCGTCGCCCTGCTGGTCGGCGCCAAGCCCCGCGGACCGGGCATGGAGCGCAAGGACCTGCTGCTCGAGAACGCCAAGATCTTCATCGAACAGGGCAAGGCGCTCGACGCCGTCGCCGCGCGAGACATCCGCGTGCTGGTCGTCGGCAACCCCGCGAACACCAACGCGTACATCGCGATGAACTCCGCGCCCTCGCTGCCGAAGGGCAACTTCACCGCTATGCTGCGCCTCGACCACAACCGGGCGCTGTCGCAGCTCGCGGCCAAGGCGAACGTGCCGGTCGAGTCGATGGACAAGGTCGTCGTCTGGGGCAACCACTCGCCGACGATGTACGCCGACTACCGCTTCGCGACCTCCGGCGGGCGCCTCGTCAAGGACATCATCGACGACGAGAACTGGAATCGCAACGAGTTCCTGCCCAAGGTGGGCAAGCGCGGCGCCGCGATCATCGAGGCGCGCGGGCTGTCCTCGGCGGCCTCCGCGGCCAACGCGGCGATCGACCACGTGCGGGACTGGGTGCTAGGCACCGGCGGCAGATGGGTGACGATGGGCATCCCGTCCGACGGCAGCTACGGCATCCCGCAGGGCGTCGTCTACGGCTTCCCCGTGACCACCGCGGGGGGCACCTACTCGATGGTCGCCGGCCTGCCGGTCGACGACTTCTCCCGCGAGAGGATGAACTTCACGCTGAAGGAGCTCGAAGAGGAGCGCGCCGGCGTCGCGAGCCTGCTGGGCTAGCTCCGCGGCGAGACCGGGCGGCATGCGCGCGCGGATCCCTCCGCACGAAGCCCTGCACGAGGGGCCGGCCGCGTTGTCCGCGCTGCCGGCCTGCGTCCACTACGCCGGGGCCGAGCGCTTCCTGCGCAAGGCGCTCGAGCTGCAGGCGGCGATGGGGCCGCGTTTCGACATCGCCGGCGACTGCGAGGACGGCGCGCCCGTGGGCAGCGAGCGAGCGCACGCCGAGATGATCGGGCGCCTCGTCGCGGGCGAGGCGAACCGCTTCGGCCGCTTCGGCGCGCGCGTCCACGACGTCCTGCACCCCGCGACCGACGCGGAGCTCGATGCGCTGGTCGGCGTCGCCGGCGAGCGTCTCGCCTTCCTCGCGCTGCCCAAGGCGCGCGGCGCGTCGGACGTCGCAGCATTCCTCGCGCGCATCGGCGCCGCGCGGGCGCGGCACCGGATCGAGCGCCGCATCCCGGTCTCGGTGCTGATCGAGACGCCCGGCGCGGTGCGCGACGCCTGGACGATCGCCGCGCTGCCCGGCGTCGTCAGCCTCGACTTCGGCACGCTCGACTACGTGTCGGCGCACCAGGGGGCGATCCCGCTCTTGGCGATGGAGTCGCCCGGCCAGTTCGACCACGCGCTCCTGCGGCGCGCGAAGGCGGAGGTCGCCGCCGCGGCGCTCGCCCACGGCGTCGTGCCCGCCCACGGGGTCACCCGGGCGCTCGACGACCCCGCGCAGGCGCACGCCGACGCGCGCCGTGCGCGCGACGAGTTCGGATTCATGCGCATGTGGAGCGTCCACCCGACCCAGATCCGCCCCATCGTCGAGGCGATGAAACCGAACCCGGCAGAGGTGGAGGGGGCTGCGACCATACTTCTCGCCGCGCAGAAGGCGCACTGGGGGCCCATTCGTCATGCAGGCGAACTGCACGACCGCGCCTCGTATCGTTACTATTGGGAAGTGCTGCGCAAGGCGCGCGTCTCG
>Ga0209594_1001523_pt1 | contig 11451 bp, 8 predicted proteins | sample AshMeaCrysSpring_FD_184126 | JGI IMG/M metagenome (GOLD analysis project Ga0209594, IMG submission 184126) | Groundwater microbial communities from Big Spring, Nevada to study Microbial Dark Matter (Phase II) - Ash Meadows Crystal Spring... | ecosystem: Environmental > Aquatic > Deep subsurface >...
CGACATCACCAGCCTACTGCACGAGCGCTGCGCCTGCGGCCGTACGATCCGGCGGATCCGCCGCATCGGTCGGCGCTCGGACGACATGTTCATCATCCGCGGCGTGAACGTGTACCCCTCGCAGGTCGAGGCCGCGCTGCTCGCGGTCGAGGGCACGCTGCCCCACTACCAGATCATCCTGTCGCGCGACCATGGCCTCGATCAGATGGCCGTGGAGGTCGAGGTCACCGCCGAGGTGTTCAGCGACAAGGTCCGCGCGCTCGAGGACGTGCGCGCCCGCCTGGCGCACGCCATCGAGCACATCCTCGGCATCCGCGTCGACCTGCGCCTGGTCGAGCCGCGCAGCATCGAGCGCAGCCAGGGCAAGGCCAAGCGCGTGATCGACCGCCGCAACGCCTGAACCCACCCCCGGAGGGACCGCCCCATGAAGCTGCAGCAGCTCTCGCTCTTCCTCGAGAACCGGCCGGGCCGTCTCGGCGCGCCGCTCGAGGTCATCGCCGCCGCGGGCATCAACCTGATGACCCTGTCGCTCGCCGACACCGCGCAGTTCGGCATCCTGCGCCTCATCGTGCGCGAGTGGGAGAAGGCCAAGCGGCTGCTCGAGGACGCGGGCTGGGTCGTCAACATCACGGAGGTCGTGGCGGTCGACGTGCCCGACCGGCCCGGCGGGCTCGCCGACGCGCTCAAGGCGCTCGAGGGCGCGGGGCTCAACATCGAGTACATGTATGCGTTCTCGCTGCGCCGCGGCGACAAGGCGATCCTCATCTTCCGCTTCGAGGACCCGGACGCCGCGATCGATCAGCTGCAGAAGGCCGGCCTGCACGTGGTCGGCGCGGAGGAGCTGTTCCAGCACGTGCCATGACGAGCGCCCGATGACGTCGTTCCCCTTCGAGAACCGCGTCTGGGACGAGCACGAGACGCTGCCCCGCGACGCGCTGGCCGCGCTGCAGGTCGAGCGCCTGCGCGACCTCGTCGACCGCGCGGCGCGGGTACCCTTCTACCGCGACTACTTCGCGCTGCACGACGTCACCCGGCGCTGCATCCGCACGCCGGCGGACGTCCGCCGCCTGCCCTTCACGACCAAGGACGACCTGCGGCGCCACCACCCGCTCGGCTTCCTCGCGGTGCCGCGCCGCGAGCTCGCGCGCATCCACGGCTCGTCGGGCACCACCGGCAAGCCGACCTTCGTCGCCTACACGGCGGAGGACGTGCGCAACTGGGCGGAGCTGTGCGCGCGCTTCCTGGTCGCGGGCGGCCTGCGGCCCGAGCACACCTGCCAGATCGCCTTCGGCTACGGGCTGTTCACCGGCGGCTTCGGCCTGCACTACGGCGTCGAGCGCGTGGGCGCCGCGATCATCCCCGCGGCCTCGGGCAACACGCGGCGGCAGATCGACATCCTCCGCGACCTCGACCCCGAGGTGCTGGTCTGCACCCCGAGCTACGCGCTCACCATCGCCGACACCGCGCGCGAGCTCGGCATCGACCCGCGCTCGCTGTCGCTGCGCTACGGCCACTTCGGCGGCGAGCCCTGGACCGAGGACATGCGCCGCGAGATCGAGGACCAGCTCGATATCCTCGCGTTCAACAATTACGGGCTGTCCGAGGTGATCGGCCCCGGCGTGAGCGGCGAGTGCGCCGCGCGCAGCGGCATGCACCTGCAGGAGGACCACTTCCTCGTCGAGTGCCTGCACCCCGAGACGCTCGAGCCCGTGCCGGAGGGCGAGCCGGGCGAGCTCGTCATCACCACGCTCACGCGCCAGGCGATGCCGATGCTCCGCTACCGCACCCGCGACATCGCGCGCCTGTGGCGCGAGCCCTGCGCCTGCGGCCGCACGACTGCGCGCATGAGCCGGGTCACCGGCCGCACCGACGACATGCTGATCATCCGCGGCGTGAACGTCTTCCCCTCGCAGATCGAGGAGGCGCTGCTGCGCGTCGAGGGCACCACCCCGCACTACCTCATCGAGGTCGATCGCCCGGGCACGCTCGACGAGGTGACGGTGAAGGTCGAGATCCGGCCCGAGCTCTTCTCCGACCGCATGGACCGCATGCAGGCCCTGCGCGAGCGCATCGGCCGCGAGATCCAGACGGTCGCAAACATCCGCGCCAACGTGCAGCTCGTCGAGCCGCGCTCGATCGAGCGCTTCGTCGGCAAGGCCAAGCGGGTGGTCGACCGGCGCGGGCTGGCGGGGTGAAACGCCACGGCCGGAAGAGCGGCCGGGAGGGTGGCGAGGAGAGGACGCAGCCCCTGCATTCGGAATGTCGCGAATCGGGACGGCGGGCGTCCCGGCGACGGGTGACCCGCCGTCAGTTGCGGTCCAGCACGCGCGGCGCGTCCTCGCCGGCGAGCCGGCGCTTCGCCGCCTTCCCCGCGCCGACCGCCGCGGGCGCCGGCAGCGCGTCGGCGGTCAGGACCGCCTGGCAGGCGAGCGGCATCTCGGGCACGGTCCGCTCGCGCGGCGCGGGCTTGGGCCGCTGCGCGGCGAGGCGGATCTCCCTCACCCAGCCCGCGAGGTCCTCGTCGCAGCCCTCGCCGGGCGGGATCGGCTTCTGCGGCTCGCACTGCGGGCTGTCCGCCGGGCACGACAGTCGCACGTGGAAGTGGGCGTCGTGTCCCCACCACGGGCGCAGCTTCGCGAGCCACTCGCCGCGTCGCCCGCTCTCGCACAGCGCCTGCTTGATGACCGGGTTGACGAAGATCCGGTCGACCTCGGGATCACGCGCCGCGATCTCGAGCAACTGGGCGTAGCGGGCATCCCAGCGCCGGCGGTCCAGGGTCCCGGCAGCGGCGGCGACGACCGAATCCATCGGCATCTGCTCGGCCTGCGCGCGCGTCAGGCGAGGCGCCCCCTGGGCGGTCAGCCTGAACCAGATGTCCACGTCGAGCCCGCTCTGGTGGCTCGCGTGGCCGAAGCTCGCCGGGCCGCCGCGCGGCTGCCCCAGGTCGCCGACGAGCAGCCCGCCGAGCCCGCGCGCCTGCGCGGCGCGGGCGAGGTCCTTCACGTAGGCGACGAGGCGGGGGTGGCCCCAGGTGCGGTTGCGGCTCGGCCGCATCGCCTGGTAGCCCTCGACGACCAGCGGCAGCTCGACGGCCCCCGCGACACAGCCGGCGGCGTAGCCGCCGATCGACTGCGTGCGCCCCGACGACGGCAGGTCGACCTCGGCCCAGGGGTTCTGCGCCGCCGCGGGCTGGCCGAGCGCGACGAGGAGTGCGGCGGTGAACAGGCAAAGACGAAATCGGGGCATGCGGCTCTCTTCCCGGCGGTTCGCGACAGCATAGTACGGAAGCGCGCCGCGAGCGCAGGCCGCGGCGCACGGCGCCCTGCGTTACTCTTGCGCCTTCGCACACCGATGGATGACTCGCCGTGACCGAGAACCCCCACGCCCACCTGCCGATCGACGACCTCAACGTCGCCGGCATGGAGGAGATGCCGACCCCGGAGCAGATCAACGCCCGCTGGCCGCTGAACGCGGCCGCCGAGGAGACCGTCTCGCGCGGGCGAGAGGCGCTGTGCGACATCCTCGACCGCCGGGACCCTCGCCTGTTCGTGGTGCTCGGTCCCTGCTCGATCCACGACCCGGCGGCGGCGCACGAGTACGCGGCGCGCCTGAAGTCGCTCGCCGACGAGGTCGCCGAGTCGCTGCTGCTGGTGATGCGCGTCTACTTCGAGAAGCCGCGCACCTCGACCGGCTGGAAGGGATACATCAACGACCCGCACATGGACGACTCCTTCCGCATCGACGAGGGGATCGACCGCGCGCGCCGCCTGCTGCTCGAGTTCGCCGAGATGGGGCTGCCCACCGGCACCGAGGCGCTCGACCCCATGTCGCCGCAGTACCTCGGCGACCTGATCAGCTGGTACGCGATCGGCGCCCGGACCACGGAGTCGCAGACGCACCGCGAGATGGCGAGCGGGCTCTCCGCCCCGGTCGGCTTCAAGAACGGCACCGACGGCGGGCTGGAGGTCGCAATCAACGCGATCAAGTCGGCCGCCAACCCGCACAGCTTCCTCGGCATCAACCGCTACGGCCGCACCGCCATCGTGCGCACGCGCGGCAACCGCTACGGCCACCTGGTGCTGCGCGGCGGCGGCGGCCGGCCGAACTACGACACGGTGAGCGTGCGCCTCGCCGAGACCAGCCTGCGCAAGGCCGGCCTGGCCGAGAACATCGTCGTCGACTGCTCGCACTCGAACTCGCTGAAGGATCCCGCGCTGCAGCCCCTGGTGTTCGCCGACTGCCTGCATCAGATCAAGGAGGGCAACCGCTCGATCGTCGGCCTGATGCTCGAGAGCCATCTGCACGCCGGCAACCAGCCGATCCCCGCGAACCTCTCGCAGCTCGCCTACGGCGTGTCGGTGACCGACGGTTGCATCGACTGGGAGACGACCGCGGAGGTCATCCGGCGGGCGCACGCGGAGCTCACGCCGCTCCTGGCCGATCGGCTGCGCTGAACGGCGCGCCCTCAACCCGTCGCATTGCGCGGGTTCGGGCGGGCCTGATCATGGACAGGGCGCGACGAGTCCGATAAACGGAACGGCTCGCCCTCTCAGAGACCTTCCCCGATGCACGAGCCCGACATCGCCGTCTTCCACCAGCGCACCTTCGGAAACCGGCTCTCCACCTGGTTTGCGGCCACCCGTCCCGCCTTCCTCACGGCTTCCGTGCTGCCGGTGCTCGTGGGCCTCGCCCTGGCCTGGCAACTGCACGGCGGCGTCGACTGGCCGCTGGCGCTGGCGACGGTCCTCAACATCGCCGTGATCCACGCCGGCGCGAACGTCTTCAACGACTACTGCGACGCACGCAACGGCACCGACGCCGCGAACGTCGCGCACGTATTCCCCTTCTCCGGCGGCAGCCGCTTCATCCCGAACGGCGTGCTGACGCTGCGGCAGACCTACTGGCTCGGCACGGTCCTGCTCGCGGCAGGGGCTGCGCTGGGCCTCGCGATGGCGGCCGCTTCCGGCCCGTTCATCCTCGCGATCGGCGCCGTCGGCGGCGCGCTCGCGATCTTCTACTCCGCCCCGCCCTGTCTCGCCTGCCGCGGGCTCGGCGACTTCGTGATCGGCATCTGCTTCGGCACGCTGCCGGTGGCCGGCACGGAGTTCATCCAGGCGGGCACGGTGTCGCCGGCAAACTGGTGGATCGGCGCCGCCATCGGCTGCTTCGTCGCCGCGATCCTGTGGATCAACTCGATCCCCGACATCGACGCCGACCGCACGGCGGGCAAGTGGACCCTGCCCGCGCGCCTCGGCCCCCAGCGGGCGCCTTACGGCCTGCTCGCGCTGTTCGTCGCCGGCTTTGCGCTGATCGCGCTAGGCCCGCTGCCCGACGGCGCGATGATCGCGCTGCTGGCCGCCTTTCCGGCCGGCATGGCAATGCGCGCGCTGCGACGCGGCCAGATGGTGCCGGCGATGGTGCTGACGCTCGCGACCCATGCCAGCGTCTGCCTGCTGCTGGTCGCGGGACTGCTGCCGCACTGAGCCCTCAGCCGGAAGTGGCGAGGGCGCGCAGCCCCGCGCGATCCACCTTGCCGTGGCCGAGCCGCGGCAGCTCGGGGACGTGCAGGAAGACCCGCGGCCGCAGCGCGCCGTGCAGGTGCTCGCGACACCAGGCGCGCAGCGCGGGCTCGGGGATGGCGCCGGTGTACAGGGCAACCAGCGTGGCGCCCCAGACGGGGTCGGGCCGGCCGCTGACCGCGACCTCGCCGACCTCGGGACACACGCGCAGCACCTCCTCCACCTGGCGCGGATGGACGTTCTCGCCGCCCGTCACCAGGATGTCGTCGGCGCGGCCGGTGACCCAGAGCCGACCGCCGGAATCCAGCCGGCCCAGGTCGCCCGTCGTGAACCAGCCTTCCTCCAGCCCGAGGCCGGGCCGGCGTTCCGGGTTGGCGTAGCCGGCCATCACCGCCTCGCCGCTCACGCGGATGCGCCCGACCTCCCAGGTGGGATGCCCGTGGGCGTCGACCACCTGGACGTCGAAGGCATCGAGCGGCCGGCCGACGCAGCCGGCCGGGCTGTGCTCCTCCGGCAGCGAGGCGGCGATCTGGGAACAGGTCTCAGCGCAACTGTAGGCGGTGCAGACGGGCCAACCGGCCGCGCGCGCCGTCTCCAACAGCCTCGGGGAGACCTCGGCGCCGCCGACGACGACCCGGCGCAGCGTCCCGGGCGGCGGCGCACCGCCCGCGGCGTCGAGCACGTGGGCCAGCATGGCGGGCACCAGCGAGAGGTGAGTGATGCCGCGCAGACCGAGGTCCCGCCACACGCGCGCGGCGTCGAAGCCGTCGTGCAGCACCGCGCAGGCCCCGGCCTGGACGCAGCGGTAGAGCACGGAGAGCCCCCCCAGGTGATGCAGCGGCAGGCAGACCAGCCAGCGGTCGTGCGCCTGCAGGCCGAGGCGCTCGCGGCAGGCGTGCACCGAAGCAGCCAGATTCCTGCCGGCGAGCATCGCGCCGCGGGGCTCGCCGCCACTGCTGCTGGTCGCGACGATGAGGTGGATGTCGTCCGGTGTCGCGTCGATGGTCGCGCCCTCCGCCGGGCCGGCGGCCTCGTCCTCGAGCGCGGCGAGCTCCTGGGCGCTGGAAAAGGCGCGGCTCACCCCCGACTCGAGCCACACGGCGGTGCGCCACTGCCCGGGCCGGCGCGGGTCCACGGGCACGATGGCGCAGCCGCAACGTGCCGCTGCGTGCAGCAGCAGGGCCGTCTGGAACGCCGGCACGCCACAGACCCCGATGGCATCCCGTGCCGCCACGCCCGCCCCGGCAAGGGCGCCGCACAGGCGGCGCGCGCGGTCGCCGAGCGCGGCAAAGCTGACGGCCTCGCCGGCCGGCGTCACCAGGGCGTCGGCCGCGGGATGCGCCGACGCCGCCCGCTCGAGCCAGAACGCGGGAAGGTCGTGGCTGCCTGCAGAGAGGGTGCTCATCGCCGTTCCTGAATACGGCTGTCCTGCGCCGAAGCTTAGCGGCTTAGCGCACCGGCTGGCACAGGCAACAAGATCAGGCGGGCACAGTCGGGCGCGCGCCGCGGGGGCGCGAGCGGCCTCGGCCTTCGCGCTATCCTGCACCGACCATGAGCCACCTGCCCCGCAAGCGCTTCGGTCAACACTTCCTGCACGATCCGGCCGTCGTGCGGCGCCTCCTCGGCGTGATCGCGCCACAGCCCGGTGACCGGCTGGTCGAGATCGGCCCCGGCGAGGGCGCCATCACCTTCGAGCTGCTGCGCGCCGCGGGCCGCCTGGACGCCATCGAGCTGGACCGCGACCTGGTCGAGCCGCTGCGCGCGCGCAGCGCCGGACTCGGCGAGCTCGTCGTGCACCCGGCCGACGCGCTGCGCTTCGACTTCTGCGCGCTGGCTGGCGCAGGAGAGACGCTGCGGCTCGTGGGCAACCTGCCCTACAACATCTCGACGCCCCTGCTGTTCCATCTCCTGGACCAGGCCGTGTGCATCCGGGACATGCACTTCATGCTGCAGAAGGAAGTGGTCGAGCGCATGGCGGCGCAGCCCGGCGGCAAGGACTACGGCCGCCTGTCGGTGATGCTGCAGGCGCGCTGCGAGGTGATCCCGCTGTTCACGGTCGGTCCGGGGGCGTTCCGTCCGCCGCCCAAGGTCGACTCCGCCGTCGTGCGCCTCGTGCCGCTCGCGCATCCCCTGGCGGTCCCGGATCGCGCGCTGTTCGCGCGCCTCGTGGCGGCCGCCTTCGCCCAGCGCCGCAAGACCCTGCGCAATGGGCTCAAAGGCCTGCTGGACGCGGAGACGATCGCGGCGCTCGGCATCGACCCCGGCGCGCGCGCGGAGCAGCTCGCGCTCGCCGACTTCGCGCGTCTCGCCGCGGCTTGCAAACCCGGCGCCTGACCCCGAATTAGCCGGGAACAGGAAAGGAGCCCTCCCATGAAGGAACGAGTCCCGACCGAGCCCGAGATCGAGCTAGTCAGCGAAGACCGTCCGCTCGCGCGCCCAGTCGACGTGCGCCCGGAGCACATCCATCTGCTGCCGGTCGCCGCCCGGCCCTTCTTCCCCGGCCAGGTCGTGCCGCTGCTGATGGACGCGCAGCACTGGCGCGAGACGCTGAAGCAGGTGGGACACACCGCCCACCACCTGATCGGCGTGGTCCTCGTCCGGGGCGACGTGGCGGAGCAGGCCTCCCCCGAGGAGTTCCGACGCGTCGGTACCCTCGCGCGCGTGCACCGCGTGCAGGAGACCGACGGCCAGCTGCAGGTGCTCGTGGAGTGCCTGCAGCGCTTCCGTCTCGTGCGGATCCACGGCGAGACGGCGCCGTTCACGGCCAGCGTCGAATACGTGCCCGAGTTCAGCGGCAAGCCATCCGACGAGGTCAAGGCCTACGCGATGGCGGTCATCAACACGATCAAGGAGCTGCTGCCGCTCAACCCGCTCTATGCGGAGGAGCTGCGGCAGTTCCTCGACCGCTTCGGCCCCGACGACCCGTCGCACCTGTCCGACTTTGCCGCGAGCCTCACGACCTCCGACAAGGACCAGTTGCAGGACGTGCTCGAGGCCTTTCCGCTGCTGCCGCGCATGGAGCGCGTGCTCGTGCTGCTGCACAAGGAGCTCGAGCTCGCGCGCGCCCAGGCGCAGATCCGCAAGTCGGTCGAGGAGCGGATGGAGGAGCGCCAGCGCGAGTTCTTCCTCAAGGAACAGCTCAAGGCGATCCAGAAGGAGCTCGGCCTCGAGAAGGACGACCGCACGGCGGAGCTCGAGAAATTTCGCAAGCGGCTCGGGGAGCTGACGCTGCCCGAGGCCGCGAAGAAGCGCGTCGACGAGGAGCTGGAGAAGCTCGGGATCCTGGAGACCGGCTCGCCGGAGTACGCGGTCACGCGCAACTACCTCGACTGGATCACGCTGCTGCCCTGGGGCAAGCCCTCGAAGGACCTGCTCGACCTGCCGCGCGCCCGCAAGGTGCTCGACCGCGACCATTACGGGCTCGAGGACGTGAAGTCGCGCATCCTCGAGTTCCTGGCCGTCGGCATCACCAAGGGCGAGGTGGCAGGCTCGATCGTCCTGCTCGTCGGTCCGCCCGGCGTCGGCAAGACCTCGGTGGGCAAGTCCATCGCCGACGCGCTCGGCCGCCGCTTCTTCCGCTTCTCGGTCGGCGGCATCCGCGACGAGGCCGAGATCAAGGGCCACCGCCGCACCTACATCGGCGCGATGCCCGGCAAGTTCATCCAGGCGCTGAAGGAGGCCGGGACCTCGAACCCGGTGATCATGCTCGACGAGATCGACAAGATCGGCGCGTCCTATCACGGCGACCCGGCCTCCGCGCTGCTCGAGGTGCTCGACCCGGCGCAGAACGTCGACTTCCTCGACCACTACCTCGATCTGCGCTTCGACCTGTCGAAGGCGCTGTTCGTCTGCACGGCCAACCAGCTCGACACGATCCCGGGGCCGCTGCTCGACCGCATGGAGGTGATCTCGCTCTCCGGCTACATCGCGCAAGAAAAGCTGCAGATCGGCCGCAAGTACCTGCTGCCGCGACAGCTCAAGCAGGCGGGGCTCAAGCGCGGCGACGTGACCGTCGACAATGCCACCCTGCGCGCGATCATCGACGGCTACGCGCGCGACGCCGGCGTGCGTAGGCTCGAGAAGCAGCTCGCGCGGATCGTCCGCAAGGCGGTGGTGCGCATCCTGGACGGCGCGGCGAAGCCCGTCGCGGTGACGCAGGCCGACCTGAAGGACTACCTCGGCAACCCCGTATTCCGCGACGAGCGCCGCCTCAGCGGCGCGGGGGTCGTGACGGGGCTCGCGTGGACCGCGATGGGCGGCGCGACGCTGAGCATCGAGGCGGTGCGCATCCACGCCTACAACCGCGGCCTCAAGCTCACGGGTCAGCTTGGCGACGTGATGAAGGAATCGGCCGAGATCGCCTACGGCTACGTCGCGAGCCACTGCGCCGAGTTCGGCGCCGACCCGGAATTCTTCAAGGATGCGTTCGTCCACCTGCACGTCCCGGCCGGCGCGACGCCGAAGGACGGCCCCTCGGCCGGCATCACGATGGCGTCCGCGCTCCTGTCGCTCGCGCGCGGCGAGCCGGTGCGCGCGGTCGCGATGACCGGCGAGCTGACGCTGACCGGGCAGGTGTTTCCGGTCGGCGGGATCCGCGAGAAGGTGATCGCGGCGCGGCGCGCGGGCCTCCGCGAGCTGATCCTGCCGGCGGACAACGCGGGCGACTACGAGGAGATCCCCGCGCACGTGCGCGAGGGCTTCAAGGTGCACTTCGCGCAGACCTTCGCCGACGTCGCGGCGCTGCTGTTCGCCAGGCGCTCGCGGCCGTCACGCGCGCAGCCTAAGAGCGCCAGGCGCGCATGACCCGCGCGGACCCCCCGCGAATCCCCCATTGAGATGCGGCGTACATGACGCGCCAAGACCGCGCAGATCGAGACGCCCACGACGCTCTCTGGCCGCGGTGCATCCTCGCGGCGGGCCGGAGCCGCGTGCCCGCGAGCAGCGCACAGGGGTGAGCCGCGGCCGAAGGTCCAGTGGACCTTCGCGGCGCGGTGAACGCCCATGCCAGGGATGGCATGGGCCGGCCCCGCCTATCCCTGCTGCGCCATCGCCGTCCTGATGCGCCGCACGCGCTCCTGCCGCACGCGCTCGCCGATCTGCGGGCCGGCGGCGTGGCCCTGCGCGACGAACTGCGCGCCCGTGACCGGCAACGCGGCCTCGCGGGCGCGGCGCAGCAGCTCCGCCTGCGGATAGGGATCCGACTCGCGGCCCAGCCGGCCGCGCGCGTCGGCCTCGCAGGCGAGCAGAACGGCGTCGAAGTGCGCCGCGTCGCGGAAGGCGCGCGTGCGCTCGAGCACGTCGAGCAGGGTGGTCGGACGCAGCGCGGGAGCATCGTGTATCAGCACGTGCTCGCGGCAGACGTCGACCGCGAGGTCGCGGAAGCGGTTGGGCACGCGCAGCCGCGCGCACAGCGACTCGACCAGCGGCACGCCCGCGGCGTCGTGGCCGTGGTGCGCGGGCAGCTTGCCGGCCGGGGTCACGCCCTTGCCCACGTCGTGCACCAGGGCGGCGAAGCGCACGGCCGGGTCCGGCGCGATCGCGCATGCGGCGTCGAGCACCAGCAGCGTGTGCAGCCCCGTGTCGATCTCCGGGTGATGGATCGCCGGCTGCGGCACGCCGAACAGCCGGTCGACCTCCGGCAACACGACCGCGAGCGCACCGACCTCGCGCAGCACCTCGAGGAAGCGCCGCGGCCGCCGCTCGCCCAGCGCGCGCACGACCTCGTTCCAGACGCGCTCCGGCGTCAGCTCCGCGAGGTCGCCGCGCGCCGTCATCCCCGCCATCAGCGCGCGCGTCTCGTCGGCGAGCGAGAACTCGGGCAGCCGCGCCGCGAAGCGCGCGACCCGCAGCACGCGCAGCGGATCCTCGACAAAGGCCGGGCTCACGTGGCGCAGCACGCGGCCGCGCAGATCGGCGCGGCCGCCATAGGGAT
>Ga0209594_1001528_pt1 | contig 11416 bp, 7 predicted proteins | sample AshMeaCrysSpring_FD_184126 | JGI IMG/M metagenome (GOLD analysis project Ga0209594, IMG submission 184126) | Groundwater microbial communities from Big Spring, Nevada to study Microbial Dark Matter (Phase II) - Ash Meadows Crystal Spring... | ecosystem: Environmental > Aquatic > Deep subsurface >...
ACAAACTCATTAATTGCAGCATGTACTTGAATTGCTAATTCACGAGTTGGAGTTAAAATCAGTGCTTGTACGGCTCTTTTATCGGGGTCAAGTCTCTCTAAAATAGGTATAGAAAATGCTGCGGTTTTACCTGTTCCAGTTTGAGATTGACCAACAACATCACGGCCGCCCAATAAATGAGGAATAGCTTGTGCTTGAATATTTGTAGGTTCAGTAAATCCTAACTGCTCTAAATGTTGAACGCGATCTTCTGAAATACCTAGTTCTTGAAAAGAAGGATTCATTAATTCTCCTATAGTTTAATTCGGATTTTCTTAATTTAGTTATGAGTTGGGAATATAGATAATCTAATTTTGGACAACCTATCTTCTCATAGCCGTTCAATTGACAATTTGACCATAAAGGTCATATTCATCGGCATCTGTAATTATCACCGGGATAATAGTGCCTAAACGAGCTTGACCTTCAACGTAAACAAGTCCATCTACTTCGGGAGCAAATCTTAAGGAACGACCTATTAATATTCCTGATTCAGGGTTTTCTTGCTCAATCAGGACATCTACAACTTTGCCTATTTCCTGCTGATTTTTCTGCCAAGAAATGGGTTGTTGAAGTTCCATTAATTTGTCTCTACGCTCGTCCATTACAGACTGTGGCAGATGATTTGGTAAGTTATAAGCAGGGGTACCATCCTCTGGTGAAAAGGTAAATACACCAACATGGTCAAATTGATGGCGTTGGATGAATTGTGTTAGATGCTCAAAATATTCGTCTGTTTCTCCCGGAAAACCGACGATAAACGTTGTCCGCAGCACCGCTTCTGGTAGTGCTTCTTTAATTCGTTCAATAATCGCATCATTTACCTGTCCTTGCCAAGGACGGTTCATAGCGCGAAGAACATTGGGATGGGAATGCTGCAGGGGCAAATCTAAATAAGGTACAACATTTGCTGTCTCTCTAATAGCTGCAATAACTTCTGGGGTTAGCCCAGTGGGATAGGCATAATGTATCCTAATCCACGGTACATCCACTTTCCCCAAAGCACGTAGCAACTCCGCTAATTTAGGTTTGCCATAAATATCTATACCGTAATTGGTAGTGATTTGGGAAATCAGAATAATTTCTTGTACCCCTTGAGCTGCTAATTCCTCAGCTTCAGCAACTATTGATTCAATAGTACGCGAGCGCTGGTTGCCACGAAGATGGGGAATGATACAAAAGGCACATTTATAATCACAACCTTCCGCTACCCTAATGTAGGCAACACCCTCTGTCGTAGTCCGATAACGAGGTGTCGTTTCATCCGCGATATAAGTAGGTTCCGGCGTTACTTCTTTAACCCTTTCTCCGTTCTCGGCTCGCTCTATAACATCAACTATTTTATGGTAGTCCCCTGTGCCCACAACTGCAACAGCTTCTGGCAACTCCTCCAATAATTGTTCTTGGAAATGCTGAGCCATGCAGCCAGTAATAACTATTTTTCTATTAGCTTCTGCTAACTCCACTAAGGTTTTAACTGATTCTTCCCTTGCTGCTTCAATAAAACTACAAGTGTTAACAATTACATAATCTGCTAACTCTTCATCTATATTTACGCCATAGCCAGCTTCTACAAGCAGCCCCAGCATATGCTCCGTATCAATTCTATTTTTCTCGCAGCCCAGGTGAGAAATTGCTATTGTTGGCTTATCACCCATATCATAAAAATGGTCAGTTTATAATCAGTTTGCTGGTCAAATAATCACAAGATTAAAGCTCATTTTCCAGTTATTTGCACTTTAAATTGGACATTGGCGGATTTTAGAATACCACCAAAGTGCCCTAAAAATTATGACTCTAAGTAGATAATATAGAGCTTGCACTATGATAAAGTTAATTTTTTGTTTCTTAGAGAAATAATAATCTCTGGAATAATAGAACCTTGTTAATATTTTTTCACAAATTTGCTTTTGGTATTTTACATGAACCCAGTGTATTTTTTTGTACTAATTTGCCTAAGGCGGCCAAAAGTGTAAAGAGAGGTCGCTAACAATCGCGTAAATCGTGGTGGCGAGAAAGCTAAAAGCAGTCATAGTACACGGACACTTGGCAGTTCATGAAAGTACCAGTCGTTTAAAAACTGATAAAAAAGACCATTAGGTCAGGGAATTACTGGCCAGTGTCATCAAGCGCGATTGCTTACCCAAAAATTGGGCAAGATGCTTGTACCACAAAAAGCAGCCGAGGCGTCTTATCAGTGGCACGCTCCTCTGATAGTTCAGATTTTATCTTAACATATCTTATGAGATGTTTGACGACAAATTCCCCCCTAAGGGGGAGGTTGTAATACAGCTTACATTAAACAAAGCTCACAAGGGTAAAAGTTAAAAGCAAAAATTTTAAAAGGTAAAGCTAAAAAATAGCTTCTACTCGTTGACAATAATATTGATATCTTTGGGTGTCTAGGCACTAGATTGCAGAAAGGTTAAAAAACCATCGCGGGAAAAGGTAAATATATATTTTGATATATTTTGTTAGTCTCTTAGTCTTCTTGTCCCCTTTGTTGCTTTTGACTTTTACCTTTTGATTTTTGACTTTTAACGAATTGAACTAAAAACGTGGACTTATATCAGTTATTTAAAACCCAAAAACCTGTAATTGGGGTTGTTCACCTTCTCCCTCTACCTACATCCCCTTGTTGGGCAGGAAACATCAAAGCCGTTATTGACCGTGCCGAACAAGAAGCTGTAGCTTTGGCTAGCGGGGGTGTTGATGGCATCATCGTAGAAAATTTTTTTGATGCCCCCTTTGTCAAAAATCGAGTAGACCCAGCGGTTGTGAGCGCAATGACTGTGGTTGTGCAGCGCATACAAAATTTAGTCACCCAACCAATTGGTTTAAATGTTCTACGAAACGACGCCAAAAGTGCCCTAGCGATCGCCTCCTGTGTGAAAGCTCAATTTATTCGCGTGAATGTGCTAACTGGTGTAATGGCCACTGACCAAGGATTAATAGAAGGTGAAGCCTATGACATCATGCGATATCGCCGAGAATTAGGCAGCGATGTCAAAATTTTTGCTGACGTTTTGGTTAAACATGCCCATCCCCTAGGTCATGTTAATCTCACCACCGCAGTACAAGACACCATTGAGCGTGGAATGGCAGATGCTGTAATTTTATCTGGTTGGGCAACTGGTTGCCCAACAAATCAAGATGATTTAGAGTTAGCCTCCAACGCAGCAAAAGGAACTCCTGTATTAATTGGTAGTGGAGCAAATTGGGAAAATATTGATACACTTATGCAGTTTGCAGATGGGGTGATTGTCTCTAGTTCCTTAAAACGCCACGGGCAACGCGACCAACCCATTGACCCCAACCGCGTGAGTCAATTTGTAGAAGCTGCACGTAGTTATCGGAACTCAATCACAGAAGCCAAGTCAATTTCTCCAGTTAAGCTACATTCGTAAATAGGCTAATGGCTAAGGGCTAATAGCTAAGGGCTAATGGCTAATGGCTAAGGGCTAATGGTTAACGCTTAACAGTTAACCGTTAGGGCTTGAGTCCAATTAGCAACTAGCAACTAGCAACTAGCAATTAGCAACTAGCAATTAGCAATTAGCCATTAGAAAAACAATTACCAATAAAAATTTATGAGTCGCCGCCGAAACATTCCTTGGATTCATCGTTGGTCCCGCCCGATAATTGCCGGAATCGCCTCCTGTGGTGCTTTAACTACAGCTTATCTGACTATTGTCAAATTCACCCAAGGCAATGCAGCTTGCCCAACCAAAAGCTGTGACTTGGTATTATCTAGTGACTATGCCACTGTCTTCGGTCTACCTTTAGCTTTATTTGGCTTTTTGGCTTACACTGGAATGCTGATTTGTGCCCTTCTACCATTAGCCATTGAGCGAGACAAAAAGACATCCCAATCCTCAAACCTAGATAATTGGACTTGGATGTTTCTACTTGCTGGCTCTATTGGAATGTCAGTATTTAGCGGCTATTTAATGTACTTGTTGTTTTTCAACATTAAAGCCCTTTGCATATACTGTATTGCCTCAGCTTTATTTTCATTGAGTATGTTAGTGCTTACTATTATTGGCCGTACTTGGGAAGATTTTGGGCAAATTTTCTTTACTGCCATCGTTGTAGGTATGGTAACACTTATCGGCACTCTTGGTGTCTACGCTAATGTTGGCAATAGTGCAGCTAATGGCGGAAATCCAGCACAGGTATCTTTAAAGCCATCTGGGCAACCGACCCCAGGAGTTGGCTGGGAAATAACAACAACTTCCAGTGAATCTGAAATTGAACTCGCAAAACACCTAACCAAAGTGGGTGCTAAAGAATATGTGGCTTGGTGGTGTCCCCATTGTCACGAGCAAAAGCAACTCTTTGGTAAAGAGGCTTATAAAGAAATTAATCATATTGATTGCGACCCCCAGGGTAAGGATGCCCGACCCGATTTATGTAAAGCGGCGAAAATTCCTGGTTTCCCGACTTGGGAAATAAGCGGCAAGCAGTATCCTAATGTTCAGTCATTACAGAAATTAGCTGATGTCTCTGGCTATCAAGGTCCTCGTAATTTTAAAAATTTCCCAGACTTCTTTAAATCTAATTAATTCGCATTTCAGAACTTGACTAAATAAATCTTGAATCTTGATTCTGTCACAGGGGCAACAACTAGGTTGCCCCTATATTGTTTTTATAAACCTGAGTTCGACGTAAGACACTTATTAACGAAAGAATAAGGGTGTTAGGCTTCGATGCTCAACGTAAAATTAGGTCTTCCAGCTTATATCGAACTCAGGTTTTTATAAGTAGGGTTTGCTGAATAGATATGGAAAACATTCCAAGCAAGGATTTTGAGGATTTTATCGTCAAAAAAGTGCATGACTATAGGATATAAAGGCTCAAAGCCCTTGCACTTTTTTCAACCTGAGTTCGATGTAAGAGGATTATCTACGAAAGAATAAGAATTTTAGCCTCTGACTTGCTACGGTAAATCAAGGATTCCAGCTTATATCGAACTCAGGTTTTTTCACAAATCCTGGGTCAACTTTGACACTAAGCTGAAAAACTTGCCATAATTTATTGCTTTGTAGACTCTAGCTTCGCCGTCTAGACTTATTCCGCAAGCCCTAAGTAGGTCAGCGTTGTAGATACCCGTATATTTAGTTCCACATAGTATTTTTAATATTTTTTTAACTATTGATGGTAAGTAACTAAGCATTTATATCGTAATCTTTTGGTAATGATTATTACTTTTGTTAATCAAATATCCATACAGATAAAGTATCAAAAGTGACTAATCTCATACAAATTTTTGACTTAAAGCCTGTGTTCCCAAGCCTTTGATATATTTTTGCCTGAATTTTGCAAAATAGTTGTCAACAACTTATGTTAGCAATTACGATAGGCTCAAAATCCAATGAGAGAAAATTATATTTAAATATTCAAAATTGAAACAAGGTAATTGCTTCAAAAAAAAATAGTCTAATCTAAATGGTAATGACAAAGTACTCTGGCGACAATTTTTTCAAATTACTTTTTAGACTAAAGCAATCCTTTGCTAGAGGTGTCCCTAGAGAGATTATTACTGCTTCTAGTGTGGCAACTTGCCTCATCGTATTACGTTCTTTTGGGCTATTACAATTGTTAGAGTGGTCGGCTTTAGACCAATTTTTTAAACTACGCCCCGAAGAAGCACTTGAAACAAGAATAACAATTGTTGAAATAGATGAAACTGCTTTGCGTGATATTGGTGATTGGCCTATTCCTGATGAAGAAATAGCTAAGGCTTTGCAAAAATTACAAGCTTATCAACCTCGTGTCGTTGGTTTAGATATTTATCGAGATTTACCAGTGGGTAAAGGGCATAGCGACCTTGTAAAGATTTATAAATCAATGCCAAATTTGATAGGTATTCAACTTTTAGCTAAGAAGAATAAAAGCTCTAGTGTAGAACCACCTAAAGAATTATATGAGGACGGCAAAGTTGGTTTTAATAATATTTTAACAGATAGCGACTGGAAAGTTCGCCGGATGTCTTTGTACTGGCATGAAAATAATCGAGAACATAAAAGTTTTTCCTTAAAAGTTGCTTTAGAATATTTAAAATATGAGGGTATTATACCAAGAAAAGATAACTTGAATCCGGAATATTTAAGATTAGGAAAAACAACTTTCAAACCGTTGAAATCAAATGATGGTTCCTATGTAAATATCGATGCTAGGGGTTATCAAATTTTATCTAATTTTCCTAAACCTGCATGTCAATCAAAGGTGGAAGAATGTCGTAGATTTCAGCGAGTGAGTTTACGAGATATTTTAACAAATAGAGTGGCACCAGAGTTAATTAGAAATAAGATTGTTTTAATAGGCTCTACCGCTTCTAGTCTACAGGATTATGTTTTGATTCCCTATTCAAGTAAGTTAATTGGGACAGCACAACCTGTAGCGGGAGTTGAATTACAAGCTTATTTTATTAGTGAATTAATATCTGCCGCTTCATACGGACGACCATTGCTTAAATTTTGGTCAGAGATACAGGAGATTTTGTGGATTGTTTGTTGGGCTTATGTAGGGGTTGCAATCCGATGGGGAGTTAGACATAATTTTGCGACTATCCTAATTATTTTATTTTTTTGTATTTGCTTGGCAGGTGGTAGTTATGCTGCTTTTTTATTTGGTTGGTGGATACCTATTGTACCTGCTACACTAAGTTTTTGTGCTTCGGCAATGGTTATTACCTACGAGATATCTATGACTCAAGAAGAGATGAAAAGGTCTAAAGAGTTTTTAGATACTGTTATTAATACTATTGCCGACCCGATTTTTGTTAAAAATGAGAAATATCAATTCCTTACTGTTAATCATGCTTTTTGCCAATTTATTGGTTATCCTCTAGAGAAAATTAAAAATACTTCTGACTTTAACTTATTTCCCAGCCATGAGGCTGAGGTTTTTCGTCGTTGTGACGATTTAGTTCTTCGCACTCGCAAATCCTGCGAAAATGAAGAAGAGTTTACTGACGCCCAAGGTCAACTCCACATGATTGCCACAAAGCGATCGCTCCATCAAGACAGTGTTGGTAATGTATTCTTAGTGGGCGTTATCCGTGATATTACACAGCGCAAACAACAAGAAGAAGAATTAAAAAGGACTGCTGCCGAGTTATCTCGTACTAATGATGAATTAAAACAGCAAGAAGATAGAATGCGCTATTTAGCCTACCATGACCCTTTAACTGGTTTATCTAACCGTAAATTCTTTGCTGAAAAGCTTTATGAGTCTCTCCAATGGGCTAAGGAGAATAACTTATATATTGCATTATTTTTTATTGACTTAGATGGTTTTAAGGAAGTCAACGATACTTTAGGACATGACATGGGCGATCGCTTATTAGTAACAGTTGCCCAACGCTTAACTAACTGTCTGCGCGGTAGCGATACAGTCTCCCGTTTTGGTGGAGACGAATTTACCGTTATTTTACGAACTATTCCTAATATACAAGTGGCTGAAAAGATTGCCAATAAAATCCTATCCGCCCTTAATGAAACATTTGTTTTAGAAAAAAATACTGCCAAAATTTCTGCAAGTATTGGTATCAGCATTTACCCTGTTAATGGTCAAGACCCAGAAATCCTCATTCAACTCGCTGATAATGCTATGTATAAAGCTAAACATTTCGGCAAAAATTGTATTGTATTCGCTTAGAACCGAAATTCAGTCTCCTCAACTAACCTCTCTCAAGCCGCTCAAAAAAGTTTAACCATCTTTACCCACAAGTAGACAAAGTTGGTCAACTGGAAAGACAACGGTTATTTTTCCTTAACTCACATCTTGCATCTTTACGCAAAAAAATTTATAAGAATAGAAATACGTGATAAATATTACACTAAAAAATAATATTTGTAGTCCTCTTTTAGAGGACTTTTAGCTATTAGACAGGGACTTCCAGTCTAAGAGCGGATCAAAACGAAGTCAATCAATCGGTATGATACGCCCGTTTCCTTTATTTAGAGTTTATAACAGGTGCAAGATGTGAGTTAAGTACTTATGAACCTAATAAAGATAGTGTGACAAGTTGTTGATAATCAACAACTCAGGAATAGCAATCTGTGACAGACTACTCTTCATCTCATACCGTATAAATACGTATATTACAATTTTATATAAAATCGGGATATTGTTTACAACTACGAATAATTACTTATAGACAATCAACTTTTCAGGGGAAATAGAGGATTTTACTGATTTTACTCTCATCGAACTTAAGCGACTGACACACAAAAAGCCTGTGTGACGCGAGCAAAAAAATGAACCTATTATAAGACTTGTATATTCAGACACCCACAACCAACTGAGACAGGAATAGGGGAAGAACTCGTTACGCTTCGCGCTCCATAATTACTATCTCATCAGGTTTTGAAGATTACTTCTTCTGGACTTTCGCAACTGGCACATTTTTTATCCTAGGGTGTGTGACGGTTTGATAAATATTAAACGTAGTAATAAGCTTTGTAGCGTCACCCACCATCTTTGATATGTGACAATAACGACTGTTCCAGTTATTAACAGGACTTACGATATTGTCACAATTTTTTATTGGTGAATGAGGCTGAAAAGCCTATTAATTCGTTTTATTTTGCTCAAAGTGTCACACAAAGAAAGAATTTTAAATGTGCCAGTTACGTAAGTCCTATTAATAAATGAAACACTAAGAAAAATTCTTGGTGAATTTTTTTGTGATGCTTAATATTTGTTCATCGTAATTATTTAGATGACTGTTTAACCAGTATAACTCAGTGCATTAGGTAAACTTATGAAATACGGACGCGGCTTTTTTATTTGGATAGGCTTTTGTTTGTTTATGGCTTTAGGTTTTGATAGACCTGTAGTTAAGTCTTACAATCAAAGTGTCAAAGAAGTTCAGCTAAATATCTCTGGACAAAAGCAAAAGATTGCAGCCAGAAATAAGGCTAAAAAATTAGAGAAGCAACTAGCGGAATCTAAGAAAATAGACCAGCAGCTAGCGGAGGCTAAAAAATTAAATCAACTAGCACAAGCCAACAAAAATGATAGTTTTGTTCAAGAAAAAAAGACATATTCTGTTGCTTTAAACCCGAATACTAGCCAATATCTTGTAGAGAATAAAGGTCATAAAGGTAATAAATCAAATCAGTTGGCTTCTACTGCCATGACTGGCAGTGTTTTTGTACTTTTATTTTATGCTGTTGATAAGTTGAGACGTAATTATCTAGCTAAATAATCAGCAATTAATAATCTGTTACCAATAATTGGGTAATTAAAATTGTAGGTTGTGCAGTTCTTTCGCTTCCACACCCTACAATTTTGATTTTTTTATACTGGAGTTTAGGATTAGTTACACGTGTATTAATTACTGCTGCCAGTGAAAGTGAGCGCTCAGGTGGTAAACAGGTATTAAAGAAGGTCAAACGAATGGAACCTTCTGTATCAATTTTTTGCAACATTAGCCCTATAATTAATTCCTACTACTGCTACATAAGGCAAGTACTAGGGGTCAATCTCAAAGGGTGATGTGTTAGATTCTAGCTAAAGCACTATTAAGTGTGAGTTAGTAATCCCCATTAGATAAAGTAATCTCATTTGGAGTTACGGTAACTGTGTTCGCAAAAGGAAAAGGAATGTTTGAATTTGGTGCTACATCCAGTTTCACAGATGCAAAGTCTAGGACGGATGCCAAATCAAAACTGTTATTGTTTAGCAGCGACGTGGTGACATTCTTGGTAATGACTTCATAGAATTCATTGGGATTTCGAGAATTTGTCAGACTATCTTTAACAAACTCAGCAATTGGTAGAATGTTGCGAAATTCACTATTGTCCACTCCTGGCTTATAATCAAGGTTAACGTTAACGCTGGCTACACCTGACTGCGCTGGAATCAAGACATCTTTTAATTGAAAAGAAACCATCTCATCTGTATTGCCATCAGGAGTAACTGTGACAGTATTACTAAATGCGAAAGGAATGTTTGAATTTGGTGCTACATCCAGTTTCACAGATGCAAAGTCTAGGACAGATGCCAAACCAAAACTGTTATTGTTCAGCAGCGACGTGGTGACATTCTTGGTAATGACTTCATAGAACTCATTAGGATTTCGAGAATTTGTCAGACTATCTTTAACAAACTCAGCAATTGGTAGAATGTTGCGAAATTCACTATTGTCCACTCCTGCCTTATAATCGAGGTTAACAGTAACGTTGCCTACACCTGACTGCGCTGGAATCAAGACATCTTTTAATTGAAACGAAACGAATTCACTCGTATTGAAACTTGACCCTGAATATCTTAAATTAGAAAGGACAGGCTCTTCAAAGGTAGTGTTTGTGACAAAACTGAGCGGCCTATCTACAAGCGGCATCTTTTCTGTAACCAACATATTTTTAAACCTTTTCTTACTTACTATTGACTAAGCACCAAATAAATTATAAAACGCGTTGTTACTTATTTAACAATTTATTTTTTGTATTCTTTTACACTCCACACATTGTGCCAGTTGCAAAAGTGCTGTATTTGACAAACGGAATATTTTTTAAGAGGGTAGCGATAGCGAAGCGCAGATCGCCCCCATAATGCATGTAAAAAAAATCTTGTCTTCTTGTCGCTAACCATGTATAGTCTATAAAACTGAATTCAAAAAGAAAATCATGTTTACTAAGCAGCCATCACTACAACTAAATTCTGGTCTCCTATGTGGACTGGAGCTGCTACTATGCCTACAATAGGCTTGTAAGATTTTTTAATGCTAATAGAAGAATGGCTAATGGCTAATGGCTAATAGTTAATTGTATGTAGTATGGCGAATGGATATGAACTACAAACGACTATTGACTGCCTGCCATTGTGGGAATTAGATAAAGCGTTGATGGGGCGATCGCTCCATCAATTCTCAACCATCAGCAATTAACTATTAGCAATTAGCCATTAGCCATTCTTCTATTAGCCATAACGAAGAAAATACAGTCATGTTAAAGAATCCAGCAACAAAATATCGTCAATTTCCTACAGTTAATTTGTCTCAACGTAGTTGGGTAAATAAAAGCATTACCCATCCTCCAATGTGGCTGAGTACTGATTTACGAGATGGAAATCAGGCGTTAATTGAACCAATGAATCCACAAAGAAAATTACGATTGTTTCAATTATTGGTAAGTATTGGATTTAAAGAAATTGAAGTTGCTTTTCCTTCCGCTTCACAAGCTGACTTTGATTTTGTCAGATATTTAATCGAAAACCAGTTAATTCCTGATGATGTCACAATTCAGGTCTTAACTCAAGCTAGAGAAGATTTAATTCGTCGGACTTTTGCAGCTTTGCAAGGCGCAAAAAATGTTATTGTCCATGTTTATAATGCCACTTCTCCTGTATTTCGCAGGACTGTTTT
>Ga0209594_1001533_pt1 | contig 11393 bp, 8 predicted proteins | sample AshMeaCrysSpring_FD_184126 | JGI IMG/M metagenome (GOLD analysis project Ga0209594, IMG submission 184126) | Groundwater microbial communities from Big Spring, Nevada to study Microbial Dark Matter (Phase II) - Ash Meadows Crystal Spring... | ecosystem: Environmental > Aquatic > Deep subsurface >...
GAGTTGGTGACGTTCGGGAAGGGCGGTCGCTTCTCGCGGCACAACATCGACAGGACGTCCGCGCTGCTCGAAGCCGACGACCTCGAGCGCTTCGCGTCCGGCAGGTAGCTGATGCAGCTTCCCGATGTCAACGTCCTCATCTACGCGCACCGCGAGGACGCGCCCGAGCACGACCGCTACGCGGCGTGGCTGCAGACGCTGACGACCTCGGATGAACCGTTCGCCCTGTCGGACGTCGTCCTCTCGGGCTTCCTGCGCATCGTCACCAACCCGCGCATCTTCGATCCGGCCACGCCGATGGACACGGCCCTCGCCTTCTGCCAGCGGCTGGTGGATTGGCCTCGCGCGTCGCTCCTCACGCCGGGTCGCCGGCACTGGGAGCTCTTCACCCGTCTCTGTCGCGACATCAAGGGCCCGCTCGTGACCGATGCCTATGTCGCGGCCCTGGCCCTCGAGCATGGGTGCGAGCTCGTCACGACCGACAGTGACTTCGCCCGCTTCCCTGGCCTGCGGTGGCGCCACCCTCTCGCCGCCACGTAGCAAGCGCCCCGCAGAACTCCGAGGAGTGCGGCGAGGCGAACACCCTCGCGGCTGCCCGGCGCCTGATCTCCCGCCGGCTCGAATGCTCCGGTGAGCGGCTGCTCACCCCCGGTGAACGCGTGGGCGTGGAACTCGAGGGCCCGCGCCAGGTGCTCGAGCAGTCCTAGGGCCGGAAAGGCGACGCGGTGGCCGCCCTGGAGCAGGCGCTCGGCCACTCACGCGAGGCCTTGTCGTTCTCCTACCTCGGGCATGTCTACGCCAGGCTCGGCCGGACAGAAGAGGCCAGGCGCCTGTTCCATGAACTCGAGCACCTGCGCGCACGAGGCCAGGCGCCACCGGTGTCGTTCGCGGTGAGTCACGCAGGACTCGGAGAACCCTCATCCGTACCAAGGACACTCACCGGCCGCAGGACGCGCTCGATCGCGCCTTTCTCGAGGCGGTCTTGCGCGAGCGTGTCGGCGGTCGGGGCCAACCACAACAGTGTCAGGACGTTCGCCACGTTGAACAGCCCGTGTCCCGAAGTGGCCGCGTGCCGCCTTCCGCACCGGGACGATAGTCAGGACAAACGGCGGCGGGGGGCAACGGGCGGCCCATTATCGGACGCTCGCCCCTCACACAGACTCTCGGCCCCCACACACAGCCCCCTCACACAGCGCGGATGTGGGCGGGCACCGGCTCGTGGGCAGGCGCCGTGGCTGGCGGCGGCGCAAGCCGAGGCGGGCCAAGACACGCCTCCGGCTGGCCCCCACGCTCTTCAACGTGTTCGCGATGCGGCGCGGAACGCTGATCGTCGGCGAACGGGGCGATTCGCTCATGTGTGACCTGGTCCGGATGCCGGGGCTGATCGTCTCGTTTGGCAGCACCCTCGCCGCAGCCGGGCGGCGAACCGCCGTGGGGGCTTGCCAACTGGTGATCCGGCGGCCGCTGAGGGGCGCCTGAGGCGGCGCGTGCAGCCCCTCGTGACGCCACCGTGAACCACCGTCCGCCTGACCAACGCGTATTGCCAAGCATCGGGTGGGACTTGCACCTTCTACGACGCCCCGGCCGAGGCCGCGCCTCGTCTCGGGCGTCGGCTCGTGCTGGTCGTGCCGGGCGAAGACGACCGGGTCGAGCCCGTCAGCCCCTGGTGCTGCTCCGCCATCCATGCGCAGCGGCAATCGACCCCGCGTGATCCTGCTCGCCGGTCGCCGATGACCACAGGCGTCGGTACGGCCGACTCACGCTAAGATCTTCCCGAGGTGGCGTCGCACGGGACCGGCCCGTGCGCGCACACGAGTGCGTCACGCCCTTTCGAGGACCTGATTCGTGCCCCAGGGACCCGCGCCCAGCCCGGCTCCGATCGGTATCGTGGGGGACGGGCGCGTCGCCCGGCACTTCCTCGAGTACCTCAGCCTGCTGGGCATTGCCACCCGCGCGTGGTCGCGGCGCACGTCTTCCGAGCGGCCCGATCAAACGCTGTCCGACTGCGGCACGGTCCTTCTGCTGGTCCGCGACGATGCAATCGTCCCGTTCGTCGAGGCGTGGCCCGCCCTGCGCGCGACGCGGCTGGTGCACGTCTCGGGCAGCCTCACGACCGGCGTGGCGCAGGCGGCGCATCCCTTGATGACGTTCGGAGCCGAGCTCTACGATCTGGCGACGTACCGCCGCATCCCGTTCATCCTCGACGCGGGCGGAACCCCGTTTCACCAGCTCCTGCCGGGGTTGCCGAACCCTTCGTTCACCATCGCGGCGGCTGACCGGCCGTACTACCACGCGCTCTGCGTGATGGCCGGCAATTTCTCGATGCTGCTGTGGGCGAAGCTCTTCGACGAGTTCGAAGCCCGCCTCGGCGTCCCCGCATCGGCCGCGCACCCCTATCTCGAGCAGACGACCGCCAATCTCATGGCCGACGCCCGCCGCGCCCTCACCGGGCCGTTGGCGCGCGGCGACACCCAGACGGTGCTCGCCAACCTCGAGGCGCTCGAAGGCGACCGGTTCCACGCCGTCTATGCGGCATTCGTGAGGGCCTATGCAGAACGTCGGTGACTTCGCACGCTTCAAGGCTGAGGGCCGGAAGATCTCCGTCGTCACGGCCTACGACGCCTGGTCGGCCCGCCTCGTCTCGCGCTCGAACGTGGATGCGATCCTCGTCGGCGACTCCGCCGCGATGGTGATGCACGGCCACCCGACGACGCTGGCGGCCACCGTCGGCCTCATGTCCCTGCACACGCGCGCGGTGTCGCGCTGTGCGCCGGACACGTTCCTGATCGCCGACCTGCCATTCCTGTCGTTCCGGCAAGGGGTGAACGCCGCCATCAGGGCCGTCGGGAGCCTCGTGCGGAGCGGCGCCCAGGCCGTCAAGCTCGAAGGCGTGGACGGCCACGAGGAGGTCATCAGGCGGATCGTCGGATCGGGCGTGCCCGTCATGGGACACGTCGGCCTGACGCCGCAGTCGGTCAACCAGTTTGGCGGGTTCCGCGTGCAAGGGCGGAACGAGGTCGAATCGGCAAGACTGCTCCGACAGGCGCATGCGCTGGAGGCACTCGGGTGCTTCGCGATCGTGCTCGAATGCGTGCCTGCGGAGCTGGCCGTCCGCATCACCTCCGAGCTGACGCTCCCGACGATCGGCATCGGAGCCGGCGCCGGCACGGACGGGCAGGTGCTCGTGCTGCACGACCTCTGGGGCGTCGACACGAGCCGCAGCCTCCGGTTCGTCCGCCGGTACGTCGACGGCGAGCGGCTTCTGACCGACGCCCTCGACCGCTACGACGCCGACGTGAAGGCGAGCCGCTTCCCCGCGCCCGAGGAGAGCTTCTCATGAAGGTCCACGAGAGCCCGTCGGAGTGGCGGCGCGAGCGGGATGCCCAGCGCCGGGCGGGGGTGACGCTCGGGGTCGTTCCGACGATGGGGGCGCTGCACGAGGGCCATCTCTCGCTGGTGCGGCGCAGCCGTGCGGAGAACGAGCGCAGCCTGGTCAGCATCTTCGTCAACCCGACGCAGTTCGACGATCAGAACGATCTGGCGCGTTATCCCCGGACGCTGGAAGAGGACCTGCGGGTGCTGCGTCACGAGGGTGTCGATTTCGTGCTCCTGCCGACCGAGGCCGAGCTGTACCCGGACGGCTATCGTTACCGCGTCGTGGAAACCGATCGATCGCGCGTGCTCGAGGGCGCCCATCGGCCCGGGCATTTCGAGGGCGTGCTGACAGTGGTCCTGAAGCTCCTGCTGCTCGCATCGGCTGAACGCGCGTACTTCGGTGAAAAGGACTGGCAGCAGCTCAGCCTGGTGCGCGGCATGACCGACGCGTTCTTCCTCCCCACCACGATCGTCGGGTGTCTCACCGTGCGCGAGGCCGATGGCCTCGCCATCAGCTCGCGAAACCGTCGACTTGCCCCGCCGGATCGCGAGAAGGCCCCCAGGTTCTACGCGATTCTGTCCTCGGCGTCGAGCCCAGAGGCGGCGCGGCACCAGTTGCGGGCGGCCGGTTTCGACGTCGACTACGTCGAGGACCGCGAGGGGAGACGGTTGGCCGCGGTGCGCCTGGGTGGCGTCCGCCTGATCGACAACGTACCGCTTGACAACCGGTGATGCCTCCTGCGCCGGACGCAGGAACGCCAGAGCCGTCGCCGATTCGCGTTGCCCTGATCCCCGTCGTGGAACCGTCATCCGTCTTTTGCCGATCCGTCACGTCGCGCTGCTAAAAGTGCCTTGCTCCCATTGGCCGGCGGTCGGCCGTGCGTGGCTTCCCGTGGCGGGGGCCGCACGGGTGCGAGAACGACGGAGGATCACATGTGCAACGGCATCCGCGTGGCAGGGGCGCTCCTGCTTGGCGCCGCTACGGCGGTGGTGTCCCTCACGGCTGACCCTGCCGATCCCGCGAAGGGAAACCAGCCGCGGGTCGCACGGATCGCCGTGCTTCCCGATATCGCTCTGCGCGATTTCCAGGCCCAGACGCTGCCGGGCACGATCACCAACGACCGCGGCATCCGGCTGGGTTCGATCGGCAGTGACATCTTCCAGCGTCACAGCGACTCGACAAACGAGTTCTGGGCCGTCACCGACCGGGGGCCCAACGGTCAGCCCGGCGGCAGGCGGACCTTCCCGGTCCCTCAGTTCAACCCAACCATCGTTCAGCTCGGGGTCCGGGGAGACGGTATCGACATTCTCCAAGCCCTGCCCCTGCTGAATCCCGACGGCACGCCGGTCACCGGGCTCCCGAACGTGATGACCTTCGACGAGACACCCTACAACTTCGACGCGACCGCCGTCCTGCCGCGCAACCCGAACGGCCTCGACACCGAGGGCCTCGTCAGGACAGACGACGGGTACTTCTGGCTCGTGGACGAATACAGTCCGTCGCTGGTGCTCGTCGATCCGGACGGGTACGTCGTCGAGCGCATCGTGCCGGCGAACTCGCTGCTGACCGGGACGAAGTACCCGGTGTTCAAGACGCTGCCGGAGATCCTCAACCGGCGGCGCCAGAACCGCGGGTTCGAGGCGGTGGCCCTGAGCCCGGACGGGACCACGCTGTTCCTGGGCATGCAGAGTCCGCTCGAGAACCCGAACCGCACGGTCGGCCGCGCCTCGCGCAACGTGCGTGTCCTCCGGTTCGACATCCCGTCGCGACAGGTTACTGGCGAGTTCGTGTATCGCTTCGAGGAGGTCTGCGCGTTTCTCGGCAGGCCGAGCGGGTGCGGTGTGGCGCCCGGCGAGATGAAGCTGTCGAGCATGACGGCGCTGAGCGACACCGCACTGCTCGTCGATGAACGCACCGACGACGTCGCAAAGGTCTATCTCGTCGACCTGGAGGAGGCGGACGACATTCTCGGCTCGGTCTGGGATGTCCCGGCGAACGATCCGACGAACCCGTCGCTCGAGGGTCTCGCCGATCCGGCCGCCGCGGGTATCGCGGTCCTGCCGAAGGAACTGATCGTGGACCTGTCGGCGTTGCCCGGCATGCCGAAGAAGATCGAAGGCATCAGCCTGGCGAACCCCGAGACGCTCGCCGTGGCCAACGACAACGACTTCGGCCTGGTTGACGAGACCACGTACGACGCGCAAGGGAACCTGAGCAACGACACGGGGGTCAAGAGCCAGGTCCTCTTCGTGAAGCTCTCGCGGCCGCTCGTGCGCTAGCCCTCCAGTTCGCCAGGTCATCCTCCAGGCGCTTCAGGGAAGATAGCGTCGCAATCACCTGCGGGCCCGCTGGGGTTCCAGCGGCAGTTCGACTCACGAGCTCACGAAGATCCGGGAGAAGGGTCATCCTGGCTCCCTCCTCGTGCGGACCCCGCTCCGGGGTCGAACCCCGCTAGGCCCTGGACACGATCGGCCCTGGCACTTGACCGCGCCCGCGCGCGGCCGCACAGTGGAGCCGCACGCCCGAAGGCGTCGGCTCGCTCCTTGCCGTGCAGACCGGACTTCTCACACTGATTCGGGTGTCGGCCTTCATCGCCACGGTGACACTGTGGCGGTGGGCACTGCAGCGGTCGTTCTCGCCCGGCGGGAATCTCCTCTGCATCGTGGGGAGCGTCCTCGCTGTGTTCCCTGTGGTGTGGATCGGCCGCCGGTTGCTCGACCGGAGGCCCACACCGGAGCGGGTCGCGTGGGTGACAACGGGCGTGCACGGGGTGCTGATGGTGCTGTTCGGCGTGGCCATCGTCAAGGCCATTCAGACAGCCGACGCGTGGCGGGCACTGGTTCTGCCCGTGCCGCGGCCCCTTGGCCTGATCCTGGTCGTGGTCACAGGGTTGCTCACGCTCCTGACGGTCCTGAACCTCGCGGTGCGCGGTCTCGGGGCGCCCTTCGCGATTGCACTGAGCCGCCGCCTGGCCACGGACTGGCTGTACGGACGGACGAGGAACCCGATGGTCCTCGCGACCCTCGCCTGGCTCGTCGCCGTCGGCTTGCTGCTGCAGTCGGCTGCCTTCGTGCTCTGGGCCGTTGGACTGGTCGCTGCGGCGTGGATCGCCTTCCTGAAGGTCTACGAGGAGCGGGAGCTCGAGATCCGTTTCGGGTCCGCGTACCTCGCGTACAAGGAGAAGACGCCGTTCCTGTGGCCGCGCGCGCCACTCCGGCGCGGCGAATCGGTGAGAGGACATGTCGGGCGCTGAACGGCGAGGCGCCTGGGAGGCGTGCCGACGGCGCTTCCGGGAGACGTCTGGCGAACCAAGACCGGAAAGCGAGAGCTGTTGTCCGGTTCGTTGCCTGTCGGTCACGTCTTCGTCGCTGGCCGCGAGTAGAGTCTGGGCGATACGCGGCGAGGGGGGCGGCGCGCGCGCGCCGCCTTTGTGCTCCGTGGCGAACAGGAGACGATCCTCGTTTGCAGGGGGCCTTGAACGGCCCGGTGAGCGGAGAGAGAGGGGCAGCCATGCGCACGACAGCCGACCGGATCGTGGGCCTGGAGCCGGGCGTCGAGGGGTTCCGGGACCGGCTGATCCGGAACCTGTATCACACGCACGGGTCCGCGATGCAGTCTGCCAGCCTCCACGACATCTACATGGCGCTCTCCTACACCGTGCGCGACGAGCTGATCGCGCGGTGGCGGAAGACCGCCGACACGCGCTACGCGCACAATCCCAAGTACGTCTATTACCTCTCCGCCGAGTACCTGCCGGGGAAACAGCTTCCGCAGAACCTGCTCTACACGGGGACGACCGAGGCGGCGCGTCGAGCCCTCGCCACGTACGGCATCAACCTCGACGACCTCGTGCGACTCGACGTCGAGCCCGGGCTGGGCAACGGTGGCCTAGGCCGACTCGCCGCCTGTTATCTCGATTCGCTGGCGACGATCGACGTGCCCGCGACCGGGTACGGCATCCGTTACGAGTTCGGGATCTTCGAGCAGACGTTCGACGACGGCTGGCAGGTCGAGCGGCCGGACGAGTGGGCCCTGCGCGGGAACCCGTGGGAGTTCATCCAGTCGGACGAGCTGATCCCCGTGGGCTTCGGCGGGCGGACGAAGCACGATCACGACGATCACGGCCGGCTGCGCGTCCGCTGGATCCCGGCGGAAACCGTCCTCGGCGAGCCCTGCACGCAGTTGGTGCCGGGCTACCAGACCAACACGGTCAACATCCTCCGGCTCTGGCGCGCGCGCGCCAGCCAGGAGCTCGACTTCGCGGATTTCAACCAAGGCGACTACGAAGGCGCCGTGCAGCAGAAGGTGATCTCAGAGACGCTCAGCAAGGTGCTGTACCCGAACGACGCCTCTCCGCAGGGCAAGGAACTTCGGCTGCGGCAGCAGTACTTCTTCGTGTCTTGTGGACTGCGAGACATCATCCGTCGCTTCCACCTCCGGAACGATGACTTCCAGCGGTTCCCTGACAAGGTCGCCATCCAGCTGAACGACACGCACCCGGTCGTCGCGATCCCGGAACTGATGCGGCTGCTGATCGACGAGTACGAGCTGGGGTGGGAGCCTGCCTGGGAGATCGTCCGCTCCACGTTCGCCTACACCTGCCACACGCTGCTGCCCGAGGCGCTCGAGAAGTGGCCCGTCGAGGTGTTCGGCCGGCTCCTGCCACGCCACCTCGAGATCGTCTACGAGATCAACCGTCGTTTCCTCGATCAGGTGAGAGACCGCTTCCCGAACGACGAGGCCCGGGTGATGCGCATGTCGCTTATCGAGAACGGTGCGGGCGACCAGGTGCGCATGGCGAACCTGGCCTCCGTTGGCAGCTTCGCCATCAACGGGGTGGCAGAACTGCACTCGCGCCTGGTCCGCGAGCACACGCTGCGCGATTTCGCCGAGATGTGGCCGGAGCGGTTCCAGAACAAGACCAACGGCATCACGCCGCGGCGTTTCATCGCCCTCGCCAACCCCCGCCTCACAGCGCTGATCACGGAGACGCTCGGAAGCGACCACTGGCTGACGGACCTCGACCGGCTGGCAGAGCTCGAGCCGCACGCCGACGATCCGGCGTTCCAGCAGCGATGGCGACAGATCAAGCACCAGAACAAGGCCGAGCTCGCCGCTCTCCTGCGACCGCAACTCGGAATCGACCTGGACCCGCAGTCGCTGTTCGACATCATGGTGAAGCGGCTGCACGAGTACAAGCGCCAGTTGCTCAAGCTCCTTCACGTCGTGTGGCTGTACCACCGCGTCAAGGCCGACCCGGCGGCCGAGATCGTACCCCGCACGATCCTTTTCGGCGCCAAGGCTGCGCCCGGCTACCTCATGGCCAAGCGGATCATCAAGCTCGCCCACGGGATCGCCGAGGTGGTCAACCACGACCGGGACGTCCGCGGCCGGCTGCGGGTGGTGTTCCCCGCCAATTTCAACGTGACGCTGGCCGAGCGCATCTACCCGGCCGCCGACGTCTCCGAGCAGATCTCGCTGGCGGGCAAGGAGGCGTCGGGAACGGGGAACATGAAGTTCGCGCTGAACGGTGCGCTGACCGTCGGGACCCTCGACGGGGCGAACGTCGAGATCCACAGCCACGTGGGCGAGGACAACTTCTTCCTGTTCGGCCTGACGACCGAGGAGGTGGTCGAGCTGAAGGCGCGCGGGTACGTGCCAATGGACTACTACCACGGCAACGCGGAGTTGAGGGCGGTGATCGACGCGATCGCGTCCGGCCGGTTCTCGCGCGGCGACACCGAGGTGTTCCGGCCGGTCGTCGACTCGCTGCTGTTCCGCGACGAATACCTGCTGCTGGCCGACTTCCCGTCCTACGTCGCGTGCTGCGAACGCGCCGCCGCGGCCTACGCCGATCACGATTGCTGGACGCGGATGTCCATTCTGAACGCCGCGCGCTGCGGGTTCTTCTCCTCGGATCGAAGCGTGCGGCAATACTGCGCCGACATCTGGCACGTGGAGCCGCTGCCCGTGCCCTGACGCGCGTTCAGTCGCGGGCTCGGTCGGCCGACTCGTCGGCCGGGTCCGTCCGGCTGCCGTTCAGGTACGCGTCGAAGTGGCCGACGACCAGCCCGCCGGCCTTGACCTGATACGCGAGCCACTACAGCTGCGTCACGATGGTCCCGGCCATCGCGACCTTGTGGCGCAGCGACTCACGTAGCGCCGTTCGAGTGCCTGCTTGCCCGGGCTACTGCGCCTCGTCGGGCACGATGTCGCCCGCCGCGATCGCGTCGGCCGTGAGCGGGTGCGCAGGTCCTGGCGTCGACAGCGATGCTCTCTTCGCGCCCCACGTGGCGTGCAAGGTGAGGCACGGCTGGCCGCCGCTCGAGTTCTATCGGCTACCGCTCGACGAACGGCGCGACGTGATGTTCTTCGCGCCGAGCCACGGGCAGGCCGGCGCGCTCGAGTGGCTGGGCGAGAGCCGCAGGCTCGCGCCGGTGTACTCCAGGCACAACAAACAACTAGCTGTGGGGGTCGCCACCCCGCGACCCGGCGGTCGCCATCGTGATCGGCGAGCGCCGCGAAAGGCTCGCGCGGCGCGCCGCACGATGTGGACATCCTTCCCTGGAGCACGACGCCAGCCGCGCGTGCCGCCGGGTCGCCCCGGCGGCACGCTGTCTCGGGCGGCCCTACTTGATGTTCATGCAGTTGGCGTAGAAGGTGACCGGTGCGGCCCAGTCGCTGAAGATGCCCAGAACCCCGACCTCCTGCGCGAGCACGTCGATCACCCGATACAGGTCGCCCTCGCGCCGGACAGCCGTGTCGAACGTCTGGTAGTAGAAGCCATTGTTGCCGTCGGCGAGGATCCCGGAGCGCTCAAGCGTCCACGTGATGATGTCGAGCCCGGCATCCCTGGCATCCTTGGCGGCCTGCGATGGCACGATTCGGTTGTCGCCGTCGACCGTGAGCAGCGCGAACGTAGGCGGCGCCCAGATGTTGATGCCCTGCCGCTTGTAGCCGACCAGGTCGGCGTAGCTGGGCAGGTCGGCCACCGTGCCCGCGTCGTCCAGGTACACGGCCTGCTTGCCGAATGCGGGCTCGTTCTCGATCCAGTAGAGGATGTCGGGCTTGTTGAACGACTGCGGGAACACATCGCGCGGCGAGACGCCCTCGGCCTTGTATTCATCGATCATCTTCTGCGCGTAGGCCTCCTGCGTGAAGCCATCGAACGGCATCGCCACGCTGGGGCCCTTCAGTTCGGGCGTCATCTTGACGCCCAGCCGCTTGAACAACTGGATGCTCTCGCGGTGGGTGAGGAGGTGTCCGCTGGTCGGGCCCGAATAGAGGTCGGTCCGGAAGTCCGCGGTGCCGCCGACGTACTCCTCCGCCGTCTTCGCCCGCGGGTTGAACGCGTCCATCTTGCCCCGCAGCGTCTTGAACTCGGCCAACGTGAGCTCGCTCGTGCGGCATTCCGCGCCGGCGGCCTTCGTCAGGTTGCCGTTGGCGTCGAACTCCGCCGGCGTGAACGGCGTGATGCACTTGCTCGCCAGTGGCGTGACGAGAATGTTCGTCGTGGTGTGCAAGTCGTTCTGTGCGTGCCGGCACACGAGCTGCTTGTCCTTCGTGAACGTGACATCGCACTCGAGGACGCCGGAACCCATCACCGCGCCAGCCGTGTACGACTCCAGGGTGTGCTCGGGGAACTGGAGCGCCGCACCCCGGTGCCCGATCGAGAAGTCGCTCTTCTTGAACGGCCCGTTCGCGCAGCGCAGCAGCGCGCGCCGAAGCGGGCTGTCGTCCATGTCCTGGAGCAGGAAATAGGGCCGCGGACCGAGCTGGACCGTGCTGCGGCTCTCGCACGACCTGCCGCGAGAGCCGTCGCAGCGACGGTCGTCACCATCCGCTGACGCCGGCCCGGACGTGGCGCCCCCGATGACCACAGCGAGGGAGAGTGCCAGGAGTGTGTTGCGCATCGATGATCCTTTCTCCGATCGACGCCGCGGCAGCGACGTCACCGAGGTGGAGCCTACTGGCTGCGTGTCGTGGGGACGCGACGATGTGACGGCATTTCAACGAT
>Ga0209594_1001537_pt1 | contig 11358 bp, 8 predicted proteins | sample AshMeaCrysSpring_FD_184126 | JGI IMG/M metagenome (GOLD analysis project Ga0209594, IMG submission 184126) | Groundwater microbial communities from Big Spring, Nevada to study Microbial Dark Matter (Phase II) - Ash Meadows Crystal Spring... | ecosystem: Environmental > Aquatic > Deep subsurface >...
GCCTACTTCTGGTCGCTGTGGCTGCTGCTGTGGACCGCGCTCAACGCGCTCTTCCTCGCCGCGGACAGCTTCAACGCCTACGTCACGCTGGAGCTGCTCGGCCTCTCCGCCGTCGCGCTCGTCGCCCTCGCGGCCACGCCGGCTGCATTGGGCGGGGCAATGCGCTACCTGCTCGTCGGGCTGCTGGGCTCGCTCCTCTATCTGCTCGGGGTCGGCCTGCTCTACGCCCTGGCCGGCACCGTCGACTTCCGCCTGCTCGCAGCCGCGCCGCTCGCGGGGCCGGCCACCGCAGTTGCGCTCGGCGTCATCACGGCAGGCCTCGTGCTCAAGACCGCGCTCTTTCCTTTCCATTTCTGGCTGCCCCCCGCACACGCGAGCGCCCCCGCGCCCGTGAGCGCGGTGCTCTCGGCACTCGTGGTGAAGGCCTCGTTCTACCTGCTGCTGCGCTTCTGGTTCTGGGTGCTACCCGAGGCCGCGACCCCCGTCACCCTCAACCTCCTCGGGCTGCTCGGCGCGCTCGCCGTGCTCTGGGGCGGGCTGCGCGCCCTGACCGCGGAGCGCCTGAAGCTGCTCGTGGCCTACTCGACGGTGGCGCAGCTCGGCTACCTGTTTCTCGTCTTTCCGCTGGCGCTCGGCGAGGCCGACGGCTTCACGGCCTGGGGCGGGATGACGCTCCTGCTCCTGGCGCACGCCACCGCCAAGGCGGGCATGTTCCTGAGCGCCGGCGCGATCCTCAAGGGCGCCGCGCACGACGGGGTGTCCGGCATCGACGGCGCCGCCCAGGCCATGCCGGTCACCACCTTCGCCTTCGCCCTGGCCGGCGTCAGCCTGATCGGCCTGCCTCCGACGGGGGGCTTCGCGGGCAAGTGGCTCCTGCTGAACGCCGCGCTCGCCACCGGGCAGTGGGGGTGGGCGGCGGTCCTGCTCGCCGGCAGCCTGCTCGCCGCGGCCTACACGGTGCGCGTCCTGACGCACGCCTTCACGCGGCTGCCGGGCGAGCCGCCGGCGTGCGTCGTGCCGGGGCGCCTGGAGTGGACCGCAGTGGCGCTGGCCGTGACCGCCCTCGCGCTCGGGCTCGCCGCCGGCGAGGTCCTGGAGCTGCTGCGCGTCGGCGCCCCGGTCGTCGGGCCGGTGCTGCTGGAGCAGGCGCGATGAGCGTCGATGCCTGGCTGCCGGCGCTGATCGTCCTGAGCTCGCTGCTGCCGGGCCTGCTCATCTTCTTTCTCGACGAGGAGCGCCACGCGCTGCGCACGGCGCTGAACCTGGCCGGCGCGGTGCTGAAGACCGGACTCGTCGGCTGGCTGATCTGGGGCGTCTTCCACGACCACGCCTTCGAGAGCCGGATGAGCCTCGTGCCCGGTCTCGACCTGGTGCTCGCGGCCGACGCGCTGTCGGTGCTCTTCGTCGCGCTGTCCACCGTGCTCTGGCTGGTCACGACGCTCTATGCGATCGGTTACCTCGAGGACTCGCCGCACCGCAGCCGCTTCTTCGGCTTCTTCAGCCTGTGCGTGAGCGCGACCGTCGGCCTCGCGCTCGCCGGCAACCTCGTCACTTTCCTGATCTTCTACGAGCTGCTCACGCTGGCGACCTTCCCGCTGGTCGCGCACCGCGGCACGCCGGATGCGATGCGCGGCGCCAAGGTCTACCTCGCCTACACGGTCACCGGCGGGGCCGTGCTGCTGTTCGCCGTCGCCTGGCTCAGCGCCCTGGCCGGCCCGGTCGAATTCACCGCGGGCGGGGCGCTCGGCGACCTCGCCCAGACCCACCCCGCCGAGCTCACCGCGATCTTCGCGCTGCTGATCGCCGGCCTGGGCGTGAAGGCCGCGCTGGTGCCGCTGCACGGCTGGCTGCCGCAGGCGATGGTGGCGCCGGCGCCGGTCAGCGCCCTGCTGCACGCCGTCGCGGTGGTGAAGGCCGGGGCCTTCGGCATCGTGCGCGTCGTCTACGACGTCTACGGCGTCACGCTCGCGGCGGACCTCGGCGTGCTGCAGCCGCTCGCCCTGCTGGCGGCCTTCACCGTCGTCTACGGCTCGGTGCGCGCGCTGGCCCAGGACGGGCTCAAGAAGCGGCTTGCCTACTCGACCGTGAGCCAGGTGTCGTACATCGCGCTGGGCACGGCGATCTTCGGCCCGGTGGCGAGCATCGGCGGCATCGTCCACCTGGTGCACCAGGGCGTCATGAAGATCACGCTGTTCTTCTGCGCCGGCAACCTCGCCGAGACGCTCGGCATCCACAACGTCAGCGAGATGCGGGGCTGCGCGCGGCGCATGCCGCTCACCATGGTCGCCTTCACGGTCGGCGCGCTCGGCATGATCGGGGTGCCGCCGGTCGCGGGCTTCGTCACCAAGTGGTACCTCGGCGCCGGCGCGGTGGCGGCCGGGGCCGACTGGGTGCTGGTCGTGCTCGCCATGAGCAGTCTGCTGAACGCCGCCTACTTCCTGCCCATCCTCTACGCGGCCTGGTTCCGCGAACCGGTCGGCCCCTGGCCCGAGGAGCACCCGCGCGGCCGCTTCGAGGCGCCGCTCATGCTGCTGGTTCCCGCGCTGGTCACGGCCGTGCTGTCCGTCGCCGCCGGGCTGCTCGCGGCGGCGCCCTTCAGCCCGCTCGACTGGGCGAAGCTGATCGCGGAGCGGGAGTACGGGCTGTGACCGCGCCGCTCGATCAGCTGCTGCTCGGCGCGACGGTCGCGACGCCGCTGCTGCTCGCGCTGCCGGCCGCGCGCAGCGGGACCGGTGGCCGCTGGCTGCTGGTGCTGGCCGCGCTGCCCGCCTTCATCAGCTCTCTGCTGGTCGCGGACGGGACGACGCTCGACCTGCCCTGGCTGCTGCTCGGCGCGCAGCTCGGGCTCGACGGGGCGGGCAGGATCCTGCTGTTCGCAAGCGCCGCCGTGTGGCTGGCGGCTGCGCTCCACGCCGTCACCGGCGACGGGCTGCGCGGCGTCGGCGCGCGCGCCGGTTTCGCCCTCGCGATGGCGGGCAACTTCGGCGTCGTGCTCGCGCAGGACCCCGCGGGCTTCTTCGCCTGGTACGCGCTCATGAGCTTCGCCGCGTACCTGCTGGTGGTCGAGGCGGGCGACGCCGCGGCCCGGCGTGCCGGACGCGTGTACCTCGCGCTGGTCGTGCTCGGCGAGGTGCTGATCCTGTCCGGGCTGCTGGCGGCGGTGCAGGCCGGGGAAGCGCACGCCGCGAGCGCCGCGCGCTGGCTGCTGTGGATCGGCTTCGGCATCAAGGCGGGGCTGGTGCCACTGCATTTCGGCTTGCCGCTCGCCTATGGCGTCGCGCCGACCGCCGGAGGCACTGCGCTGGCCGGCGCCATGGTCAACGCCGGCCTGTTGGGCTGGCTGCGCTTCCTGGCCCCGGACGGCGCGCCAGCCGAGACCCTGGGGCTCGCGATGATCGCGCTCGGCCTCGCCGGGGCCTTCTACGGCGCCGGGGTCGGGGTGCTGCAATCCAGCGCGAAGGCGCTGCTCGGCTACTCGAGCGTCAGCCAGATGGGCCTGCTCGCGATCGGGGTCGGGGCCGGGGTCGCGGTGCCCGACGCCTGGCCCTTCCTGCTGGTGGTCGTGACCCTCTACGCCGCGCACCATGCCTTCGCCAAGGCGGCGCTCTTCGTCGGCCTAGGCGTGGTTGAGAGGACCGGCTCCCGCGCGGCGTGGCTCGCCCTGGCGCTGCCGGCGGTCGCCCTCGTCGGGCTGCCGCTCACCAGCGGCGCCGTGGTCAAGTCGGCGCTGAAGGCCGCGCTGCCCGTGCTGCCCGCCCCCTGGTCCGAGTCGCTCGCCCTTGGCCTTCCGCTCGCGGCCGTCGGCACGACCCTGCTGATGGCGCGCCTGCTGTTTCTCGCCGCGCCGCGCGGCGCGGCGGCGTCGCCCGCCGGCCTGCCGTGGGCCGCCTATGCGCCCCTGCTGCTCGCGGTCGGGCTGGGCCCTTGGTGGATCGGGCCCGTGCCGCTGCCGCCCGCCTCCTGGCTCGCCGCGCTCTGGCCGGGCCTCGCCGGGGCGGCGATCGCCGGCGCGGCCTTTGCCGCCTGGCGGCAGAGGAGGTGGCGCACCGGTCCGACCGTGTCGCCCGGCGACGTCCTCGTCCCGCTGGAGCGCATCGCGTCGCGCGTGTGGCGTCACCTCACGCCGGCGCCCGAATCCCATCACCCCGCCGATCGGGCACCGGCAGCCGTTCCGCCCCCTGCGCGCCAGCTCGCCGCCCTGCTGGCGCGCGGCGAGCGCGGCCTGACGCGCTGGGAGAGCGTCGGCATCGCCGTCGTGCTGCTCTCGCTGGCCGTGGCGGCGGCGAGTGCGTTGCGCGGGCATTGACCGCCGGACGGCACCGCGCCTCGCGCTGAGCCTCAACGCCGCGGCATCAGCACCGTGTAGTCGAGGTCGAGCACCACCTCGTCGCGATAGACCGGCCGGCCGTCCTTCTCGGTCCTCGCGTCCGCAATCCCTTCCGTCGCCGCGTTGCGCACCCCGACCGTGCGCAGGCGCAGCGCGCCGAGGTCCGTGCGGCCCGGCAGCTCCCAGCGCTCGAGCACCTCGGTCCAGGCGTAGAAGGTGTCGCCCGCGAAGGACGGGTTGCAGTGCGTGCCCGCGTTGATCGCGGCGATGCGCAGCGCGTTCGCCAGCCCATTGAAGGACAGGGCGCGGACGATCGAGATCACGTGCCCGCCGTACATCAGCCGCCGGCCGAAGCGCGAGCTTGCCATCAGGTGCTCCTCGAAGTGCAGGCGCGCGTTGTTCTGGTAGAGCTTGGTCGCCAGGGTGTGGTCGGACGAGTCCACCGTCATGCCGTTGACGTGGTCGATGCGCTCGCCGGGCGCGTAGTCCTCCCACAGGTGCGGCGATGCGGTGAGCGCGCAGTCGTACTGCCTGCCATCGAGTCCGGCGGGCACGGGAAGCTCGGCCGCCGGCACGACCGCGGGCAGGGCGGGCACCACCGCCTCGGGCGCGGGCGCCGCCGGGTCGCGCTTGTGCACCATCACCCAGCGCGCCCAAGTCAGCACCTTGTCGCCGTACTGGTTGTAGGCGTCGGAGCGGACGTAGACGTTGCCGTTCAGGCCGCTCGAGTTCTGCTTGAGGCCGATCACCGTGCTCTGCGCGCGCAGCGTGTCGCCGGGATAGACCGTCTTGAGGAAGCGGACGTCGGCATAGCCGAGGTTGGCGACGGCGTTGAAGGACACGTCGGCGACCGTCTTGCCGAAGGCGACGTGAAAGGCGAGCAGGTCGTCCACCGTGCTGCGCTCGAAGCCGACCGCGTGCGCGGCGGGCGCGGCGCAGTGCAGCGGGAAGCGGCTGCCCGTCAGCGCGACGTAGAGCGCGGCGTCGCCCTCGGTGATCGTGCGCGGCGTGCCGTGCGCGAGCGTCTGGCCGACGCGGAAGTCCTCGAAGAAGTTGCCGGCATAGGTCTTCGACATGGCCCTCTCCCTCCTCCGCCCCGCGGCTCAGCCCGCGGCGAACTGCCGGACGCGCGCCTCGATCGCCTCGGCCATGGCCAGGCACCGCTTCGCCGCCTCGTAGACCGAGGGCTGCAGCAGCTTGCCGTCCATCAGCGCATAGGGGCGGCCCTCGCCGCGCGCCTGCTCCATCGCGGCGACGATCGCGCGCTTCTTCTCCACGTCCTTGGGTTTCGGCGTGAAGGCGTCGTTGGTGTAGGCGAGCTGCACCGGGTGGATCACCGCCTTGCCGTCGAAGCCGAAGTCGCGGCTCTGCCGGCAGGCGTACTCGCAGCCGCGGGCGTCGGTCACGTCGAGGTGGGCGCCGTCGATGCAGCTGATGCCGGCCGCGCGCGCCGCGAGCACGACCATCGACAGGCTCGCGAGCAGTCCCATGCGGTCGGCCGTCTCCGGCAGGCGCATGCTGACCATCAGATTCGCGTTGCTGACGATCAGCGCGCAGATGCGCGCGCTCGCGGCGGCCATCGCCGGGGCCTCCAGCACCGCGCGCGGCGATTCGATCATCAGCATGACCGGCAGGTGCGCACCGCCCGCCGCATCGAGCGCGCGCAGGGCCGCGGCCACGCCCGCGCCAGACTCGAGCCCGGTCAACAGCACGGCGTCGATCGGGAGCTGCGCGACCACGCGCAGGTCGTCGTTGAACCAGGGCGTGTCCGGGGCGTTGACGCGAACCACCAGCTCCTGCCCGCGGAAGCCGCCGTGACGCAGGGCCTTGGCAAGGGTGTCCCGCGCCCACGCCTTGGCATCCGCGGCCACCGCCTCGTGCAGGTCGAAGATCAGCGCGTCGGCGGCCAAGGTCAGCGACTTCTCGAGGTGCCGCTCGATGTCCGCCGAGACGTAGAGCATCGTCCGCCGGGGCCGCATCGCCTGCGCCTCCAGCCCCCCGCTCATGCCGCCTCTCCGGGGCGACCGGCCTCGATCTGCCGCTTGAGCTGGCCGCGGATCACCTTGCCGTTCTTGGTGCGCGGGTAGTCGTCCATCAGGTGAACGATCTTCGGGCGCTTGTAGCCGGCGAGGTGCTGCTCGCCGAACGCGAGCAGCTCGGCCGCCGTGGCCGTCGCCCCGGGGCGCAGCACCACGCAGGCGGCGACGAGGGTCTTCTCCTGCTCGACGTCCTGGCCGATCGCCACGCAATCGGCCACGTCGGGGTGCGTCTTCATCACGCGCTCCACCTCGTGCGGCGAGACGCGGTAGCCGAAGGTGTTGATGATGTCGTCCTTGCGGCCGACGAACCACAGGTAGCCGTCGCCGTCGCGCCGCGCGTAATCGCCCGTGTGGAACCAGCCGTCGTGACGGTGCCTCGCCGTCTCCTCCGGCAGGTTCCAGTAGCGCAGGAACAGTCCCGGGTCGTCGTCGCGGATGCAGATCATGCCTTCCGCGCCGGCGGGCACCTCGTTGTGGTCGGCATCAAGCAGGCGGACGTCGTGGCCCGGCTGCGGGAACCCCGCCGAGCCGGGGCGGATCGGGTGGAACCGGTTCTGGCTGATGTAGTAGGAGATCTCCGACATGCCGATCGCCTCGTAGACGTCCATGCCGAAGCGCTCGCGCCAGGCGGCGAGCATCTCGTCGGACAGGTGCTCGCCCGCGCTCATGCAGTGGCGCAGCGTCGGCACGTCCTCCTTCGAATACTCCGTCTTCTGGATGATCTGGCGGTAGATGGTCGGCACGCCGATGAACACCGTGCAGCCGTGCTTGGCGATCAGCCGCGGCCAGAGCGTCGCGTCGTTGCGGCCCTCGTGGACGATCACGGTCAGGCCGTTGTAGAGCGGGTCCATGAGCCCCGAGCCGAGCACGTAGGTCCAGTTGAACTTGCCGGAGTGCATGATCCGGTCGCCGGACCGGAAGTCGAACCAGTGCGTCGCCGCCGGCGTGCGGCCGATCATCGCGCGGTGCGCATGCAGCACGCCCTTGGGGTGGCCGGTCGTGCCGGAGGTGTAGACGAGGTAAGCCGGGTCGTCGGCACCGGTCGGATGGGGCTTCGCCGCGCCGTCGGCGGCGGCGAGGCTGGGCTCGAGGTCGTGCAGCGCCGGCCCCTCGCCCGCCGCCGGCATCTCGCCGGGTCCGGACAGGAGCACGTGCCGCAGGCCGCCAAGGTCGCGCAGCGCGGGGGCGAGGTCGGGCCACATCGCCTTGTGCGTCACGAGCACGGCCGCGCCGGAGTCCTGCGCGAGGTAGCGGACCTCGTCCGCGACCAGCAGGGTCGAGGTGGGCACGGCGATCGCGCCGCGCTTCATCGCGCCCAGGAAGGCCGTCGGATACGCAAGCGAATTGGGCAGGCGGATCAGCACGCGCTCGCCCACGTCCACGCCGAGCCGGCGCAGCAGGTCGGCAAAGCGCGCGGTCGCGTCGGCGAGCTCGGCGAAGGTTGCGCTGCTCGCGCCTTCCCGGTCGTCCTCCACGATCATCGCTACCCGCTGCGCCGCCGCGGTGCCGAGGTGCGCGTCGGTGCAGGCGACGCCGATGTTGAACTGCGCCGGCACCTGCCAGCGCCAGGCCGTCGTCTCGTCTTTGCTCATCACACCACCACGCCGTAGGGCCAGTTCTCGCGGATCACGCGCACCGGCAGTTGCTTGAGGATCTCGAGCGCGAAGCGCGTGTCCTGCTCGGACAGCGAGCGCAGCGCGCGGGCCCGCAGCAGGCTCTGCAGGGCCTTGCCGAACATCGGGGGGTCGAGCATCTCGCCCTCGAAGCGGATGGCGCCCCCGAGCAGCGCGTCGGCCTCGACCGCCGCCGTCAGGATCGCGATGTTGCGCCGGATCTCCGAGGGCGACGGGGTGAACGCGACCTTGCACAGGTGGATGTGGTTGGGGTGGATCACCTGCTTGCCGGTGAGCCCCATCGCCGCCTCCTCGCAGGCGTGCCGGTACACCACGTGCGACTCCTGATCGCCGTGCAGGTCGAGCCAGCGGCGCACGTCGTGATTCTCGACGTAGCTCTCCGGCATCGGCTCGCCGTTGATCAGGACCTCGACGCCGCCGATCACGCCCTTGCCCTGGATGCGCGCCTCGAACAGCAGCAGCGCGAGGAAGGTCTTGAGCTCCTGCGTCCAGTTCTCGGGCGTGATGTGGATCGCCATCGCCTTCGAGAAGTCGTGGATGCCGAACACCACGTGCTTCACCGTCGGGTACGCCATGATCTCGGGCGCGAGCTTGAGCGAGCGCGGGTGCTCGATGATCGGCTGGATCGTGATCCGGCCGTTGACGCCCGCGAGCCACGCCGACAGGTCGCGGATCTCCGCGGCCCCGTAGGCCTCGCCCGCCTTCGCCAGCATGACCACGTCGATGTAGTCGGCGAGATGGCGCACCATCGCGAGGTCCTTCTCGTACTCCTCGGTGCGGAAGGGATTGATGCGCACCGCGATCTTCACCGCGCCGCGAGGGAAGTCCGGCAGCTCGCGCAGCAGCAGCTCGCGGCTCATCTCCTTCTGCCGGCAGCCATCCTCGAGGTCGAAGAGCAGCGTGTGCGCCTGCGTGTGGTGGCCGTGCTTGCGCAGCCGCGCGGCCGCCTGGTCGAGGTCCTCGTAGACGCCGAGCGCCGGCGCGTACTTCACGGGCGGGTAATAGAGCTGGATGCCCGGCCAGAAGTCGCCGAGCACGGCCTCGTCGGTGACGTCGGTGAGATAAGCCGTCGTGACCATGGCGTCCTTCGCGTTGGCGGGCCGGCCGGACCCGGGATGAATGGGAATGACTTGCATTCGGCCGAAGTGCTGACAATACTAGGCCACGGTTTGCTGCATCGCAACATCCCCGGTGACGTCGGGTGGACATGGCAAACACAAGGATATTAACGACTTGTGATGAATGGATGGGTGTCGACAAGGCGCGTAATGCCCCCGGCAACCCCTGTCGATCTGATTTCCTTATGGAACAGCTAGGTTAAGTGATGACAGAATGTGCGGAAGGCCGCAGCACCAAGCAGATCAGGCGCCGACCGTCGCGAGGCCCCCAGGAGACCCCATGACCCAGCTCGTGCACCCCGACGACGCCCTGTTCGGCGGCGAGAAGCCCTTCCCCGCCCTCCCCGCGTGCGAGCACTTCGCGGGCACCGAGAAGCTGATCCTCAAGGCGATGGCCCTGCAGGAAAGCATCGGCCCGGTGTTCGACATCACCTGCGACTGCGAGGACGGCGCGCCCGCGGGCAAGGAGCGCGAGCATGCCGAGATGATCGTGCGGGTGCAGCGCTCGGAGGCCAACAAGCACCGCATGGCCGGTGTGCGCATCCACGACTGGACGCACCCGGCCTGGCGCCAGGACGTCGACATCCTGGTCGAGGGCATCGGCGACATCGCTGCCTACATCACGATCCCGAAGACCACCGAGGCCGGCCGGCTGCGCGTGATGGTCGAGTACATCCAGGCGGTCGCGGCGCGCTGCGGCGTGCAGCGGGAGATCCCGCTGCACGTGCTGATCGAGACCCACGGCGCGCTGCGCGATGTGTGGGCGATCGCGGCGACTGACTGGGTGCAGGTGCTGGACTTCGGCCTGATGGACTTCGTCTCGGGTCATCACGGCGCGATCCCCGCCTCGGCGATGCGCTCGCCGGGCCAGTTCGAGCACCGGCTGCTCGCCCGCGCCAAGACCGAGGTGGTGGCGGCGGCGCTCGCCAACGGGCGCGTGCCGGCCCACAACGTCACCCTCGACCTCAAGAACCCGTACAACACCTATCTGGACGCGCGGCGCGCGCGCCACGAGTTCGGCTTCCTGCGGATGTGGTCGATCTACCCGGCGCAGATCCGCCCGATCGTCGACGCGATGGCGCCGGACCACTCCGAGGTCGCCGACGGCGCGGCGATCCTGCTCGCCGCGCAGCAGGCCGACTGGGGCCCGATCCAGTACGCCGGCGAACTGCACGACCGCGCGACCTACCGCTACTTCTGGGACCTGCTGCGCCGCGCGCACGCGGCCGGGATCACGCTGCCCGGGGAGGCGGAGCGGGCGTTCTTCGGCTGACGGGCCGCCGGTCGTGGCCTCAGGTGCTAGAGTGCCTGTCGGCCCTTGGCATCCCCACGCCCTTGATGGACACGCTCCTACTCGTCACGCTCTGCGCCCTCGCCGTCTGGTTCTGGCTGGACAGCGCGCGGGCCCGCGAGATCGCGACCGCGCGGGCGCGGGTGGAGTGCAAGCGGCGCGGGCTGCTGTTCCTCGACGACACGGTGTCGCTCCGCCGGGTGCGGATCCGCACGACGCCTAACGGGCTGCGCTTCCGGCGCCAGTTCGACTTCGACTTCAACGACGGGACCGAGGCCCGCTACCGCGGCGGGGTGGCGGTGCTGGGCTCCCAGATCACGGACTTCGACCTGGGCGGCTGGCGCGACACCGGGCAAGTGACCGTGAGCCTGCCCGACAGCGTCGAGGTGGGCATGCCCGCGCTCCCCACGCCGTCGAAGACCCCAGACGCCCCCCCGCCGGGCGAGTACACCGGCAACGTCGTCCCGCTGCGACGGCCGCGTTGAGACGCCGCATTCAAGCGAAGGACGTCCGTGGAACCTCCGCATCTCCGCGGGGATCTATTCTCTAGTCTCCGCCGCCTCCGGCTTTGCCCTACCAAGATGCAGCGAACGCGATTGCTGGCCCTTGTTTCTTTTGTGGTCTTCGCCGGCGGGCCCCTGCTCGCGGCCAACCCGGCGGCCCCCGCCGCTGCCCCGATGGCGCACGCCCCGGGGCGGCACGAGCCCGGCGCGGATCCCAAGGCGCAGGCCCGCGTCTACCAGTGCCCCATGCACCCCTGGATCAAGTCGGGCAAGGCCGGCGACCGCTGCACGATCTGCGGCATGGCCCTGGTTGACGCCGCCGGCCCAGACGGTGGCGCGGCGGCCGCGGATCCGAATCTGGTCACGCTCGCGCCGGCCCAGGCGAGCGTGATCGGCGTGCAGACCGCAGAGGTTCGGCGTGGCCCGGTCACTCGCACCCTGCGGGT
>Ga0209594_1001541_pt1 | contig 11344 bp, 7 predicted proteins | sample AshMeaCrysSpring_FD_184126 | JGI IMG/M metagenome (GOLD analysis project Ga0209594, IMG submission 184126) | Groundwater microbial communities from Big Spring, Nevada to study Microbial Dark Matter (Phase II) - Ash Meadows Crystal Spring... | ecosystem: Environmental > Aquatic > Deep subsurface >...
CTCGCCGGTGGGGTGACCGAGCACGAAGTGGTGCACCCACTTGTGGATGCGCTTCCCGTCGTGCACGAACCAGTAGTCGACCGTTCCGAGCCTCGCCACGATGCGGGCGGAGATGCCCGTCTCCTCTCGCACCTCCCGCACGGCGGCGGCCTCGTCGTTCTCGCCGACCTCGATGTGCCCCTTGGGCAAGGTCCACGCCAGCCCGCTGCGCACCCGGTGGGCGATGAGCAGGCCGACCGAGGGCCGGTGCAGGTCGTCGACGACCAGCCCCCCGGCGGACACCTCGCGCAGGACAGGCAGGCGCCGGGACGTGCGGGGCATGTCGCGAAGGGTAGTGCGGCACCCCGCCTACCCTGGTGACCCGTGACCTCGCAGCGGACGGCTACCGGGACGCGCAGCGCGGGCGGCCCGGCGGCGACCGCGGCCCGGGCCCGGCTGGCCGCGCACCTGCTGCAGGCGGCGCCGCTGCTCACCGACCTCGGGACGAGGTTCACCTCCGCCGGGCACGAGCTGGCCGTCGTCGGAGGCTGGGTTCGCGACGCGCTACGCGACCGGCCGCACGACGAGATCGACTTCGCCACCTCGGCCCGACCGGAGCAGACACTGGCGCTGCTGTCGGGTTGGGCGGACACGGTGTGGACGGTGGGGCAGGCCTTCGGCACCATCGGCGCCCGCCGGGGCGGCCGCACGCTCGAGATCACCACCTACCGGGCGGAGAGCTACGACCGGGAGTCCCGCAAGCCCGAGGTGCGCTACGGGGAGAGCCTGGCCGCCGACCTGCGGCGGCGGGACTTCACCGTGAACGCGATGGCCGTGCGGCTGCCCGCGCCGGAGTTCGTCGACCTGTTCAGCGGCCTGGACGACCTGCTGACGGGGTTGCTGCGCACACCCGGGACGCCAGTGGAGTCGTTTCGCGACGACCCGCTGCGGATGATGCGTGCCGCCCGCTTCGCCTCCCAGCTGGGGTTCACCGTGGACCCCGGCGTGCTGGCGGCCATGGCTGCGATGGCCGACCGGATCGGCATCGTCTCGGCCGAACGGGTGCGCGAGGAGCTGAGCCGGCTGCTGCTCGCGCCAGCCCCGAGCCGCGGGCTGGGGCTGCTGGTGGAGTCGGGGCTGGCCGACCAGGTGCTGCCCGAGCTGCCCGCGCTGCGACTGGAGATCGACGAGCACCACCGGCACAAGGACGTCTACGAGCACTCGCTCACGGTGCTCGACCAAGCCATCGCGTTGGAGCCTCGGCTGCCCGACGGCGGGCCCGACCTCGTCGTGCGGCTCGCGGCGCTGCTCCACGACATCGGCAAGCCGCGCACCCGGCGGTTCGAGCCGGGAGGAGGGGTGTCCTTCCACCACCACGAGGTGGTCGGAGCCCGGATGGTCAGGCGCCGGCTGGGTGCGCTGCGCTACCCCAACCACGTGGTCGACGACGTGGCCCGGCTCACCGAGCTGCACTTGCGCTTCCACGGCTACACCGACGGGGAGTGGACCGACTCGGCCGTGCGCCGCTACGTGCGCGACGCCGGCCCGCTGCTGGCCCGGCTGCACGTGCTGACCCGGGCCGACTGCACCACCCGCAACCGGCGCAAGGCCCTGGCTCTCCAGCAGGCCTACGACCACCTCGAGCGGCGCATCGACGAGCTCGCCGAGCAGGAGGAGCTCGCGGCCATCCGGCCCGATCTCGACGGCACCCGGATCATGCAGATCCTCGGAGTCCCACCCGGCCCGCTGGTGGGACGGGCCTACCGCCACCTGCTCGAGGTGCGCATGGACGTCGGGCCGCTGGGCCCGGACGAGGCCAGGGAGGCGCTGCTGGCCTGGTGGGCGGAGCAGCCCGAGGCTCAGACCGGCAGCGGCTCAGCTCGATAGCGCTGCGTCGCGGTCGCGCGTGCGTACCCGACGGCCACGGCGAGCATGAGCCCAGCCATGGCGACGAATCCCGCCGGGGAAACCCCGTCCTCGGGCAGCACGAGCGCGGCCAGCACCGCCGAGCTCACCAGCGCCAGGTTGAACAGCATGTCGTAGATCGAGAACGCCCGACCACGCACGTCGTCGGCCGTCCACTCCTGGACCAGCGAGTCGACGCAGATCTTGACGCCCTGGGTGGACAGCCCGAGCAGGACTCCGGAGGTGGTCACGGTCCACGGCGCCAGAACCGCGGCGGGCAGCAGCACCCCGGCGGCTCCCAGCCCGAGCAGCAGCACCATCCACCGCTCCTTGCGCATCCGCCGGCTCGCGATCGGGGTGAGGACGACCGCCAGGCCGATGCCCCCGGCCAGCGCGAGCCCCGAGGCGGCGATGGCGCCGAGCGCCTGGTCGACCTGGTCGGGGCGGAAGAAGTGGTTGCGGTAGAGCACCACGGTCTGGGCGATGACGAAGCCGAAGGCGAACCGGTGGGCGGCCATCACGAGCAGCGCCCACCCGGCCGGGTAGCGCTGCCGCAGGTGGCGTACCGCACCGACCAGGCCGAGCACGACGGTGGCGACGGCGGAGGAGACCCTGGGCAGGTCGGCGTCGGTGTCCGGGCCCAGCCGGTCGCGGCCCAGGCGCAGCATCAGCGCGGCGGCGGCGGCGAAGCACGCTGCCGCCGTGGTCGTCACCAGCACCGTTCCGTTGCCGTCCGACCCTGCCGACGCCGTGCTCAGCGCGACAGCTCCCAGGCCGCCCAGGGAGAAGAAGAGGGTGCCGATGGTGGGGGTCACCGCGTTGGCCATCACCAGCTCCTCGCCCGGCACCACCTTGGGGATGGAGGCGCCGATTCCGGCGAGGAAGAACCGGTTGAGGCCGAACGCGAGCAGCACCAGCGCGGCGAACAGGGCATCGGTGGTGCCGCCGACAAGGGTGAGGGCGAGGATCGTCGCCGTGGCCGCGCGCACCACGCTGCTGGCCAGCAGCACCTGGCGCCGGGGCCAGCGGTCCAGGGCGATGCCGGCGAACGGCCCGATGAGCGAGTACGGCAGGTAGATGACGGTGAAGGCCACCGCGTAGCCGGCCGCGGTGGCCTGCCGGTTCGGGTCGAACAGCACGTAGGTGCCGGCCGCGGCGAACAGGAACCCGTCTCCCAGCCGGCTGGTCACCGCGGTCGCGAGCAGCCGCCGGTAGTCCGGGCGGCGCAGGACGGTGCGCAGGTCGTGCCAGAAGCCGCGGGCTGGGCTCGCGGGCCCGCGGGCACCTGCGCTCGCGGCCGGCTCGTCCACGGACGGTGAGGCTACGTGGCCGGAGCGGGTGCTCCGTCCGAGGTCGGCACCCATCGCCGGAGGCCCGTTGCCGGGCTCGGGCATCTCCTCGTTTCCTCCCGCACTCGTTTCGTCCGCCCTAGGTTCGGGCGACGGGTATGCCGAGGGAGGGTCGACATGAGCAGGATCTGGGCACTGGCAGGGGCCGTGGTGGCGGCCATGACGGCGGTGGCGTTGCTGGCCGGCTTCGTCGGCCCGGGCACGTTGCTGACGATGAGTGTGGGGGTGGGAGCGGGTACCGCCGCCGCCTACCTGCGGGGGGACGCGTACCTGTCCCGTGGGCTGTGGCTACTCGCCGGGGTGCTGGTGGGAGCCGTCGGCTTCCTCCTGGGCGCCGGGGCCTTCCCTGACACGAACGTCGGGCTGTGGCTCGGTGCTGTCGTACCGACGCTCATCATCGCGGCGCTCACCTTCGCCACCCGGCGGCAGTCGAACTTCCTGGCCGCCCTGCTGGGCAGCGGCGCGCTGGCGGGGGTGTACGCGAACGTCTTCAACGCCGATCCCCAGTCGATCAACGTGAGCCTGCCGATCGCCGTCGGCCAGACGGTGCTGCCGCTGGGCTTCGGCTACCTCGCCGGGATGGCGATCCTGCTGCTCATGCGGACCGACGCCGAGGTCCAGGCCGCCGCCGGCGCGGCGCCGCAGGCAGCGTCCGTGTCCGCCGCCGACGCGCGGGACCTCGAGGACGCGCAGTGAGCCCGCGAGCCGCCACCCACGTCCGCGGCATGCTCTCCGGTGGGGGAGCCCTCGGCTTGGCCATCCTGCTCCTCGCAGCGCCAGCAGCAGCGGCGACGACCACGACTCCGCAGCCCACGCCGGTCCCGGAGGCCACGACCACTGCGGAGCCCGTCACCACCGAGGTCCCCGAGGCCCCGACCGAGCCACTGCCGACACCCCGCAACAACCAGCTCTCGCTCGGTCAGAGTCTGCAGATCCGGGTGAACGCCGACGGCGAGCCCAACTCGAGCCTGACCGACTTCCGCTGGTCGGTCAACCAGCTCACTGTGGTCGGCGAGGAGTCGGGCGAGACCGAGGTCCCGGTCCCCGACCGCGGGTCGCTGCTACGCAGCCTGCTGGACTTCAGCCGCCCGCCGCAGCAGGACGGCATCGCCACGCTCAGCACCGACGTCCAGGACGGCTTCGGCCTCGCCCGCACGGTGTCGCTCTTCCCGCAGGACGAGCAGCCTCCGGTCTCGCTCGACGTCGCGTTCACCCTCGACGGCGAGCCCGTCACCGCAGCACAGCTCGTCGGCAGGTCGGGGGTGGTGACGGCTCAGTACACGCTCACCAACCTCTCGACCCAGCCGTACGACGTGACGGTCAAGGATCTGCAGGGCAACCCGGTGACCCAGACCGTCGAGGCCGACGTGCCGATGGTGGCCATCGCCAAGACGCTGCTCCCCCAGCGCTACACCGGCCTGGCGACGGGTTCGGGTCAGTTCGGGGCCGACGGCCGTGGCAACAACCAGGTGCAGTGGGTCGCGCTGCCGTTCCGGCCGATCACCGAGGACGGCACCAGTACCTTCGGCTGGGCTGCCAACGTCACCGACGCCGTCATCCCGAGCCTGCTCATCCAGGTCGCCCCGGTGTACCTACCGGCACACGGGGACGACCCGACGACCGAGGCGGTCGAGAGCACCGCCGGCGGTGCCGCCCTCGGTGTCCCGCCCCCGAACCTCGACCCGGCCGTGGCCGAGATCCAGGCCGGGGTGGCGTCGATCATCGCCGGGCTGGAGGGTTTCGCCGCGTCCGGCGGAGGACCAGACCCGCTGACCGCGCTCGAGGGCAAGCTCAACACCTTCTTCACGACCTTCGGCACCAACCTGCAGACGATCGCCACGCTCGTCGACCCGGCCAACCCGTCGGGGGCCACTGCCCTGGTCCGGCAGCTGAACGTGGCCATCACCGAGGCGCTGCCGAAGCTTCAGGCCGTCGAGGACAACCTGGGCAAGCTGCAGGCTGCGGCCGACCTGCTCACCCCCGAGCAGGCCCAGGCGCTGGCGGACCTGGCTGGACCGATCAACCAGCTGGCGGACTACGGCCCGCAGCTGCAGCTGATCGCGGACAACGCCGCAACCATCGCTACGGGGATCAGGGCCGGCTGTCTGGACCCGCCGGGGGACATCGGGCCGAGCCTGCCGCCCGAGGTGTGCGCCAACAAGGACCAACTGATCGCGATCCTCGAGTCACCGCAGCTGCAGCAAGCGGCCGCCACCGTCAACAGCCCCCAGTTCCAGGCGGGTGCCGATGCACTGGCCGTCCTCGGCCCGCAGCTGCCGCAGCTGGATGCCACCCTCGACGCACTGGTCGTGCAGCTGCCCGGGACGATCAACACCCTGCAGGTGATCCTTCCGCAGCTGCAGGGCGTGCTGACCTCTCTCGACTCCGCCCTCACCGGACTGTCCGAGCAGCTCACCATCATCGGCGGCGGGCTGGCCGAGGCGGACGTGGAGCTGCCGACCGTCGACGAAGTCGTCGCGGACATCACCACCGCGGTCCTGCAGTCACCGAACGGCCAGCTGCTGACCGCGGGTGTCAGCCAGGCCAAGACGGGTGTCGGGGCGGCCAAGACCGAGCTGGCCAACTTCGCCGCCCAGCTGGTGGTGGCCGTCAAGGGCGTCGCGACAACGACTGCGGGAGTGGCCGGGGACACCAACACGGCCGTGGTGGCGGCGAAGTCGTCGATCGCCGGCCTCGTAGCGGCCGCCGGCCAGTCACCGCTGCCTTACGGCGGTGACCCGGCCAACGCTCCGCCGGGCACGGTGCTCGCCGGGGCCTATGAGTTCCGCGTCGACGCGGCCGACACGAACCAGCCGAACACTGCCGGTCGGGTGATCGTGGGACTGCTCGCCCTGCTGGCCGCCGGCGGGCTGTCCTCCCTGGTCGCCCACCGGGCCAAGGGTGATGGCGCACGTGAAGCCGAGGCGGCGACCGAGGCCGGCGAGCAGCAGCCGGTCGGCGCAGCGGTCGGTGCGGGAGCAGCGGTCGGTTCGGGAGCAGCGGCCGGATCCGACCACGGCCGGATCACCCCGGAGGTGTCGCGGGCGCTTGAGGACCCCGAGCCGGGCCCGGACGCTGAGCCCGAGCCGGGCCCGGACGCCGAGGCGCAGTAGCGGTCGTCCCGCCACGCCCGCGGCAGGGGTGCCTCAGCGCTCGACCGTGCCCGCGATGAAGTCCTCCACGGCCTGCTTGGCCTCGGAGTCGTTGTACTGCTCCGGCGGGGACTTCATGAAGTAGGACGAAGCCGACAGGATCGGCCCACCGATGCCACGGTCCTTGGCGATCTTCGCGGCCCGGATGGCGTCGATGATGACTCCGGCCGAGTTCGGCGAGTCCCAGACCTCGAGCTTGTACTCCAGGCTCAGCGGCACGTCCCCGAAGGCGCGGCCCTCGAGCCGGACGAACGCCCACTTGCGGTCGTCGAGCCACGCGACGTAGTCCGACGGCCCGATGTGCACATTGCGCGCGCCGATGTCGTTGGCCAGCTGCGAGGTGACCGACTGGGTCTTGGAGATCTTCTTGGACTCCAGCCGCTCCCGCTCGAGCATGTTCATGAAGTCCATGTTGCCGCCGACGTTGAGCTGGTAGGTGCGGTCGACGGTGACGCCGCGGTCCTCGAACAGCTTGGCCAGCACCCGGTGGGTGATGGTCGCACCGACTTGGGACTTGATGTCGTCGCCGACGATCGGGACGCCGGCATCGGTGAACTTCTGCGCCCACTCAGGGGTGCCGGCGATGAACACCGGCAGCGCGTTGACGAAGGCCACGCCGGCGTCGATGGCCGCCTGCGCGTAGTGCTTGGCGGCCTGCTCCGAGCCCACCGGCAGGTAGCAGACGAGCACGTCGGCGTCGGCGGCCCGCAGCGCTGCGGCTACGTCGACCGGCTCCTCGTCGGACTCCACGATCATCTCGCGGTAGTACTTGCCGAGACCGTCCAGCGTCGGGCCGCGCCGGACGGTCACGCCGAGCGGCGGCACGTCGCAGATCTTGATGGTGTTGTTCTCGCTCGCGCCGATCGCGTCGGCGATGTCCTGGCCGACCTTCTTGGCGTCCACGTCGAACGCGGCGACGAACTCGACGTCGCTGACGTGGTACGGGCCGAACTGCACGTGCATGAGCCCGGGCACGCTCGCCTCGGGGCTGGCGTCCCGGTAGTAGTGCACACCCTGGACGAGCGAGGCCGCGCAGTTGCCGACACCGGCGATGGCCACCCGGACCGGGTTGGTGGTCGTGGTCATGACCGCTTCTTCCTCCTATTTCCTGGTGCCGGGTGTGCCGGCGGTCGTCGACTGGGGGCCAGCCGCATGACGTTCGTGGTCGATGAGCTCGTCGAGCCAGCGCACCTCGCGCTCGACGGACTCGAGCCCGTGCCGCTGGAGCTCGAGGGTGTAGGTGTCGAGCCTCTCCCGGGTGCGCTGCAGGGAGGCCCGGAAAGTGGCCAGGCGCTCCTCGAGCCGGGATCGCCGGCCCTCGAGGATGCGCATGCGCGTCTCGGCGTCGGTTCGGCCGAAGAATGCGAAGTGGACGCCGAACGGCTCGTCCTCCCAGGCCGACGGCCCGGACTGGGAGATCAGCTCGGCGAAGTGCTCCTTGCCGTCGGCGGTGAGCTCGTACACGATCCGCCCGCGTCGTGCCCGCCCGCCGGCCGGGTCGCTGTCGCTCTCGGCGATGTAGCCACGGGCGACGAGGTCCTTCAGAGCCGGGTAGAGCGAGCCGTACGACAGCGAGCGGCCCCACCCGAGCAGGGCGTTGAGCTGCTTGCGCAGCTCGTAGCCGTGCATCGGGGCGTCGTGGAGCAGGCCCAGCACGGCCAGCTCCAGCACCTCGGTCCGCTTCGTCACGTGATCCTCGATCGGTCGGGGGCGGCTACAGACGTGTCGTTCGACCTATCTGATGGACCTACCCATGCGATGTATCAACACGATACATCATGGCGATAGAATGGTGCCAGCTAGGAACGTCTGCCGCATCGTGGGCGTTTCAGCCAGGGCGGTGACGGGCACCAGCGGCACCAGACGCACGCGTGCGGGCCCCCGCTCCAGCGACAGGCGTACGAGACGATCGAGAGACGAGTGATGACTGCGACCAGCACCCGACCGAAGGCCGCCGGGGGGACGCGCGGCAAGCGCCGAGCCCAGCGTCGAGCCAGGCGCCCGCTCTGGCAGCGACTGCTGCTCTGGACGCTCGCCGGGATCGCGATCCTGGTGACGCTCGGGCTGGCGGCGTTCGTCGTGCTGTACCTGACCATCGACCCGCCGGAGCCCAACGACTTCGCCACTTCGGAGACGACGATCGTGTACGCGGCCGACGGCAGCACCGAGCTCGGCCGGTTCAGTACCGAGAACCGGGTGTCGGTGCCGCTGGAGCAGGTGCCCGAGCACGTGCGCAACGCCGTGCTGGCCGCAGAGGACCGCACCTTCTACGAGAACGAAGGCATCTCGGTCACCGGCATCGCCCGCGCGGTCTGGAACAACCTGCGGGGTGGACAGACCCAGGGCGGGTCGACGATCACCCAGCAGTACGTCAAGAACTACTACCTGACCCAGGACCAGACCTATGCCCGCAAGATCGAGGAGATCGTGCTGGCCATCAAGATCGACAACACCCTGTCGAAGGACCAGATCCTCGAGGACTACCTCAACACGGTCTACTTCGGCCGCGGCGCCTACGGCATCCAGACCGCCTCGAACGCCTGGTTCCGTACCGACGTGCAGAACACCACCGTCGCCCAGGGCGCCGTGCTGGCCTCGGTGCTGCAGGCGCCCAGCGCCTACGACCCGGTGAACGGCGACGCCGCCACCGCGGCGCTGCAGGCGCGCTTCGACTACGTCATCACCGGGATGGTCGAGGAGGGCTGGCTGAGCCCGCAAGAGGCGGCGCAGACGACGCTGCCCGAGATCGCGCCTCCTCCGGGCGGCAACTCCCTTGGAGGCACCAACGGGTACCTGCTGTCGATGGTGCGCTCGGAGCTGCTGGCGGAGGGCTTCAGCGAGCAGGAGGTCGACAGCGGTGGCCTGAGGGTGCAGACGACCTTCGACGTCCAGGCGCAGAACGCCGCCGTGGCAGCGGTCACCGAGGAGTTCCCGACCGAGAACGCCGAGGACGTGCACGTCGGACTGGCTGCCGTGGAGCCCGGTACCGGCGCCATCCGGGCCGTCTACGGCGGTGCCGACTACGTCACCCGGCCCCTCAACGACGCGACCCAGGCCTTCATCCCGGGCGGGTCCACGTTCAAGGCGTTCACCCTCGGCGCTCTGCTCGAGGACGACATCTCCGTGGACAGCCGCTTCGCCGGCAACTCGCCGTTCGAGATCCCCGGCGACACCTCGCCCACCCGGTTCGTCAACAACGAGTTCGACCGCGACTACGGCGACCTCGTGACGATGTGGAAGGCCACTGAGGAATCGATCAACACCGCGTTCGTGGACGCGACGGTCACCGTCGGTCCCGAGGCGGTCAAGGACGTCGCGATGCGGCTGGGCATCCCCGAGACCCAGCCCAACGGCGAGTCGACCGGGCTGCTCCCGAACGCGCGCATCACCCTGGGCACCGCCTCGGTGAACGCCTTGGAGATGGCCAACGCCTACGCGGTCTACGCCGCCCAGGGCACCTACGTGGAACCCTTCACCGTGCAGTCGGTGCGCTCGGTCAACGGCGAACTGCTCTACGAGAGCGCCGTGGCGCCGCAGCAGGTGGTCGCCGCCGACGTGGCTGCCGACGTGACGGCTGCCCTGCAGCGGGTGGTGACGGACGGGACCGGGGTCGAGGCGCGTCGCCTCGACCGTCCGGCGGCCGGCAAGACCGGCACGGCGGGGCCGGACGGCAACACCCAGTCGTCCTGGTTCGTCGGCTACACCCCGCAGCTGGCCACCGCGGTCGGCTTCTACAAGGGCGAGGGCCGCATCACCGACGACCTCGACGGGGTGGGCGGGCTGCCGACCTTCTTCGGCGGGGAGTACCCGGCGCGCACCTGGACCACGTTCATGCTCGCAGCCCTGGACGGCAAGCCGGTCGAGCAGTTCCCGCCCGCCGCCAACGTCGGTTCCACGGTGCGCTCGGAGCCAGAGCCGACGACCGCGCCGGAGCCCACGACGATCCCGACCCCGGAGCCGACGACGGCCCCGACCCCGACCCCGCAGCCGACCCCGACGCCGCAGCCGACCCCGACCCTGGAGCCACAGCCGACGCCGCAGCCCACCCCGCCCGCCGATGGAGCGGTCTCGGGCGGTCAACCCGGTGCCGGGCAGGGTCAGCCGGAGGATGGACCACCGGGTCAGGCCTGACCCGGGTGCCGGCGCCTGCCTAGGCTCCGGCTGGTGCGGCTACGACCGGTCGACGCCGAGGTGCTCCGCCTGTGGGCGGGCTGGCGCCTGGGTGTGGCCGTGCTCGGGTTCGCCACCGCCGGTCTGCTGCACGCGGGTGAGCGGGGGTACGACTGGGCCGAGCGATGGGGCCACTGGGACGTCGTCCACCTCGTCGGCGTGTCCCGCTTCGGCTTCGCCGGTGACCCGACCGGAGTACCCAACGAGGCATTCCTGCCCGGGTTGCCGCTGCTGATGCGCGGGGGCGCCGCGCTGGGCCTGTCCGAGGTCGCAACCGGGGTGGTGGTCTCCGCAGTGGCCAGCGCGGTGGCAGCCGTGGCCCTGGGCCGGCTCGCCGAGCGCAGCGTCCCCGGAAGCGCCCGCTGGGCGGTGCTCGCCTGGTTGCTGGCACCGACCGCGATCTTTCTCGCCGCCCCCTACACCGAGGCGCTGTTCCTCGCGCTCGCGCTACCCGCCTGGCTCGCCGCCCAGGACCGACGCTGGTGGCTGGCCGGCACGCTCACCGCGCTGGCCGCGTCGGTGCGGGTGAGCGGGCTGTTCCTGGTCGCGGCGCTGGCGGTGCTCTGGTGGACCCAGCGGCCGCGGGCGTGGCGGCAGCTGCCCTGGCTCGGGCTGACCGCCGTCCCGGTGGCGGTGGTCGTGCTGGCCCAGCACGCCGCGACCGGCTCGTGGACGGCCTGGTTGGACGCCCAGCGGTCCTCGGAGTGGTCGCGCTCGGCTCGCCCGCCCTGGCAGACCGTGCAGAACACCTGGGAGGCCGCGCTCGGCCAGACCGTGGGGGACGGCTAC
>Ga0209594_1001546_pt1 | contig 11329 bp, 7 predicted proteins | sample AshMeaCrysSpring_FD_184126 | JGI IMG/M metagenome (GOLD analysis project Ga0209594, IMG submission 184126) | Groundwater microbial communities from Big Spring, Nevada to study Microbial Dark Matter (Phase II) - Ash Meadows Crystal Spring... | ecosystem: Environmental > Aquatic > Deep subsurface >...
AAGGTGCCGCTCGGCTGCTCGCGCGCAAGGTAGGACATCACACACCTCCGAGGTGGGCTGCCCTCCTAGCATCACGCTCCCGGCGGTTGGGCGGGTGCTGAACAGCAGACTTGGGAGCAGCTCGGGCGGTCGCCGGGCGACCCGGATCCTGTCGGCGATGGGCCTGGAGGATCTCCTGGGACGGTCGAGTCAGGTCGCGGCCGGACTTCTCCAGGTGCCGTCGCAGCACCGTGCGGGCGGTTCGGAGGCCCGTCGGGCTGAGGTCAGGTGGCGGCCTCCCCGGCCCATCGGTCCTCGGGAAGCCCGTCCTCCCATTGGCGCAGCGGGTGGCGGGCCGGGTCCAGACGTCCGGCGTCCCAGGGCTCGAACGCGTTGCGGACGTTGGACAGACCGGTCGAGGCGAGGCTCGGGTAGTGGCGCAGCAGGACGGACTTGTAGTCGTTCTGGTCGACCCAGGCCAGCCCCTCTGCGGTGTAGACCTCGGGCCGGTAGTCGTCGGTGTAGAACCGATCGCCGATCAGGCGCCAGCTCGCGTTGAGGATGAACACCTGGAACAAGGTCTCCCCGAAGCCGAACCCGGTCGGGCGATGCGACTCACCGAGCGTGCCGACGAGCAGGTCGAGGTCCTCGACGTTGTCACCCTGCGGGCCGGTGCCGTAGACCTCGCGGATCTGCCCGACCAGGTCGGCATCGTCGGTGAGGTCGTCGAAGGACTCGATCGGCTTGAGGCCCAGCTCCCGCCGCAGCTGGTTGTACGGCGGGACGCCCCGTTCCCGGTCGCGGTACAGGTCGATGGCGCCCATGTCCTGGAAAGGCAGCCGAGGCAGGCTCAGCGCCTGCAGCGTCGCCGGGTAGTTGTGCAGGACGAGCTGGCCCGGCAGCTGGGTCCCGAACGACGCCCACAAGGAGGGCGGGCTGTGCTCGACCATCAGGGCCCGAGCCGCGCGCAGTCGCGTCGCCGCCAGCGGCACGTCGGTGTATCCCGTGCTCGCGCCGGGCGGGCCGGACTGCAGGCGCAGCACGTCGGGCAGCAAGGAGTGCAGGCGGTAGACGGCGACGAATTCCTCGCTCAGCGCGTACTTGGCCGCCGACGGCGTGGGGTTGCCGATGATCCCGCCGATCTCCATGCTGCGTATGCGGATCGATTCGAGGGCCGCGGGGCGGGCGCCGCTGTCGAACAGATCAGCGAGCAGCCCGTACCAGTTGGCGGTCATGCCCTTCAGCAGGGCCGGGTTCGGCAGGATCGCCGGGGTCCACTCGATCGTGTGGATCTTCGCCATCAGGGCGGCGTTGACCATCCGGGCCTTCAGGAACAGCGCGTCGTCGCTCATGTCCGGGTGGTGCTCGGCGAGCATGTCGCAGATGGCGTTGTGCTCGCGGACGAACAGCGTGTGCAGCAGGGCGAGCCCGATCCACCAGTTCCGGGTGAATCCGGTGGCCTCCATGCCGGTGTCCGGGTCCAGCGGAAGTAGCCCGTCGGGGTCGAGGTAGAGCTTCCCCCCACCCACCGGGGCCCCGTCCGGGTCGCGGCGTAGTCGTCGCACCGTGGAGACGTCGCTGCCGTAGATCTGTGACCCGTCCCACCAGTGGGTGACCTCGTTCAGGAACGCCCTGGGGCGGCCCGACTCCCCCGGCTGTCGCGTCGGGTCGGGCCAGGACCGCGGCACCGGCATCCGGTCGATGTGGAACCGCTGACGGGCCGGGTGGTCGACCGGGATCGGTACCTCGTCGATCTCGACAGGGGCCTGGCCGTACCTGTTCTCGCCGTGGCTGACCCAGTCGTGGTTCTGGAACTGGATCCACGCGGCCGCGGACAGGTTCAGGAAGGGCACCTCCTTGATCTGCCCGCGGGTGAGCAGACGGTGGCTGACCGTCAGCACGTTCACCGGGTCGGTGCCGGGGTTGGGGCGACCGCGGGTCGACTCCAAGCCTCTGTCGTCGCCGACGTTGCGGAAGAAGCGCGTGAACGCGGCGCCGACGAGGGGGTCGTGCCGGGGGTCGGCCCCGTGCACCCGGGCACCGTCCTCATCCACCGGCAGCCAGTTCCACGACCCGTCCTCGGTGCGGTTGGTCGCCGTCCACGCCGGCGGCGTGTGCTCGCCGGCGACGAACCCGGTGCGGGCGTCGTCGGGGTAGGTGCGCACGATGTTGTTCTCGAACAGGGTCCTGCGCATGTAGGCGAGCTTGAAGATCGCGATGGCCTCGTCTGCCACCGGCAGACCGGTCGCCTGCCGGTACCAGTTGGTCCAGACGCGATCGGCGATGTTGCCCTCGCCGACGAGCTCGCTGAGCCTGGTGAGCACCCCACCGGCCAGGTCGGCCGTGCCGCCGCCGAGGGCCTGCGCCAGCCGGTCGAGCAGGTCGCCGACGTCTGAGACCTCCGTCCGCGACTCGGCCCCAGCACCGTTGAGGCCCGAGCCTGTCGGCGTGCCGATGTGCGGCGCGGACGCCAGCCAACCCGGGGCGGCGAGTGCGAGGAACACTTCCTGGCGGGGCATGAAGTCCTCGGCGCCGCTCAGCACGTTCGCCGCTGCCTGCCGGGCCTTCGCCTCAAGCTCGGTGGAGCCCGCCGCCGACTCCAGGGCCTCTCGGTAGAGGGCCTCGGCCTGCGCGTAGCGCCTCCGCAGGAACCTGCAGTCACCGAGCAAGGCGACCAGGGTGGCGTCCCGTTCGCCCGCCAGCGCATCGTCGAGAACCGCCTCTGCCTGGTCCAGCTCGCCGGCAGACAGCAGCGCGAGAACGGACTCCGTGGCACTACCGACACTCATGACCGCCTCCAACGTCGCTCTCAGGGCCGCCCCGATCGGTGTGGGGTCAAGGTCCTCCGCCCGTGCGGCCACTGTCAACGGTGCTGAGACGGCGTGGGTCCGCTCGCCCCTGAGGGAGCCTCGTCCGGTTGTCGGTGCTCACATCCGCGCGCCGCGGCGGGACGTGATCGTCCGACCCGGGGAGCGACCACCGGGCCGTGTGCTGCCCAGTCCCCGCTCGGCCCAGGGCCGACCTCCCCTGCCGCGTGCACCGGCCCCCGACCCGGTTCGCACCGCGTCCTCAGAGATCGTGCCAGTTGCCGTCGATCCAGCTGACCTCACCTTCGAGGAGAGGCTGCATCGTCTCCTGCCACCACACGTCCTGCGCGGGGAGGTCGGCCAGGGCTTCGTATGCCGCGCGATCCCGGAACCGGACGCACGCCACCACCTGACCGTTGTCGCCCACGAGCACCCGCTCGTCGACGAATCCAGCGGCGTCACCAATGCTCGCCCGCCACTCGGCGACGACTTCTCGAATCCGCTCGATGGGTGCGTTGCTGCGCGAGATCATGACTGTTCCGTACATGGCCACGCTCCTCACTGATCGCACGTCGGTGCTCGCCGAGTCAACCGCCGGCTGGCGGCATCACATGCTTCGACGGAGGCCGCCGTGAAGGACCAGCAGCCCGAGCCGGATGTCCCTCATGGCCCTCGCAGTCCAGGACGGCGGGAGCAGATCTGTCGTCCGGCGATTGTCGGCACGAGTCCGCCGGCATGTCAACGGTCCGGCGAGACTCACGTGGGGATGCTGCGCACCGACTACGGCCTGGTCCTGATGGCCTCCGACCCGGCGCCGGGTATGGACGGCGGCTCGGGTGACTCGCCCGGCCTCAGCCTCAGCGGTGACGACGCCGCGACGCTACTGGGAGCAGCTGAGCGAGGGCGGCACCGTCACCGTGCCGATGGCCGCACAGGTGTGGGGGGACGAGTTCGGTATGTGCACCGACCGGTACGGCGTCACCTGGATGGTGAACATCGCCGCTGCGCAGGGCTGGGACGATCGGCCGGCGGCCAGGACTGCGCAGCACTCAGACCGGGCGGGTCCACTGCGCAGTCCTCAGGCCGGGCGCCCGGGCTATACGGTGGTGGGCACCGGCTCGGGCGCGACGGGCAGGGCAACCGGCACCGGCGTGCTGGACTCGCGGATGCGCAGGCGCTGCCAGACCCGCTCGAGGGGACCAGGGAGCCACCAGTTGGCGCGGCCCAGCAGGGCCATCGTCGCCGGGACGAGGACCATCCGGATCAGTGTCGCGTCCAGGATGATCGCCACCGCCAGACCGACCCCGATCATCGCGATGAACGAGATGCCGCTGGTGGAGAACGCGCCGATCACGATCACGAGCAGCAGCGCCGCGCTGGTGATGATCCCTCCGGTGCGTTGCACGCCGCCGGCCACTGCTTGGGTGTTGTCGCCGGTGCGGTCCCACTCCTCGCGCACGCGGGAGAGCAGGAACACCTCGTAGTCCATCGACAACCCGAACGCGATCGCCACCATGAGCACCAGCTGGCTCGCCTCGACAGTCCCGGTGGGGGTCACGCCGAACAGCGACGCCCCGTTGCCGTCCTGGAAGATCCACGTGACCACGCCGAACATGGCCGCCAGCGAGAGCACGTTCATCACGACGGCCTTGACCGGCAGCACCAGCGAGCCGAACGCCAGGAACAGCAAGATCATGGTCACCACCACGACGAACAGCACCGCTGCGGGCAGCGTGGCTGCGACGGACGCGAGCAGGTCGTCCAGGCTTGCGGCGAGGCCGCCCACGGAGACCTCGACCGAGTCCCCGATCACACCCTCGGTGCCGTCGAGGGCGCGGATGTCACTCACCAGCCCACGGGCCTCACCCCCCACCGCCGCGCCGGTGTGGCCGACCTGGACGAGTGCGGTGGAGTCGGACACCGCAACCACCTGGGCACCGGTGGCGTTCGGGAGCCCGGCCAGCTCGGAGGTGTAGGCCGCCAGCCGGGCCTGGTCCATTCCGGCGTCACCGGCATCGAGCACGACGGCCACCGTCGGGTCGACCACGCCGGGGTAGTCCTCGGCGAGGATCTCGGACGCGACCCGGGCCTCGGCGCCTTCGGGCAGCACGCGCTCGTCCACCCCGCCGAACACGATCCGCAGCATGGGTGAGGCGAGCACGAGCAGCACCGCGGTGGCCGCGGCAGCGACGATCCCTGGGCGGCGCATGATCCCGCGCGCGAGGCGCGCCCAGCCGCCATCATCGGACGCCGCTGCTCCGGCCCGCCGCCACGGCACCCGCAGCGAGTCGACCCGCGGGCCGAGGACGGCCAGCAGGGCCGGCAGCACGGTGAGCGCCCCCACCATCGCGATGACCACAGCCGACACTGCGCCGAAGCCCATCGAGCGCAGGAACACCTGCGGGAAGAAGGTCAGGGCGCTCAGCGATATCGCCACGGTCACCCCGGACACCAGGACAGCCCTGCCGGCCGTCGTCATGGTGGCCACGAGCGCGGCCCCGGTGGCCTCCCGGCCGCCACCCCGGGTAGCAAGCTCCTCGCGGAACCTGCTCACGACCAGCAGGGAGTAGTCGATCGCCAGGCCCAGGCCCAGCATGGTGACGATGTTGATGGAGAAGATGCTCACGTCGGTCACGTAGGTCAGCGCCCGCAGCGCCGTGAACGCCCCCAGGATGGCCAGACCGCCGATCGCCAGCGGCAGGCTGGCTGCCGCCAGGCTGCCGAACACGACCACCAGCAGCAGCATCACGATCGGCAGCGACACGGCTTCGGCGCGCGCCAGGTCCTGCTCGACCTGCGAGCCGATGTCGTAACCGATGGCCGCCGCACCACCGCGGTAGGTGGTGACACCGTTGACGAGCAGGTCCTCGCGGATGTCCTCGTACGCCGCGGACACCTCGGCGTCGGTATCGCCGACCAGCTCGAGCAGCACCAGCGTCGACCGCCCGTCCGCTGCGACGAGTGCCGGGGCTCCGCTGTCCCAGTAGGTCACCATCTGCTCGATGCCGTCAGTCGACAGCGTGGCCAGCTGGTCACGGACGGCCGTCGCGAACGCCGGGTCGTCCACCCCAGAGGCGTCCGGAGGGACCTGGTAGACGACGGTGACGTCGGCGCCCTGTCGGCCGAACTCGTCGGCGACGATCCGCGCCGCCGTGTCGGACTCGCTTCCCGGCGTGTCGAACCCCCCGTCGACCAGGGAACCGAACACCGCGGTTCCCCAGATCCCGGCGACCATGACGGCGGCCGCCGCAGCCGCCAGCACCACCCACCGCCAGCGGTAGGCGGCTCGCCCCCAGCGCTCCATGTCATCCTCCTCGTGATGAGGCGTTGCCCTAGTGAACACCTGTCACGCATCATCGTGCTAACACCATTCACTCTTGTCAAGAGCAATTGCACAGGTTGGGAACATTCTCCTTGGTAGGATGTGTTCACCTGAGTGACACTGACAGGACGAGAGGCCGCAATGACAGCCGAGGCGACGCTGACCAGACGTGACCGCGTACGCCAGGCCACGATCGAGGAGATGCGCGAGGTCGCCCGTCGCCTGCTCGTCGAGCAGGGCGAATCCGCCGTCACCCTTCGCGCCGTCGCCCGGGAGATGGGCATGACCGCGCCGGCCCTGTACCGGTACGTCGACTCCCACGAAGACCTGCTCGTCGGGGTCGCCATGCTGTGCAACGACGAGGTCGTCGCCGCGATGGAGCAGGCACGCGAGGACGAGCCGACGCACGACCCGGCGCGCCGGATCATGGCGGTCACGCGAGCGTTCCGCCGCTGGGCGCTGGCCCATCGGGCAGAGTTCGCCCTGGTCTTCGCCAGCCCCACGATGTCGAAGCGCTGCCACGACCCCGGGCTGGAGGCGGCCGGCAAGCGGTTCGGTTGGGTCTTCGGCTCGCTCTTCCTCGACCTGGTTCGCACCGGGGAGGCGCGCGTGTGGGACGACGCCCACGTCGACCCGGCGTTCACCTGCGAGCAGAGCGACCTGCTGCTCGCCCTGAAAGACCAGCTCAGCCTGGGCGCGCGCTGGCAGTTCGTGAACTACTGGACCCGCATCTACGGAACAGTGAGCGTGGAACTGTTCGGCCACCTCAGCTGGGCCTTGGACGACTCCGACGCCGTCTTCGAGCACATGCTGCGCGGGATCGCCACCGACATGGGGATGGCCGACCGCTACGTCCGGCCCTGAGGGTCGCCGATCGCTTCGCCGGGCGTGCGCAGGACCTCGTGGAGGCGGACGGCGAAGGCTTCGGGCTGCCCGGGCCACCCGGACTCGGGTCCGAGGAACCCGCCGTGGTGGCTGGGGAACATGGTCAGGGGCAGGCCCAGCCGCGCTGCGAGGACGTGTGCCGAACGTCCGGTGACTTCCGAGGCTGACTCCTCGCCGGCTGCGACGACCAGCCGCACCCCGGAGGCCGCGAGGGTGTCGACGTTCGGGGCCCAGGCGACCACGGCGTCGGAGTCACCCGACAACAACGGGTCGTCGCGGGAGCCGTCGTCGTCGGTCGGCAGGCCGAACGCGGCGGGGTCGGGCGGGGGTCGGTCGAAGAACTCGTCGGTCAGTTCCCCTTGCCAGGAGGTGTAGGCGATGAACCGGGCCATGCCGGCCCCAAAGCCCGCCTCCTGGTAGGCGCGGTAGATCTCCTGCTCGGCACGGCGGACGGCGTCGGCGTCCGGCAGCAGGCGGGTCAGCGGTGGCTCGTGGGCGACGAGCACGGTCATGTCCTCGGGGTACGTCTCGGCGAGGGCGAGCCCGTCGATGGCGCCGCCGCTGCTGCCGAAGACCTCCACCGGGCCGACACCCAGGCCGGCCACCAGGAGGTGCAGGTCCTCGGCGTGCTGACGCGGGTCGTTGTCAGTGCGGCCGTCGCTGCGGGTGCTGCGTCCCAGGCCGCGGGGGTCGTAGGTGATCACCGTGCGGTCGGGGAAGTACGACGCCAGCGTCGCGAAACCGGCGGCGTCCATCGGCTGCCCGATCATCAGCAGCGGCGGGCGGCCGTCGGCGGTGGGCAGCGGCCCGCGGACGTCGTAGACGATGGTGGCGCCGGGGGCGTCCATGGTGCGGCTGCTGACCTCCACGTCCACGCCCCTCCCCCGCTTCTCACCTGTCGTGGTCCCGTCATCGTCACACCCCTCGGCCCGCATCGAGCCCGAGGCACTCAGCGACTACATCTCGCGGATGCGAGACCACGACCATCCACCCGTCGCGTAACCCGACCGGCCCACCACTGGACCACGTCGCGTACGCATCACCGCCGACCGCACGGCCAACCCGTGTGTGGGTCGACGCCAGCGCCCAACGTGCGGCCCACTCGTCCCCAGCTGGGAGCGACTCGCAGCCACTGGCGCCGCGGTCGAGTACACCTGCCGACCCGGCGCGCGACGGACAACCGAAAGGCCGACGCCCCACGACCGTTCACAGGGGCGTGCTCACCGCTCAGTCCACGCCCGTCTCAGTCCATCCAGGCGCGTCTCCAGCAGACGTCTGCGGACTTTCTGCGGACTTTCACGGTCAAGGGCCTGGTCCCGTTCCCGGTGACCAGGCCCTTCACCTGCACTTACTTGGTAGCGGGGGCAGGATTTGAACCTGTGACCTCTGGGTTATGAGCGATTAGATCAGTCATTGCCACCAGCCGCTCACCTGGAGCAGAATGCCTATATGCGGAGGTCAGGAGCAGCATGGCAGTCTCCAAAAGTCCAGGTTCGTCTCAGGACGTCTGCTGCCATCTGCTGCCATTCTGCTGCCACCCCGAGGGAGCCCTGATGGCCTGGGTCCGCGCCCGCCGTCGCAAGGACGGCCGAACCGCCTACGAAGGCTGCTACCGCGACCCCACCGGCTCGATCAAGGCCGTCGGCACCTACACCTCCCGGAAGACCGCCCTTACCGTCGCCCGCGACGCAGAACGTGCGGTCGAGAAGGGCGAATGGTTCGACCAACGAGCCGGCCGCATCACCATGACCGACTACGTCGAGAGCTACTGGTGGCCCCACCTGCGCGTCGAAGTCACCACGCGGGCGGCCTACCGATCCTGCCTCGACAAGCACTTCCTGCCCACCTTCGGCCGGATACCGATCTACAAGATCACCCCGCCGATGATCCAGGCCTGGGTCAGCGATGCCCTCGACGCCGGACTCACCCCTCGCACGGTCGTGAAGTACCACACCCTCCTGCACGGCATCTTCAAGCAGGCCGTCCGAGACCGGTTCATCGCCGTCAACCCAGCCGATGCCACTCGACTCCCCAAGGTCGTCAAGCCCACCCGACGGATCATCACCCCCAGCGAGTTCGACGCCCTCCTTGCCGCCACACCACTCCGGTGGCAGCCGCTGCTGCTCACCGCGATCGAGACCGGCATGCGCTGGGGCGAGCTCGTCGCCCTCCGGCCCCGACACATCGACTGGCTGCGCCGCACCATCACCGTGCAAGAGACCGTCGTCGAGACAGCCAGCAAGCACTCCCCCACCGGTCAGCGCGTCTTCATCAAGCCCTACCCCAAGGACGACGAACCCCGCACCATCACCGTCAGCGCCGCGCTACTTGACGTCCTGTCAGCCCGCATCGCCGAGTACGACCTCGGCCGCGACAACTACCTCTTCCCGTCCCTCGAGGGCCCCAGCGACTACCCGGTCAGCCGAAACACCTTCCGCACCCGCGTCTGGCTCCCCGCGGTCCATGCCGCTGGAGTCGAGGGCACGGTGCGGATGCATGACCTCCGCCACGCCCACGCCAGCTGGCTACTCGCCGGCGGCGCCGACCTCCCCGCGACGATGGAACGCCTCGGCCACCGCCAACTCGCCACCACTCAGCAGTACATCCACACGCTCCCCGACGCCGACCAGCGCGCCCTCGCCGCGTTCAGCCGGGTCCGTCGACGGTCCTCGGGCTCTGAAGCCACCTGATCCACCCCGCTAGCCGCTTCGCTGAGGTGTGAAGCCCACCGAGACCCTGGGCAACCGGGAGCGCGAGATGCTGTTCGCCAGCTTGGACGGAGCCAGCAACGACGACATCGCACGCGACCTCAGGTGCGCCAATGGCAGGAGCGTCGCAGTCATCCTGACGCGCGCTCGCACGAAAGTGCGCGCCGCGTTCACCGACCAACAAGAAGTGCTCGGGCTCCTCGGCCCGCAGCGCCTCTACTGACGCCCACGCCACGAGGTTGTCCCGGGTCTCGTGGAACTTGAGGTGGCGGTCCCCCACCTGAGACCCGCCTGGTGGTGGGTCTCGGGTGATCCGCCAAGAACACCCGAGGAAGGGGACCGCCGTGACCAAGAGGTACCAGACGACCGTGCCGGAGGCGACGGTGCTGGCCGTGCCCGAGCAGGTCAGCATCGCGATGGAGGAGATCGCCACGGACGTGCGCGAGGGGCTGCTCGCCCTGGCCGTCGGGGCCGGGTTGCAGGTGATGGCCCAGTTGATGGAGGCCGACGTGGCTGCGGTGTGCGGGCCGAAGGGCAAGCACAACCGGCAGCGGGCCGGGGTGCGGCATGGGACCGAGGCCGGGTCGGTCACCCTGGGCGGGCGCCGGATGCCGGTGCGTCGGCCGCGGGTCCGCGCCGCCGACGGGTCCGGGGAGCTGCCGGTGCCGGCCTACGAGGTGTTCAACGGCTCCGAGCTGCTGGGCCGGATGGCGATGGAGCGGATGCTGGCCGGGGTGTCGACCCGCCGCTATCCAGTGGCGTTGGAGCCGGTCGGACACCACGTCACCACGGAGTCGAAGTCGACGAGTAAGTCCGCGGTGTCGCGCAAGTTCGTGGCGATGACCGAGTCCGCCCTGGCCGACCTGCTCGCCGCCGATCTGTCCGGGCTGGACCTGGTGGCGTTGATGATCGACGGCGTGCGCTTCGCCGAGCATCTGTGCGTGGTCGCCCTCGGCATCGACATCACCGGGGTCAAGCACCCGCTGGCCGTGGTGGAGGGCTCGACGGAGAACACGACTCTGGTGCGGGGCCTGCTGGTCGGGCTGCGGGAGCGGGGCCTGGACACCACCCGACCGGTCCTGGCCGTCCTGGACGGCGCCAGGGCCTTGGCTGCCGCGGTCCGGGAGGTGTTCGACCAGCCGGTCATCGGCCGCTGCCAGCTGCACAAGATCCGCAACGTCCGTGACCACCTGCCCGACAGGATGCGCGGCCCGGTGGAGAAACGGATGCGGGCCGCCTATCACGCCGACTCCGCCCTGCAGGCCGAGGCCCTATTGATCGCCCTGGCCACCGAGCTGGACAAGACCCACCCCGGCGCCGCCGCCAGCCTGCGCGAGGGCCTGCCCGAGACCCTGACCGTGCTCCGCCTGGACGTGCCACCCACCCTGGCCCGCACGCTGCGCTCGACGAACGCGATCGAGTCGATGATCTCGATCAGCCGCGACCACGCCCGCAACGTCAAACGCTGGCGCAACGGGCAGATGGCGCTGCGCTGGTGCGCCGCCGGCATGGTCGAGGCGTCCCAGCAGTTCCGCCGCGTGAACGGCCACCTGCACCTGCCCGCCCTCCGCGCCTCGCTCGAACGGCATGTCGCCACCCAGACTGTCGGAGCCGACTGCAACACTCAC
>Ga0209594_1001554_pt1 | contig 11298 bp, 10 predicted proteins | sample AshMeaCrysSpring_FD_184126 | JGI IMG/M metagenome (GOLD analysis project Ga0209594, IMG submission 184126) | Groundwater microbial communities from Big Spring, Nevada to study Microbial Dark Matter (Phase II) - Ash Meadows Crystal Spring... | ecosystem: Environmental > Aquatic > Deep subsurface...
CCTGCAACCTCGCGGCGATGTTCCCGCGCTTCCTCGAGCGATGAGCGGCTGCGACTGCGAGCCCAAGCCGGCCGGCCTGCGCTCCGTCGAGGAGGCCCTCGCGCTGCTGCTCTCGCACGCGCGGCCGGTGGCGGATGTCGAGACCGTTCCGCTCGAGACGGCGCTGGGCCGCGTGCTCGCGGCGCCGGTCGCGAGCACGATCGACGTGCCCGCTTGGGACAACAGCGCGATGGACGGCTATGCGCTGCGCGCCGCCGACCTGACCGGCGCGACGCCGCGCCTGCCCGTGTCGCAGCGCATCGCCGCTGGCGCCGCGGGGCGGCCGCTCGCGCCCGGCACGGCGGCGCGGATCTTCACCGGGGCGCCGATTCCGGTGGGCGCGGACACCGTGGTGATGCAGGAGGCCTGCACGGCGGACGCCGACCACGTCATCGTCAACCAACCGCCGAAGCCGGGCGCCAACGTCCGCCGCGCGGGCGAGGACATCCGCGCCGGCAGCGAGGTGCTCGGCGCGGGTGTGCTGCTCGGCCCCGCGCAGCTCGGGCTCGCCGCCTCGGTCGGCGTCGCCGCGCTGACCGTGCGGCGGCGCCTCCGGGTCGCCCTCTTCTGCTCGGGCGACGAGCTGGTCATGCCCGGGCGGCCACTCGGCCCCGGCCAGATCTACAACTCCAACCACTACACGGCGGGGGCGCTGCTGCGCGCGCTCGGCTGCGAGGTCGTCGAGCTCGGCATCGTCGAGGACACGCTCGAGGCGACGTGCGCGGCGCTGGCGCGTGGCGCCGCCGCGGCGGATCTGGTGCTCGCCACCGGCGGCGTGTCGGTTGGCGAGGAGGACCACGTGAAGCCGGCGGTCGAGCGGCTCGGCGCGCTCGACCTGTGGAAGCTCGCGATCCGCCCCGGCAAGCCGCTGGCCTTCGGCCGACTCGGCGCGACCCCGTTCATCGGCACGCCCGGCAATCCGGTGTCGCTGTTCGTCACCTTCGTGCTGCTCGCGCGGCCGTTCATCCTCGCGCTGCAGGGGCGCGCAGACCCGGTGCCCGTGCCGGTGCGCGCGGTCGCGGCCTTCGACTGGCCGAAACCGGACAAGCGGCGCGAGTACGCCCGCGCCCGGCTCGAGCGCGGTCCCGACGGCGCGGCAGTCGTCCGGGTCCACCCCAGCCGCTCGTCCGCGGTGCTGAGCTCGGTGGCCTGGGCGAACGGCCTCGCCGTGCTGCCCGAAAACCAGGTCCTCGTCGCGGGCGACCCGGTGGACTTCCTGCCGTTCAGCGAGCTGCTCGCGTGATCCGCCTGCGCTACTTCGCCAGCCTGCGCGAGCGCCTGGGCGTCGACGAGGAGGCGCTGGCGCTGCCCCCCGGCGTCGCCGACGTCGCGGCAGTGCGCGCGCTGCTGTGCCGGCGTGGCGGCGCCTGGGCCGAAGCGTTGGCCGAGTCCCAGCCGGTGCTGTGCGCGGTGAACCAGGGCATGGCGCGGCCGGGCGACGCCGTCGCCGACGGCGACGAGGTCGCCTTCTTCCCGCCCGTCACCGGCGGCTGATGGACGGCGTCCGCGTCCAGACCGAGCCCTTCGACGCCGCCACCGAGGTCGCGGCGCTGTGCGCCGGCAACCCGCGCATCGGCGCGGTCGTCACCTTTCTCGGCCTGATGCGCGACCTCAACGACGGCGCGGCGGTCGCGTCGATGACGCTCGAGCACTACCCCGGCATGACCGAAAAGGCGCTCGCCGCCATCGTCGCCGAGGCGCGCGCCCGGTGGGCTCTCGACGGCGTGCGCGTCGTCCACCGGGTCGGCACGCTGCGGCCCGAGGAGCCGATCGTGCTCGTCGCGGTTGCGAGCCGCCACCGCGGGGAGGCCTTCCGCGCCTGCGAGTTCGTCATCGACTGGCTCAAGACCCGCGCGCCGTTCTGGAAGAAGGAGACGACGGCGGCGGGCGAGCGCTGGGTCGCGCACCGCGCGGCCGACGCCGAGGCCGAGGCGCGCTGGGACGACCCTTCGCGTTCCTGATCCCGGCGCCACGAAAAAAGCCCGCCGTAGCGGGCTTTGCCGATCGCGGGCGCGCCTCGGCTCAGGGCTTGATGTAGGCGTAGCCCTGGCTCTGCAGCAGGCCGAGCTGCGCCACGCCGGAGGGCACCAGATCCTTCTGGTCGACGTCGTAAAGATCCTTCATCTCGACGTTGCGGCTCTTCAGCGTGTTGCCGCACACCTGGAACTGCACGCCCTGTTGCTTCATGCCGGTAATCTTCGACTGCATCTCCTCGTTGGCATTCGCGGCCTTCATCTTGGTCTTCGCCAGCGCGTCGGGGTAGAGCAGCAGAGACAGCCCGTCGCCGTGCAGGACCACCTTGAGGTCGATGTGGTCCTTGCCGACCGCGTTGATGTGGTTCTGGATGTTGCCAAGTGCCGCTGACTGCTGCTTGGGGTCGTCGCCATTCAGGTGGTACACCACCTTCTGCTTCGGCACCGACGGGCCGGCCATCCCCGTCATGCCGCTCATGCCGGCCATGCCACCCATTCCGCCATAGACGTTGATGGTGGTCTGACCCATGCCGCTCATTCCGTTCATCGCGTTCGCCACGCCCTGTAAGAGCCCCAGGGTCAGGACAGCCGCCAGTGCAACCCGTGTTCTGCTCATGTCGTTCGTTCTCCTCGTCTCGGTGGGGGGTTGTCCGTCAGCTGGCCCGCGGAGCGCGGGTCGGCTGAGCAAGCAATGAGCATGGCACAGACCGGCGCCTACGCCCGAGGTGCCTCGGTGCGCGCGAGGGCTGCGTCCAGCGACGCGAGCTCGCCGATCGGCGCCTCGCAGTGCGTGCCCCGGCAGACGTAGGCGAGGCAGCCGTCGGGCGGCGCGGCGCGGGCGGCGAGACCCGGCGGCAGGTCCGCCGCATTCGCCGGAATGGCGAGCACGAGCCGGCGCGGGGCGTAGCGGCGGGTTGCCCGCGCGTGCCACTCGGGCAGGGCGTCGCCGCCGCGCAACACCACGATCTCGGGCGGGTCGAGGTGCTCCTCGAGCGCGTCGAGCAGGGTCGCATGCGCGTAGGGCAGGCGGCCGATCTGCTCCCAGGCGCTGCGCAGGGTGCGCTCCGCGGCGTCCAGGTAGCGCGGCTCGCCGAGCAGGTGGCCGAGCCGCGCGAGGGCGAGGGCGGCGATGCCGTTGCCCGAGGGCAGCGACTCGTCGCCGTAGGGCTTGGGCCGGTGGATCAGACGCTCGTGGTCGTCGGCGGTGAAGTGGAAGCCGCCCCTGGCGCCATCCTGGAAGCGGGCCAGCAGCCGCTCGGCGAGGGCCACCGCGAAGTCGAGATCCTCCCGGCGCCAGCGCGCCTGCAGCAGCGTGAGCAGGGCATCGATCAGGAACGCGTGGTCGTCGAGATAGGCAGGAAGGTCGGCTCGGCCGTCTTTCCCGCTGGCGAGCAGCCGGCCGTCGCGCCACAGGGCGTGGCGAACGAAGTCGAGGGCGCGCTCCGCCGAGGCGTTCCACTCGGGCCGGCCGAGGATCTGCCCCGCCCGGGCCATGCCGCGGATCGTGAGCGCGTTCCAGCTGGTCAGCACCTTGTCATCGCGGCCGGGCGGCACGCGGCGCGCGCGGGCCCGCCGCAGGGCCTCGCGTGCCGCGTCGACCTGGCCCCTGACCGCCGCCGGGTCGCGGCCCTGCTCGGCGGCGATCTCGTCGATCCCGGCGCGCACGGCAAGGTGCCACCGGCCCTCGAAGTTCGGCGGCCCGTCGAGCCCGAAGCGGCGGGCGAAGGTCCTGTAGGTCTCGGGTCCGAGGGTGGATTCGACTTCCTCCCGGGTCCAGACGTAGTAGCGCCCTTCCTCGCCCTCGCTGTCGGCGTCGAGCGCCGAGCAGTAGCCGCCGTCCGGGAGCTGCATCTCGCGTAGCACCCAGCCGGCGACGCCTTCGCAGATCGCCGCGTACAGCGGCTCGCCGGTGGCCTGCCAGGCCTCGGCGTAGAGCGCGAGCAGCGGGCCGTTGTCGTAGAGCATCTTCTCGAAGTGCGGGATGCCCCACGCCTCGTCGACCGAATAGCGGCAGAAACCGCCGCCCAGCTGGTCGTAGATCCCGCCCTTAGCCATGCAGTCCAGGGTGTGCAGCGCCATCGTGCGGGCGCGCAGGTCGGGCTGGCCGGCTGCCGCCGTCGCCGCCCAGTGGCGCAGCAGGCGCCCGAGCTGGGTCGGGTGCGGAAACTTCGGCGCGCGGCCGAAACCGCCGTGCACGGCGTCGAAGCTGCGCGCGAGCTGCTGGCGGGCGAGCTCGAGAGGCGCCGCGTCCAGCGCCGCGCTACCGGCATCGTCCGGCTCGAGGTCCCGCAGCGCGGCGCGCAGCGCGGCGTTCTGCTCGGCGATCGCGCCGGCCTGCTCCCGCCAGGCCGCATCGATGAGCCGCAGCAGCTCGCGGAAGGACGGCAGGCCGTGGCGCGGCTCTTTCGGGAAGTAGGTGCCGGCGAAGAAGGGGGTCTGGTCGTCCGGCGTGAGAAAGACGGTGAGCGGCCAGCCGCCGGGCCGCTGCGCGAGCAACTGGTGCGCGGTCTGGTAGATGCGGTCGAGGTCGGGGCGCTCCTCGCGATCCACCTTGATGTTGACGAACAGCGCGTTCATCAGCGCGGCCGTGGCCTCGTCCTCGAAGGACTCGTGCGCCATCACGTGGCACCAGTGGCAGGCGGAGTAGCCGATCGAGAGGAGGATCGGCCGGTTGAGCGACCGCGCGAGCGCGAGCGCCTCGGCGCACCACGGCCACCAGTCGACCGGGTTGTGCGCGTGCTGCTGCAGGTAGGGACTGGGGGTCGCCGCGAGGCGGTTGGCAGGGCGGAGGCTGTCGGTCATGGCGGGGGCGGGCAACAGGTGTTACCCGACTCTACTCCCCCGGAACGGCGGGGAAACCGCTGGATCGCCGGGGTGTGGGCCGTCGCGCGGCGGCTGTCGCGCGAGAGGCAGTGCGACAGCTTCCTGGCACGGCGGGCGCGCATGCCCTGCGCGGATACGCCGTGAATACGTCCGTGTCGGCTCGACAACGACCCTTCCTCTCCGCAATCCTGCTTCGCGTTCAGGGGCCGGCCCATGCCATCCCTGGCAAGGGCGTTCACTGCTTCGCGAAGGGCCGGAGCCGGCGTGCGGCGAACAGCGCCCGGCGCAAGCGCATTGCGCGCCCGGAGATCGCGTGGGACGGTCCGGGGCAAGTCGGGTGCCGAACGCCCTGGCGTCAGGCGTGATACGGCCGGCTGAGCTCGTGCACCGCCGCGACCAGCGCGGCGGGGCGGTCGGGGTCGACGTCAGGATGGATGCCGTGGCCGAGGTTGAACACGTGGCCGTGGCCGCGGCCGTAGCTCGCCAGGATCCGCCCCACCTCCTCCCGGATGCGCTCCGGCGAGGCGTAGAGCATGCACGGGTCGAGATTGCCCTGCAGCGCGACCCGATCGCCCGTGCGGGCGCGGGCATTGCCGATGTCGATCGTCCAGTCGAGGCCAAGCGCATCGGCCCCCGTGTCCGCCATGTCCTCGAGCCACTGACCGCCACCCTTGGTGAACAGGATCACCGGCACCCGCCGGCCGTCCGACTCGCGCGCCAGGCCCTCGACGATGCGGCGCATGTAGGCCAGCGAGAACTCGCGATAGTCGCGCGGGGTGAGCACCCCCCCCCAGGTGTCGAAGAGCATCAGCGCCTGCGCGCCCGCCGCCACCTGGGCGTTGAGGTAGGCGGTGACGGCCTGTGCGAGGCGGCCGAGCAGCTCGTGCATCACGGCCGGGGCATCGAACATCAGGGCCTTGGAGCGCGCGAAGTTCTTCGCGCTGCCGCCCTCGACCATGTAGGTCGCGAGCGTCCAGGGGCTGCCGGAAAAACCGATCAGCGGCACGCGGCCGTCCAGCGCCTGCCGGATCGTGCGCACGGCGTCCATCACGTAACGCAGCTCCTGCTCCGGATCGGGCACCGGCAGGGCGCGCACGTCAGCGGCGCTGCGCAGCGGGCGTTCGAAGCGCGGGCCCTCGCCCTCGGTGAAGTAGAGCCCGAGGCCCATCGCGTCCGGCACCGTCAGAATGTCGGAGAAGAGGATGGCGGCGTCGAGGGGATAGCGCTCGAGGGGCTGCAGGGTGACCTCGCAGGCGAGCTCGGGGCTCCGGCACAGGTCCATGAACGAGCCGGCGCGCGCCCGCGTGGCACGGTACTCGGGGAGGTAGCGCCCGGCCTGCCGCATCATCCAGACCGGCGTCGCGTCCACGGGCTCGCGCAGCAGGGCGCGCAGCAGTCGGTCGTTCTTCAATGCGGGCATCGCAAGACTCGTTCGGTGGGGGGAGGCCGGAGTGTACAAGAACCCGCCAGCCGGCCGGGCCCGGGAGGCTCAACTTCCGCCGGGCGCGGCCGTTAGCCGCTTGCCGCCAGCGAGCGCCCCCCGCGCCCCGGAGCCGATCCCATGTCCGCCGTGCTCGAAATGCCGCCCCCGCCGCCCGAGGTCAATGGCCATCTGCAGGCGCGGGTGCTCGTGGTCGACGACCAGCCGGCCAACACGCTGCTGCTCGGCAAGATGCTCGCGGCCGAGGGCTACACCAATGTCGTCACCGTCAACGACTCGACCGAGGTGATCGACCTGCAGCGCAAGGCGTCGTTCGACGCGATCCTGCTCGACATCCGCATGCCCAAGCTCGACGGCTTCGGGGTGATGCGGCAGCTCAAGGAAGAGGCCGGCGACGACTACGTTCCGGTCATCGTCCTCACGGCGCAGACCGACGATGAGACCCGCCTGCGCGCCCTGGCCGAAGGCGCGAAGGACTTCGTCACCAAGCCCTTCAATCGCGCGGAGGTGCTGAACCGCATCCGCAACCTGCTCGAGGTGCGGCTGCTGCACCGGCGCGTGCGCGAGCAGAACGAGCTGCTCGAGCAGCGGGTGCGCGAGCGCACCACCGAGCTCAACGAGACCCGCCTCGAGATCGTCCGCCGGCTGGGAAAGGCAGCGGAGTACCGCGACAACGAAACCGGTTTCCACATCGTGCGCATGAGCAAGTACTCCGAGCTGGTCGCGCATGCCATGGGGCTCAACGACAGCGCTGCGGAGCTGATTCTGCACGCAAGCCCCATGCACGACATCGGCAAGCTGGGCATTCCCGACGGCATCCTGCTCAAGCCCGGCCGACTGGAGCCGCACGAGTGGGAGATCATGAAGACCCACACGGACATCGGCGCCGACATCCTCGACGGCCACCCCTCGAGGCTGCTTCAGATGGCGGCGCGCATCGCGCGCGCGCACCACGAGAAGTGGGACGGCAGTGGCTATCCGCGCGGCCTCAGGGAGAAGGAGATCCCCCTCGAGGCCCGCATCGTCGCCGTGGCCGATGTCTTCGATGCGCTCACCTCGCGGCGGCCTTACAAGGAGCCGTGGTCGGTAGAGGCGAGCCTCGACGAGATCCGCCGCCTGACCGGCGCGCATTTCGACCCGGCGGTGGTCAAGGCCTTCCTCGCCGTGCTGCCGCGGGTCATCGAGGTCAAGGACCGCTATGCAGAGCCCGGCCCGGCCACAGACGCTCTCAGCAGCTGAGGAAACCCTCCCGTCCACGCCCTCCGTCGCGGAGGAGGTGCGCGAGGAGCAGGCGCGGCTCGCCTTCGGCCTCGTGCCGATGGAGCTGACCGGCTCGGTGCTGTTCGCCGCGCTGGTGCTTTCACTCTCCTGGCAGCGCATCGCGCACGAGGTCTCGCTTGCCTGGTTCTGCCTGGTGATTCTCGTCGCCGCTCTGCGCCTGCTCGTCTGGACCGTGCTTTGGCGGCGCGAGCCCAAGGCCGGGAGCACGGGCGCGCGGCTCGGGTGGCTGAGGATCGGGGCGGCCCTGACCGGCGGCCTCTGCGGCCTCGCCCCGCTGCTGCTCAGTCCCGGAGCAGGGCTCGAGCCGCTGCTGCTCATCGTCATGCTGGTCGGCATCCTGGCGACGGGCAGCATCGTGACCCTGGGATCCACCTACGACGCTTACCTGTCCTATCTGCTGCCGTTGGCGCTCCCCACCACGGCACGATTGCTGTTCGAGCCGCACCCCGCGGCGCTCTCGGTCGCCCTGGTCAGCGTGGTGTTCGTCGGCCTGCTGGCCGCGGCGGCCCGCCAGGTCAGCCTGAGGCTCCAGGAGTCCCTCGAGCTGCGCTTCGGCAATGCGGCCCTGAGTCGGCGGCTCCACCAGCGTGCGGCCGATCTCGAGGCCGAGATGGCCCATCGGCACGCCCTCGAGAAGGCGCAGGCGGCCTACGCCGAGCGGGTCGTGCGCACCAACGAGGCGCTGCAGCGCGAGGTCGCGGAGCGGACGCGCAGCGAGGAGGCGGTCACCCGCCAGGCGCTCGCCATCCTCGAGAGCGAGGTGCGGCTGCGCGCGATCTTCAACAACGCCTTCGACGGCATCCTCACCCTGGACTCCGGCGGCCGCATCCAGGCGGCGAACCCGGCTGCGGAGCAGCTCTTCGGCGCCCGCGCCGACGACTTGAAACGCCGTGCGATTCACGAGCTGATCCCGGAGATCCGCTACAAGGACGCGGCGCCGAGCCTGGTCTGCGAGCTCGCCGGGCGCCGCAGCGATGGCAGCGGGTTCCCCGTCTCGCTGTCTCTCGAGCGCACCGAGACCGGCCTCGAGGCGATGTATGTCTGCCTGGTGCGGGACAACACGGCGGCGCAGACCGCGCGCCGGGCCCTCGAGGAGGCGAAGGATGCCGCCGAGGGGGCCAACAAGGCCAAGTCCGAGTTTCTCTCGAGCATGAGCCACGAGCTGCGCACGCCGATGAACGCCATCCTCGGCTTCGCCCAATTGCTGCAGACCGATCCCGAGCAGCCGCTCAGCGCGACGCAGAAGGAGAGCGTCGACCAGATTGCCCGGGCCGGCTGGCACCTCCTGCAGCTCATCAACGACGTGCTCGACCTCGCCAAGATCGAGGCGGGCAGAATCGAGGCTATTCTCGACGACGTGACGCTGGACGACGTCATGGGCGAGTGCCTGAGTCTGGTGGCGCCGCTCGCGGACAAGCACGGCATCGAGCTGGTCGACCAGGCGAGCGCGAGCGGCCTGCACGTGCGCGCGGACTACACGCGCCTCAAGCAGGTGGTGCTCAACCTGCTTTCCAACGCGATCAAGTACAACCGGCCGAACGGCAGCGTGGCGCTGGAAGTCGGGACCGCCGACGGGCTGTGCGAGATCGCGGTCGTCGACACGGGCGTCGGTCTGACCGCCGAGCAGATCAGCCGTATCTTCGAGCCCTTCACCCGTGTGGCCGTGCATCGAGACGAGATCGAGGGCACCGGCATCGGTCTCACGATCACCCGCAAGCTGGTCGCGCTCATGGGCGGCGAGATCGGCGTGAGCAGCGCCCCGGATGAAGGCAGCCGCTTCTGGGTGAGGCTGCCGCCGTCCAGCGCGGAGCCCGTGCCGGCCGCCCTGCCGGCCGCCATGACAGGGGCCGCGGCTGCCGAGTCTGCGACCCAGGGGCGGCGGCGCGGCCCCGGCCAGACGGTGCTCTACGTCGAGGACAACCCGGCCAACCTCGCGCTCGTCGAGTACGTGCTGCGGCAGCGCCGCCCGCAGCTGCGACTGCTGAGCGCGCATACCGGGGAGCTCGGGCTGTCGATCGCCGAGGCCGAGCGCCCGGACCTGATCATCCTGGACATCTCGCTGCCGGGCATGGACGGTTACGAGGTCCTGTCCACCCTGCGCGACCGGCCGGAGATGCGCGGCACGCCGATCTTCGCCCTGAGCGCGAACGCCATGCAGACTGACATCAACCGCGGCCTAGCGGCGGGCTTCGACGACTACCTCACCAAGCCGATCGACGTTTCGCGCCTGCTGCGCACGATCGACGACCTGCTGGAGCGCAGGGCCGCGGCCTGAAACTCAGCGATTCGCCTTGCCGCAGTGGCGCTTCTCCTCGTTGCGCGCCGTGCGCAGCTCGGCGTCGCGCTCGGCGTCGCTCAGGAAGCGGTGCTCCCCGTTCGGCAGCGGCTCATAGATCCGCCCTCCGCGCTCGTAGCGCGCCAGCCGGTCGCGCGCCTGGGCGCAGCGCCGCTGGCGCTCGGCTTCCTCGGCCTTCTGCCGGGCCTCCCCCTCCGCGCGGTCGGCACGCTCCTGCTGGTACGCGTCGAGCAGCTTCTGGCGGCGTTGCGCGCGCTCCGCCTCGGGGTTGGCCGTCCCCCCGGCCGCGGGGGCGGCGCCGCTCGGCGCATAGGCGCCGGCCGCCTCGGGCGGGCGGTCGCCGAAATGCACGCGGCCCTGCGCGTCTGTCCAGCGGTGGATTTCCTGCGCGCCGGCACTCCCGGCCGCAAGGGCCAGCACGATGCCGGACAAGGAAAGGGGAATCATCGCATGGCGTCCTGCTATCGTCCGCAGGGGACCGGCAGGGTGCCGGCTCGCGCATCGTACGAACTCAGGAGACCCGATGGCCACCCCGGAGATTCCCCAGAAAGCCCCCTACGGCCTCGAGCTCGCGCCAGGCACCTACTGGTGGTGCGCCTGCGGCCGGTCAAAGACCCAACCGTTCTGCGACGGCTCGCACAAGGGCAGCGCGTTCGCGCCGGTCAAGACCGAGATCGACAGCGCGAAGAAGGTCTGGCTGTGCGGCTGCAAGCACTCGAAGACCCCCCCATTCTGCGACGGCAGCCACAACACCCTGTGACCCAAAAGGCGACGGGCGCCGAAGCGCCCGTCGCGTCCTGCCGGCGTAGGGAGCCGCTTAGAGGATGTAGCCGCGCTCCCCGTGGAGGGCCGTGTCCAAGCCCTCGGTCTCTTCTTCCTCGCCCACCCGCAGGCCGACGATGAGGTCGACGAGCTTGAGCAGGATGAGGCTCACGATGCCGGTGTAGACCACCGTGGTCAGCACGCCGATGCCCTGCTTCATCACCTGGTCGGCGATCGTCAGGCCCTCGGCCAGGCCGGCGCCGCCGAGGGAGGCGTCGGCGAACACGCCCGTCAGCATGGCGCCGATGATGCCGCCCACCGCATGCACGCCGAACACGTCGAGCGAGTCGTCGTAGCCCAGGGCGCGCTTGATCTTGGTCGAGGCAATGAAGCAGATCAGGCCGGCGGCGAGACCGATCACGATCGCGCCCATCGGGCCCGCCGTGCCGGCGGCCGGCGTGATGGCGACGAGGCCGGCGACCGCGCCCGTGGCGATGCCCAGCACGGACGGCTTGCCGTGCGACACCCACTCCGCGAACATCCAGGTCAGGGCCGCAGCAGCCGTGGCGATCTGCGTGACCGCCATCGCCATGCCGGCGAGGCCGTCGGCGGCGACCGCGCTGCCGGCGTTGAAGCCGAACCAGCCGACCCACAGCATCGCGGCGCCGATCACCGTGAGCGTG
>Ga0209594_1001560_pt1 | contig 11280 bp, 11 predicted proteins | sample AshMeaCrysSpring_FD_184126 | JGI IMG/M metagenome (GOLD analysis project Ga0209594, IMG submission 184126) | Groundwater microbial communities from Big Spring, Nevada to study Microbial Dark Matter (Phase II) - Ash Meadows Crystal Spring... | ecosystem: Environmental > Aquatic > Deep subsurface...
TTTTTACTTTCTCAATTCTTTGTAAAAATTAGTTAAATAGGAATAGGAACACAACATGCTAACTAACTTTAAACAAGCAATTTCTGACATTGATGTAATTAGGAAATTAGCTAGAACTCTCTTTTTGATGGGTGACAGCGTTAGACCTATTGTCCAAAAACCGATTATCGAGCAGTTTATCGGCAATAATATTCATCAATATGCCCTTGATGCTGGATGTGGTCGTGGGCTGTATACGCGCACGCTATTAAAACGGGCAAAAAAAATAGCTGCATTAGATTACTCCGAAGAGAGTATTGATACTCTAACGCGTCGTCTCGGCCATTTACCTCATTTATCTCTCTACCGTGGTTCAGCAGATAATTTACCTTTTGAAGCAGAGCAATTTGACCTTGTACTTCACTGCGAAGTTTTAGAACATATTCAAGATGACCGGAAAGTAGTGTCAGAGTTATTTCGCGTCCTACAGCCAGGAGGACGTTTGATCATAAGTGTTCCAGTTCCTCCAGCCCCTATTTATGATTCCGAGCATGTTCGCGAAGGATACACTCTAGAACAAATTTCCCAGCTTTTACAAAGTGCTGGGTTCGTAATTCTGCGCCATCAATACTGTATGTTTGAGATTTCCAAAAAAGTAATTAAAATCCAGGCTTGGTGGAGTCCAAAAATTAAACTTCCAATTCCTTCATTATTACTTTTGCCTATTTATTGGGAAAAAATTTTTCCCCCATCCATAAGTGAACATAATCTTCCCTATGATATTGTGATCGAAGCTAAAAAACCACCCCTCTAAATTTAATTCTGACAGACAATTGAATTAACGGCGTTGCTCCCCTAGTGGGATGAATTTTAGAGACGTTCCGCTTGAACGTCTCTACTAATGATTGAGCAGCTTCATCTTAAATTGGGATTACACCTAAACAATTGTCTCTATATCTGTCTTATGAGAACAGAACTAGAGACAAATAGAAAGCAAGTAGGAGTGGGATTCTTTTAACAGTTATTTCTGCCCATCCACCTCTCAAGACAGCATTAAAATCTGCCTATATGAATACTTCCTAAAGCTAGGAAATTGATATAAATATTCATCTAGCGATTTCATTACTGGTTCAAAATTACCTTTAAATAGATAAGTAGACGCCAAACTAAAAAACATTAATTGCGGATAATCTATTTTTACCGAGAAATGTTTTTTCAGTATTTCTACTTCACTAGGTGTTAAAGGAAATTCATCATCATCTCCATACTTGGGAATACCATATTTACCAATCACATTATTCCGAAACCAAATTAGTAAATCACTAAAGGCATTGTTTTCGCGGAAAAAGGCTTTACCCCCAGGAACTATGGACTGACGCAAAACCACAGCAAAGTTTTCAAAGGGTTCTAAATGATGTAAAATCATGTTGCCAAATACAAAATCAAATTGTTGACCTAGTTTGTCAATGTCAAAGGCTGAACATTGAATAGGAGTAATATTCTTAATTTCGTTATCACTACAAAACTTAGAAAGACTCTCAATAGCAACTTCACTGATGTCAACAGAAACTACCCTTGCACCACGCTTGGCAAAAAACAAAGAACTGCTGCCGTTACCACATCCCAAATCCAAGAAAGACGCACCGCTAATATCACCAAAATAGTTCATAGCTGCTACTAACATCGGGTCTTGTTCATTGGGTATACATGTAGGGTTAGCGGCATAAATATTATTCCAAAATTCTTGGCTGTTAGTTGCTTGTTCATTTTTTTGCATTTGATGCTCCTGGGATTTTGATATTAATTGATAGATATAATTTTTACTGAAAAAAGCAGTTATCTAAGTAAGTCCGTGAAAATTAGCCTAACTATGTAACAGACTATAAATTTTTCCGTCTCTTCCCTATATCCCTATGGTCTTATACCAAGCTTTCTAGGGGCGCAGCTTACCCATTAACAAGTGAATTATTTACGGTTTTATACTAAATTTACTAGCTATGTATTACTGATAACCTAATTTAGCAAATATTGCTATACAACATTGTAAAATTTTAGTAAAGAAAATAGTAATACTTCCCATTAATCTCCTTGTACTTTGTCTGGCAACTGGTGCAGCAGTTTAGGGTTTATCACCTATTGCCGTCGTCAGAAGTTAAGATATCTAACATATCAATAAGTCAAGTATCTTCACCTCAAGCATAATTTAAAATTCCTATAAGTAGCGCTATTGATAAGCGAGTGTATGAACCTTACGGATAGTATAAAAATCAAAGAAAATACATTATATTTTATTCGATAAAAAGTATAGTAATACATTTATATTTATATAATAAATATAAATTTCTTGCCATATTTGGATTTAACAAGGAAAATAACAGCTAAGTAGGCGTACATGAAGAATTAATACTGAATTTTCAGTAAAATTAATCACGTTTAACTACTGAACTAAAGATTAATACAGAAGGTGGGAGCATTACACAATGGTCAAGTTTGGTGATAACACCTACGGCGATGACTACGCTGAAGTTTACGACGATTTGTTTGAAGAGCGCGATGACCTCAAGGTAGTAGGTGATACCTTGTCTAGTTTAGCTGGTGACGGTCCGATTCTAGAATTTGGTATCGGTACGGGACGTTTAGCAGCCCCACTAGCCCAACGTGGTTATAAAGTGTATGGTATAGATAATTCTCAATCCATGCTACAGCAAATCCCAGGTAAGCCTGGTGCGGAAAATATCCATGCTATCCTCGGTGACTGCACTCAAGATAGAATCGAAGGCTCTTTTCCCCTAGTTTTCATCGCTTTTAGTACCCTCTACGTGATGGGTACTCAAGATTTACAAGTCAAGTGCTTTGAAAATGCGGCGCGCCATTTGAGCGATAATGGTGTGTTTGTAGTGGAAGCTTTTTTGCATGACCGCAAACGTTGGCATTATGGACAAGAAGCAACAACAACAAAGATTGAAGATAACTTCGCTTCCGTTCGTTTCGGCTTACATGATTCTGTAAATCAGCTAATTAAAATTCAGTACATAGATTTCACCCCTCAAGGTCTTAACTTCCGTCCCAATAGACTACGGTATATTTGGCCTTCAGAAATGGATTTGATGGCACGTATTGCTGGATTAAAGTTGCGTGTCCGTTGGGGAGGTTGGGATCGTTCTCCATTTACTAGCGAAAGCGTGAATCAAGTAGCAGTTTACGAAAAAATCTGAAGTTGAAGAACACTTCCCAATAGAGTCTAATAGTTTTTTTAATTGATATCTTGCGCTAGAATAATTATTGAAAATGGTGCAAGATATCAATTAATCTAGTTAGGCAACTGTAATCCTAGGAATAAGCAAAAATATTCAATGATACGAAAGTCTTGTGGTCACAAAGTTAGGTGATAAGTTTCTAATCTCGTAGATGACAGGACTGCTCTTTTTTCGAGTACAACCTGACACCAAAAAATTCAAACGTAGCAATAATTACGTTGTGAGTAACAAATATTCAGTCTCACTCAATTTAATTTCCAAGATGCTATTACTGTAGGGAAAGCACAACTAACTGTAATAGCGATACTCATATGATGGGAGATAAAAGCGTGGGAGATGACAGAAACAATTCTGCTAAAACACCAGCATCTATCCTCTGTGTCGGACTGGGGTGGTTTCCTCAAGTCCCAGGGGGACTCAACAGATATGTTTACGAGCTAACGCATCATTTAGCAGCAGGTCAGGATAGAGTAGAGCTATGCGCTATCGGTCTACCGTCAGAATCCAATAACCCGCAGATGAAACTGACTAACCTAGCGCCGAAGGATTTGCCAACATGGAAACAACTGTGGTTAAGTCGGGGTAATTTTGCACGCGGATGGTCAGAAAAACCCGATGCTATTAACTTGCATTTTGCCATGACCAGCTTTCCTCTGTTGAATCTTTTACCCAAAGGAGTACCAGTAACTTTTACTTTTCATGGTCCTTGGGCTTTAGAAACCAAGCAAGAGGGAGATACTAAACTAGGTAGTTGGCTGAAGTACTGGCTTGTGGAAAAACAAGTCTATACTCGTTGCGATCGCTTTATTGTCCTGAGTCAAGCATTTGGTAATATTTTACAGGAAAAATATCAAGTTCCTGGCAGTAAAATACAGATTATTCCGGGTGGTGTTGACTTAAATCGATTTCCAGCTTCTTTATCACGCCAACAAGCACGCGACCAGCTAGGATGGTCTCAAGACCGTTTAATTCTGTTCACACCACGCCGCTTAGTTCAGCGCATGGGTATAGATAAATTGTTAACCGCCCTAGCTACAATTAAACCCAGAATTTCTGATGTCTGGCTAGCTATTGCTGGTAAGGGATGGTTAAAGGATGCGCTAGAGGAGCAAGCTACAGCATTGGGATTGAACGAGCATGTGAAGTTTTTAGGTTTTTTACCAGATGAACAGTTGCCAATAGCTTATCAAGCAGCTGACTTGTGCGTGATTCCCAGTCAATCCTTAGAAGGATTTGGATTAGTATTGTTGGAATCTCTTGCTAGTGGAACCCCAGTAATTTGTACACCTGTTGGGGGAATGCCAGAGATTTTAGCACCATTTTCACCAGATTTGATTACCTCTTCTTGTGAAGCAACAGCCATTGCTGAGCGATTAGAAAGTATTATCAATGGAGAAGTGCATTTGCCTTCTAGAGCAGCCTGTCGTGAATATGCTGTTACTAACTTTGACTGGTATAAAATTGCTCACCAGGTTCGTCAAGTTTTGTTAGCATAAGACAACTTAAATAATTAATTTCTGGGATTTTTTGCATTCAAACACAATCGCTTGATAGTTGATTAATTATTGGGCAATATTTTTCCTAATCATAATTATAGCAAAAATCCAGTTAAAAATTCAGCAAATCTGCAGAAATGATTTAATGGCTAGATAAACAATGAAAATCTTATTTGTAGACCAAAGTGGGAAATTAGGTGGTGCAGAATTGTCCTTAACAGATGTGGCTAATCCCTATCGCGCAGATTGTTTAATTGCTTTATTTGCGGATGGTCCGTTTAGAGAGTGGTTGGAACAAAAGCATATACCAGTGAAAGTTATCGCTAACGCAGGGATTTCAGTTAGTAAAGATAGTGGCTTGTGGACAAGTTTAACTAGCATCAAATCCCTCATACCGATAATTTCAGAAGTGGTTGGCTTAGCACGGGAATATAATCTAATTTACGCTAATACTCAAAAAGCTTTAGTAGTGGGTGCAATTGCTAGTTTTTTCAGCCGTCGTCCTTTGGTTTACCACCTACGAGACATATTATCACCAGAGCATTTTAGCAGTACAAATCGCAAAATTGCTGTAATCAGCGCGAATCGGTTCGCATCATTAGTAATTGCGAATTCTCAAGCAACTAAAGCTGCATTTGTCGCTGCTGGTGGAAGACCAGAAATAATCGAATTGGTCTACAATGGCTTTGAACCACAAAATTATCAAATTTCTGATTATCAGGTAAACAAAATCAGAGAAAGATTGGAATTAGAAGGAAAATTTGTCGTCGGACATTTCAGCAGGTTAGCACCTTGGAAAGGACAGCATATATTAATTGAAGCTATTGCTCAGTCTCCGGAAAATGTCACAGCATTATTAGTAGGTGATGCACTATTTGGAGAACAAGATTATGTGCAGGAACTACACCAACAAGTCAACCGTTTAGGTCTGCAAGATAGGGTAAAATTTTTAGGATTTCGCTCAGATATTCCCCAATTAATGTCAGCTTGTGATTTGGTCGCTCATACCTCCACTGCACCAGAACCGTTTGGTAGAGTGATTATTGAGGCTATGCTGTGCGGTACGACCGTGGTAGCAGCAAAAGCAGGTGGTGCAGTGGAACTAGTAAATTCTGGGATAAATGGGTTTCTTGTGACACCGGGAGAACCCCAGGAATTAGCAGATGTCATATTATCTTGTCGCAATCATAGGGAGAAGACCGCAGCTATCGCCAATTTTGCACGTAAAAATGCCAGTGATAAATTTAACTTGGCTACTACTAATCAGCAAATTGCTCAATTGCTGGGACGGATTATCAAGGAGTAATAAAATCACAGATGAACGCAGATATAGTCTTTCTCAATTATCCCCTCTCCCCTTGGGGAGAGGAGTTGAGGTGAGGGTTGTTCTCACTCAACTGAGAACCGCTATAAATAAATATCGGCGGACCTCAGCGTTTATGGGGGGTTAATTATTTAATTTTTGGGTAGATACTGGAAATTAGGCGATCGCTCCCTCTTGTACTAATCCACCCGTAACGACGGTTCTGGAGAGTGGTGCAAGATATAAAAGTAGGGAAGAGAAATTAACACAGCAGCAATTTTATGACTACTACTTTAGAAAAACTAGATGAACCTATCCTCATCGATGGACTAACCTGGAGAGAGTTTAAAGCTGTTGAACAACTGATAGACCGTCCAGGACTAAGGCTATCATTTCTGGATGGGTTATTGGAAATTCGACGTATGCCAGGAGAAAAGCACGAAACGATTAAGGAACGGATTGGGACGCTATTGGATTTATATTTACTCCAGATAGGTATTGATTATACCCCTACTGGCTCAATGACGCTGGAAAGTGAAGAGGGAAGGGTAAAGCGAGAGGCTGATAAATCCTACAAACTAGGAACTAACCGAGAACGTCCTGATTTAGCAATTGAAGTTGTGGTGACTAGTGGTGGTATTGATAAACTTAAAGCATACAAACGACTGGAGATTCCGGAAGTTTGGTTTTGGAACAAGGGACAAATGTCTTTGTACGCACTACAGGAAAATGGCTACGAGGAAGTTAACCAATCCAGAGTCCTACCAGGACTGGATTTAGAGTTACTCACAAAGTGTATCAATATTCCCAATCACGTTCAAGCAGTGGGAGAATTTCGCGCTTGTATTCAGTAATTAGACTTATGAGGAAAAGTGGTTGTTTAGAACAATTAACTGCAGATAAACATTTCTGGAACACAGATAATTCCAGCAGTGTTTATCTGTAATTTACTTTTGTCTGCACTTTCTAATTTCACTTCTAGCACAGACAGCTACTGATTTATTTAGCTTCAGGTGCTGATTAATTTTATTGATAGGACTTACGCACAAGTAACTAAAAAATGAACCTTACTAGAACACAGAGAAATCAGAGAAATCAGAGAAATCAGAGTAGAGCGAGAGTTTTTGCGTAAGTTATGATTCAATTTCCCAATACATTATGTTCTTGTTTGACATCCTCCCGCCGCTAATTCGGAGTACCGAATATAGCGGGGGATTCCAAAGATTGGTCTTTGGGCTTCCTCTTTCCGCGACTCGACTTGCTTGAAGGAGTTTCCCCACTCAAGTATTGGTCGATGTCTCCAGAGGCGTGAGTTCCGATGTGCCCCACCGTACTTAAGGAGCGTTCTAATATGTTCCGAGCAGCATTCCAATCTCTATCTTGTATGTGCCCACAATGAGTACAAACATGAGTTCTCACACTCAGAGATTTTTTGACCACTTGACCACAGTTGGAGCAGTTCTGGCTCGTGTAGTGAGGTGGCACGGCAACCGTTACCACTCCAAAGACTTTGCCAAAATACTCAATCCAGGTCAGAAAAGTTGTCCAAGCTGCATCAGATATAGATTTAGCTAGATGTCTATTCTTGACCATGTTCCTCACCTTCAAATCCTCATAAGCTACCAAGTCGTTAGACTGGACGGGAGCATCTCGCCAACTTCACGGCGAAATCTTGACGCTGCCTACTTACTTTGAGGTGTTTGCGAGCTAGTTTATTTCTAAACTTAACTCGATTTTTCGACCCTTTTTTAGTCTTGGACATACGGCGAGAAAGCCGTTTCAAAGACTTTTCACTTTTACGGAGATGTCTTGGGTTCTCAATTGTTTGCCCGGCGCTATCTGTATAAAAATGAGTCAATCCCACATCAAGTCCAATATTTTTAGATGTTGGCTCTCTTTTCTCCAACCGTTCTTGGTCAATACAAAACTGTACATAGTAGCCATCAGCGCGACGCACGACGCGCACTCTTTTGTACTGCTTCAATTGATAGAAATGCAAGTCACGGGTTCCCCACATTTTGAAGGTTCCCGCTTTAAAACCATCGCTGAAAGTGATGTACCTACGACATTCAGAAAGCTTCCAACCTGTCGTTTTGTACTCAACCGAACCCTGTGTTTGTTCTTTCTTGAAGCGTGGATATCCTTTTTTTCCTGGCTTATTCTGCTTACAATTATCAAAGAAACGAGCGATCGCAGACCATGCTCTTTCGGCAGAAGCTTGTCGAGCTTGAGAATTAAGTTTGCCAGCGAACGCAAATTCTTTCCCCAGGACAGCACAATATGCACTCAACTCATAGCGTCCGATGTGGCGATTATCCATCCAGTATCTCAGGCAAGAATTGCGGACAAAACGAGCAGTGCGGATAGCTTCATCAAGCTTCTCATACTGATCTTTTAATCCCTCAAGTTTGGACTCAAATACCAACATGGTTACGTTGTTTGCTCTGATGTAACTATTGTAGCACAGAACCCTGTCCGCAATTCATCTCACCGCCAAGCGCCAGTTCTGCTATGGCGGGAGCCTTCTTGCGGTTGAAGGTAACTTTTATGGGAGATTAGAAGCCCCGTCTTTTTAAAGCGGGGAAGAAAATCGAGTCAGGCAGTTTTAACTGCCGTCAATATTTTCTTTGATTAATTTATCTACAAGCTCCCTAAGTCGTTCCTGCCAGTCAGGAATAGTTTTTAGCTTATCTTTGACACCCGGCAAAACCTTAAAGCAAATAGGGTCTTTATCAAGCGGTTGCTTGCTCGTAAAACCAAATTCGTGTTTTTTCTGGAATGACATTGCTGTTTACTGCATATATTGCATATATTGATATACTAATATATAATCCAACCAACATTGAGGGTCGAACGATGTCTTACGGATGCCAGCAAATCTTAATCAACCCAGACAAAAATTTAAAGGCGATACTTGAGTTCGTGTGTACACAAGCCAATACCTTGATTAATTGTGGAATTTATTATAGTCGTCAATATTATTTTAAGACTGGCAAAATTCCAAGTAAAGCCGATTTGCATAAGCAGTTAGGAACTATTCAAAAAAATAAGCATTACCAAGCTTTATACTCAGATACAGCGCAGCAGATTTTAACTGGTGTTGCTGAGTCGTTTAAGTCTTATATTGGATTGCTTAAGGGGATTAAAAAGGGCACTGTCAGTCAAAAGCCTAAATTGCCAAATTATAGAAAACCTGGTGGGTTAGCTTTAGCTACTTTTACCGGGCGCTCTATAAAACTAAAAGATGGGATGCTTAGATTTCCACTTTGTAGTCTGGTAAAAACTTGGTTTGGGATTGATGCTTTTTATTTGTTAATGCCATCAAACCTCGATTTTAAAAGCATTCGAGAAGTTAGGATACTCCCTAGAAACAGATGTTTTTCTGCTGAGTTCATATACAAACAAAGTGATAAAACTATTAACCTTGACAAGTCTAAAATCTTGGGGATAGACCACGGTTTAAATAATTGGTTAACTTGTGTATCCAATGTCGGCACTTCAATAGTTGTTGATGGGAAACATCTTAAATCTCTCAATCAGTGGTATAACAAGTCTATTGCCAAAATTAAAGAAAATAAACCTCAAGCCTTTTGGTCTAATCGTCTTGCAGCAATTACCGAAAAACGTAACCGTCAAATGCGCTCTGGCGTTAACAAAGCTGCAAGGATAGTAATCAACCACTGCTTAGAAAACAAAATTGGTTCTATTGTTTTTGGGTGGAACCAAGGTCAAAAAGACAGTGTGGATATGGGGAAAAAGAACAATCAAAAATTTGTTCAGATACCTACATCAAGACTAAAAAACCGTATTGAGCAGTTATGCGAACAATACGGGATAGATTTTATTGAGATTGAGGAAAGTTATACATCTAAAGCATCTTTTTTAGATAATGATGTTCTACCTAAATATGGTGAAAAACCCGACGGGTGGAAAAGTAGCGGTGTTAGAGTTAATCGCGGTTTATATAAAACAGCGACGGGAATCAAGATAAACGCAGATTGTAATGGTGCTGCAAATATTATTCGCAAAGTAGCGATGATGGCTAAATTTGATTTAGCTGGAATCAGTAGAGGTTGTTTAAGTCAGCCTAAGAAAGTTCTTCTATGGACTCTTCCGAAATCCCCGCGTCTTCAGACCGGGGAAGCTTAAAATTCATAACTTGTAGAGACTGCTATAGCTAGAATGTTTCTACTCATAACTCAAAACCTTTCCTATTGCTTTGTCCTTCAGAATACTAACAGAAAGCCGTGACTCAATTTCTCTTTGTAACTGACCTAGATAACACCTTCGTGGGTGATGACCAAGCCTTAGCAAAGCTAACAGATAAGCTCAGCCAACATCGTCAAAAATATGGCACTAGAATAGTATATGCTACCGGGCGATCGCCCTTGTTGTATCAAGAGTTAAAAGAGGAAACAAATCTGCTTGACCCCGATGGGCTGATTCTATCTGTGGGAACAGAAATTTATCTTGATGGCACTGATACTCCTGATACACATTGGGCTGAAAAACTTGCCTCTGGTTGGAGCCGGGACGTGATATTATCCACTACGGCTAGGTTTCCTCAACTAGAACCCCAACCAGATTCCGAACAGCGTCAGTTTAAAGTCAGTTTCTACCTCGAACAAGAAGACTCCCAAGCAGTCTTACCCCAATTGGAAGCAATTTTCCAAGCGGCTGGTTTAGATATTCAATTAATCTACAGTAGTGATGTGGACTTGGATGTCGTGCCTCGTCAAAGTGGTAAAGGTTTAGCAGTACAATTTCTTCGCCAAAAGTGGAACTTTGGGGCTGAACAGACTGTCGTATGTGGTGATTCTGGTAACGATATTACTTTATTTGCAGTAGGAAACGAACGAGGAATTATTGTCGGAAATGCACGTCCCGAATTACTCAATTGGTACAATAATAACCCGGCTGATTACCGTTACTTGGCAAAAAACTTTTGTGCAGGCGGTATTCTAGAAGGTCTGCAATATTTTGGCTTTTTGAATGATTAGCTATCTCAAAGGTATCGTAGTTAAAACTCACAAAAGTAGCGGCAATCGCCTACAACTCATTTTAGAAGTTAACGGCTTGGGTTATGATTTGCAAATCCCATCACGGATGGGGCAAAAGTTACCCAATTCGGGGGAAATGGTGCAGATTTTCACTTATTTACAAATTCGCGAAGAACAACCATTTCTCTACGGTTTCGCTACCCCAGCCGAAAGGGATTTGTTTCGCTATTTATTAAGTGTCAGCG
>Ga0209594_1001562_pt1 | contig 11270 bp, 11 predicted proteins | sample AshMeaCrysSpring_FD_184126 | JGI IMG/M metagenome (GOLD analysis project Ga0209594, IMG submission 184126) | Groundwater microbial communities from Big Spring, Nevada to study Microbial Dark Matter (Phase II) - Ash Meadows Crystal Spring... | ecosystem: Environmental > Aquatic > Deep subsurface...
AATTTATCGTCAGGCTCGACGATCATTTTATGATTGAACTGACCGATGTTCTGATGCGGCCGGACCTAAAAGGCAGCGTTGACGAGGAACAAGAAAAATGAACGAGCTGCTTAAACAATTGACCGAGGCGGTTGGCGTGTCCGGGGCAGAAAAAGAGGTGCGGTTGTTGATCCGCGATCTAATCGCTGATCATGTGGACAAGTGGTCAGTCGATGCCTTGGGCAATCTCTTGGCCACGAAACGCGGTACCGGGAAATACCCCATGCGCGTGCTGATCGACGCTCATATGGACGAGGTTGGGCTGCTGATCACCGATATCGATAGTCAAGGCATGCTCAAGTTTTCAACTGTGGGCGGCTTCGACGACCGGGCTCTTTTGGGCAAGGTTGTTCAGGTTGGACCGCGGAAGATCACCGGCGTCATCGGCGCTCGCGCTGTTCACTTGCTCAAACCAGCCGAATATCGCAAACCGGTCAAGGTCGACGCAATGCGCATCGATATCGGGGCGAAGAATAAGGACGCGGCCGCCGGAAAAGTCAAGATCGGCGACTATGCTGCTTTTGTGACACCTTACGAAGAGATTGTTCCCGGTCGCGCAGCCGTGGCCAAGGCATTTGACAACCGTTGTGGCTGCGCGGCCTTAGTCGAATTAATACGCGCCGATCCATACCCGTTCGATCTCGTAGCCGCCTTCACTGTTCAGGAAGAGGTTGGATTGCGTGGCGCAGGTGTCGCTGCATATGCCACCAAACCTGACGCAGCGTTCGTGCTGGAATGTACCCCCGCCTACGACCAACCAAATGATGATGACGTCAGTCCTAATGTCTCGATGGGTCAAGGGGTGTCAATTTATGTTATGGATCGCGGTACGATTCAGGATCCGCGGCTTGTGGCCCATCTGACCCGTACGGCCAGCGATCTCGGGATTCCTTACCAAATCCGCCAACCGGGGGGCGGCGGCACAAACACTGCGGCCATCCAGCGTGCCCACACCGGCATACCGGCAGCTACCATGGCAGTTCCCGGACGATATGCGCATACCCCATCCATGATGATCAGTTTGGAGGATTATACCAATCTGGCTCGTCTGGCAGATGCCGCATTACGGGAATTGACCCCTAAAATCATCGGCTTAAGCGGTTAGCCCACTGCTGAAGAATATTCGGAGACAGAAATGAATGAATTGATCCGCTCCCTGGTTGAAGCCTATGGTCCGTCAGGCTTTGAACAACCCATTCGCGATTTAATCTGGCCTGAAATTGAACCATTTGTCGACGACATCATTGTCGACGCTCTTGGCAATCTCATTGCTCATAAAAAGTCTAGCGGGGCTGATTCGCATCCGCTGAAGGTAATGATTGCTGCGCACATGGATGAGATCGGCGTCATGGTCACCCACATCACTGATAAGGGTTACCTGCGTTTCACAAATATCGGTGGTGTCTTTCCTCACACGATGCTGGGTAACCGCATTCGGTTTGCCAACGGCACGGTTGGCGTAATCGGCTGTGACCGGGTTGACGATCTGAAAACGATTCACCCGTTGAACAAGCACTTTATCGACGTCGGGGCAACCAGCCGCGACGATGCGCCGGTGAAAGTAGGCGACGCCGCCGCTTTCATTCGTGACCTGACGGTTCAGGGAAATCATTTGGTGGCCAAGAGCATGGACGATCGCATCGGTTGTGCCATCGCCATCGAAGCGCTGAAGCGTTTGCCGTCCGTGATCGATAACGATCTTTTTGTCGTATTTAGCGTTCAGGAGGAAGTAGGGACGCGGGGCGCGGAGACGGCCGCCAATCGCATCTTGCCGGATGTCGGCATCGCGCTCGATGTCACCCGCACCGGTGACGTGCCGGAAGCCCGCGCGATGGATGTTCAATTAGGCGGCGGTCCCGCCATTAAGGTGAAGGATAGCGGCATGATCGCCCACGCAGGGCTGGTTCGCTTGATGAGACAGCGTGCCGAAGAAGCCGCCATTCCGTTTCAATTAGAGGTTTTAGAAGGTGGTACAACCGATGCCCGGCCAATGCAAATCGCCGGTCCGGGAAGCGCGGCCGGCTGTATTTCCATCCCCTGTCGTTATATCCACACGCCGAGCGAGATGGTTGACCGCCGCGATGTTGAAGGCGCAGTCCAGTTGTTAGTCGCCTTGCTAACGAACCCGATGGACATATGATCTGATTTCACCCCGGACACGGCAAGAAAACCTGCTATTGTCCGCCAAGGTCATCCGTCATAATCATTGTATGTCTTCGATCGAAACCGATCGCGGCCGAGGATTCTCACTCCCACCCAGGCGATCGTCATGGTCGGTATCGCGCCCGTGAATGGTATTAGTGCCTCAAAGGCAGCAATGTTGCGCAGCGCCTTTAGTCCCAGTCGATCCAAAACGATCCAAGCCAGCGGAGCTGATAATATATCGAGGGACAAATCGAGTAGGTCCAAGAACAAGGCCACAATCAGCGGCGTATAAAGCATCGTCTCGGCGAAGTCCGCTCCCGGCGGAACCTTGATGTTCCGGAAGCCCATGAAAATAATGACCAGCAGGATAGCCGCCAAAACCCCGGCAACGCCTAGAACTCCCAATAATGCTAAACCAAATGTTTGTAGAAAATCTTCCATATCTTGACTTAACCCGTTTGTAAGGGTAATACCATCGATATTCAGGCGCTAAGGTACCTGGGTAAAAAACAAGGCGATCATGGCGATACCGCCGACTAATTCTACCGCCGAACTCAGCCCCCAGCCGACAACACCGCCGAAAGTCGCTTTCAATGTCTGCCGCCAATCCCGAACACGAATATAACCGGACAACAGTAAACCGGCACCATAACCGATGATCGTACCCAAAACCGGCACTGGGATGAGAAAGGTTCCGGCAATGGCACCGAGAAACCCCACCAGGATATCCCTCCCCGATGCCCCGGTAGATGACGCGCCGAGAACGGGCAACCACAATTCAGCCGTCACGGCAACGAGGGCGATCAAAGTAATCAATCCAAAAACCCAGGGGGAAAACACTGAAAATCCGACAACCACTGCCGCGTAAAAGAGGATGCCCAGCCAGATCAACAACGCCCCGGGTAAAACCGGTACAAATGTGCCTACCAATCCGGCGATTAGAACGATGAATACGAGGAGTGTCCCCAACCCTTCTAACTCGGTTTGCATGTCATCGTCTATACGTTAAATCGGATTATTTGTTGCCTCGGTTCTGATTAGAGATTGCGGTAAGCGCGGAGAAATCGCTCAAATACACCGGCCAGATACGGTCGGATACCGGCGATTGGAAAATACATCGAACTGCTTAATTCCCTTTCAGACATGCGGTTGATACGTTGCCAAGTATAGGGATCGGGCATATCGGCAAACCACGAGCCGAAATAGGCAAACCAGGTCGTCAGAACATGGAGACAACGCGCTGCCGGTAAAGCGGCGCGAAATGCTCTTGACGGATAACCAGACCCCAGTCGCATAGACATTGCCAATTGATACGTGTCGATCAACGTCTCCTCAAATAACGGCGTCAATTCTCGCAGGCGAATGATTGGGTGCTTTGGATGGGCAGACGGCAACCCCCAAGGCTTGTCGTCTGTCGGTCCGTTGTCGATGAGCGGGTAATGTTCGATAAATGCCACCAGATCGAGTACGCCCGGACCGAGATGGGCTTCGCTCCAATCGACAAGATAGCGCTCATCAAACAAAGTTAAACGCCAATGATAGGGATGAGGAGATCCATTGAGAATACTCAGCGGCAGGTTCGCCAATGGTCCAAGGACAGGAACCGGATCATCGAGCAAATCAGCTGCCGCAGCAAGATGGCTCTCGCCAAGGACCCCCGGCCAACCACCAAGATCACGCATGATGACAAGGCCGTTGGCCGCGGCCAGAAGTGCTGGCGCTAATCTACCAGCATTTTGGATAGCATGTTCTGAAAGGACGGCCGCCGGTCCTTGCTCGAACAGAACGGAATGTTGCCGCCGCAGTTCATCCCAGGTATAAGGCATATGTTCGCCTTGGAGAAAATGGGGCAGTAGTTCCTCCCGATTGCAAAAATGATCTTCATCGGCAATCTCGGAGATATCCCAGGTAGCAGCGTGAAATGCTGCCAAGGATTCGACCACGGCATCGACATGATGAGGCGTCCAGCGGTCCGGCGTGATATCACCGGGCACATCCTCAAGAATAAGCCAGCTATGCTCGCCATCACTGTGAAGAAAACATAAGGGTGGCAGGAGAGACTCCTTGTGCATGTTTGCCAGACGATATACATGCCCTTCTGTCAGATTGGTCTTCTTGGCGATGAATGTGATGGGATCGGAATGACCCTCAAGAGTCAACGTATAACGACGAACCCGATGGGACGATTCCTTTTTTATCCAGCCCAGTACGCCGAGATCGGCTATTTGGACGGGTTCGGAAGTCACATCAGTTACGGTAACTTCAGCCGGGTCAACCAGTCGCGATAAAAGGGCAGACCAGGCGACCGGATCTCGCCGTTGGAGTTGGATTATGCTGATCGGATACGGTTCCATCGCGGCGGAATTGTAATGGTGATTATCAGGTAGGGCAAACAGCTCACCGGCACGGCTCAGAGACCTCCGGCCGGCAACTTGGAACCGTCTCGTAAGATTGCTATACTCGCGACCTGTAGCCAAGCTCTGTTATGACACCTTTTACGACCACCCATCCGCGATTTAAGGATTATCGCCGCCATATTGACGAGCTTGTCTCCGCGGCCGTGACATCAGCCAACCCCGAGGCGGCCGTCGATCGCATGTTACGGCGAGAAGGCCGGACCTTATTGATCGGTGAACCGGATGATCCATCAAAAATCGACCTTGACCAGGGCAAGATTTATCTTATAGCCGCCGGGAAGGCGTCTGTGCCGATGGCGCGTAGCGCGATAAAAACCCTCGGTGCTGATCTTGTAGGCGGGATCATCCTGGCAAAAGCGGGCGAGCGTGATTGGAAGGTTGAAATTGACGACTGGCCGGTTACCCTCTACCAAGGCAGCCATCCAATTCCCGATGACACCAGCATTTTCGGCACGAAAGCCGTTGTCGAATTTTTAAGCCAGACACATGCCGAAGATACGGTTATCTGCCTCATCTCCGGCGGGGCTTCGTCCCTCTTGACCGATCCTCTGGTTCCTTTGGCTGATTGGCGCAAACTCATCGATCTCTTGCTCAAGAGCGGCGGCACAATTGGCGAGGTCAACGCGATTCGACGCGCGGTAGACCGGATTAAAAGTGGCGGCTTAGCCCGCGCCGCCGCTCCTGCTGCTTGTTACGGACTCATACTGTCCGACGTGATTGGCAACCCGAAAAATATCATTGGCGGCGGCCCCACGGTGCCGGAACAAGACCTTGTCGTTGGCGCGGTAGCCGTGCTTGGTCGCTACGATATCGCTCGCAAGCTTGAACGACAGGAATGGCAACGTTTGGCAGTTGCCCTCAACCAGTCCCGTTTTCTGCACAAAAATCCGCGTCCCTTCGTTCGGAATCTCATCATCGGCGACGTTCGCGGAGCAGCGATGTCAGCCCAGGTGAGAGCAATCCAGATGGGTTTCGTCGGCCAATTATTAACTGTCCACATGGACGGCGAAGCCCGAAGCATCGGCCGGCTGGCAGGGGCGATCGCCCGCGATTTGCCACCTGATCATTGTCTGATACTTGGCGGAGAAACAACGGTCAGTATTCGTGGAAAAGGGATTGGCGGCCGCTCGCAGGAATTAGCGCTAGCCGCGGCTATCTCGCTCGATCGTGGTCCTATGGCCGCTGTCGCCTGTTTCGGCACAGATGGTGAAGATGGCCCCACACCGGCGGCGGGGGCGGTGATCACCAATGGAACCGCTCGCCTGGCGCGGTCCTACGGACTGGACCCGGTTGTTTATCTGGGCGATAATGACAGTTATACGTTTTTCTCGCGGCTCGATGAAGCCACCCGTGGCCGGTTAGATCCCCACCTGATCATCACCGGCCCAACCGGCACAAATGTCAATGATTTGGTCGTGATCTTATCGTACGGGGAATGAGGGAGCCGCGAAGCGTAAGCATGATTCAACAACCTGCTTCAGCCTCATTCAACCTCTGATAGATTAACCAACTTAAACGTCATTTTTCTGGAGAGACCATGGCCCTAAAATTCGGTACGGACGGCTGGCGTGCCGTCATTAGCGATGAGTTTACATTTTCGAATTTAAGATTGGTTGCGCAAGCCATCGCCGACTTCATTCGCGAGGAGAATTCCATCGACCCCAGCATCGTCATCGGCTTCGACACGCGTTTCCTATCCGATCGTTATGCCGCCGAAGTTGCCCGCGTCATGGCGGCGAACGATATCAAAACATGGCTGGCGCGAGCCGATACACCGACCCCAGCCATTAGCTATGCCGTAGTGAATAAAGGAACCACAGCCGGGGTGATGATCACCGCCAGCCATAACCCCCCGCGCTACAATGGGGTCAAGTTGAAAGCCAACTATGGTGGAAGCGCCTCCCCAGAGCAGAACCGGCAAGTCGAGCGGATCTTGGTTGAAAATCAAAGAAACGAACTGGAACCAAAATTAGCCGATCTGGATGACGCGTTACGGTCCGGCCAAATCGTTAAGTTCGATCCGGCCTGGGCCTATTATGAACACCTGGGTAGGTTGGTCGATCTGGATATCATCCACGCCGGGGAACTGCGGGTTGTTCATGATGCCATGTACGGCGCTGGCCGACGTACGATTAGTGAAATGCTCATGCGCACTCGCAGCCATGTCCAGAATATCCGCGATGAAATGAATCCCGGCTTTGGCGGTATTCACCCCGAACCGATTGCCCGGCACTTGGGCATGCTGGCGGCGATGATGCCGAACGGCAATTGGCATGCCGGCTTGGCAACCGACGGTGACGCCGACCGAATCGGGGCGATGGATGCCCGCGGCCAATTTGTTGATCCCCACCGTATTTTTGGCTTGATTCTCCACTACTTGCTCAAGAAACGCGGGCTACGTGGCAAAGTCGTACGAACTGTTTCGACCACGCGGATGATCGACCGCATCGCGGCTGAGTTCGGCTTGCTGGTTGTCGAAACGCCGGTTGGGTTCAATCATATCGCCGATCTGATGATGACTGACTCCATTGTCATGGGGGGCGAGGAATCCGGCGGCATGAGTATCATGGGACACATACCTGAAGGCGATGGCGTTCTGATGGGACTCTTACTACTGGAGGTGATGGCTGACGCGCACCAACCGCTGCACGTCTTGGTTGAAGATTTACTCGCCACCTACGGCCCGGCGCAGTACGCCCGTGTCGACATGAAACTGACCCGGCCGGTGAACAAGAAGGCGTTGGCCGAAAAGCTGGTCAACCATGCACCGGACCGCATCGCTGATGTCCGGATTGAAAACGTCCAAACAAACGACGGCATCAAGTATTATCTAGCCGATGGCAGTTGGCTGCTCATCAGGCCATCAGGCACCGAGCCGGTCTTGCGCGTTTACGCGGAAGCCCCTGATGATGGGCGAGTCCGCGCCTTACTGGGGTTTGGAGCGGCAATAGCCGAGGCGGAAAAGTGAAGATCCGGATTTGCCATAGACGCGCCAGGTCACCATTCGGTGACCTACGTCTACGAACCCATGAACTCTTGCTGGTCAGTGATTCTTGAGAAAAATCATCCAAGTCCGGCGAAGCGAGTCACGATCCGGGCCGTGTGGCGCGTGCCGTTCATAAAATCACCAATGCGGATGTTTTCATTCGGGGAATGTGCGCGACCACCAGGATGACCGATTCCAGCCGAGACCAGCGGTAATCCCAGAACGTGGATAAACGGGTAGTTTGGCCCGCTGCCGCCGATAATCGGTTCAATGATTGGCGCGAGGCCATAAACTTCTTCAGCGGCTTCCACAGTCAATCGGACGAACGGGTCATCCGGATCGACGCGCGCGGGTCGCACCCCACCGACTAGGCTCGCCCGAACATCACTGAAACCATTCGCATCCAGATGATGGCGCAGTTTTTCGAAAATTTCTTCAGGCGTCTGGTCCGGAACCAAACGAAAGTCCACTTTCGCCATCGCCCTCGCGGGCAGGACCGTCTTAGCTCCTGGCCCTTGATAACCGGCGTTCAGTCCGTTTATGGTGCAGGTTGGGTCAAAGACAGCGGCCCGCCGGAATTCGAGTCCACCAGTCATACCCTGTAGAAACGCGGGAAGCCCAAACATCTCCCGGAGCTCTTCGGCCTCATCCGGCTGCGCGGCCAGGAGCTCGAGATCCCGCTCGGTGGGCGGCCGGATATTGTCATAGAAGCCGGGTATCAAAATGCGCTCGGTTTGATCCTTCAGGCTGTTCAACGCCCAGACCAACCGCCAGGCGGCATTGGGGAAAATGGAACCACCTAGACCCGAATGAGCATCCATGCTCGCGGTTTCCACAGATAATTCAACATAACATAAACCCCGCATCCCCAACGTCATTTGCGGCCGTCCCTCATAGTCGACCGATCCAAACTCCCAGACACACCCGTCGGCCGCCAGCAGTTCCCGATTTTGGTCAATAAAAGGTGAAATGTTAGGGCTGCCGATCTCTTCTTCTCCCTCGATAATAAATTTCACCCGGCAGGGGAGTTCCCCAAGTGCCTCTCGCACAGCCGCCAGCGCCGCCAGGCGGGCAATGATGTGGCCTTTATCATCGGTTACGCCACGGGCGAACAATTGATCGCCGCGCCGTGTGAGCGTAAAGGGTGGCGACTCCCATAACTCCAACGGTTCCGGCGGCTGGACATCGTAATGAAGATAAAACAAAAGCGTCTTGTCGCCGTTTCCCCCCTCCCCATAAACGATGGGATGGCCGGCAGTGGGTAATATCTCGGCCGAATAGCCCTGCTCGTGTAACAGATCGGCTACAAGGCCGGCGCATTCATGAATGCCCACTCCCTGAGCTGAAATACTGGGTTGGGCACACAGGCGCGCCAGTTGTTCTATCCATTGATCGAGATGGTTATAAATATGGGCGTCGACGCGATTATTGAGTTCGTGAGGCATGGATTTTTCCTTCAGATCGCCAAATATAGGTTATAGGGTGGTGATAAGTTCGGCTTCAATTCAGCTCGCGAAGCGATCTGACATTAACTCCAGATGGGCGGCATCATTCAAGCGAACCAAACGCGCATGACCGGCGTGAATCGTTACTTGGCTAATGGCCGTGTGCCCACCACCAACCAGCCTGGAAAAGCCTTCCGGGGCCAGTTCCAATAAGTGGACCAGAATGGCCTGGATCATCCCGCCATGACTGACTACGACGACGGTCTCATCCGGGTGATGGGTTAATAGCGTTTGGCAACCCATTTTTGCCCGGTTCAGAATTGAATCGGTCGATTCGGCGCCTGCTATCCCTGAAATCGAACCAGTATGCAAGTTGTTCCAGACTTCGGGAAAACGCTGTTGGATCTCTTCGCCGGTTAGTCCCTCAAACACGCCAATGTTTCTTTCCCGCCAGACCGGGTCGATGACCGGAGATAGGTTCAGGGTTTTACCTATCACCGCGGCGGTCATTTTGGCTCGCTCTAAATCACTGGTATAGAGGTGAGCGATCGACCAGCCGGTCAAGCGGTGGGCGAGCATACGGGCTTGTTTCAACCCGTTTTCACTGAGAGGTGGATCAGCCTGTCCCTGCCAGCGTCCGGCTTCGTTCCAGGTGCTTTGGGCATGGCGGATAAAAATAAGGTTGGTAGTCATTCGGCCAAAATGGAACGATAATGTGATCTTCTGGACAATCCGGTGATTACCTAATGAGTCTTCCCGGACGCCAGCCTTACCAATGTCGGTCCGTCGATGAGGGTAATGGGTTTGCCTTTAGCCCATTCGCGGGCGGCGGTGGTAATCTCGGCCGTTGTCACCAGGAAACCATGGTGAACCATCTCATGAATCATCGTTCCAAATAATTCCCGGACGATATCGGGACCAATCGCATGACGATAACGCTTGCATTGGACGATCGCTCGCCGTCCATCCGGCTGGGCGATCTCCAGATCAACTCCTAAATCTCCTGAACGGCCACGGACAGTGACAGAATAGCCTTTACGCTCGAACAAATCAGCTACATAATGTTCGAATTCACGAGGGCTGAGGGCGATCAATTCCTCAAGCGATTTCACTGCACGGCGGTTGTGGGCGGTTGACCGCCATTGCCAGATCACCAACAACCAAAGTAACGATAGCGTCAGTAGACCCGCGCCGGTTGTGAGGCTCAGGATATCTATCAACCAGGCCGGCAAACGTGATATTGCCTCCACGGCCAAGGCATATCGCCAAAACACCCAAGCGACAAAAATGATCGTCAAGATCGTTAGGGGCAAGGCCAGCCTTGCAGACCCATTCAATGACTTGAATTTTGAATCACTACCAGCCTGGGCATGCCGTCCACCCGCAAACATCTTAATCATCATGGGCGATACTCGCGCTATCGTGATGATATTCTAAACCAGACAATACACCTGGCCAAATCTGCGGGTGGCTGATGGGTTATGGACGGAGTCGGGAAAACCGAACCCATACTCATAATCGTTTTGTCCAGCCTCTGGGTGATGTTATAGTATCAAAGCGCATGGTTACCAAGCGACAATTGGGTCTTATCTTCATCCTCCTCGGCGTGGGAGCAGCAGCCGGTATGTTCATCATCGACTTGCTGCAGGCGGGCCAATATCAGGGTATCGGTCCCGCACAACAACGCGCCTTGATCCTGGCCGGTATCTCTGTACTGCTTGGCCTGACACTCCTGCCGTTAGGCGACAGGCCGGCCTGAACTGGAGAGCCAGCCAACACTCCACTTGTCACCCGTCCACCAACGAATGACCACGTCTGATAGTACAATTTCGGAACAGACCGGTAAGCAATCAAACTGGCAGACGAGGGCCGGCTGGGTACCGCGGATTCTTATTGGCCTGGCATTGCTGGCATTCTTCGGTTATCTCATCATCTATTTCATATACGCGATCCAGCTTTTCCGCTTTCCCTTTGATTATGATCAGGGTGAGGGCTTTGAATTAATGGATACTCTCATGTTCAGCCGAGGGGAATGGCCTTATCGCGACAACGATGCATATCCTTTCTACTCTTCCAACTACCCACCTCTATTTCATGTGATCATCGTCCCACTCGTCTGGCTATTCGGACCGCAATATTGGACCGGACGCTTAGTCAGCTTTCTAGGCACTCTGATCACGGCCGCCGCTATCGGCTATGCTGTCTCACGTGGCGATCCAGTTCGTGGCCGCGGCCGCT
>Ga0209594_1001565_pt1 | contig 11261 bp, 9 predicted proteins | sample AshMeaCrysSpring_FD_184126 | JGI IMG/M metagenome (GOLD analysis project Ga0209594, IMG submission 184126) | Groundwater microbial communities from Big Spring, Nevada to study Microbial Dark Matter (Phase II) - Ash Meadows Crystal Spring... | ecosystem: Environmental > Aquatic > Deep subsurface >...
AAATTAATGAAGGTAAATCGTAATAAGTTGGAATATTATTTAAGGGGTATGAGGGCTATGTCGCTTATCCAATCAACATTTTAGCTCTTATGTCACCCCTTCAGGACTTGAAGTATCTGGGGGAATGATTATGCGAATCAAAATAGAAACTTTTACTGTAAATAAACGCTTTCCTTTAACTATCAGTCGCGGGACTGTAAGCCAGACAACTAATATTTTGGTGAAAATAGAAGAAGATGGCATAGAAGGTTGGGGAGAAGCTTCACCTTTTAGTGTGGGCGATCGCCAATCAACAGAGATAATTATAAATAGCTTACAAAACTTGGCACCCTACCTGGAAGGATTTAGCCCATTGCAACGACAAGAAGTAGAGAAATTATCAATAGCACAAAAAATTCCATCTGCGGCAAGGGCGGCTTTAGATATAGCTATGTATGATTGGCTAGGAAAAAAGGTCGAATTACCTCTTTGGCAAATCTGGGGTTTAGATAAAAAAGCCATTGTCAATACTTCTGTCACCATTGGCATTAACTCTCCTGCGGGCGCCCAAACTAGAACTTTAAAATGGCTGGAGTATGCCGATATAAAGATTCTAAAAATTAAATTAGGTAATCCGGATGGTATCGCAGCTGACAAGAAAATGTTCTTAGCTGTGCAGGAAGTTGCCCCAGCGCAGGAATTATTTGTTGATGCTAATGGGGGTTGGAATTTGTCAGATGCAGTACATATGTGTCATTGGTTAGGGGATTTAGGTGTACAATACGTAGAGCAACCCCTAGCAAAAGGACAAGAAGAATTTTTAACGATATTAAAAGAGCGCTTAGCTAAGCTGGATAGTGCAAGAGTATCTCCCCTACCTATCTTTGTAGATGAAAGCTGCTTTACAAGCGCTGATATTCCCCAGCTTTTAGGAAAAGTTGATGGTGTAAATATTAAGCTTTTGAAATCAGGAGGATTAACAGAGGCAATGCGAATGGTATATACAGCTAAAGCCTCTGGATTAAAAGTGATGTTTGGTTGTTATTCAGATAGCGCCCTTTTAAATACAGCGGCAGCGCAACTAGCACCACTGGCAGATTATTTAGATTTAGATAGCCACCTCAATTTAATAGATGACCCTTTTATTGGCGCGTCATTTTCTGAGGGAAAAGTTTTACCTAACAATTTACCTGGTTTGGGAGTGCAATATGCGCTTAGCACTTAATCAAAGAGTAGCAATATTACTTCACGAAGGACTGGAAGGGACTCGTGGAAAGACTGGTCTTTCTCTATTGCGCTATAGCGAGGCGCCTATTGTAGCTGTCATTGATAAAAAAGCCGAGGGCAAATCTTTACAGGAGTTAACTGGTATAAAAAGAGATGTTCCTATTGTGGCATCGGTTATGGATGCCTTAAAGTATAGACCTGATGTTTTAGTAATTGGCATTGCCCCAAAAGGTGGAGCCTTACCTGATGACTATTGGCATGAAATCAAAGACGCTTTAAATAATGGCATGTCCTTAGTCAATGGGTTACACGCACCCCTGGAAAATATGCCTGAGTTAAAGGCAATGCTAAAGCCAGGGCAGTTAATTTGGGATGTTAGAAAAGAGCCATCGAATGTAAGTGTCGCAACAGGCATAGCCCATACTCTCCCCTGTCGTCGGGTATTAACAGTAGGTACCGACATGGCAGTGGGTAAAATGTCCACGACTTTAGAACTACATTGGGCATCAAGGTTACGAGGGTGGCATTCCAAGTTTCTCGCCACAGGGCAAACAGGTTTAATGCTAGAAGGAGATGGAGTTCCCTTAGATGCTGTGAGGGTAGATTTCGCAGCGGGCGCTATAGAGCAAATGGTCATGAAGTATGGTAAAAACTATGACATTTTGCACATCGAAGGACAGGGGTCTTTATTACATCCAGCTTCTACAGCAACTTTACCTTTAATAAGGGGTTCTCAGGCAACCCAAATGGTATTAGTACATCGGGCAGGGCAAAAAGAAGTAATGGATGGGGTAACAATACCCCCTTTATCAGAGGTCGTTCATTTATATGAAACAGTTGCACGAGCAGGAGGGGCATTCCCTCCATGTCCTGTGGTTGCCATTGCTTTAAATACAGGACATTTAGATGAGGAAAGCGCCAAGGAAGCTATATCTCAAGTCATGGAAGAAACTGGTTTACCTTGTACAGACCCCATTCGCTTGGGCGCTGGTTTATTACTTGATGCTGTGATGCGAAGTTAAATTACGATTCACTGCAAAAAAGTAAATCTGGATTAATTACACCAGAAGAAAAAGCAGAATTAGATGGAATTTCAGAGTTGGCACAAATATTTACCTATGCCAACTCTCTTTTAGCTACAGAATTAAAATAATTGCTGATTAACTACCACTAGAAATATTTGCCACAGCAGTCTTAGTAATACTAGTTTCAGCTCTAGTGTAAATATAGGTTTCAGGCTCAGTCAACTTAACAGTGTTAAACCGAAGTTCCGCCCGCGCCCAAAAATCAGTGTCATCATAACATGAGGTATCATCATCAAAGCCATGTAAATCAGTAAATACATGCCTTTTCCCAAAAAAAGTAGGGCCTGTAACACATTCCTTAATATTAATAACTTCACCCGGCTTATAGTAATCAGCAACCCATGTATCCTCATCCAGGTAAAGGCCACCTGCAACCAAATCAACATTAGAATTTTCCTGCATATAATTCCAGCGTGACTCTAGATGATTAGGCAAATAAGTATCATCGCTATCAATACCAGTAATATAGCGACCAACAGAAGCTACAATCCCAGTATTTCTAGAATGAGCAAGCCCTTTATTTTTATGTTTAAAATAGCGAATGTTACGAAACTGTAGAATATAGGGATTGACTACCTCAAAGCTATTATCTTCACTACCATCATCAATAATAAGTAATTCCCAATTAGTAAAAGTTTGATTTAAAACACTATCAATACATTTGTTGAGATATGTAGCCCGATTATAAGTGCATAAAATTACAGACACTTCAAATTGGATGTCGAAATTGATACCGTTCATAAGCAAATTGTGGAACTTCTAATTGTGGATTTTTCAATGTGTAGTATTGACGAAATTTTGTGCATTGTTAGTTAAAATATAGCCCTTAATTACTTCTGGGCAACAATGCAAGTCGCAACAGGATAGTCTGGATGAAAAGTATCTAATTCATCGGTAGTTAATTCTTCAGCAGCAATTCCATAATAGCTGGCAATAACAGTTGTGGGATTACCATAAACATATAATTGTTGCTGTCCATAATTCCTAAACATATACCTAAAACCATCTGCTAAAGGTCGCCAATAATCCATAGGAGTAGTGTGAACTCTAATAGCACTTGGTACCATAGCAAAACATTTACCACCTGGTTTTAACCAAGCATAAATATTTTCTACTATTATCCAAGGGGCATAGCAATGCTCTAGTACATTAAAGAGAATTATGGAATCAAAAGATTCTGGTTTCACCATAGATATATCATGGGCATCTCCAACAATATCTATCCCTGGACCAGCTTCCATATTGAGAATCTGATAGGATGAACCTGAATTTATTTGATAAAAATCCTTATCCTTAGGAGTCCCTCCGATTTCTAAAATATTTCCTACGATTTCAGGTTGAATTTCTTTGATAAATTTACTCAAGTAATATCTATCAACAAAAGTTCCCCTTGTTAAACCAAAAGCCTGACAAATAGGAGCCGACCTTTTTAAATCACCCCAATCAATAGAGCCTTTTGCAGGAGATAATAAACCAAGATTTTCTAAAGCTATGACTATGGTGCGAAAATCATCAATATTTTGGATAGATTCTAGGTCATTATCTAACTGGTAACTGGAAAATAATTCAACAACAACTTGGTAAGTTTTTTTACTTAAAGAACCAAGCTCAAATTGCATGTCCTTTTCAATAAAACTCCTAAATCCTCGACCAAATATTGTGACTTTTTCGCCACCTAAAAGTATGATTGCATTCTCCATTAAAGCTTCATACTTACTGACTTCTTCTTTGACTTCATCGAGTATAGTAGCTAACTTCTTTACCTGAAATATTTCGTAGGCTTTCTCCAAAGAATCCTCATGGAGAAATATTTCTAATATAGCTAACCAGGATTTTGATGTAATAATCTCTGCTTTTTTTTGACCCCAAGGTAAGATTGTGTACAACCTGTTATCTTGTAACTGGAACCAGGCGTTGGTAGTGTACTTTTTACTCATGAAATTTAAATTTTAGTTCCTCAAATAACTATCAATTGAGGATAGCCAAAATATTATAAATCATTTTATTCACACAAACAACTATTTTTCTTGTGCTGACAAAAATTTGATTCAGGTAAACTCACATCTTGCACCTGTGATAATCTCTAAATAAAGGAAACTAAGTATTAACAGATTTATTGACTTCGCTCTGATCTGCCAGGGACTGAAAGTCCCTGTCTAATAGCTAAAAGTCCTCTAAAAGAGGACTAGAAAATCAGGATTTTAGTGTAATATTTATTACGTATTTGTATACTTGTAAGTTTTTTTGGGTAAAGGCGCAAGATGTGAGTAAATGTTTGTTTAGCCCAACTCTGCACTGGGTGAGTTTTAAGTGGTGGTGCCTTGGTTTGAAACCACTTCCCAGTAGTCTTTTATTAAAACAGGACTTACGATAGCGGAGCGTTAGCGGAGCGCGTCATTATTGTCACATTGTTTTTGTTTGTAGTTGTTGCTCAGCGCCCATATTTTTGGAGGGAAGACAGCCCAACTACGAACATGAGCCGCAGTGCCAGTTGCGGCTATCCCTGTAAAACTTTGATAGATATTAGTGGAACAGGCATCCTGCCTGTTTTTTTTTGAGTTATATTTTTTTGAGTTACAAGTTATGAAGCCAACTTGACATTAATCTTTGGCGTCTTAGTTGTAAAACTATCACAAATTTATATCCCATCTTGGTAATAGCTAATAAATTAAATGCATAGGCTTTAATACAGGAATCCTTTATGAAACGACGTTGGAAATCCTTACTGCTGGCCATCAATTGGTTATTGCTTTCCCTTGGGACATCCTTATTTATTATTGTCACGGCTCCTTCGGCTTTGACGATGGCAAAGGAACCCACTGTAGAAACAACTAAGGAAATAACTCAGGAAACAACTAAGACACCAGATAAAGCGCCGGAAACTGTTGAGAATAAAAAACCAGACAGTCCCCAAGAATCAACGGAAGGTAGCAATAAGAAGAAACCAGAGGACAATCAACAGTCTACTGATAAGAAAAAACCTGAAGAAAAACCAGAGCCTGAATTAACCCCAGAAGAAAAGGCTCGTCAACAAAAATTTATAGAAGCTGATAAGTTGTATAAAGATGGGCAAATCGCAGCAGCAGAGAAGATATATAAAGAAGTCAAAGAGCCTTTAGGTAAAATAGCTAAGACAGAAGAACAGTTAAAACCTGCGATTACAGACCCAGCCCAGCTATCTCCTGCGGGTAAAGTTTATTGGCGAGAGTCTGAGGCTGGTATCGCTGCTGGATTACAAACAAAAATTCTTGTGCCTCTACAACTTTTAGTACAGCAAATACCAGAATTTATTCCCGGTCATATTCGTTATTCTCAAGCATTAACCAAGTATGGCAGAAGCAAGGAAGCTTTAGATATTTTAGATAGGGCTGCGACTTTATATCCAAATCAACCGGATTTAGTCAAAGTTAGGGTTGATTCTTTAGCAGCAGCAAAAAAATGGATGGAAGCTTCTTTGGCTGCCCGTCAATTTGCCATTCTTAATCCTAAAGACCCCCAAGCAGAGGAATTTACTAAGCTTGCCAATGATAATCTCAGACGTTATAAGTCTTATATTCAAGATGAAATTAGAGGTAATACTATCGCGAATGTGATTACGGGGGCTATTGGTTATGCTGTAACAGGAAGTTTATTGGGGCCTTTTTCAGCCTTAGACTCAACTTTATTATTACTTAAAGGCGAAGGGGCAATAGGAGATTCCATAGCTAAGCAAGCAAGGGATAGTAAGGATTTAATAAAAGATGAGGCTGTGTCTGGCTATCTCAATGAAATTGGGCAAAAGCTAGCAAAAATTGGTGGAAGGGATGAGTTTAAGTATGAATTCTTTGTTGTTCCCGATGATAACCTTAATGCCTTTGCGCTTCCGGGGGGTAAAGTCTTTGTTCATGCGGGGGCCATTGAAAAGACAAAATCAGAAGCAGAATTGGCTGGATTATTAGGGCATGAACTTTCCCATGTTTTGCTTTCCCACGGTTTTCAGATTGTCACCCAAGGTAATTTGATTAGCAATGTGACTCAGTATCTTCCCTTGGGTGGAACCATTGGGCAAATTTTTACTTTTAGTTACGGTCGCGACATGGAAAGACAGGCTGATTATTTGGGTACTCGCCTACTGACAGCTTCTGGTTATGCGGCTGATGGTTTGCGAAATTTAATGAAAACCTTACAGAAAGAGCAGAAAAATGCTCCTCCTGTTTGGTTTTCTTCCCACCCTGGAGGTGGAGAGCGAGTTGAATACTTAGAAAGTTTGATAGCTAGTAGTGGTTATAACCGCTACGCCTATGAAGGTGTGGAGCGTCATCTAGAGATGCAGAAGCGGGTTAAAAAGTTACTGAAGGACAAAAAAGAAGAACTTGAAAAAAAACGTGGCGATCGCGAATCAAAAACAAGATAACTTACGTCAATGGTGATAAGAATCCAATCTACCAATTTTTTGTAAATTAACTTGTTGTGAGGATAAGTATGTCACTACGACCTTTTAAGTTTCTCTTCTTAGGTACCCTCGGTTTATCTTTATTGTTTGGTAATTCTGCAGCGATCGCCCAAGTAGACAATGGAGATGTGGTCGTCCCTACTACTGGCAATGGTGGTAGTACTACTATTCCCACCGGTGGAAATGGTGGAGATATTGGGGCTACTATTTCTACCTCTACAGGTGGCTTTGGTTGTCAATTTTACAAAGGTCAATATACCGTAATGTATCAGCCAAAAAGCCAACCAGGAACTGTTTTCCCCTGGGCAGCACCTGCTAATTTAGGTGGCGGTTGGAATGCTCAAAAACGTTGTCAAACTATCGCCCAACGTCTTGAATCCTATCGCCGTGATGGTTTATTAGAATTACAAACTGCTGTGGAAAATAGACAAAATATAGTCTGTGTCACAACAGAAGCTAATGGTTTTTGTCGAATTGTCTTTACTGTGCCACCAGAAAAAGACCCCTATGTAGTACGTAATAGCGTCTTTGAAAACTTAATGGCTGCCGATAGTGGTGAAGAAACAACAGCAGTTAACACCTACGGTAATCGTCGTGCAGATAACGGTGTGAGAGAAATTTATAAAATAGGGCAATCTGTATTTGGAGGTAAAAAGCCAGTCTCCAATGCCAAAGCACCTATTAAATTAAAGAATTTCTTGGATAAAGCAGATGGTGGTACTGGTCAAAACCTACGCAATGGAATAGCATTGCGTTCTAACAACCCAAAAACCAAACCTGCTACTACTCCAAATAAAAAGCCAACCCGTTTAAACCCTGGCAATTTCCGTTAATCAAGTAAAAAGACGCAATATACCAAATATATTGCGCCTTGCCTTCATCGCGTTTCTATAGAATACACCTTCATTTGGTCTCATTCAGGATTTTTTGTCAGAAATTGTAAATATACAATCTCAAAACTTATAAAAAGCATAGGTAATCTTGGGGAGAAAAAGCTTTTATTGCTTTCTAACCCTAAGATACAATCAAATTTACAAAATTGTTTTGCATAAGTCCTAAATCCAAGAGCATGAGACCTGAAGCAATTAAACCCAGTCCCGGACAAGAATCAGTCTGGGACTATCCCCGTCCTCCTCGTTTGGAAGACACCAGTAAACATATTCAAATTATTTTTAACGGTGTCACCATTGTAGATAGTCATAATGCCAAAAGAGTATTAGAAACTAGCCATCCGCCTTCATACTATATTCCTCCAGAGGATATCAAAATTCAATACCTTACCCAAACACCACAATCTAGTTTTTGTGAGTGGAAAGGACTTGCTGGTTATTACACCCTAAGGGTAGGTGACAAAGAAGCGCAAAATATAGCCTGGTTTTATCCTAATCCGACACCAGCCTTCGCTGCCATGAAAAATTATGTTGCATTTTATGTCCATCCAATGGACGCTTGTTACGTTGATGGAGAAAAGGTAACACCACAACCAGGTAATTTTTATGGTGGTTGGATAACTAGCGATATAGTTGGTCCGTTTAAAGGCATTCCCGGTAGTTGGGAATGGTAGGTGTATTTCTAAGAGTGGTTGGTTAACGCTCAATAATCTCAATCACCTCAATCTGATTTATCAGATATAGGGTTTCCGAATCCGATGAAGTAGAAAACAACCCCTCCCCAACCCTCCCCGAAGTTCGGGGAGGGTGCCCGATAGTGCGGGTGGGGTGTATTCGTAGTGATTGGGAAATGCTGTAAAGATTTACTGCTTCAGCTATTATGATAATGATTATCATAATAACTCAATTTCAATGCAAACAACTCCGCCTGATTTACCTAGTCAAATAGACTTAGCAATTATTGGTGCTGGTCCTCATGCACTAACTTTTGTTACCCACTTATTACAGAAGCGCCCAAAAATGCGGGGTAAGTTTTTAGTGTTTGACCCCAGTGGAATATGGATGAGTCGTTGGCGAGAACAATTTGCTGCTTTAGAGATTCCCCATTTGCGGTCGCCTGCTGTCCACCATCCAAATACCAACCCTTTTAGTTTACGGAAATTTGCCGAATCCCGCCCATCAGAATTATTCCCTCCCTATGATTTACCGGGGATAAGGTTATTTGAAGATTTTTGTCAAGATTTAATTAATGATTGCAAGTTAGAGGATAGAGTTATTCCCTTGGAAGTCAAAGGTATTGAACCCTACCAAATGAGTTCGGGAAGACAAGGTTTTTTTTTGAATTTTGAGCATAGAAAACCCATAATAGCGAGACGTGTAGTATTAGCAATGGGTGGGGCTAAGGTCAACTTACCTGATTGGGTTAAGCAGATAAAGTCTAGCTATCCAGAGGATAGGCTTTGTCATTCCCAGTCAATTGATTTGCGTAAATTACAATTGAATGGCGATCGCTTACTAATTGTTGGCGGTGGCCTAACTAGCGGACATTTAGCTATTGGGGCTATAAAACGAGGTGCGAAAGTTAAGTTACTTATCAGGCGATCGCTTCAAGAAAAGCTATTTGATGCTGAACCGGGTTGGTTAGGGCCCAAATATCTAAAAGATTTTTTTGCTGAATCCGATTACCAAAAGCGGTTTGTTATGATTCAGCAAGCCAGAAATGGCGGGTCTATTACCCCTAAAATAGGAACAGAATTAAGACGACTAATACGCAATGAGAATCTAAATATTGACGAAAATTGTCAAGTTGTAAAGACTGAATGGCTAGGAAAAAGCAAGAAGAAATATTGGTGGAGGATGTAAACCTACCACCAATTACAGACCACCAAATTATAGATTTGCTTCAGAAGCGATACCCCATAATCTCACCAGTAAGAAGACTTTAAAATCACTTTATTTTTTCCTCTTTCTTCGTTAAAGAATAACCGACAAATGCTGCGGCTTTTCAACCAATAATGAAAATTAATTGAAGCATTTATCTTCCCGTAATATGGTGTTATAGTGAGTATCTCGTTTAACTAACTTTTTTATGCATAGCTGTTGCCAATAATTTCAATAAGATTAATGAAAGATGTTTGTCTCAAAAAAGCGACGTTAATTTTGAGTAGTGTTATAATTTTCCTCAACCTATTTTTTAAAAAACTGTCCGAGGTGGAATATGAAACCAAGATGGGCTTTTACTATTTTGTTTTCATTGCTGGGAGCTACTTTTATTAGTTTATTAGAACAAAAGCCTAGTTATGGATGGATGGAAATTTGTAATCGCACTTCAGATAAGCTAAATATTGCGTTTGCCTATTTAGATAAATCTGAGAAAAAACAGAGTAAAAATAAGGATAATTGGATAGCCCAAGGATGGTGGGATGTAGAACCTAGTAAATGCGCTAAAGTTTTCCCCCATGCACTTTGGCAAAAAGGTAGATATTACTATTTTTATGCAAAAAATAGCCAAGATACTAGAAAATGGTATGGAGAAGGCAAAAAATCTTTTTGCATACAAAATGATGATTTTAAAGAATCTCAAAGTAATCTTGATGAAGAAAAATGCATCAATACAGAAAAAAAATCGCCTCCAATTTGCGAGAAAGTTGATGATTCAAAATGTACAGAAGAAAATAAAGGAAAAGTTACTCCTCCTAGTTATTGGCAAAAATTTGGTTTAATAGATATTGGTAGTAAAAAAATAGAAAATCACACTTTAAATCTAAAGTAGAGAAATTTTATATATTCCTTTATGATCAGGAATAGCCGCGAAACAACGAATTTCTGTCATTAGTCGCGCAGTCCTGAGTAAAACGAAGGAACTGAAGAGAAGAATCTTCCGATATCTCACATCTTGCACCTTTACGCAAAAAAACTTAGAAGAATAGAAACACGTGATAAATATTACAATAAAGTCCTGATTTTTGAGTCCTCTTTTAGAGGACTTTTAGCTATTAGAAAGGGACTTACAGTCCCTGGCAGGTCAAAACTCAGTCAATAAATCAGTATGATACGCGCGTTTCCTTTATTTAGAGTTTATAACAGGTGCAAGATGTGAGATATGCTTGAATTACCTAGTTTTTACTGAAAATGACTATTTATCCTTTGCGTAAGTCCTGTACAAATTAGAAGTTAGAGATATTGCTGATGTTGTAGCTTTTTTGGCTAGTGATGAAGCCCGATGGATTACGAGACAAAATATTCGCGTCAATGGTGGAGTTGCTTAGAAACCAGGTAATTGATGTAATAAAAACCTGATTTCTAAAGCATTAATTTTCGCCCCGATGTAGAAAAATATTACAACATATTTGGTTCCACTCCTAACGCTCTTAATTGTGCTGCTAAAATTTCTGCTCGTTGGCTTTCAGCTTGCGCTCGTTGGCTTTCAGCTTGCGCTCGTTGAAAAGCTTCGTCAGCTTTTTGCTTTTCGGCTTCTGCCTGTTGAACAGCTTCGTCAGCTTTTTGGTTTGCAGCTTCCTCTGGTAACAGTACAAGATTACCTTCAGGATTATAAAAACGCAGCCAGACAGAGGTTTCTCTATCTATGATTCCTTCCCAGGTTCCCAGCCATAACCCTAAAGACTGACACCAAAGCCATCCACGCTC
>Ga0209594_1001568_pt1 | contig 11250 bp, 10 predicted proteins | sample AshMeaCrysSpring_FD_184126 | JGI IMG/M metagenome (GOLD analysis project Ga0209594, IMG submission 184126) | Groundwater microbial communities from Big Spring, Nevada to study Microbial Dark Matter (Phase II) - Ash Meadows Crystal Spring... | ecosystem: Environmental > Aquatic > Deep subsurface...
CCACCGGCGGAAGTTGCAAAGGACGAACCCCAAAACAGTCAACCCGTGGCGATCGCCAGTCCTTCGCCGAACTGGAAAGCCGCCGCCAACGATCCAACGAATCCAGAGCAAGGGTTGTTGAGATTGGCTTCGGCGGCAGCCGTGCCGGATGGATTGGGCGGCGAACTTCCGGCGCCCGAGACGCTTGCGGATTCCACATTGGGTGAGCGCGATCCGATGGGAGTCGCGGACCCGCAGGGAGCGACGGATGGCGAGCGCTCCTATGAGGATCCCTCGCAATCAACCGCTTTGGACGTTGAAACAGACCCGGACGCGGAACTGTCCCCCGAAGAATGGCGAACGCCCCGACAGCCCCTTGAGGACGAACCACAGGCTGAGTCAGCCGAAACACTCGAGGCAGCGCTCCCGACCGAGGATCGGGCGGAAGCGGAGAAGGTAACCGAGCCGGTCGAGCCTTTCCCGTCGTCAGGATTGAATGCGGGCCTGGTTCGTGTTGCGACTTCGAATACCTGCTTCCTGTCGCTTGGCGGCTCCGTATCACGGGTGCAGGTCGAGCATCAGGTCATCTGCCAGGCGATCACGTGGCATGCCGGCCGTCTGCTGGTGATGGGCATCGCCCCGGGGCAGACACGGCTCGCGGTGTGGTACGAGGGCACGCCGCTTCCAACGATTTACTACGTGGAAGTAACCCAGATACACGCGACAGATGCGGGCAGCCAACAGGCGTACGACGCGCTGGCGCGATCCCTGGAGGGGATGTTCCCAGGCAGCCGACTGCGAATCGCGGCGAATGCGGAAGGGTTGGTCGTCAGCGGAATCGCGGCGAACAGCCAGGATGCGGACAAGATCCTGCGAATTGTGCGTCGTAGCAATCTGGTTCCGGTGGTCGACGACCTGAAGACGACTTGGTAGCTGCAACGCAGCGCGATCGGAAAAGAGACGGTTCGAGGAACACTGCGAATTACCGACGCCCCGTTGATCTCGACGCGCTGAATCCAGCGAGTCGTGTCGGCCGAGGCGACATACATTCAGACAACTTCGCACGGATGCGAGGCGAGACGATGCGTCGCTCAATAAGTTTCAACCGAGTCCCATGGAAGCAGGGGCTATTGAGTTGCGCAACATGGGCCGCCTGTTGCTTTTTCGCAACTGATCTTGCGGCCCAGTATTCGTATCCCCCGGTGTCGCCGGCGGGTCATACTCGCGGTCAGTTGCAGGATCCAGTTCCGCTGACCGATCCGCCCGCCAGTCCACAGCCGATCCCCGGACAAGCCTTGTCCCCGTCGACAATCCCGCCGCCAGAGATCGCCAACGAACTCCAGCCGGGCGAGGCCGTCGTTGACGTGAATGGCTATCCGCAAGACGCAGCCGTCACTCCACCAAGCGGATTCCCTTACAACACGGTCTACGATCAAACACGATCGACCAGCTACGGGAATGGCCAACTCGTTGATTGCCCGACATGCGATCAGCCCATCTTTTACACAATGGGCGAAATCCTGTACATCAATCGACGTTCGCGCGGTAATCCCACGGTGCTCGACATTCTGGAGTGTGACCGGACGGATTATGCGCCTGCAGCGCGCGTCAACTTCGGATACTTCCTGGAATGCTACGACAGCATTGATGTCACGTTCATGGGCCCCCTGGAGCATGATGTAACGAACGTGCTCAATGCGCCCCCGCCCCTGGACGCGAACATCCGACCCAGTGGCGGGCTGCCCGCGGGTTCTCTCAGTCCCTTCTTCGACGCGGAGCGGCAAGTCGAGGACTTCGACTCTCGGCTGTGGAGCCTGGAAGTCAACCATCGGCGCTCGCTTTGGGATGTCATCTCCACTTACTGTGGATTCCGCTACATCAACATGCGCGAGCGGTATTCGCTGTTCAGTGAACAACCTGACGGGGATACCGGCCGATTGCTGATGCAAACCAGCGCGGACATGTATGGTGGGCAAATCGGTGCGGACCTGATCTATCCACTGGGCCGGCATTGCAGCATCGGCACAAAAGGACGATTCGGCCTGTTCCTGACCGACACGGATGTCGCCAATGGATTGATCAACAACGGCGATGTCGTCTTCAAGAACTGCGACACCGCACTGGACATCGCCGGACTAGTGGAACTGGGCGTGTTCCTGAACGTCGCACTCACTCCCTGCTGGTCGGCTCGAGTCGGCTATGAGTTTTGGTACTACGAAGGCGTGGCGACCATCCGCGACCAGTTCGAGCGCCGCATCAGCCCAGGCTTCGGGGTGCCAGCCAGGACGGACGACCAGTTGACCTACTACGGCGCAACCTTGGGGTTGATCGCCACGTTCTAAGCGGTCGTCCGGAAGCTCGGGTCCATTGGCTTACGCGCGATCGGGCTCCCGATGCTCTGAATCGCGCGGGACTTGCCGCCCGCGTTGAACATCGGGCGCTGTGATGCCCGAAACCCAGGCCCCGAACCCGCTACTTCGGATTGCGTGGTACCAGCCTGCGAACCAAGCCGCCTAGCCGCTGACCAACGTCTTGAAGGCGGCCTTCGGCGGCCGCTGGGCCCGCCGCCAGGGCGGCCGGATCCAAACGGACCCACGCGGGCTGCTGTACGAAAAAACCGCAGTGGCGACAGGCGGCGGGAAAGAGCTTGATCTCGTGCTGGCATTCTGGACAGCACATCTTAACCCGTGGCTTTGCAGCTGCCGCAAACAAGCCCCCCACGGTCTTGGCCGGAAACCAAGCCGAATCCCCTTTGCGGATCAGGGTCTGTTCTTGAATCTGACCGCGACGCACGAGTTCCAGCAGTTCCCCGGGTCGCAGCGGTCCGCATGGTTGGTCATCTGGTGTCCGATAGAACCACTCATCCGCCATGGCTAACCTGACTGAATCGATCGAGGCGGGGCCGCCTAAGGAAAGCTCGCACCTGAACTGCGAGGGGCCCACCACAGTCCCGCATCTTGCCCTTCGTCCGCCAGCGTCTGTGCTAACAGATACGCGACGGATTATCGTCCAAGGGCAAGTTCACTGACTTCAATGCCGGCGTCCGTTGGACCGACCGAACCAGAAGACGGTCTGGATGGGACCTGGCAGGGTCTCAAATCGATTCTATGTGAACGCTCCGCCGACGTCGTTCCTTTCGTCGGACATCATCAATCAAGGTGGCAATTTGTTTGACGTTGTCGATCCCACGCATTTTTAGCTCAGGATGGCTCCGATCGCTGCTGACGATTGCTATCGAGCCCACGCCGATCAATCGCTCAATGGGCCCCTGCCGGAATGTGACATCGTCGATGTCGATCACTTCGATCCGGTCGGTCTGCCGGCTCAAGATCCCTTGCTGATGCATGAACCTCTGGGACGTCAATTCATATCGCAAACCCAGCCGGCGATAGCAATAAACCAATAGCCCAACCACCCAGGCGGCAATGATCAGCAGGGTGACGTGCCGCCACGTAATTGATTCCGACCATATCGCGACAGCGATGGCGGCGACGGTGCCCACGATCAGGGCCAGCCATGTTCCAAACATCGCTTTGGAACTGTAACCGCCCGCCCACAGGCTCTGCTCGGTATCCGACTCATTGGAGCCGATCCGCTTGCTTTGGAGGGCCTGACCGAACTGCTCCCTGGCAGAAGTCGATTTTGCCGGTGGGCTGGCGTTCGGCGTTTCGAACTCGTCGTCTTGAGCATTGCTCATTGAAGAGGACCCTTGATAATCCAATGCCAGTCACATCGAAACGGGTAGCAAATCCGGCCGGAGACGGCGTACTGAACGAACCGGTTCCGGTTGCCCTGCTCTTTCCGGCCAAGCGACTCGCCTCACCCGAGCGCGTTACTATATAGCGCTCCGCCGCGGTCTTGTCGCGTCGGGTGACCCAATTCTCCAGGACCGGCAGGGCAAGGTCCGTCAGAAATCAGGCGGGTCGTGCCGGCCAGGCACGATTCGGCCGGCCGGGGGAATGGTGTCGGCCGGCAGCCAGGGCCTATTCGCTTCGCGGCCGCGAGGGTTGGGCGACGCGGAGCTGCTCTGCGAGGTTTTTTTATATGCGCTGTCCATTCTGCCGCCGCGACAATGACCGCGTGACCGACACGCGAGGCAGCGAGGATGGGTTTGCGATTCGCCGGAGGCGCCAGTGCAATCACTGCAAACGCCGCTTCACTACCTATGAGCGGCTCGATGATGTGGTGATCCATGTGGTGAAGAAGGACGACTCGCGCGAGCCATTCGATCGCGAGAAGATCCGTCGGGGGCTGGAACGTGCATGCTGGAAACGGCCGGTCAGCGCCGAACGGCTGCAAGCCGTCGTGGATCAAGTGGAGGCCCAGGTCTATGAACACTACGACCGCGAGGTGCCTAGCCAGAAGGTGGGCGAATTGGTGATGCGCCAACTCGCTGAACTCGATCAGGTGGCGTACGTGAGATTTGCGAGCGTCTACCGCGAGTTTCGTGACGCGCGCGACTTCGTGATCGAGCTGCGAAGTTACCTTGACTCGACGCCCAATCGGCCGTGAATCGCTCAAGCAATCCCTTGACCAGCCAGTGCCGGCAAAGTGAAACGTTCCTCAACCGGCTTCCGCATACCAGCACACCAGAGCCCGAGTGACCGATCTACATTCGAAAGATCGCTGGAGCGGCTGGCCGATCTGCTCCGAGCGATTCGCCCGTAGGTCGGTTTCCGATGGCGGGGTGGGCCGCAACTACCCGGCGACCGGTTCGTTGGCCGAACCGTCCGGCGGCGGGAGCAATTCCGGGATCGTCGGGACTGGGAATGCCTCCCCCAAAGTGTAGATGTCATCCACCTGCAGCAGTTCGGCGATATCAACAACGGCCTGCCACTGCGCGCCCAACAGATCGATGTACTGATTCAGCAGCGTCGAGAGAGTCTGTTGAGCGACAAACACATCGACAAACTGGATCCCCTGCCCTTCGTTCCGGTAACGCTCGTAGATGCCACGGTACGTTCGCACCTGGTCTTCCAGGGAGATCGGCTGGAAATCCTGGACAAACCGCCGGTTTGATTCATAGCGGCTGTAGGCATCAGCCAATTGAGCCAACAGGCGGTTCTCGGTCTGTGGGATCGATTGTTCGGCTTTGTAGAGGTCAGCTTGCGCAGCGATGATGTTCCCCGTGTTTCGATTGAACACGGGGATCGGCGCACCGACCTGGACGTTCACAGTGGCTGCGCCCGGTGAAAACGTGTAGTCGCGTTGGACGGCCACGTATGTATCGATGTTTGGCAGCGGCGTAATCCGAGCCAGCTCAAGCTGCCGCTGAGCCTGCACGACGCTGTTCCGCGCGATGACCAGATCCGTGTGGACGGTCAGCATCGAGGTCGATGCGGCTTCAAAGCTGATCGCTGGAATCGGCATGTCGGGACGACCCACCAGATCGCCAATCGGCATGCCGGGCAATCCCAAGGCGGCCGCGAGTTGGCGTCGAGCGGCCGCATATCGCTGTTCGGCTTGAACCACTGCCGCCCGCGCTTGCAGAACATAGACTCGCAGCTGCAGTGGTTCATAAACGGCGGCCTCGCCGGCTTCTGCCAGTCGAACTTGCGTTCGGAACACTTCCTCGGTGAATGTTGCAAGGGAGGTTTGGATCCGGAGTTTTTCGCGAGCCACAATCGCCTCGAAATAGGCGCTGCGGACCGCCGTGGCTACGTCGATCTGTGCACGGCGAAGGGCGACCAGGGCGTTGCGGTATTCCACTTCCGCAGCGGCTCGGGCAAGCTGCAGTTTGCCCCCCGTCACAATCGTCTGCTCGATGAAGCCGCCCTGATACCCGGCAGTCCGTGCCGTGTTGATCGTGTCGCCTTCGTACCCCAACGTCGGGTTGGGATACAGCCCCGCCTGGATCGCCAGGCCGCGTCGATTTTCAGCGTCTGCGGCCGCCACACGCAGGACCGGACTGTTGGACATCGCCAAGTCCTGCAGCGCCGCCAGGTTCATCGGTTCGTCTGAGACTTTCGGCCCGGCTGGCGAACCGGCGATCGGCGGCAGCTGGTAATAAATCTGCTGGAGGGCGGCCCTCCGCTCCGGATCGTCCGGCGTCGTGAACGGCGGCACTTGGATCGGTGCGGCTCCCGCTCCGGGCAGATCCCCAGGAACGTTCAGCCGCGCGCTGCTGGTGGGTCCACCAAGTGGCTGTGACGCACTCTCTTCAGTCAGCAATTGCACCGGTGCGGCGGTCCGAATCAGTTCGTCACCAGCGCCTGCATCATCCATATGAGTCGTCTGCTCGATGTCGCGGACGATCTCCCCTCGTTCTACTTCCGGGCTTTTGATCGCGCCCGTTGAAGGCATGGGAGGACTGTCCTCCGCCGCCGGTTCCGGCGTCAAGAACGGACCGCCCGATTGATCGAACGGCATGACCGCATGGCGCTCGATCGACGGCAGACAGCTCGGTTCGCGCCGTCCTACGCATCCGCCGCCGCAGCACGCCAGTAGAAATCCGGTCACGACGCGTGATGCGTGGTTGCGAACAGATGGATCCATGGACCGGGTGCCGTGAGAGCCTGACAACGATTCAATCGTCGCAAGCTCAAGTTCCTTCGATTCGCGCAGACCCCCATATCTGTTATCGACCGCACGGACCGAAAACTTGACGCAGACCGATCGGCAAGCAGACCGATCCATCAGCCGGTTGGTGGATGGTCAATTGTCGCCACTGGCAACGCCACTTTGACCCATGCCTGAGATGGGCTTATGGGCACCCACAGAGTGTGCCTACTGCTTTTGAGGAGATTCGTAGAGCGGCATGTGACGGTAATAGACTTCCAGGCAGTAGATGCTGAGACAAGTCGTGTACAGCCGCCCCGCGGAGCTTCCCCAGTAATCTCGCTCAGGACTCCAGCTTCCGGCTTCACGGCCGTTTTTGACCTGCAATGCCGGGATCACTTCGCGCATCTTTTCGTTCCAGCGACTCCAGAGACTGCCACCCATGTGGTGCAGCAACTGGGTCGCATAGTACCAGTAGTAGACGTTCATCTTGTCCACATCGACCGGATGATCGATCAGAAGGGACGTGGCGCCGGCTTCCAGCGGGATGTATTCGGGGCGCCAGCCTTGAAACATCCGGCACAGCAAGCCTTCGGCGGTCATTGGAGCGGACAGCGGGCGCTGGTCCTGGTAGCGGTAGTAGGCCCCGGTTTCATCCTGCAATGCATCGAGAAAGTAGAACAGCCGACGCCACGTGTCGTCGTTGACTTCCAGGCCCGCGCTGCGGCCGCTTTGCAAGGCCATGGCAAACCAGCCAGTGACCGACAGGTCGCTGTCGTAGCCTGGCGTGTAACGCCAGCCTCCCTCCTTGGCTTGGATCGATTCGGCGTAACGAAGGGCCCGTTGCGCAGGCGCCAGAAACCGCGATTCGCCAGTCATCGCGTAGATCTCGCACAGGGCGATCGTGCATTGGGCTTGCGCGTAAAGTTGCTGCGAAGACGGGACGGGGGTGGTGATGAAGTTTCCGTCCAGATCCTGCTGCGCCAGCAGCCAGTCCCAGCCGCTCGCCACGACTTCGCGATATTCGCCTTCCAAGTGGGTATTGCCGGCGCCCTGAAACGCCAGCAGCGCCATCGCGGTCGCTGCCTGATGATTCTCACTGACAGCCCCCGATGTGTAGGGCTTCATCAGACTCCAGGAGCCGTTTTTGAGCTGTTGTCGTGCCAGCCATTTCAGGCCGGCCGCGACGGCATCCTCCGTGGCCCGCGTCCCACCATGCATGGCCAGCATCGCGCCGCGAAGGGCAGCGCTGCGGCCGCCGAAAAAGCTGGAGACCTCAGGACCTTTTCCCAGTTCCATCGGAATCGGGGTATCGAGCGAAACGGAGGCCGACTCAAGAGGCTGTTCGAGCTCAATCGGCGTTTCTGATTGCAGTTGCGATTGAGCCGCGATCTCGGAGACCGCTGGCAATTCACTGAGTTCGAACTGCTCGAGCTCGCCGGCGCTTTCCGGCTGACCGAAGGAGACGATCAAATCGCCCAGCCGGCTGGCGGGATGGGCGGCGATCAGCGCCAGCAGTACCAACAGGCTGAGGTGGACGATCGCACTGATCAGCCAAGGCGGAGCGTCCCATCGTTTTTCGGACACATTTGGCGCCGGTGGATTGGCGGTCGATGCAGCCTCAGGAACGGTTGCCGTGACCGCGTCGCGCCAGCGATGGCGGAGGGCTCGATTGCCGCTTTCCACCGGGGCCGCCTCAGCGGGCCCGGGCGGACTGCCCCGTTGAGCCGTGGTGCGAATTGGCGGGGGGGCGGTGATCGGGCGCGGGACCAGCGGTGGCTCGTGACTTGCAGCGCGGGCCGCAAACGGCGGCGGGAAATGGGTCGTCGCGGCCACGGGAGGCGGCGGAGGTACGACCGGCTCGGAATGCGGGCCCCCTGCGATCGATTTTCGCGGGCGATCGCCGCCGTTGGCCATTCCTTCGGTGGATGCGATCGATGACATGCCTGTCGACTTCCCTCACGCGGGGTCCGGATGATCCATCCAAAACCTCCTGACGCGCTGCTGCGGCGCTCGCCGCACGATTCCATCGATCCCCGCAGGCTTGCAAGATGCCTGTCAGGACCGTGTTCTGTTCGGGTCAGCGTCCTCGCCTCGCCACAACCGTCATCCTTGCGAGACCCGACGCGAACGGCAGAGTCGATGATGGTTCCGTGCGAAAACCACTGCCTCGTCTCTGCGATCAGCCGCCCCTTGACGGGTGGTCGACAACAGATGATTATACCCGCTCGCTCCTCGGGCAGTTCAGATGGCTGTCCATGAAACTGCCTCGGACCGGGGCGTTTGGACGGGCGATCAACCGTCGAGCTCCCAGCGCGGGGCTCGAATCCATAAGAAATCATCGCGGGGTGGAGCAGCCCGGTAGCTCGCGAGGCTCATAACCTCGAGGTCGCAGGTTCGAATCCTGTCCCCGCAACTTGAACCCCACGGTAGCGAACAAACGCGACTGTGGGGTTTTCTTTTGCAATGGCAGAGAGACCGGGCGAGTTATCCGCTGAATTCGCAAGGGTTTGCGACGCGTTCGGGGTGCTAGACGTCTCTCGATTGGCGTCGCACGCGACCCTACCCATTCACACGCTTGCCCCTCCAACGCCGCAATTCGGGCCCGAACTCTCGGCCGTCTCACTGTCTCGCGCCGTCTGGGTTATCGAGGGGTTATGGGCGCTCAATGGGTCGCAATCCCTGCACATTCGACTCTTGTGTGACGAACGTCAGCCATTTGAATCTGCTCGATGCATCATCCCTTGCGCCCTCACAGATGAAGCAGTCTTTCAGGCGGCCGATTGCCATCGTGCAAGTGGCGATGGAAAAATGCCCTTTAGGGCACTTTGGATGTGTATTTGCCACTCCCCGTATCAAGGACGGAACGTCGGCCGAAACTCAGTTGCGAAGCGACGTCGCTGACACAGCCCAGGGCAAGGCAACGCGAGCGAAGCGAGCGTTGACGCGGCCCTGGGTATCCGGACCAAACGACCGGTAGCCACAACGTGGCTGCCCTAACGGACGCGGACAAGACATGCCACAATCGCTAGCCCAAATCTACCTTCTCATCGTGTTCTCCACGAAGAACCGCACCCCCAGGCTGTGCGACGAGAACCTTCGCGCTCAGCTCTATGCGTACATAGCGACGATCTTGCGGGACAACGCAGAATCGCGAGCACTGATCATCAACGGCTTCGAAGACCACCTCCACGCGTGGTCCGGCTCAGCCGCCGGTTTGCCGTAATGAAGGTCGTTCAAGAGGCGAAAGCGGAAACGAGCAAGTGGCTGAAACGCCAGCTTTCTGCCGGCAGAGATTTCGCCTGGCAGGCCGGCTATGGTGCGTTCTCCGTCAGAGCCTATCCGGATTCCTGCTTAGCCTGTAAGTCGATATGTGAACGGAGGTTGGTGCGGTGGTGGCGCCAGTCGGCGCAACATCCGTCCGATGGAGGCAACGCGGACCATTGCTTCACTTGATTCGGTGCGATGCTCATAGTCGCGACTCATTCTTCGCCAGCGACCCAACCAACTAAAAGTGCGCTCGACCACCCAACGCTTTGGAAGCAACACGAAGCCGCGTGCATCCGCCGGGCGACGCACGATGCTCAAGACCCAGTTGATGTTCTTCTGTCGCTTCAGCCAAGCATACAAGTCGTGGTTGTGGTACTTCGAATCACCCCAAACCGTCTCCAAGCGGGGTTGCTTCCTCTGTGTCAGTTGCTGGGCGACGGGTTGCGCAGCCAAAGCATCATCCAGCGAGGCGACCGACACGCTCACTGCCAACAGCAAGCCCAGTGTGTCGACGGCGATGCTTCGCTTACGGCCTGTGATCTTCTTGCCGCCGTCGTAGCCTCGGCTGGAGCTGCGCTCGCTGGTCTTGACCGTCTGGCTGTCGATGCTGGCCGCACTGGGGTGCAACTCTTCGCTGGGCGCTTCCAGCTGTCGAACGCTACCGACCAGCATCGAATTGATCTCTTCAAGCGTGCCATCGTCCCGCCATCTGGCGAAGTAGTCGTAGACGGTGCTCTTGGGTAGCAGGTCATGCGGCAGCATGTCCCACTGGCACCCACTGCGGTTCAGATAGAAGATCGTGTTGAGGACCTCACGCATGTCGACAGAACGCGGTCGCCCGCCTTTCTTGGTCAGTCGCTGTTCCGGAATCAGCGGCTCGATCAGCTCCCACTGCGCATCGGTCAAGTCGCTCGGGTAACGCTTCCTGCTCTCAATCGTCATCGCACACTCCGTTGCTTCAAGGAGCGCAAAGTGTGGCGAAAATCAGACTTTCCTCAAATACCAGTTTCCGGATAGGCTCTAACATCAGCTGGTGATTCAGTACCAAGTCAGAGCCGAAGCAGCCACAACCAACCTGGTGGCCGCCGTGCATTTCCAGTGCATGATAGATGCAAAAAATCGCAAACAGAACCGCCGAGCAAAGGAGTTCAACCCAGCTCTTGGCTACGATCACCCAAGTGCCTAACAGCAACTGCACACACAACAGTGCCCATAAGGCAAAATGCTTTTGATAAGCACTTTCGCCAATCAACATCAGGTTTGTAAAGTACTCAATCCCCTTGAGGACGGTCGACACAATTAGCACCAAACCGACCAGCACTCTAATTGAGGATACGAACATTCGCTACTATTCCCTAGCACACCAAACGCGGCATTGTCTAGCTAGTGCTCTGTCATATCAAGATTTTGGGGTAGACCGATTTTAGCTTGCAGCGTGCATCGTCGATCTTCATTTGCCAGTCGACGCCACGCTGTGAGTCGGTGACGTCGATCGACCAGGCG
>Ga0209594_1001569_pt1 | contig 11249 bp, 15 predicted proteins | sample AshMeaCrysSpring_FD_184126 | JGI IMG/M metagenome (GOLD analysis project Ga0209594, IMG submission 184126) | Groundwater microbial communities from Big Spring, Nevada to study Microbial Dark Matter (Phase II) - Ash Meadows Crystal Spring... | ecosystem: Environmental > Aquatic > Deep subsurface...
CCAGATTTAATCCAAGGAGGTAATGTAAGTAATAAAGATTAATAGATACAATAATAGGAAGAAAACAATATGATACTTAAGAATATTTTATTATTGGCGACAATAATAATCGTCATGTCTGAAAAATAGATGATATTAAAGAGAGATTGATTCAACAGTTGACCAATGCCATGAAAGATATTTGATACATAAATTGGCTTAGAAGTTATAGCAAGAGAACAGATTACAAAAATATTAATAAGGAAGAATGAATATGGCAGGGTATATCGAAAAGACAACATTTAAGAATGGAGACATAAAATATTTTGTAGACATGAAGTGTATGACTTGTAACCACGAAATATATGGTTTCTATGAAGAAATAATAGATATAAATAAATGCCCCTATTGCAGAAGTGATAATGTGAGAACATTTAATCCAGACTTAGAATGAATAAACGGAGAAAGAATGAATGACACGGACATTAAACGCATAGAAGATACAATTAAGAGTTTTGATTTTGAAGATGCTAAGAAAGAAATAGACGATAAAACAAGAAAAAGATTCAGATATGTTGGAATTTACCATATAGAGCGTCGCAATGTCCCAGATAGTTGTGGTCAAAAATTTTGCGGCCGCATACCAACAGAATATATAGAAATAGAACTTTTTGGGATACCGCTACATGTTCCACTATGTAAAAATCATTCCGAACAAATTCAACAATTTATAATAGGTAAAGAAATATTAGATGAAAAAGGCTTTCCAATTGTTTATTGTAAAGATGATGGAAATCAATACTATTTCTACTGTAAATATTGTCAAAAAATCCATTTTCATGGAAGAAAAGATGGTCATAGAGTAGCTCACTGTTCATATCCATCTCCATATAGAGAAAAAGGATATATCTTAAAGTTGGCCTCTGAAGTTTAGACTAAGATGATGAATGGAAATTATCTACAATGAATGAAGAAGATTTACGTTATTTAGAATTATTTTATTAAAGATAAGTTTTAGCTGAATTTGAAAAAGGATATAAATTTTTTTATTTTTTGCATTTATCAGATTTGATCAGAAATTAAATAAAAATTGGAGGAAAATAAATTATGAGTATAGATGAAGAAGTAAAAGAGGAAACGTCAAAGATGTTAGAAATATTAATTGCCAAAATAGATGAATTGACAAAAGTAATCAAAGAAGAAAAGAAATTAACCAAGGACGATACAAGCGAAACCTCAAAAGAGGAACTATTAGAAACATTAACTACCAAAATAGATAAATTGGCAAAGGAGATCAAAGATGAAAAGAAGTTAACTGAGGATAAGATAAAGGAACATCCTCTTGCTTATGTAATAGGCGCATTTGTTGGAGGAGTGACCGTCGGTCTCTTAATAGAAAAAGGAAAAGAAGGAAAATAATAGTGAGACAAGAAATAATAGACTTTATCAATGGATTTTCAGAGTCAATCATACATGGTATTAAAAATGAACAAAACCATAGAATTGAAGAATACATTAAAAAATTCAAGACAAAGCTATTCGTTATCGGAATCTCTATCGTAATCGTTAGTACTGGTTTTTTTATGACGATATGGGGAATTGCTTCTTATATTGATCAAATATTCGCGATACGAGGTGCAGGATTTATATCTGTAGGAACAATTGTGATATTGACTGGAATCGTTATATATAAGATCCGCAAATATCAATAATAGATAAAATTTGCACGTGCAGGAAAGAGTAGAAGATGTTAGACAATGTCTAATGGATTTAGTCCCATGTAAGGCTAAAATGACAGAAGATAATACTGGCATATTTATAAAGAAATCATATTTAAATAATGAAGAATTTGATAATATAACATTTAAAGATGTCCGCCCCCTTTAGTATGCGACAAGTCGCAGGTCGCTCTCAGCTAAAGCTGATCGCTGGGGGCGGTATATTGAGGAAAATACAGAATATATGAAAATAGGTAATTTGAGAAAAATATGATTCCAATTCCATTAATCTCAGAAGAAGAAATAGGTACCATGTCTATATGGATACCAGTGACCAAAGCATATAGATATAAGACTATTCCTACTGACGAACAAAGAGATAAGATGGTAAGGACATTGGAAGCATGTAGGCATCTGTTCAATTGGGCTCTTGGAGAAAGAAAAGAAGGATGGGAGAATGGTCAATGGAATGTTAAATATAAAGATCAACAAGATTATTTACCTGTGTTGAGAAATGGATTGGATAAGAGATTAAGCCAAGAAGAAATTGAGCTAGGTAAAGAACTTAGAGATGTCTATGAACAGGTAGAACAAAATGTTCTAAATAGAGTTGAATTTTCATATCAACGGTTCTTTGAAAGAGTAAAGAATAATAAAGAGAATCCTGCTAAATATAAGAAGCCTGGGCATCCTAGATTCAAAGGTAGAAATAGAATGAAATCATTTACATTTCCTCAATATGGAAATGGATGTAATATAGTGAATAGTGCTGAAGAGAAGGATGAAAAAGGAGATTATATAAGACTGAGTCAAATTGGAGATATCAAATTTATCAAACATATAGAGATCGGAGATCCAGGAATTCCATATCAGATCAAGACCATAACGATGAAGAAAGAAGTTGATAAATGGATCTTCATACCAACAATTCAGACATTTGTTGAATTGAAGATTAGATATGATATATATAAGAAGAAATCTGGGATATTGAAGAGATTGGACGATCTTACCTACAGTCTTTTGGAAGGTAGAAAGAAAAATAATATATATAAGAACATAAAAAAAGAATTGGATGACCTGATAGTAAATATATCAAAATTAAGTGAAGAGAATGGACCCAAGGCAACTGAGACAATTAGAACTATTGAAGATCTGAAAAAAGAATTAGATGAATTGAATAAGAAATATGTTGGCAATGATATGGGCCTTCCAAACTTAATGACAGATAGCAACGGAAAGACTGAAAGTGCTCCAAAATATCTAGAGAAGTCATTGAAAAGATTAAGGAAAGAGCAACAGAAATTGGCTAAAAAAGAGAAATATGATGTATTTGAGACTGATGAAGAAGGAAATTTGACTGAAAAGGTGAAAAGAGATCCAAAAACTGGTAAGAAAATATGGATAGGTTCAAAGAATAGAGATAAACAGGTTGAGAAGGTAGCCAAGGTTCATAGAAGAATTGGAAACCAAAGGTTAAATTATAATCATATTGTCAGTAAAGAAAAGGTGAAAGATAATGAATCAAATATATTTGAGAAATTGGATATACAGGAGATGATGAGTAATAGAAGGTATGCAAGAGGAATAGCTGATGCTGGATGGGGTCAGGTACAGAGATTTACTGTTTATAAGGCTGAGAGAGCTGGTAAGAAAGTAGACTTTGTTGATCCGGTTTATACTTCTAAGACTTGCAGTGATTGTGGAATATTGGTAGAAAATAAATGGATATGGATAGATAGAGATAACGGAATAGTTAAATGTCCTTTCTGCGGATTGGAGATAAATATCCATGAGAATGCTGCGAGAAATATTAGAAATAGGAGTCCGATGTATCAGCTAAAGTTGGATATGATATATCAGAGACTGTCTTCTGAGATGAAAGAGAATATTGGATTGACTAAGAAGAGATTGACTCAGAACATATATTGTTGGTCTCTTGATCCAGAAGATAGTTTTACTGGTGATGATAGTAAGAGGATAAATAGGGATGCAGCTGCCCGAATTTACGCCTTTGGAGAAGTGACCTCTACCTTCGGGCAAGTCGCTTCGTCGAGAAAGGAAGGGGCCTCACCTATGAAGGACAGGAACTTGGGAGATACGATCGAACAAGCCCCGCCCGCGATCGGCGAAGCCGAGAGCGGTGTGCGACTTGTCGCACATCCTTCAGGGCGGGGTAGTTGACAGAAAGTTATAGACAAATACGATCTTGTGGAGATATATTAAATGGTGATATTTGAAAATATCCCAAGAAGTATAATAAATGATATAGATATCTTATTCAATATTCTATTAATTTTCATACTGTCATTCTCGATACTAAAGATATTCAAAATTGTGATAATCAAAAAAATAAAGAAATTTGTCGAAGAGACAGATATAAAATATCATGACATGTTAGTAGAGATAATAGATAAAATAGGTTGGCCCTTTTACGTTTTAATATCGCTCTATATAACATTTTATTATCTTCAAACTATTGATTTCGGAGGGGTTTTATTATCTGATATCAGAAAAATTATCTATTATGCAATAATTACTCTTGCGGTATATTATGCTGTAAAGGCTATTCATATTTTGATCGACTACAGTACCAAATTTTTGGTAAAGAAAAGAGAAAATGACATTGATACGTCAACAATAGATTTATTAAATAAAATTTTGAAAGGAGGATTATGGTTATTAGCAATTTTTCTAATTTTGTCGAATTTAGGATATAACGTTACAACATTAATTGCAGGATTAGGAATTGGAGGAATTGCCGTTGCCTTTGCTTTGCAGAATATTTTGGGAGACATATTTGCATCATTCTCAATACATTTCGATAAACCATTTAAGATAGGAGATTATATATTATTTGAAGGCATAGAAGGCACTGTAAAGAGAATAGGAATTAAATCTACAAGAATTGAGGCACTTCAAGGACATGAGATAGTAGTCTCAAACAAACAATTGACCGAAACTGTCGTTAATAATTATAAAAATATGGATTATAGAAGAATTCTTTTTAATTTTTCTGTTAAATATGATACAGGTCTACAAAAACTTGAGAAGATACCTGGGATCATAAAAGATATTATAGATAATATAGATATGGCAACATATAAAAGAGTACATTTTTCTAAATTTGGAGATTTTGGATATATTTTCGAAGTTGTTTATTTTGTCAATTCAAATGAATATGATAGATATATGGATGTTCAACAGCAGATAAATTTTGAAATTACCAAAAAATTTGAAAACGAAGGAATAGAAATTTCTGCTCCTGCTAAATATTTATTGACACAGAGCGAAAAAAGATGGTAGCGGAGAATAAAATATGATAACTAAATTTTGATAAATCATAATAAAATTATGTTAAGGTAAGGTATTGTGGCGTAATGCATAATAAAGTCTGGCAACGTCCAGTATGGCGGAGTCTGGCGCGGTAAAGTATGGTAGAATGATGTGTTATAAGGTGATATAAGGTAAGGAGAATTAAATACACAAAAGAAGTGGACTATGATACAAAGAGGTGAACTATAATACCATGAATCTATTTTGTAAAATTGGAATACATTGGATGAGCAGACACAGATTTATTTTTATTGATATTATATCTGGAAAACCAGTTTATAATGCGGAATGCCCTTGTGGCAGAAAATGGATGGTAGATACATTATTTCCATTGCCTATGTTTAAAGTAGAACATTAGATCCGAGTGCAGAATAAGGATACGATAACTAGGGTGATTAAATGTATTGTTCAAAATGCGAAGAGGTGACTACACACGAAGCAGTCGCAGAAGATCGTCTTGAAAAACTCAAATTAAAGATAGTGAAATTCAGATATGACCAATGTTGGTGTATAAAATGGATAGTATAAGACTAAAATAGTTTTAAATACGGCAACTAATAAAAGTTAAAAAGTATGACAGACAAAATAGATATTCCCAGAATACTTATAGCAGGTGACAGTTCTTCAGCCGGAAAAACAACCATTTCCATCGGCATAATGTCTGTACTACGAGATATGGGTTACAAGGTCCAGCCATTCAAAGTTGGACTTGATTTCATAGATCCGAGCTACCATACTGAGGTAACAGGCAGACATTCTCGCAATCTTGACGGTTACTTGATGACCGAGGATGCTATCCACGAAGTTTTTTCTCATGCTGTTGATAATGCAGACATAGCAGTAATCGAAGGAGTGCGTGGACTTTTCGAGGGGCTTAAAGCGACAAGCGATATCGGAAGCACGGTACAGATAGCGAAGATACTCAAATGCCCCGTAATCCTTACCATTAACGCAAGAAGTATCACACGAAGTGCTGCCGCTCTTGTTTTAGGATACAAATTATTCGACCCTGAAGTAAATATTGTAGGAGTAATCCTGAATAATATAGGAAGTTCAAGACATGGTGAAAAGGCGAGAAAAGCGATTGAGATATACACGGGCATACCTGTTATTGGCGAAATCCCACGCAACGATTCAATGAAGATTTCGATGAGGCACCTTGGTCTTATCCCGGCACTTGAAGGAAGGAGAAGATTGGCTGATTTTGACGATAACATTGGTAGAATTAGGCACATTATTAAAGAAGGTATCTCTATCGATAGATTCATATCTCTTGCAAGGTCGGCGCCACATCTAATAAAGCCAGAAGAGAATATTTTTAAAGCGCAGACAAATGGAGATAAGATACGTATCGGAGTAGCGTATGATGAAGCATTTAATTTCTATTACCGTGATAACCTGGAGCTGCTCGAACTTGCAGGCGCAGAGCTTATTTATTTCAGCCCAGTGAACGATAGTTCTCTTCCAAAAATCGATGGATTATATATCGGCGGTGGCTATCCTGAGCTATTTGCTCAGGACCTCGAAGACAATATCTTCATGCGAGAATCTGTGAGGCAGGCATCGATAGAAGGATTGCCGATATATGCAGAATGTGGAGGACTTATGTACCTTATGCAAGAGATTAAGACCGATATGTCAGGAAACGGGAATTACCATATGGCTGAAATGAAGGACGGCACATTCCAGATGGTAGGAGCGATTCCTGGAAGAACTTTGATGGGGCACAAACGGATTGTTAGTTATAATGTTGGAAGTTTTACAAAAGATAATGTGATCGGCAAGTCCGGGGCAACGTTCATAGGACATGAGTTTCATCACTCTGAGATAGTGGATATTCCAAAAGATACGGCATTTGCCATTAAACTTGAACGTGGAACTGGAATAAAAGATGAACTTGACGGCATACTCATTAGGAATACTATGGCGGCATATGCCCACCTTCATGCAGCCTCGTATACTGGTTTTGCGAGAACTTTTGTCGATTTTTGCAGGGCTAACAGGTGCTATTTGTGAGAAAGTGAGTATACAGCACTTATGATTAAATATGGAGAAACTATGTGGCCATTTAAGAAAAAAGGTATTAATATTAAACCTGGAGAGAGTAGAAACTTATTTTTTGATATCCCTAAAGACGCGGATATAGGAGAAATAGTACTGAATTATGATGACGAATATGGAAACAAATATGAAACAAAAATCCTAGCTAACTTTAAAGAGAAAAAAATAATTAGACAAAGTTATGAGATGATTAAAAAGGTTAAAGATATTCCAGAAAAAGAAAGGCCAAAGCTTATTGTTGACGAAAGATATTTAGAAAACTATCTAAAAAGATAAAAATCATAGATATGAATTTTGACTAATATCAAAAATTAACATCAACAACGGCTATATATCCTAAAATAGGAAATAATATATATTATCCTGCCCTTGCATTGGCAGGCGAATCTGGTGAGGTGTGCGGCAAAATATCAAAAATTATGAGAGATCATAATGACGTTATCACAGACAAAATGAAATTGGAATTAGAAAAAGAACTCGGAGATGTATTATGGAATTTATCTCAGTTAGCAACTGAATTATGTCTATCTTTGGACGAGATTGCTACAAATAATTTGAGAAAACTGAAATCAAGAAAAGATAGAAATAAATTACACGGAAGCGGTGATAATAGATAATATGAGATAAGGAATATAGATCAATATTTTTTTATTTAAAATTCGAGGAGAAAATGGAATATTGGGAAAGGGAGAGGATTGTTCAAGCTATTATGATTTTGGTCATATTTATAACGATAGTATTGACAATATTAGTATATTTTGGAAGATTATGATTTATTAAAATGTAATAGTATGAAATAGGAGGAAAACGAAATGATAAAAATAAGACGTCCTACAATAAGAGGAGACCAAGCGATGTCTCTAGAATTAGAACGAGGAAGAATCGGAATAGAGCAAGAAATTAACAAAGGAAATTTAGTAGCAATAAATAGAAATGGTACCAGAATTATTCTTCAGAAGCCTGAAGAAATAAAGGATGAAGACGAGGTATTGGTATTTCCTAGAATTGGTGGAGGTAGGTAATATCTAATATCAATACAATAAAAGTGATAATATGCTCTCTGAATGTAATTTTAAAAATGAATTATCTAATATCAGTAAATCGATCCGTAGGTTCTATGAAAGAGATCTAGAGATAAGAAGAGCATGTCATCATTGCACAACTGATATGAATCAGAATGATTGTATATTATTTCAAATATATAAGCAAAGAGTTCTTGATATAGAGTTAAACAAATTGCCCGACGAAATAAATAATAAATTGCTCGACGAAATAAATAATAAAAAGAGAGAAATTTTAAATCTACAACACGAGATAAATGAATTTGAGAACCAAAGAGAAAATAAAGTAAAAGAGATCAAAATATTGAATAAAGAGATTGAGATATATAATAATAAAGCCATAAAAATTAGAGCAAATGATTTTTTGAGAGCTACTATAGGAGAAGAGAATTATATTTTTTTAAAAAATAACGGATATTTTGATATTAAAGGGACCAATAATTCAACTTATAGAGTTACAAGTGATGGTAAAATTTCAAAATTGAAAACGGAAAAAAGTCTGATAGATAGAATCAAAGACGCAACGACAACAAATTATCACCAAAATAAAAGATGTGATACATGGGAAGGAAAGATTAGAGTTGGAGATTATCCTTTAGAAGATGCAATCGCGGTAGTATACATGAATATTATGAAAGATTCATACAGATTTGATAAAGACAAAGGTTGTGGTTCCATATTTATTAGATGATTTGTTTACTCAAATCACAAAAGCTAATATTAGACATCACGGAAATTAGATATCACGGAAGATACAAATGGAAAAGATTGAAGAACTTAGAATGTCTCATAAAGAACTTAATGTGATTAAGAATGAATTTGAAATAAATAGTCCATACGAATCATGTGGAGTATTGATAGGAACTATATACGGAAATACTGCTAATGTCGAAAAAGCGATTCCTATTACAAATATAAAACGAACGAGAGTAAGTTTTGAGCTTGACCCAATGCAGTTATACAACGCTTGGAACGATGCTGATAAAAATGGAAAGGAGATAGTCGGAATATTTCATACTCATCCAAACCATTCTGCCGTCCCTTCGCTATGGGACAGGGAGACTATGAATAATACCCATTTAGTTTGGCTTATTGTTGGAATTGACGGAATGATGGTATATATATTGGACGATGACATAAGATCTATAAAATTGGATATAAAATAAAAATATGTACCTGAAAGATTTCGAAAAATATAATGTAACGGTAATAAAAGGACAATTCAGGATAAAGACATTATACCTATTATGTATTAATTCGGTCCTGAATGGCAGAGACGCAATATTTATTGACGGTTCAAATACTTTTAATCCGTACATTATATCGAAAATGGCAAAATCGTTTGGATTAGACCAAAAAAATATATTGAGACACATTCATATCGCGAGAGCATTTACAGAATACCAGATGAAAGCTATTGTTCTAGATTTAAATAAAATAATTCAGAAGAACAATCCCGAAATGTTGGCCATATCAAATTTAACCTTTTATCATAATAGCGATCCACACTACGAAAATTACGATAATTTTGAAAAATTAATAGAACATATAAAGGATATTACGAAATCAACAGGGATTATAACAGTAATATCAAATTTTGATTCAAATCACAATAGTTATATTGAATCTAAAGCGGACAAAATATTAAACGTAGACAATTTAAATATAGGAGATATTATGGGAAGGACTATACCAAGTTTTCGTTATCATCTAGAAGATATAATAGCAGAACTTCAAATATTTAGAAGAGCCTTGTATGGAGAAGATAAAACAACCTTCGATAATTTAATAGAAAAAGCGAGAAGACATGCGCCTTCATGTACGATAGTTCCGACATCAGATCCTTTAAATTGCATTCTTTTATCGATATTGATAGAGCAGCAAAAAGAAATCGATTCATTAAAAAGCTTAATAAAGACGAGAGAAAGTCAATAAGCTGACCATAAATATGATTAATATCAGTCTGACAACAGATAAAATAATACATGAAGCTTTACTTAATAAGAAGGACGGAAAGTTTGAAGGTACTACACCGCAAGCCCCAATCTCCAGGACGGGGTAATTGACATTTTTACTGGACATAAGATACGATTATAGAAACAATCAGATAATTAAATGGATAAAAGATAAGGAATATTGTGAACCTATAAGAGAAACATATTATCCAAAGATACATGTTGCTGGGTTAGACATTCCTATTCTATTAAGTCTCCCTGGTGTTAAAGATGCATATACCGAAGAAAAATTCTTATTGGACGGTAAGAAAGAAAAAGTAGTATGTTTAAATGTAGAGGGTGGCCAAACTTATAATATTGCATCAATAATAGAACAAAAAGAGAGTTGCAAGTTGTATAATATAGATATTGACATAGCGAGAAAATATTTATTAGAGAAGAATCTTTTTCCAACAGCCACATTTAAAAATTATAATGAAATAGAAGATAAACAATTTTCTCTCGATTACGAGTTTCCAGACCTCAAAGTAACAAATTTGATTATTAAAGAAGAAAATAAAAAAGGGATAAGGACGTTTGACTATGAAATTGGATCGATAATTTTAGGAGATATCGTGTTAGAAGGAAAAGAACCTGATATGATTCAAGATCTTAATAATTTAATTTGTGAAATAGACCCAGATATAATATTAACAGGAAATGGAGATAGTTTTGAATTACCATATTTGATAAATCGATCATCAAAATATGGCATAGACCTTAATCTTGGAAGAAATACAGAATATTCAGACAGAAAATATGAAAACAAAAACGAAAGATCATATTTCAGTTATGGAAGGGTTATATATAAGCCGAGAAGGCATTTATTGTCAGGAAGATTACACATAGACGCATCGCATTTTCTGTTTAGAGAAGGCGGACTTCCTGGATTGATAGATATTTCTCGAATAACTGGAATACCACTCCAAGAATGTTCAAGATTAAGTCCAGGTTCTGCAATAACAGCATTGCAGGTAAATCAGGCTTTAAAAGAAAATATTTTAATACCCTGGAGAAGATATAATGCAGAACGTTGGAAGACTGCTGAAGAGTTATTAAAAGCTGATAGAGGTGCCCTTGTTTTAGAACCTAAAGTAGGAATT
>Ga0209594_1001573_pt1 | contig 11236 bp, 11 predicted proteins | sample AshMeaCrysSpring_FD_184126 | JGI IMG/M metagenome (GOLD analysis project Ga0209594, IMG submission 184126) | Groundwater microbial communities from Big Spring, Nevada to study Microbial Dark Matter (Phase II) - Ash Meadows Crystal Spring... | ecosystem: Environmental > Aquatic > Deep subsurface...
GCAGCACCCTGTATGCCAAGAGACAAAGCAGCAACGCTTAGAGTAGTAAATACCAACTGTTTAACGATTTTGTTTACCATTTTTCAACCTCATTTTTCCTGTATTTTTAATACCATCTCCTGCGGAGTAGGCTAACATCTCACCTATGTTATTGGTTGACGACCATACATATAAGTAAGATATTTAAGGTGTTGACCGATGTCTGAAGTTAAAGCCTCAGGACGGTAACGCCAACTCCAGTTATCCTCAATGGTACTCGGAGTATTCATTTTTGCCCAACCACCTAAACCCAAAATATCCTGTAGGGGAAATATGGCAATATTGGCTACAGAACCCAGAGCAAGACGAATCAAACTCCAATTAATACCTTGAGGACAAATACCACCTAAATAGTCCACAACCCTAGCTTTTTCAGCAAAAGAGCGCTCCTCAAACCAGCCCAATGTTGTATCATTATCATGAGTACCTGTATAAACCACACAGTTACGATTAGTGTAATTGAAAGGTAAAAAGATATTTGCAGCATCGGAGTCAAAGGCAAATTGAAGAATTTTCATCCCTGGAAACTCAAATTTATCCCGCAACTCTTCCACTTCTTTTGTAATTACGCCCAAATCTTCCGCTACAATGGGTAATTCTCCTAATTCCTTGCGCAAAATTTGAAATAAAGCATCTCCTGGCGCTTCGATCCACTCCCCATTCATCGCAGTTTTTTCACCTTGTGGTACTGCCCAGTAAGATTCAAAGCCCCGAAAATGGTCGATGCGCATCAGATCTACATATTCCTGCATTCCTTTAATGCGCTGCACCCACCACTTAAAATTATCTTCCTCCAATTTTTCCCAGTTATAAACAGGATTGCCCCAAAGTTGACCTGTTTCACTAAAATAATCTGGTGGAACACCAGCCATTAAAGCTGCTTCTCCTGTTTCTTCATCCAAACAAAATATCTCCCGATTGGCCCAAACATCTGCACTATCGTGAGCTACATAAATGGGAATATCCCCAAAAATACTAATACCCTTTTCATTGGCATATTCTTTTAACTCTTTCCACTGGCTAAAAAATTGAAACTGAACAAATTTTTGGTAAAATATCTCCTCAGCAAGGCGATCGCTCCATTCTTTGACTGCAAGGGGTTGTCTTGTGGCGATCGCCTTATCCCAGTGCATCCAACCTGCACCATTATTTGCCTCTTTTATTGCCATAAATAGAGCATAATCATCCAACCAATAGCCTTGAGTTTTACAAAACTCCTGAAACTCTTTTTGTTCCCACTCCTGTTTCTTTTTAAAATTCTCATAAGCCTTTACTAATAAAGGCATTTTAGTTTTAATTACCAAATCATAATCAACGCGTTCCACTGGAAGTTTTGGCAACTCCTCTAAATCTTCTCCTGAGAGTAAATTTTCCTGTAGCAGTTTGTCTGGGCTAATCAAAAGGGGATTACCTGCTAAAGCAGAATAAGCGGAATAAGGGGAATTTCCTGCACCTGTTGGTCCTAACGGTAATATTTGCCATATTTGTTGACAACTTTCCGCCATAAAATTAATAAAATTATAAGCCTCTGGACCTAAATCACCTATTCCATATTTACTTGGTAAAGAGGTGGGATGTAGCAAAATACCACTGGAGCGAACATTTAACATAAAAATTTTATCCTTTTCGTTATTTTTATCTAGTTCATTCATATTTTTTGGTCATAATAATTTTAGCCCCTAGTCAACAGGAAAGGAAAAAATTATGCAGAAGACAATTTTAACAATAGCAGCCTTATTAAGCACAATAACAGTAGCGCAAGCTGAAAACCTTTCCCATCTCAATCAATTACTTTCTACTAAACAATGTCCCCAATGTGAGTTAAGCGGTAGTGGTTTGGTAATGTCAAACCTAACTGGGGCTGATCTCAGTGGTGCTAATTTAACCAGCGCTAATTTGAGTCAAGCAAACCTCAGCGGTGCTAACCTCAGTGGTGCTAACCTGGTGGGCGCTTCTTTATATGGTGCCAACCTTACTGGGGCTAACCTGACTGGGGCAAATTTACATGGTACAGACTTAAGAAATGCTTACCTACACAATGCTACCTTAACAGGTGTCAGTCTGGAAACAGCTTATTTACAAGGAGCCACAGGTATTCCTGAAAACGCCGCCACTCCAGAGCAGTTTCAACGCTGGGGTTTAACAGAAGCAGGGAGAGGTAATTTCGATGCTGCCATCAATCATTATAATCAAGCATTGAACATTAATCCTGAGTATGCTCCAGCTTATCTAGCAAGAGGACTTGCTTACTATAATCTCAAAAATGAAGCCCAAGCTTCTCAAGATGCTCAAACTGCTGCTACACTTTTTGAAAAACAAGGACATACACAAGGATATCAAACTACCCAAAACTTTATTCAAGGTATGGAGTTAGCCCGTCAAGCTGCTGAAGAAAGAGCAGAAGCAGAGGCTGGTGGTTCGGGTTTGGGTAATGCTATTAAAGGTGTTTTTCCTGCTTTATTACAATTACTTTTACTATAGTCATTACTATAATCAGTGGATTAATGACTAATTTAATTTAAACCAACTTTTGACTTTTTTAACTATTCTGCTCGCCATACTTTTCTCTTCCTGGAAACTAACCGTTTGAGGAGGTTTAGTTTCCCCTAAATAACGATAATATTCCCATAATTCTCGATAGGGCCCACCTGGTTTCATGGGTGTTCCCGCCCAATGTAGATATTTTAATGGTTTTTCCCCATCATACAAGACCTTTTCTTTTTCTTGAAAATGGGTTGAACCTGCCCAACTTCCTGGTTCATTTGCTGATATTTTGACTAAATTTAAGCGTTTTTTAGTGGTTTTTAAAATCACATAATTCAGAATTGGTTGATCTGTGGTTTTATGGGAAAAGTCAAAGTATTCCCGATGTTGGGCGCATTCTTTTAATAGTTCATATAATTCTTCTTGGGAGAAAATCCCTTTTTTTGCAGCCCAAAAACCACTGTTAAATACATCTTCTAATTCTGTTTCTGTAAAAATCCCTTGCTCTTTTACTAAGGGGGAAAAAATATCAGTTAATTTACTCTTTTTATGATGATAATCACAGCAAATAAACTCATATTCATCTAAATAATCTAAAACTTGAGCTATCTTTTCAAAAACAATTATATCAGTGTCAATATACAGAAATTCATCTAATGGTCCAAACCATTGCACAAATTTTCTCATTTTATTTGGCAATGCTAAAAAATCCCTATCAAAAATTTCTCCTACTTTCCTGGTAAAGTTATTTACTAATTCTAAATCTGGGAAAAGTTCAACCCGATGTTTACTTTTTAAAATGGTAGCTACCTGTTCATATTTATCATCAAAAGGAATCAGAAAAATAGCCACATCACTATCATAATAACGAAGGCTATTTAAAAGAGCGATCGCCTGTTCTATCACCTTATCATTAGCCACAATATAAATTCCACGTTGCATATATTATTCTTGTATTAAAGTATTTCAGACAAGGGGCGATACCGCCTGGGATCTTGATTTTTGGCAAAATATAAAAAAGTCAATAGCCTATCGGCAAGGCTTGCGCCTACATGCACTTTTTCTGCTTGGTAACATAGACCGCTTTGGGTTGAAACCCAAAGCTCATAGCGAAAGTCCGTTCAAACGGACTCAAATTCTTCTGTGGTTAATGAATATTTTTAGTCCACTTTAGTGGACTTTAGCTATTAGCCTGGGGTTTTAACCCCAGGCGGTCTAGGGAACTCACAGAATTTTAGAAAACTTTTTGACAGAAAAACTGTATAATATTTTACCAGCCAATCAACCCAATATTCAACACCCCAGCGGTATCGCCCCTTGTCAAAGACTCTTTGTCTAGTTTTAATTTATCACAACCTATAAAGAAATTGCTATATATTTTTTATTCCTAATTTTTGTAAAATTTTTTGTGTCAAGTTTGGGGGTGCATTATATGGTTTTAATTTCCCTTGAAACTGAGGATATTTTTCTGGTTCATGGAGATATCTATAATACAAAAACAAATCCCGATAGGGAAAATCAATATTTTCTCCTGCGCAAACTTTAGTAAATAAACCAGAAGATAACCCAATATAATGAATATAAGTTAATTTTACTCCTTTGTCATAAAGAATATTGTTGCTATTTTGAAAATGATTAGATGTCACGCAACAACCAGTTCTCTCATTTTGCGGTAAATTTAAAGCAAAATTATAAATTGAGTAACCAGTTTTCATCATCATATAATTAATTATAGTTTGGTCTGGTGCCAAAGGATAAAGAATTTCTGCCTCTCCTTTTTTCAATTCTGCAAGCAACCATTTTCTCTTTTCTTGGTCAAATAAATCTTTTTTTGAGGCGTAGAAACCAGAACAAAATATCTCTTTTTCCCTTCTTGTTTCGGGAAATATGGCAGTTAATTTAGGCGAAGAAATTTGATAAACATGACTGGGGTCTTTATACTGAAAATCATACACAACACAGTCATTGTATTCCAGTTGGGAAAAGATTTGCTCTACCTTTCCCATAAGTAAAGTATCCCCATCCATATAGAGGAAACGTTCAAAAGGGCCATCAAAAGCGCAGTAGCGTCTATGTGTTCCGAAGCGGTGATAGCCGTTACTTCCAGCTTTACGCCAAATTTCTTTAGCAGTAGGATGGATATCCCATACTGTTTGAGCAAAATTATCCCATTTTTGGATAGAATCAGCATTATCATATAACACTACGCTGGAGCGTTTAGCAATCTCCGCAGTAATTTTTTCTGTATTATCGTCATAAGGATAGACACAAACGGGGGTTTCTTTACCTAAAATTGCTTCAATACTGTTGAGGAGTGCAACCAGTTGGTCATAAACCCTGTCATTGGCGAGTGTACAAATTCCATCCATGATTTTTTTTAGAATTTTGCTACAAAATTAGAGAGCCATTGAAGTAAATTTAGCTCGTGGAGGATAATTTGTCTAGCAGAAGCGATCGCCTCTTTAGCAGAATACCAAGCATCTGGGGTAGCAGTCACTTCTTTAATATAATCAATTCCTTTTTGATCCAAACTAGGCAACCTGAGAAAACTCCCTGGAGGTAGTAACTTATCCGCCGCCGAACCTCCATAATAAATGGGGAGACACCAAGCTAAAAGAGCATCCCAGAGCTTTTCACTCACGTACAAATCATTATCTGCGTAATTTTCGATCGCCAGATTGTAATAATAAGGGGCGATCGCATTCCATTTATTTTTCACGGTACCATAACCTCCTGCCCAGTCTGGTAAACGCCGCCCATACAAATCGAAATTTACTTGATTTTCCCGCAGGAGTTGCAAAAATGCCAAACGACGACGATGGTTTTCTGTGCGATCTATTCCTGAAGTTATCCAGCAGCAAAGTTGATTTTTCTCTGGGGTTCCCATTTCGTTTAATTCGCGGAAGGAATTATTATGATACCAGATAGCTGGCATATATTCGGGAATGGGCGCAAATTCATCGGGTCCTGATATATAACCGCAATACTTTTTCGCCGCTTCGTAATTTGCTTTATTTTGTACCAATATTTTATCTAAGGGAGGTTCCCGCATTAAATAAATAATGCGCTCAAGGGCAACTCCTCGCAATAATGAAGTGACATCCACTGATTGTTTTTTTTGTGCCCAGGGTTTCCAGAAAGGAGCGGGTTGTTGAGGTTTGGGGAAGTCAAACTGGTACATAAGCAGAAAATCTGGCTGCGGGTGAGTTGCCAACATTTGGATATTACCCCAGACTCCAAAAGGGTGGGGAGTTTGCTGCCATAACCAGTCTCTTTGATCCAAGTTGGGGTAACTGGTGATCATCCCGACAATTTTTCTACTCATGTTTTGTTATACAATACTCCATCAATGGCGATGGGAGGTTAATTTAATGACAGTTGGGAGTTGTTCTCTTTGGATTTTAGTTGCACGCACTGATATTCCGTTTATGATGCAGACTATCCCCCATTTGGTGCGGATGAATAATTTTCCTTTTCAGGAAAGAGTTTTGGCTATGGATACTGCACCACTTTCTGGGGATAAAGTTAACCGCCCTGGGGTTGGTACTTTGGCTGAGTTACGCGATCGCACTCAAGAGTTATTACAAGCGGGTGTTGTGGATCGGGTGGTGGAAATTAATTATGATCCAGGGTATCGCGATCGCCTTTACCTCAAACATTTTGCCACTCCCATCAAACAAACCCATAACTATAAAGGATATCCCATTCTAGGGACAATTTTTACTATTGAGGAATGTAAAAGTGATTATTTACTCCACTTTGATAGTGATATGTTGTTGCACCAAAAACCTGATTTTAATTGGATATCTTCCAGTATGAAATTAATGGCAAAACATCCTGAAATTATGTCTTTAAGACCCCTTACTGGACCACCTATTACTGATGGGACTCTGTATCAAAATAAAGCTTATGAAAAAGACGCGGATGGGTTTTATAAATTTAAGTTTTTTAGTAGTCGAGCTTATTTAATTAACTGTAAAGGTTTTGAACAGTTATTACCTTTACCAATTATTTGGCGTTCTTATCGTCGAAAGTGGCTGAATTATTTACCTTTAGGATTAAAAAATAGCTTAAATTATTTTACTGGTAAAGGGGCTTTAGATTCTTGGGAAATTATGGTATCTGAAAAGTTGGAGCAAACTAAATATGTGCGGGGTGTTTTGGTTAATTCTAATGCTTGGACACTTCATCCTATAGATAGAAGTCCAGAATTTATTGCTGCTTTACCGCGAATTATTCAGCAAATAGAAGCTGGTGAATATCCTCCTCAACAAGCAGGTTATTATGATTTAATTTCTAAATTTTGGTTGGAGCAATGAGTTTGTTTTAACTTTGATTTCTCTTGTTATATTTTTCTCAAAAATATTAACGACACCATTAGCTCAATCATTAGATTTTTAGCTGTCAATTATCTCTTGTCTATGATGCGTTATTTTATAATATAACGCACCAAATTTATTAACTAATTTACTCTTCTAATTATTCATCTAATTCTACTCCCAATTCTCGCAATTTAGCTGCCAGAAATTCAGCACGTTGTTTTTCCTGTTCAGCACGTTGTTTTTCCTGTTCAGCACGTTGTTTTTCCTGTTCAGCACGTTGTTTTTCCTGTTCAGCACGTTGTTTTTCCTGTTCAGCACGTTGTTTTTCCTGTTCAGCTTTTTCTTCAGGTAAAAGAATCCAATTTCCCACACTATCATACCAGCGTAACCAGTTGCGTTTAATACCTTGATAAGTACCATACCAAACGCCCAAACCTAGACCTATTTCTGACATCCATAAGCGCGGTTCAGTTAATTTTATTTCCTCATAACGTCCTGCTTTTAACTGAAAAATTCGTAAGTTATCTTTAAAGCGATCAAAAACAACATAATAGGGAACTCTGAGAATTTGCTCATAAACTTCCCATTTAGTTGGGGGTTTATCTACATCTCGCAAAGTCTCTCCTAAATCTTCTTTTTCTGTTCCTTGTGAGAGCAATTCAACTATCACAAATGGGCTGATTCCTTCCTGCCAAATTACATAACTCATCCTCATGTCTTGTTTTTCGTAAAGGCGATTAACACCTAATACTGCAAACCAATCAGGACGTTTATACCAGTTGGTATTATGAACATCGTAATATAAATTTAAATCGCTACCAATAAACACTTGATCAGCGGGATAATTTGCTAGAAAAAATGTTAAGCGTAATACTTCTGCTTGCAAATCGTGAAATTCGTCTGGCAAACCTGGCTCCTCTGGGTTTTCACTTGGAAGATCGTACATGGTGGGCAGGGTTTTTTTAGGAGAAAGAGGGGGATCTATTTGATACATAATGCCACCAATTTAATTGACCAATATATTAATTATATATCATTTTTTTTAATTTAGCAACTAGCAGGCTGGCAGCCTGCGCTACCGCTTTATATAACTCAATAAAATGAGTTTAAAAAGTCCCAAAGTTTTGGTTCTGTAAAATCTTTAATCACCATTTTTGCTCCTAGTTGAGTTAAATTTTCTGGGTTATGACTAGAAGCAACACCAATGGTATAAATTTCTGCAGCTACAGCAGCGCGAATACCAGAGGGAGAGTCTTCAAAAACTATTGCTTCATTGCTGGGAATATTTAACCGTTTTAAGGCTAAAAGATAGGGCGCTGGATCGGGTTTGCCCTTGGTTGCATCTTCCGCTAAAATTACTATAGGAAAAGTTTCTTTTAACTGTAAAGCTTCCAACATAAAGTTAGCATTTTCTCTGGGTGCATTGGTAACTACAGCTTTTTTTAATCCTTTAGTTATTGTCCAGTTTAACAAAGTTGGTAACCCTGCTAAAGGTTCAAGTTTATTTCCTAATTCGCGAAAACTAGCCTCTTTTGCTTCTGCTAATTTCAGCCCTTCAGCTAATGATAATTGTGGCAAAATATCTTTAACAATTTCTTCATTAGTTCTGCCAGAAATGTGCTTATTATACCATACATGGTCAATATTCATGCCAAATTTTGTTAACACTTCTTGCCAGGTTAAAAAATGCAGTGGGTCAGTGTTAACTAATGTTCCATCTAAGTCAAATAGTATTGCTGATAACATAGAAAAAAGTGGGTTTTGTTTAAATTTTAACTAATTCTAGACAAGGGGCTTAAGCCCCTTGTCTTACTATCAACAAGGGGCTTAAGCCCCTTGTCTTACTATCAACAAGGGGCTTAAGCCCCTTGTCTTACTATCAACAAGGGGCTTCAGCCCCTTGTCTTACTATCAACAAGGGGCTTAAGCCCCTTGTCTTACTATCAACAAAAGGCTGAAGCCCCTTGTCTTACTATCAACAAGGGGCTGAAGCCCCTTGTCTTACTATCAACAAGGGGCTGAAGCCCCTTGTCTTACTATAATCTAACTATTACTGTAATTTTTGTGCCGCAAAAATTCCCCTAACTCATTATTGTTTGCTCTCAAACCCTCATAAAAGAAAAATACCTCGCCACTAATACCATTTTTACGGTTATATTTAATAATATCCCAGAGCATTTTACAACTAATTCTAAAGCTACCTACCTGCATTAAAATACCAGGTGCTAGTTGAGATTTTTGCTGAGGTTTAACTTGAGATAAAAGCTCTTTACACAGGTTTTTATAACTCTTAAAATCTCTCCGATACAGTTGGGGATGAATAGTATCAACTAAACCTCTATTTAGCCAGGTTTTACAGTCTTGTAAATATTCCTGAAAACCAAAATTAAAGGGATGAGGTGCCATTGAAAATGTTAATTTAGAGTTAGTTGTTTTCACTTCTGTATAAATTCTCTCTAAAAATTCTGTCAGTATATCAGCCCGCCATTGTAACCATAATTGCTCTTTATGATTAATTGGTGCTTCTTTACCAACTGCTTTAAGAAAACTGTTTTTTGTGACTGGATCATAACCACCTTCTGAAGGTAATGCAGGAAGGCGATCGTCTCCTTGAATACCATCTACTTCATAATTTTTTGCTACTTCTAAAACTAGCTTTAACATAAAATCTTGCACTTCTGGTAATAGTGCATTCATCCATTGAAAACCATTTTTTGTCAAGGGTTTTTCTTCTTTATCCAACCCTAACCACCCCAGTTGTTTTAACTTGGTTTCTAGTTTTTGTTTTGCTGGGTTATTAATTGAACTATGAGAATAAGCAAACCCATACTCAAACCAGGGAATAACTTTGATTTTAGCTTTCTTTGCAGCAGTAACTACTTCTAAGAGTGGATCTCTTTCTTGTTGTTGATATTTGGGAGCAATAATAAATTCTTCCCCAAAAATATCTTGCATAACTTGAGATCGATATAAGGTATAACCTTTGTTCCAAACAACAGGAAACACCACATTAAAACCCGTAGCTGCTAAAAATTCCATTGCCTCTTCAATGCGCTCTTTACTATCTAAAACTTTGCTATCAACATTGGTTAACCAAACCCCACGTATTTTATCCATTGCCTACAAATTTCCTCCCTTCAATGCTCTATAATTTTATCTATAATTATCAATTATTTGTCAACAATTTTGAGTCAATATTTCCCCTCCCAGGATAGGTTAGGGGTGGGTGGAAGCTAGAGGGTTTTCATGCTAGATATCCCTCTTCTGTCAGTTTGGGAAAAATTAACTCTTTACAGCGTGATTAACAAAAGAGAGATCTTATCTATTTTCCTCTTTAAATTAAGCTACTCCATAATTAGTAAAAGGGCGTTTATAAGGCGGTTGTAAACCTAAGATAATATCTTCTCTTGCTACTCCAAACTCAATCAAATCCTCAGCGGGGTTTAAATCTGTGGCATTTTGTTGTAACCAGATTTTACCATCTTTAATATCCAAATGAATAACAATATAATAAATTCTTTTATAGTCATTCCAACCAAGCTTAAGCCATAAATAATGGTCTTGTTTTTCATCAAATATTAACTGAGATTCTCTATTCTCATTTGGTTTTTCTAAGGAGCTATATTGAGAAAGCAAATCTTTAATATGCTGGCGATATTTTGTTAGTTTATCCATTTGGTTAAACCTCCTTTATTAGAATCGTAAATAATTAATTTTAATTGGTATTCATTGATAGCTAATTGAGCAAAACTTGTTTGAAAAAATACTTCATAAGCATCTAAAGGAATTGCTAAGAATAAAACTCTCTGCGGCTCAATATTTTTCAAAACTAAGCGATAACTTAAAAACTGCCCTAAAGCATTATAAAAATCCGTTACTGCTGATGGGTTAAGAAAACTTTTCACTTCTACAGCAATTTTCTGATTATCCTTTTCTGCAGCAATAATTTTTTCTGCTGCTAAATCTATTTCAAAATTAGTCCGCTCAAATTCAATCCGATAGGGATCATCTGTAATAACCCAGCCTTCTTGCTCTAAACCATTTCTTACCACATCGTGAAAAATATCCTTAGCCATAAATTAAATTTACCCAAAACTATTTTAATCATCTCTCCCTTTCTTCTTCTAACTATAATATTTCTGCCTTTACCTCATCTAACATCTTTGATAATTACATTTTATAAACAATCATCGGTGCTTAACCAAATAAGAAGTTTATTATGGCTACTACGATCCATAAAAGTTAACTACCTCAAAAAAAATACTATAATAGACCTCTTGCAAAAGTGGTGTTAACCCCCCCCAACCCCCCCTTGGTAAGGGGGGGAAAATGCCTAGTTTGTAGGGCTCCCTCCCCGAACCTGCGGGGAGGGCTGGGGTGGGGTTTTTTAC
>Ga0209594_1001575_pt1 | contig 11232 bp, 8 predicted proteins | sample AshMeaCrysSpring_FD_184126 | JGI IMG/M metagenome (GOLD analysis project Ga0209594, IMG submission 184126) | Groundwater microbial communities from Big Spring, Nevada to study Microbial Dark Matter (Phase II) - Ash Meadows Crystal Spring... | ecosystem: Environmental > Aquatic > Deep subsurface >...
GTTTCTGGTTTAACTCCTCGCGTTACTGCTGATTCTGTTGCTACTCCCACCAGTTAAGCCAGTTAAAAGCACAGGGATGTAAATATATACCAGTCCTCAACCATTTGTGAAAAATTAGATTCCCAACTTCTTTAAGAAGTCGGGAATCTGAGAATTTCAATTTTTATCACCGCTACTATCTATACTTTATACAAATTAATCAGAGTTTTTGCTGATAAAAATCTTCTAGCGGCGCCGGATTGGGGTGGGAGGGAGTGACTGGGAGATCGGCTTTAGCAATGACATTAGCTCGTTCCTCCTGCAAGCAACGGACTTTAGTTGTCGCATAGTCAGACCAGCCCTGCTGCTGTGCCTGTTCATAGTCTTTGACTGTCAGGCTGATGTGGGGAACAGGCACATTATACTGGTCAGCCATGTCAACAGCAAGCTGCAAGTCTTTGTGCAGCAATTTGACAGTAAACGCCGGATGTTGGGAAGGATCGTCACAGCGCCGTGAGAACCAGTAGTAGGGTAATCCGTGAATATCTCCAGCACTCTGACCAAAAGAACCGTAGCGCAACACATCCCAGATTGTCGATAGTGCAATTCCCTGAGCTAAACCTAGAGTAATGCCTTCGCTGACTGCCTGAACCGCCACAGCATTCACCGCATTATGGATCAGCTTGCATCGAGTTCCGCAACCGATTTCTCCACAGTAGAGTACCTGATCAGCCATCAGTTGGAGTATGGGTTTAACCCGCTCAAAGGTTGATATCGGACCACTGGCTAGAACAGCCAGAGCCATACCTTTCTGACTGTGGGTACCTACCGGACAATCGTTTATCGGAGCGTCCAGCATTTCCACCCCCAGTTGCTCCATAGCTTCATAGAGTCGCAGAACCGTTTCCGGGGAATTAGTTGTCATGTCAATATAAATACTGCCCGGTCGTAATCCTTCGCGGAGGTTCTGTGTGCCCTCTAATACTGCTGTAATGACATCAGCGGGGGTAGGTAGGGCGGTAAAAATTATGTCACAACAGGCCGCTAGTTCCGCGCAACTGTTAGTAATCATGGCCCCTAGATGCTGAACTTCTGCCATCCTCTCTGGGTTGATGTCGTAGACATAGACTTGGTAGCCGTGGGCGAGAAAGTTGGCAGCTTGTCGCCCTCCAATGTTGCCGCAACCGATGATACCAAGGACAGGATGAGTGGTGAGGGCGCGATCGCCGGGTGTTTCCATTTCTAAGCTGTTGATATTTTGTGACATTGGTTGCTCTATTTCTTGCAATCATTACTAGTATTTACTTATGTGTTTTGAAATACCTAGTTAATCTGAGCGAGCATCATCAACAACAACTCATCTAAAGAGATTCCTGCAGATCGTGCCATCGTAGCAACCACGCTTTTGGGTGAAAAGGAACAATACAGTCCCGCTTCTAGAAACCAGGGTTGTCCTTGGGGGTCGATACGAAAGTCAAACAGACTGTAGTGACGACAACCTAACGCTTGATGACATTGTTTCGCTACTTCCTGAACCGATTTTGTAATCGGGTCGCTAGGGTCTACAATCCAAGCCTTGGTCTGATCTTTAGCAACCAAACTTAACCCACCATTGTCTGCTGGTTTCAATTTGTCAGCATAGCCGCGAATCGGATGGGTGTCTTTGTCTACGGCATACTCTTCTAGAGGTAATCCCACTAGCTGACCATCTCTGACAATTATCCCACACCGAACCTCTCGACCGAGTTCGATAAACTCCTCCACAATGACTTCATCCGCACATTCAAAGGCTGCTTTCAAAGCAGCATCATAGCTTTCCATATCTTTAACTAAAGTCACTCCCATAGAGTTATCTGAACTTGCTGGTTTGACAACCGCTGGGGGCTTAATTGTGGGAATATCTCCAGGACGGAGGAGTTCTCCACGAGGTACTTTAACACCTGCAGCCGCTACAATCGCTTTAGTTCTGGCTTTATGAGCAGCTAAAGCCATCACCTCCGGGGTATTACCCACATAAGGGATATTCAGCAAATCAAATAGTGCCCGATAGTGGGTCATTCCGGGAATGCAAAACATTTGTGGTAACATCACATCAATGTTTTGTGCTGTCAGGAATTTTAGGGCATCTCCGACGGAAAGGGGTTGTGCAGATGCGATGTCTTCTTGACTTAAAGATGCAGGAAATCGCCAGTGACCATCAGGTGTAATATAAGCAATCCGAAAGTCATAAAGCGCGGGATTTGTTGTTGCTGCCAGACTGTCTTTGGCATAAAGACGTGACAAATCGCAGTAAAATTCATCGCAGGCAGATCCAACTAAATGCAGGATACGAAGCACGGACACAAATAGGCTCCTAGAATTAAAAAATCAACAATAATTAACAACTGGTTAGATTGTTAAATGTCCTAGTCTCCGCCTAACTCCACCAATTTCCCAATGTTGAAATCAATTCTTACCCAATCTTTTAATTGCCGCAAACTATTCAGTAAAAGTAACGTAATTTGCCAGTGAGGTACTGCTAAAAATGGCAGCGGGTCATTTATTTGAAAAATGGCATCTTTTCCCTGGAAAACTTTTTGCATCCAGGCTTGTAAGTCTGACCATGACCGAATTTCATTCAGTCTCCACATTTCATGGTATATCCAATAGGTCGGCTTACTATCAGGAAGGGGGACAATCGCTGATTCATTCTCATCCTGACTATCTTTTAAATAAGCATCTGCTAATCCTGGATGGTTGTAAAACATCGTAATCGCCGAATGAGTCCGAGGATTACATTCAATAGGGTAGATATTGCCGTTTTCTGCTTGAATGAAATCAAAGGAAATTTGTCCCGTTAAGTTTAATTCTTTGACAAATTTCTCAATCCATGAGTATATCTCCGGCTGCTCAATGTGTTGATAATTAACCTGAAAAGCCGAAGATTTAGAACAGCAGTGAAGTCTAATCTTTCCGTTGCGAACTGTACTATGAGTGCAATATTCCTGTCCCGTAATAAACTCTTGCATCATCCAGGGGTTTTCTGGGCTGATGGGTAGATTTTTAACATAATCTGCCATTCCTGCAAAGGGAAATCTAGTTAAATCTAAGCGGGAAACTGAATTATAACGAATGCTTTTGAGAATATACTGACTACCATCGGCTGCAAAGTCAAAATCTAGGACTTGTTGTGGATCTGTAATCAAGAAGGATTTGGGTGCTGATAATCCGAAAGAACGTGCTTTCTCACACAATGTGAACTTATTATCTAACATCTGGGTGATGTCAGGTGAAAAGTGGATAATCTCGCAGTAGGGAGATAGAAAAGTTCCGGCTACAGAATCATAATAACTCGCAACTGGACTGGATACGGGAATAAAGACATTTATTCTCTCTTTTTGGACAATTTTTAGTAGCTCTTGGTAATAGCCATTGGCATCTTTTTCCGGTGATGGTACTGTATAAAATCCTGTAACAGCATTAGAAAATCTATGACCGGATAGCCAATATTTATGGGTTTCAACTAAAAATACCCGGTGTCCAGCTTGGTGAAAAGAACGCGCAAGTTGCAGTGCTTTTGTCATTTTCCCCCCGGTAATCAAGATATTCTTGGGGTGTTCGTTAACGATGCGCTGACGAAATGGAGCAGATACCCAATTTACTATGAGGGAGACAAGAACAATAGCAAAATTTATCGGCAAGGCAATTAAAAGTAAAATTAAAGTGCCGAGATTTTTTAGTAAAGCATTCATCGGTAGATTATTCCTGAACCTGGTTGACTATTTCATGCATAAAAAAGAAGGCAATGAACAAACATCCATTGTTTTTTGTCTAATCTAGGACTGACACATCATGGTTTGTAGTAAGCACAGAGAGTGCTGACAATAAGCGCTCTTTGCGCTTACTACTAACCTCATAAATCGTAAGTCCTCAATCTTTCTACTTCCGTCGAATCAGCGTTAGACCATCTCGCAATGGGAGTAAGACTTGTTCGACCCTGGGGTCATCCGCTACAGTCCGGTTAAATTGAGCGATCGCTTCTCCGTTAGTAGTGCGTTGGTCTGGTGGTAAGTAGGGTTGTCCCTGGAGTAGGGTGTTATCTACGCAGATAATCCCACCCGGAGCTAAGAGTTCCCTATCGAGCAGCATCTGGAAATAATCGATGTACTCCCGCTTATCAGCATCAATGAAGACCAAATCGAAGGATGCTTGCTCTGTTGCTAATTTTTGCAATGTTTCCAAAGCTGGAGCAACTTCTATCTGAATTTTGCTGCCGTGGGGGGAGTTATCAAAGCAGTTGCGAGCAAAGTCTGCTACATATTCATCCACCTCACAGGCGACTACGTACCCATGTTCCGGTAAGGCTTCCGCGATTGCTAATGCTGAGTATCCGGTGAACATTCCAATTTCCAGGATGTGCTTTGCACCAGTCATCTGAACGAACATCTTCAGAGTCTGTCCCTCAATGTGTCCAGAGAGCATCTCTTGCTCCAATTGACGCACTGTTTCGCCATCATCAAAGCGTTGGCTCCAATCTTCCTCGGCTGTTTTCTGAGCTAAGGTCGCTAGGGCTGGTGATTTGGGGGTTGTACATTCCTCTAGATAGGGGTCTAATCCGGCAGCTAGTGCTAGCGCTTGCTGCAGAGATACCATCAGAGTATCTGGGACGTTGAGTTGTTGTGCTGTCTGAACAATCTCCTCCAGCTTTTGGGCTAAGATACCCAGAGGAGTCACAGGTCTGGCAGCTTTCGGAGTTTTTAGTTGCTTACTCATCGCCAAACCCTACTCCAGACCGAGGTCGCTGAGATAGATTTCCTTACCTATACCGCCGTCTGGCAAGGAAGAACATACCTGCTTGTGGCTAGCGACAGATGTTTGCAACAACTGTGGCGAAATTTCTTGAGCATAATCGCACGCACCAATACCTGTGGGTAGTGCTGCCCACAAACCCCCTTCTCCGCGCTTGCGACGCATGTTCTTTTGACCTTCAATCATTAAGTCAATATCTTCCAAGATGGGATGGTAGACAGATAGTCCCAGAGAGCGACACAAAGCGATGATGCGATCGCGTTGTGTTGGTTTGAGCCAGCCGATTTCAACAGCGATAGTCGCACCCAACGCCATCCCAATCGTGACAGCATGACCGTGCATCAACTTAGCAACAGGTTCAAAGCGTGGACTCCAAGTGTGACCATAGGAGTGGGGACGGTCTTGATAAGTCTCGAACATGTTGGTTCCTTCATGCTTCATGTAGGAATACAACGCTCGATAGATGACTTCATCGGCGATTTTCGCTAGTTTCTCATCTCCCCCCAAGGTGGCAAAATGTGTTTCCAGCAACTGGGAACCGTATTGTTCCAATAACTCAAACAGTTCCGGGTCGTCGGTGACTGCCATTTTGATAATTTCTGCCATCCCGTTGCGGACATGACCTGTCGCTAGAGTCCGGAAGAAATTCCGGTCTACCAGGGTCAGCACTGGAGGATGATAGGCTCCGAGGCTATTTTTGAATTGGCTGCCATTGGTACAGGTGCGGGGTGACGGACCGGCATCAATCGCAGCAACCACAGTCGTTCCTACCATGACATAAGGAGTGCGTCGGTGGTGTAAAGAACAAGCAAGTCCTGCAACATCACTGAGAACGCCGCCGCCAACCACGAGTACAGGCTCGTTGCGGGACACATCAAAGCCGTCTTTACCGAGAAACTTCAGCAACCGATGGACGGTATCAGGAGTTTTGTCAGACTCCCAAGCGCGACAAACAACCAATTCTAGGGGAATTTCATAATGCTCGAAGTAGCGCCGCAATTGCTCTCCGTAAAGCTCATCTACGGTTTGATCGACAATCGCCACACAACGACTGCGACGGCTGTAAACCTCAGCTAGGGTTGGATTAGAAGGCTCGAAAACCCCATCTACCAACTTAACTTCGGCTTCGAGAGTATAGCTTGCAGAAATGGAAAATGAGCGACCATCTCCACTAGCAGCGATTTCCCCAGTCCCTGTATACCACTCTGAAGTGCGATACTTCTCTGGGTGGTTGAATTTAATGATTTGCTCCGAGGACGAGATGCTCTTGAGATTTCCCGTCAGTGATTTTGGATTCGGCTGAGCTTGAACCATAGTTCTACCTGGGTAATAGTGCTTATTTGGGACAGTCACAGACAACTCATACCGCATCCTTAAGCTACAACAGCAGTTAAAAAGCACAGGAAGCCTATGATTCCCCGAACGAGGACTCTGTTCGATTTCCCTGTCGTAATACTTATGGAGGAATGTTGTGGAATTGGTATTGCCCCTATTGATGGAAGTTAAATCATCAACGGAGTAATAGAATAGCTGCAAATTGCTTTGCCCTATCCGTGGTTTATGACCCGCTCGTTTGATTTGTCAACTTCCAGCAACAGAATGGCTGACTCGACATAATCCATATGCAAATATAACAAAATATGAAAGAAATATAAAGTTTTATGTAAATTTATTTCAAAAGATATATTTAAATAAAATTACATAGTGTAATATTGACAATTTTAAGTTTATTAATAAAATAAAGTGTTCCAATTCTCTTGGGGTACAACAACCGTACAGTTTTTTATTGTTCTCTAACAGGATGTGGATTTGTCTTTTTAAGTCATTCTCCTAAAGTACACCCCACCTTTAAGGGCAGGGTCTAGGATTTTTTCAAGTTTTCAAGTAAATATACTTATGATTGAGGGTGCGATACCTTCGGTGCTGCGCTTCGCGCAGATAACCTGTCTTGGGGATTATTGTATAAATTTAATTAATATAAAAACTAATAATTAATCATAATATTTAAAGAATTAACCTGTAATATTGTCAAAAAAACCTGACATAAGACCCCGCCCTTAAGGGCGGGGTTTATCTTGCACTACATAGTAGCAGTACTTTCAGCCTGCAGTAGATTAAGACTGGTGGAGAGGTATGACTAATTTGATTCATACCCTTGAAACCCTTGTAATTACGTTGTCGATTGTCTGAAAAATCAAGCCAAAAATTGCCAACTTAAGATAAACATTTTTGAGGGATTTGAATACGGTTGACAATTAGAGATAAATATGATTATAGCACCGGAGCAGATATTTTTGGATTTTTAGTCGATTATGTCGTTAGTTTGGGAAGAACACCTGCGATTGGACTGTCCAGACGCTATGCTGACGCAGATATTGAAATGTACCTCATATAGCAATCCGATTTGATTTTTGAATCAACTCGTGAAGATAGGGAACAGCGAACTCAAGAACAGGGAATAGAGAACAGAGAACTCTTAAGAAAAATTTTCCTGAGATTTTTTCAGAAATCAAATATCATCCCTATTCCCAAAGCACATATGTCGTCTGTACTGTGGCGCCGGGAAAATTGAGAGGCTTCTGGAACGATGCCGTCCCCCCAGGGGGAATGATACCAGGTTGAGCGTCAATGAACCCAGCGTCGAGAAAATTACCTTCGCTGTCTAAGACTTCGTAGTTAACTTTTACAGATTTTACTGATTTTCCAGTGTAATTGGTAACTAATCCGTCTAGTAATTTTCCCTTGACATTCATTCTAGTGATTGTCACGCCGCGATGACCCCCTGGTGCGGTTGCTATCGGCTGTTGACTGCATAATTTCCCAAGATTGAGCGTCCTACCATCATTAGTTTGCATGTAGCACAGCGGCTCATCCATCATGGGAGTAGAGGACAAAGCTTTTGTATTATTAATAACGATAATGCTGATGCTACTTAAGGCAAGAACAGACAAAGTAGAGAACGCAAGGCGATTCATAATAATTCTCAGGTAGTAGAATGAAGTATGAAAAATGAAACTAAAAAGTAACTAAGTAGGTGTAAAAATTAAAGGCTTGGAAACAGAGCCTGCTGATGATTGGAATGAGTACAAGTTATCTCTCGGTTTAATCTAATAACTTGCACCAATCTCAATCAGCTTCCCACCCCCTCTGGGATTTTAAGTCCCAGTACAATAACTTATACCGCATCAGTTATACTTTCATCTTCCGAGAAATTACTAGCTTATGACTTATCTACAATTAAGGTGAAAATCAACCACAGAGAACACAGAGAAATAAGAGTTTCAGAGGAGTGTAGTTAAAAAAAGATTTGTCCTACACTAGAGTTGTTTTTGTTTCTTCTTCATAACTTCATATTTATCGGTGTTCTCTTGATGACAGCTTTACCAAAAAAACTACCTCCCGGAAGCAGCGGTTTACCTGTCGTGGGTGAAACCGTCTCTTTTGCCTTTGATAGAAATTTTGCAGCTAAACGCTATCGCAAGTATGGGTCGATTTTTAGAACCAACCTGGTTGGAAGACCAACGGCGGTTATGGTCGGACCAGAAGCGGCGGAATTTGTCCTTTCTAGCCATATGGAGCATTTTTCTTGGCGCCAAGGATGGCCGGATAGCTTTAGAGTCCTATTGGGGGAATCGCTGTTTTTGATGGATGGGGAGGAACACCGCCAAAAACGCCGCTTGATGATGCCTGCATTGCATGGTCCTGCTTTAGCAAATTATGTCGGTACAATGGATGAGATTAGCCGTGCATATCTGCAAAAATGGGAAACCCAGCAGGAGTTTACCTGGTTTGAGGAATTCAAACAGCTTACCTTTGATATTGCTAGTGAGTTATTACTGGGTACAAAACCAGGTACAGACTCTGCACGCTTGAGTCAGTTGTTTACTACCCTGACTAATGGGTTGTTTGCGCTCAATCCCTTACCTTTACCCTTTACTAAGTTTAGACGTGCGATCGCAGCTCGTCAGCAAATTATCCAGCATTTGCAACAAGTTGTTAAGCAACGTCAACAAAACCCCACTAAAGATGCACTGAGTTTATTAATTCAAGCTAGGGATGAAGATGGTAACAGTTTGAGTGAAGAGGAACTGATTAACCAGTCAGTATTGTTACTCTTTGCTGGACATGAAACCACTACCTCAATGCTGACATGGTTGTGTACAGAATTAGCTCGTCATCCCGAAGTATTGCAACGCGCTAGGGAAGAACAATTAGAACTGCAAAAACAAGGGAATTTGAGTTTAGAACAATTAGGGGAAATGCCCTATTTAGAGCAAGTTATAGCGGAAATTGAACGACTGCATCCGCCGGTGGGAGGTGGGTTTCGCGGTGTGGTGAAACCTTTTGAATTTAATGGTTATTATGTCCCGGCGGGCTGGATGGTGTTGTATTCTATTTTAGAAACCCATCGCATCTCAGAAATTTATCCCCAACCAGAAACTTTTGACCCTGAACGCTTTAGTCCCCAGCGTCAAGAAAACAAACAGCGTCCTTTTAGTTTAATTGGTTTTGGTGGTGGTTCACGGATTTGTATTGGTATAGCCTTTGCCAAGATGGAGATGAAAATTGTTGCGGCTCATTTATTACGGGGCTATGATTGGGAACTTCTACCTAATCAAAGTTTAGAAACAGCCCAGGTACCTACTAGTCGTCCGCAAGATGGGTTAAAGGTGCGGTTTCGGCGGGTTGTATAAAATTCTCATCACGAACATCCCTGGTTTGAAAACAGAGGTGTAATTTCGCGCCAAGACGCAAAGAGGCAAAGGCGCAAAGCTACTAGTTCTGAAGTCATTCTTGTGGGGTGGACAAGATGTCCACCCTAATTTTTGGCAGCTTTTTTGTATAAATGCGAACTTAAATGAGTCGCTAAAAAAAATCTTGTCAAGAATTGACAACTATATAGCCAATCAGCTATATAGTGTAATAACGACTAAATAAGTTGTTGGCAATACAATTATCACATTAAGGATTGGCTATATGAGGGCAACCTTAGAACAACGCAGTGGACTGAGTTTTTGGGAAAAATTTTGTAATTGGATTACCAGTACAGAAAACCGCATGTATGTTGGCTGGTTTGGGGTTTTACTGATTCCCACAGCATTAGTAGCTGCGATCGTATTTATCCTGGCTTTTATTGCTGCTCCACCAGTTGATATCGATGGGATTAGGGAGCCTGTAACAGGTTCGCTGCTTTACGGCAACAACATCATCACAGCTACCGTTGTACCTCCTTCTGCTGCTATTGGCTTGCACTTTTACCCCGTTTGGGAAGCTGCGACTCTCGATGAATGGCTATACAATGGCGGTCCATACGAGTTGATTGTCTTCCATTTCTTGATTGCTATCTATGCTTACATGGGTCGGCAGTGGGAATTGAGCTATCGTCTGGGAATGCGTCCTTGGATTCCTGTTGCTTTTTCTGCCCCGGTGGCAGCTGCGACAGCAGTGTTATTGATTTATCCGATTGGGCAGGGTAGTTTCTCGGATGGCATGATGCTGGGAATCTCTGGAACGTTTAACTTTATGATTGTGTTTTCTCCGGAACACAACATTCTGATGCATCCTTTCCACATGCTGGGTGTTGCAGGGGTTTTTGGAGGAGCTTTGTTTTCCGCGATGCATGGTTCCTTAGTCACCTCCAGCTTGGTGAGAGAAACTTCAGAAACTGAATCCCTTAATGTTGGCTATAAGTTTGGTCAAGAGGAAGAAACCTACAATATCGTGGCAGCTCACGGTTACTTTGGACGGCTGATTTTCCAATATGCTAGCTTTAACAACTCTCGCTCTTTGCACTTCTTCTTAGCTGCTTGGCCTGTAATTGGAATTTGGTTTGCAGCTTTAGGTATCAGTACGATGTCATTTAACCTCAATGGATTCAACTTCAATAGTTCCGTCCTTGATAGTCAAGGAAGAACAATTAATACTTGGGCAGATTTGCTCAACAGAGCGAATTTGGGTATTGAGGTAATGCACGAGCGTAATGCTCACAACTTCCCGCTAGATTTAGCCTCTGGTGAAGCTCAACCAGTTGCACTAGTCGCTCCTGCTATTTCCAGCTAATCTTTTATCCCATTGAATAGAATTACCCTGCAATTCATCTCACCGCCATTGTCTTACTGACGACGGTGAGATGAATTGCATTTTTTGGGGTTGTCAGTTGTCATTAGTAGCACCTATCGTTAGAAATGAACCACAGATGCACACAGATAAACACAGATGAATTATCAGGTGCATCTGTGTTGAAGTAGCTAGACATGAATCAAAGTTCGTAGTTGGGCTGTCTAGCCTTCGGCAACCCTTCGGGGTACGCGCAAGAGCGCAACTACAAGCCTTAAAATATCTTCAGTTGAATATGTCTAGTTACTTGTCTGTAGTTAATCTAATTAAATGCACATTAAATGCACAAACAATTATGGCTACTAAATTCCTGATAAATTTACCTGAAATAATATCTCAAGGCTGGCA
>Ga0209594_1001578_pt1 | contig 11221 bp, 9 predicted proteins | sample AshMeaCrysSpring_FD_184126 | JGI IMG/M metagenome (GOLD analysis project Ga0209594, IMG submission 184126) | Groundwater microbial communities from Big Spring, Nevada to study Microbial Dark Matter (Phase II) - Ash Meadows Crystal Spring... | ecosystem: Environmental > Aquatic > Deep subsurface >...
CGGGGGATGCCGATTGTTTCGCTAACATCCTCGCGCCGCCAGATGACGCGCCCGGCGGTGAAGGCCGCTGCGGCTAATTCATCAGGCGAAAAAACGGCCATTTCCCCATAGAGGCCGTCGGTGAAGAGAAACTTGTAGCCGTCGGGCGTGTTGCGAAACTGGTAGGCGAGGGGCGCGGCCGTTTTCAGCCAGGACAGATCGTCCAGGAAAGCGGCTTTACGCCCGGCGTCGACAACCACAAAGAAATCCAGATCGGAGTAGTCATCCAGCCGGTCAAGCTCCCGGCCGACGGACCCCAAGCCGATTAATGCCTGGGCAGTTTGGGTCGCGGCCAGGGAGCGTCCGATCGCCGCCAGACGGTCGAGAAGGGCATCACGCTGTCCCATGATGAGTGGCCGGAGGCACGCTTACGGAATCCAGGCCCGCACGACGTTGACCGGCACCTTGCCCGACGGCGATTCGCCAGTGGCCGGATCGAGCGTGTAGAGGGCGGCCTCCCAGGTGGGGGTCGATTTCTCGAAGCCGAGCAGGTAGGTGTACGGCGCGTCACAGTCGAATGTGGCCGCCAACCCGCCGATGATTACCGGCTCGACGCCGGTACGAATCGTGCAGGTCTGGACATCGCCTTCCAGCTCGACGAAGAACTCCGTTAGCTGGTCGGGCGAGGGCGGAGCCATGGCCGGCAATGGAGCCACTGGCTTGAGCAGTGCTTCATAGCTGCGACGGACGGGATTCGGCCGGCACATAAGCCGCTCGCCGCTCAGGGCGAAGCAGGGCGCGGTCGTGTCGCCGCTGTCCAAAACACAGGAATAGGTTCCGGGAACAACGTCCCAGGCGCGACAGTTGCCCGCGATGGGGTCACTGCCGGTGAGGGGAATACTGGCCGGATCAAATTTTATCACCTCGGTGGCGTCGGGAATCTCCTGCGGGCCGGCGACTCCGCCGCCTTCGCCGCTGACGTCAACGCCGAGAACCCTCACATCACTACCGCAGGCGGTCGCCAGTAGTCCAAACACGATCAACAAAAAAAAGATTGTTCGATAGACCTTCACACGTTGTCCTTTAGCTCCCGTTTCTTTCCGAAATTGTAGCCTAACCGGTTAGCGGTTCAAGGGAATGGGGTAATTCAGCAGGCTTTACCAAAGTCGAACGCTAAATCGCAAATACCGATCGGGGATAGCTCAACAAGCCGGGCGGAACTGTCATTGGGAGCCGGTGGCGGCGAGAAATCCAATTCTTGTGGGACCGCAAGATGTTTCGGCGAAGCGCCTCAGCATGACAATGGTCTTTGGAATAAGCCGGGGTGATTCTGCCGGATGCATCAGCCGTTTGTAATTGATCCTCAGGTTGCGCCCTCGACCGGTTCCACCCTTGTGGCGCGATCCGTCAGATCGTCGATATGCCGCCGGCCTGTCGTTCTGCCTCCGCTCGCCCCCACGAGCGCACAAAGCGAACGGCTTCCTGCCAGCGTTCAAATCCCTCGTCACGCTGCGCCGCCGTGCGGCAAGGTTCGAATATGAAACGCGTGCCCGGCGGTGGTGGTAATTGATCGTCACTGGTCCAAAATCCGGCTCCACGCCCAGCCAGCAAGGCCGCGGCGTAGGCCGTCGTCTCGGCAAACGTCGGCCGCATGACGGGGATGCCGGTCAGATCGGCCTGGATTTGGCAGGCTATATCGCTGGCTGTCACGCCGCCACCAACGAGTAGTTCCTCTACTCGATGGCCGGTGTCGCGTTCGATCGTCTCCAAGATGGCCCGGATCTGGTAGCCGAGCGCTTCCAGGAACGAGCGAACGATGTGGCCGCGTCGCGAGCCAAGCGTCAACCCCAGCAGTGTGCCGCGCGCCTGTGGGTCGTTATAGGGCGCGTTGAGGCCGGTGAAGGCCGGGACGAAAACGACTTCGCCGGCATCGGCCACGCCCGCCGCCAGACCGTCCAGTTCGTGATATTCATCAAACAGATGCAATTCCTCTCTCATCCAGCGAATGGCTGCGCCGATGACGGTCGTCGGCGCTTCCAGGCAGTAGGTCTGGCCGCTGCCAGTGTCCCAGGCGAAAAACACGTCGATGATATCCTGGGGCGGCGCTTCATGACCCATGAAGACTTTGACGAAGGTGGCCGTGCCCTGGGTGCATTCGGCCGCGCCGGGTGTGCGGCAGTTGTGACCGAAGAGCGCCCCTTGCTGATCGCCGATCATGGCCAGCACGGGTACGGTCGCGCCGTCGAGATGAAAATCGCCGAATTCGTTGATCGTCGGCACGGCCGCCGGCAGGGCTTCCCGCGGAATGTCCAGTTGGTCGAGCCATTCAGCCCAATAGTCGCCGGCCCGGAAGTCATAAAGACCCATCGCCTGGACCAGCGAGGTATCCATGCGATGGGCGGCCGGGCGGCCGAGCGCCACCAGTAGCCAGGCGGCCGAAAGCCCCAGACGCAGGTGACCCTTCGCCGCCGCGGCGCGAATGGCCGGGTCATGGCGCATTCGCCAGGCTAAATGCAGCGCCGACATGTAAGGGCCGGGGGCGTAGCCTAAACGATAGCGAGCTTCGTGAATAGGGGGCCAATCGCCCAACTCGGCCAGCAGGGGCAACGTGCGCAGATCCTGCCAGGTGATAGCATTGCCGATCGGCATGCCCGATCGCCCGTCCCAGGCGAAATCGGTGTTGCGTTGGCTGGCGATGCCGCAGGCGGCAACCTCGCCGGCACGGATACCGGCATCATCGAGTGCGGCGGCTATGACCGCCCCGACGCCCCCGGCGACGGCCGCCGGATCTTGTTCCACCCGGTCGGGTGAGGGATAGAGGCGAGCCAGCGGCTGGTAGGCATAGCCACGCACCGCGCCTTCGCGGTCGATCACCAAGGCACGGCTGCCGCTGGTCCCTTGGTCGATACCGAGCAAAAAAGGTTTGGTCATGGAATCAAATCCGCTAAATTCCGCAACACATACGTTGGGCGGACATCCGAGCGCGCCAGCGCGGCCAAGTCAGTCGCCCCAGTCAGAGTCAGCGCCCCGGCCATCCCGGCGTTCAGACCCATCAGCACGTCGGTCTCCAGCCGGTCGCCGATCATGATGCAGCGATCCGGCGGGAGCTTCAGCAGGTTTAGAATGGCTTCGGCCATGTAGCGCGACGGCTTGCCAACAACGGCCTCGACGGTGGTGTTGGTCGCGGCCTCGATGGCGGCGATCATGGCCGCGGCATCGGGCTGGCCGCCGCCGGGCACCGGGCAGTAGCGGTCGGCGTTGGTGGCGAAGAAATGCGCCCCGGCGCGGATGGCGTCAAAGGCGACTTGCAGTTTGTGGTAAGTGAAGGTCCGGTCGAAGCTGGCGATGACGGCGTCGATCTCGCCCGCCCTTTCCGAGAGGGTAAACCCGGCTGATTCCAGTTCACGGCACAGCGACGCCTCGCCGACGACAAACAATCGCGCGCCGGGCATGCGCCGGTTCAGGAAATCGACCATCACCAGCGAGGAATTGACGACATCAGCGGCCGGCGTCGGCAGTCCTAATTGTGTCAACCGTTGGGCATACGCCTCGCGCGTGCTGGACGGGTTGTTCGACAGGAATACGGTCCGTTTGCCCAGCGCGCGCAGGTGGCTGATCGTCTCTCCCGCCGTTGGTAATAATGCTTCACCCAGATAACACGTCCCATCCAGGTCGAAAATATAGGCTTCGAACAATCTTTCCGGCCGGCGCAAGTCGGTTGAACGGGTTTCGCCACCCTCAACAAGTTCAATCATTCACCTCTTCTCCTTATCAACCCTTCACACCGCTGCTGGTGGCGCTCTCGACGAAGAAGCGCTGGCCCAGAATGTAGATGATCAGCGGCGGCAGGATGGCGATGGCCGCCCCGGCCAGGATCAGGTTCGGGCTGTCGGAGGCCCGGCCGCGCAGCACGTTCAACGACAGCGTCAGGACATGATTATCGGTGTTGCCGGTGTTGATGACCACCAGCGGCCAGAAAAAGCTGTTCCAGGCATAGAGGAAGGTGAAGGTCGTTAGCGTTGCCAGCGCCGGGGTGCTGGCGGGAATGAAGATGCGCCACAGGATTTCCAGACGGGAAGCGCCGTCGATGATAGCCGCCTCCTCGATCTCGCGCGGAATGGTGATGAAGAACTGCCGCATCAAGAATGTGCCGTAGGCGCTGAAGATCCAGGGCACGATCAGTGCCACCATCTTGTCAACCCAGCCGATGCTGACCATCAACTGGTACATCGGCGTCACAAGCACGACAAACGGGATCATGATCGTCCCCAGGTACATCACAAACAGCACATCCCGCCCCGGGAAGCGCAGCCGGGCGAACGCATAGCCGCCCAGGACCGAGGTTGTTAGCGTCCCCAACACCACGCCCACCGTCACTAGGATGGTGTTCGACAGGCTGCGGTCCATGTTCTGCAACTCGATGACATCGCGGTAGTTCTGCGGTCGCCAGGTGAAGCGCTCCACCGGCTCGCTGAGGCGTACGTTGCGCAGCACTTCGACGGACGGGTCTTCAACATCGACAAAGCGACCGAAGGCTGTTTGGCCGGTCTGCACGGCGCGGACCGTTTGGCCGTTGACTTCGATCTCGAATAGCGGGTACTCTTCGCCGTTGATCGTCACCCGCTCTTGGTTGACAAAGCCGCCGACCGGATCAACCTCGGTCGGCCGCCGCTCAAAGGTTTGTTCGGGATCGTCCACGAGGGCGAAGACGCCGACGCGGATGCCGCCTTCCACCAGGGCCATCTGCCGCGTCTCGCCGTCAACCTCGATATTGTAGAGCGGCAGCGGCTCCTCACCCTCCAGCCCGATTTCCGATGGGGTGATCGTGACCGCCTCGCGCGGGAGGATCTTCGGCGGGTACCGGAAGGTGTCTTTCGGCTCCTTGAAGGAAGTCGCCAGCATAAAGATGAACGGGAAGAGCATGATGAAGGCGAAGAAACCCAGCACTAGGTAGATGGCTGTGTTCTTCAGAGCGTTGGTTAAACGATAGGAACCCATAGCTTGCCTCCCTCTTGGTTATCCGGAATAACCCGAACCGGCCCGGCGCTGGCGCTGGAACTGGAATAGGGTCGCGCCGAAGATCAGCAGGAACAACACCCAGGCGATGGCCGAGGCGTAACCCTGTTCGAAGCGCTGGAAGCCTTTTTGATAGAGATAAAGGACGATCGACAGGGTCGAGTTATTCGGTCCGGCCGGGTTCGTCGGGATGAGAATAAATATCTCCTCAAAGACCTGCATGGCGCGGATGACAGTCGTCGTCAGGACGAAGAACGTCGTTGGCGCCAGCAGGGGGAGGGTCAGGCTCCAAAACTTGCGCCACGACCCCGCGCCGTCGACCGTGGCCGCTTCATAAAGCTCACCGGGGATTTGCTGCAGCCCGGCCAGAAAGAGGACGGTGTTAAAGCCGATCATTTGCCAGGCGGCCATGATGATGACCGAGAGGAGGGCGAAGCGGCTATCCGACAGCCAGCGAATTTGCGGGTCGGTCACATCGAGGCCCAGACGATTGAGAAAACCGACAGCCGAGGTGATGAAGTAGTTGATGAAGCCGATCTGCGAGCTGTAGAGCCATTGCCAGACCAGGGCGATGCCGACTACGGCGGCGATGCTGGGTACGAAATAGGCTGAGCGGAAAAACTTCATACCGCGCAGTTTAGAGTTCAACAGGTTGGCCAGGAATAGAGCGGGGATAACCGCCAGGGGCACGACGATCAACACATACTTGAGCGTGTTGCGCATGGCCAGCCAGAAGAGCTTGTCGGCCGCGCCGACCACGAAGCTGCGGCCGAAGAGCGTGAAGCGAGTCAACTCGTCATAGATCGTAACATCCAGCACCTCGCGAGCCAGCTGTGTGGGCGCTTGCAGGGGTTGGATCGTCACATTCAGAAGCTTGGCGTAATTATCGAGGCCGATCCAGTCGCGCGTCCCGAAGGCGTCCCAGTTGGTGAAGCTGAAATAGAGCGACAGCAACAACGGCCCGGCGAAGAATAGCAGGAAGCCGATCAGATTGGGCGAGAGGAACAGATAGCCGTTGAGCATCTCGGCGTCGGCATTGGTGGCGCCAAAGACTTCGGCTACCGGCTGCCGCCACATGGCCCAGAGCATGACGCCCAGGACGACCAGCAGCGCGGTCAGGGCGATGGTGCGCAGGTCGGTGTATTTACCGGCCAGCGCCGCCAATCCGGAGAACAGGCCGATGGCGAGCAACAGGCCAACGACGCCGGCACCGACAACGATGCGGCCAATGAGGTGCAGCAGTCGCCGGCGCTCAGGTTTATTTTCCGCCCGCTCGGCCAGCGCGCCGGTGACGAACCAGCCAACAAAGATGATCAACAGGAACGGTAGGCCGCGCATGAAGGTATCGGCCAATGAATCCAGCCCGATGAAGACATTCCAGGCCGCCAACAGCAGGACAATCACGGCGATGAACAAGAGATAGTTGATGCCCAAAGACAGCAGGCGGCCGCGCCGATCGCGGCGAGCCACCAGCACTGTCGTGACGGCTGACCCAGCGGCCACTAGGGAGGCCACGACGGTGAGCAAGATGCGAACCCAGCCGGCCATCCCGGCATTGGCGTTCGACCAAAGATAGATGATGCCGGCGACCGCACCCAGGCTGAGCAGCGCGTGCCACACCATCAGGATATTGATCCATAAATCCGGTGAAATACCTTGTGTTCGCTCACGAACATCGGCAGAGGTTACGGCCATAGCGCGCCTCCCGCAACGGGCAAGAGCACAACTTGCGGTCTGGAAGCCGGCGCAGCGAAGAACCCGCCGCGGTTGTCTCACCCGTACAAGCGGGGTAGACGATGCCTTGGCACCGTCTACCCCGCATCAAACAAGCGATCCTTTACTGGTTAAAGGCCTTGTTGGCCTCGTCGCAGATCGTTGCGCCATACTGCTCAATGGTGGTTTCGCCATTGAGGACAGAGGCGACAGCGGGACCCATGATGGCGTCATACTCCGGCCAGCTACCGGCCCACAGCGGGCCTTCGGTCGCCGGGTTTTCGGCGAGGCCGTCGATGAAGGCCTGGTTGTTGTCCGGCGGGGTGAAGGTCAGGAAAGCGTCGATGGCTTCCTGGCTGACGCGGCTGGGGATGTTGGCGCCGAGCTCGGAGATCTGGCCCTGAACCTCGGCTGAGGTCAGCTCTTGCAGGAGTTGCCAGGCTTCTTCGGGATGGGCGGTGTTGGCATTGACGACGTAAGCGCCCCAGAAGAGCCAGTTGCTGGGACCGGCGGGACCGTCGGGCAGTTTGACAACGTCCCAGTTGAAGTTGGCCGAGGAGCGGGCGCCGGGGGTGGCCCAGCGACCGTTCTGGAACATGCCGACCTTGCCGGCCAGGAACGGCGGCTCGCTGTCCTCGCCATAGGGGATCGCGACGTCGAACTCCTGGTAGATACGGCGCTCGAAGTCGAGGCCGGCCAGGGCTTCGGGCGTGTCCAGCGCGCAGGCGGTGCGGTCTTCGTTGAAGAAGCTGCCGCCGGCGGCGTTGATCCAGTAGCCGTAGGGACCCCACCAGGCGTTCTGGCCGTAGCCGCGGATGTCGTCGCCGAGGGCGTCGATAGCTGTAGCGACTTCGATGAAGGCATCCCAATCCCATTCGCCGTTGGCGGCCAGCTCGCGCGGGTCGGGCGCGCCGGACTCAGCCAATAGGTCGAGGTTGAGATACAGAGCGAAGGCGGACACGTCGCGCGGCAGACCCCACAACACGCCTTCGTTGGCACTCGTCTCCGGGTTGAAGGTCAGATGGTACATCGGTCCGGGATAGAACTGGTCATCGGCATAGCCGTCAGTGGCGTCGGCCAGGTCGCGCAGGTTATAGAGCAAGCCGCGCTGGACGAAGTCGGCCACGTCGGTGCCGGGGATCCAGAACACATCCGGCGCGGTTCCGGCGGCCAGTTCAGTCTTGAGGACGTCCTGGTAGCTGGAGGTCTCGCTGCCGCCTGCCTCGTAGGCCAGCGTCACACCGGGGATGTCGATGCTGTCGCTGACCGATTGGTAGACATCGATCTCGGCCTGGTTGTCCGGCCGCGTCCTCCACCGCAGAGTGATGCCCTCGCCTTCCGTCTCGACCGGGGCGGCCTCTTCTTCCATTGCCGCTTCGGTTGGCGCGGCTTCCTCTTCCGGAGCGGCTTCCTCTTCCGGAGCGGCTTCTTCTTCCACGACAGCCTCAGCCGTGGGGACCGCTTCTTCCGTCGTTGTTTCTGCCTGGCCACCGCAGGCGGCCAACACGAGCGACAGTGTCAGCAGTAAACCAATAATCAACCACATTTTTCTCGGATTCATCGATTCTTCTCTCCTAATATCAGAAGTTTAGGTGTTATTCCATACTACAGTTTATTCAGTGGAAAACGTGGGTCAGGTCTATCGAAACGGACATCACCTCCTCAGCATCGCGGATGCCGCCAGGCGCGCTGCCGCTACCGGCGCGGCCGTCGAGCGGCGTACGATCATCTCTGCCGGTAACAATAAATGTTCGCGGGGGGCTTGCGGCTCTTCGACGACGCGAATAAGCAGGCGGGCTGCTTCCCGGCCGATGAGGGCGAAGTCCTGCCGCAAGGTTGTCAACGGCGGCGCAAAATAGGCCGCCAGGGGAATATCGTCGACACCGATCACCGATAATTCGTCGGGTGGAACCAGCCCGGCGTCGCGGGCGGCGCGCAACACCCCGACAGCCATCTGGTCGTTTTGAGCGAAGACGGCCGTCGGGCCTTCGTGTCCATCAAAAAAACGGTCGAAAGCCTGGTAGCCGGATGGGGCGAGCCAGTTGCCTTCGACGATAGGCATGGTGTCCGGCTCCAATCCGGCCGCCTGCAAAGCCAGCCGGAAACCCAGCGATCGGTCCTGGGTACAATCCTCGGCCGGCGGGCCGGTGACCATGCCGATATGGCGGTGGCCTAAGTGGATCAAGTGGTTGGTCGCCGCTTCAGCCACGGCGACATCGTCCAGGGCGACGGAATTCGTGGCTTTGGCGCGCGGCCGCGCTCCGGCAAAGACGGTCGGGAAATCGTTCGGCAAGAAAAGATGCCGGTCATCGGCGTAGGGGTTGATCACCATCATCCCTTCGGCCCGGCCGCTGCCGATCAGTTCATCGATCAGATCGGCAAAGGTCGCCGCGTCCGGCGCGGAGGACGACATCAGGAAGTAACCGTTCTCGCGCGCCTGGCGCTCGGCGCCGTGTATGATGCTGGCGAAGGTGTAGTCGGTCAGGTTGGGGGAGAAACAGGCCAGGTAACCGGAGCGGCCGCGGGCCATCGAGCGGGCGATGGCGTCGGGGTGATAGCCGAGAGCATCGATGGCTGCCTCGACACGCAAGCGGGTTGCTGGCCGGACGGCGTCGCTGCCGTTAATGACGCGCGAAACGGTCTGGTGGGAAACACCCGCCTGGGCGGCGACATCTCGAATTGTGACGCGAGATCGGGCCATGCGCTCGTCCTGATGCTTTGTCAACCATACCGGTCACAGGCGGTCAGTGGGTGGGATAGGAATCAGCAACCAATTGTGACCGGTAACATGTTACCGGTCACATCTTATCATAGAATCGTTCGCCCTGTCAAGACCTGGTAAACGGGAATTTTTCGCCAATTTTCGGGAAATAGATTGGCCGGCGTGGATTATCCTGATGACACGGGGTGTGAAACCGGTTTGGCGCTCGGATGGGTCTAGAAAAATCAAAGCTTTTAACAATGGAGGTAAAAATGAAAAAGTTACTCGTCGTTTTAATTGTGCTCGTATTACTGGCCGGATTTGTTCTGGCGGTTAGCGCCGGTACGGGCGGTGGCGATGGTGGTGGCGAAGGCTGGAACCATGTCGCCCAGGTGGAGTGCTTGCATGCTTCCGCTTCGAATTCAACCGGCAGGCACATTGAGCGCCTTGTGCCCGGATTGAAATTGATCAGAGGTGGTTCGATCGAATGCTCGCCTCCGCTTCCTATTGGGTAATCGGTTTTAATCCAGTCCAGCGGGTGGTAGAGCACCCGCCGGACTGCAGCGATAAGGAGGCTGGAATGAAACACATCTCTATTATCTTGTTCGTCGTCGCCTTTAGCATGATGGCTCAGGTGGATGGATTCAGTCGATTGGCCGGCAGTCGAGGTTTGCCAGGCAGCTTCGAGCAGTATGCGATGAGCAAGCCGCCCTCATCGCCGATGGCGATCGATCCAATGAGGATTCCCGAAATCACATGGATGGCTGTGGATATTTATCATGGGGACCGGCAGGAAATCCGGCCGGTCGCTGGAACCCAAATCACCGCCCGGTTCACCCTGGATGGCAGGCTGGCCGGTTCGGCGGGTTGTAATCGTTACCGGGCGCTCTACCGGATCGATGGCGGGAACATGACCATCTGGTCACCGGTGACTACACGCCGTGTCTGTCGCGAGGAAGGCGTCATGGCGCAGGAAGCAGCATTTCTGGGCATCCTGCCGCGAGTCGTCAACTATACTTTAACCGGCAGGGTTCTGGAGTTGTGGGCTGAAGGTGGGTTATTGGTAGCGCGTTTTGTGCTTTCACCGGGAAAATATCCGCCGTCCCCGATCATCCGGATTAGATAGATAACGAAGAAAGCTGGTTAATCCTGCGCGGCGCGGATCGCGGTCGATGACAGGTCGATCCGGTATACCTCGCCGGGGATGGCCTGGAACAGTCCGGCAAAGCCGTCGGGGATGGCCAGTTCCGGCAGTTCGTGGAAGACCCGGTCCGCGCCTACCCGCCCGGCGACCAGGAAGCGCGTGCCGCCGTCGCGCATCTCGGTCAGAGCGGCCAGCATCGCGGCCTCGCTGTCGCCGTAATAGCGCGGGGCGATAATCCGCGCCGCGGTGTCGAAGCCGACGACGAACGTCGCCCCGCGATAGAGGCGGGACTTATCGATGAAGGTCGGCGCATTGGAGGCGAAGACTGGGTAGCGCCCGGCGAACTGGCCCAGGCGTTCCAGCAAGACCTGTTCCGGCAGCGGCGGCTTGTCGACGTTGGCGGCCGAGATCTCGAAGGCTACCGGCCGGCCCAGGATGCTCGCCGCGACCTCGGCCAGGCGCGTGTGACCGGCGTGGAGCGGGTTAAAGGAGCCGGACAGCACCACCACCGGGTGAGCATCGGTCGTGCGGACATAGCCGTCGGCGTGGATGCCGAAGTAGGGAATCGCGCCGTCGTAGAGGCGGTCAGCGATGGGGGCGATGTCGTAGGTGGTCGCTTCCCATTCATCGCCGGGACCTAACGGCAGGGCCAGGGTTTCGGCCAGCCC
>Ga0209594_1001581_pt1 | contig 11216 bp, 6 predicted proteins | sample AshMeaCrysSpring_FD_184126 | JGI IMG/M metagenome (GOLD analysis project Ga0209594, IMG submission 184126) | Groundwater microbial communities from Big Spring, Nevada to study Microbial Dark Matter (Phase II) - Ash Meadows Crystal Spring... | ecosystem: Environmental > Aquatic > Deep subsurface >...
AGCGTGGCAAACATCTTGTCGCCCTGGTGCGTGAAATTCACGCCCCATCCCGCCTCGCTCTCCGCCGGCGCATTGTAGTAAAGACCCGTGTAGTTCGCAGTTGTGCCCTCTCCACTGGTGGTGGCGATCAGCGTGACGTCGTCGACGTAGAACGCCGTGGTCAGATCTTCGTCGGTCGTGACCCGGAAGACCAGGCGGATGGTCTGGCCACGGTATGCCGAGAGGTCGAACGCCGGGCTCTGCGTCCAGGCGGATGCGGCGTTCACGTTGGAGTACGACGCGATCGTGGCCAGGTCCACGCCAGAGGCGTTCTGCAGGCGCACCGACAGGATGTCGTAGGGCTGCGCGACCGTCTCGTTCGTGCCGATGCGATACCAGTACTGCACCGAGACCTGCGTGGCGTCCGCCGGGATGGCGATGTTCTGGGAGAGCACGTCCAGGCCGTTGTTGTAGCCGCCCAGGAACGCAACGCCGCTCCCGGTGCGGGCCAGTGCAGAATTGGAGACGATGATCGAGGACGAGGCCGCCGTCTGCTGCGACCAGCCGGTCGAGCCGCTTTCGAAGCCGCCGTTGGTTACGAGGCTCGTCGTGGTGCCGCCGCCACCGCCGCCCGACGAGGGATTCAGCCACTGCGCGAGGCTGGGGTAGGCTTGGTCGAAGCGGGAGTAGTAGTCGCGCAGGTTCGACCCGCTCGCGGAGCAGCTGGACGGCCCGCCGTGCAGCCCGCCACGCAGCAGGTAGTTGCCGCCGGTCAGCGAGAAGACGCCCGAGCCGCTGCTGCCGCCTTCCGTCACGCCCGTGGCCGTGCCGTTCCACGTGACATCCAGGTGGGTGGAACCCGAGGCGCCGTTGTAGCCCGAAAAGCCTGCGAACCTGCCCAGGCTGACCTTCTTCACGTCCCCGGCCGGGTGGTGAACCGCCGTGAGGGCGGTGCCGACCGACAAGGTGGAAGCATCCCATCCCGCGTAGACCGCCGCCTGCGGCGGGCTCTGGTTCAGTTTGAGGAAGAGCACGTCCGTGGTGGTATTCGCGTAAAGCAGCGTCGCGCCACCCGGAACCTGCACGTAGCTCCCGCTGACACCGCCGGTGCCACAGCCTGTGCGGTCGTAGAACCAGTGCGTCGTGAGCGAGCTGGCTTCGGACTGGGTGGAGAAGCAATGGGCGGCCGAATAGAAGTAGGCCGTGAACGACGTGTCCGTGGTCGTGAGGAGTGTGCCGGTGCAGAGCGCCGTCCCGCCGGTTGAAGCCGTGAATGTCATGCGGGCGACGGCCTTGCCGACCCGGGCCAGCTCCGGGTCGCTCGCCGAGCGGCAGATGAGGTCCACTTCGCAAGACTCCGACTCGCCGATCTTCGCAAGGCTGTCGATGTTGACGTCCGTGGGCGCGGCGAAGAGGTGCGATACCTGTGCGATGGACAACTCCGGCATCGCGGCGTTGCCGGCCGGCTGGTAAACCTCCACGATCGCGGCGTCCCCCTCGAGCACGGGGCTCCACCACGTGTCCCCGCCAGCGGCGACATCGGCCGCCGTAAAGGGCCCATAGACCGTGCCTTGTCCCGCGGCTCCCGCGAAACGGATCTCGGTGCCGGACGGCAGGCTTGCCACGTCGATTCCGACGCGCAGGGCCCGCGCGCCTGTCGAGGAAACCTGCCAGTGGGCTGCCGCGCCATCCGTTACGGTCTGCCACTTCAGCGCGGATGACTGGGTCGAAGGCTGTGCCAGCGCCGGGCGGCCGATGCCGATCTGCAGCCGCTTGTTCATCGGCGAGGCGTTGGCCCGGCGGACGGCGTCGATCGCGGATTGGTCGGCAGCGCCCAGCGCGACCGTGACGGCCTTCGCGAGGCCCGGAGCGAGGCGCAGGGATTCGACGCGCTCCACCTTGCCGGTATCCGGCCGCGTGGCCGGGGGGGCCCACTGCGCGCTTGCGACGGCCGTTCCGGCAACTGCAAACACGGCCAGCAGGGTTCTCAACACGGATCGAAAGGTGGTGGTCATGAGCGGTCTCTGGGGTGGTCACCCGCCGCAAGCGCGGCGGACAGGGAACGATGTGGCGGAAACGTGACGGGGTGATGAAGGCGCACATGATAACGCCGACGGCCATCGGTCCCGGTAACCATGGGTCGCCCGCGATTGTCCTGACGATCCCCACACCCCGAACGGCGTTCTCCGTGACGCGCCGCCACGCCGTTCCCGTCCCTATTGGGGGGATGGCAGTCGCTTGGCGGGCGCGGGGGCCACCACCGGCGCCTTCGGCTCGGCCCGCTTCTCCATCAGCGCAACCGCCATCCCGATCGCGATGAGGAGGAGGACGGCGCCCAGCGCGGCCGCGAGGCGCATCCCCGTGCGCCGCTCGGCTTCCTCGTGCGCCTGCATGGACTCCACCAGCACGCGCACGTTGCGAAGGGCCCGCTGCTCCAGCGTCCGCTGGGCATCGTGCTCGGGCGTGTCGTTCCCGCTGGCGGGATCGTTCATGGACTGGAGTCGGGTTTCCAACATGCGGATGGTACGGGAAGCCGCCCGGTTCGCAAGGGCCCAGCTCACAGGCGCGCACCGAAAGGGCTTGACCATCCGAACCGCCGTTGAACACCATGAGGGTCCAGCCCGGCGCCGCGCCCGCTCGGACTGGCCCCCCAACGGAGACGCGCAGCCGCCATGGAAGCCCGCCAGGTCCTCTTGAGAAAGCCGGGAGACTCGATGGCGGCGGCGCGGGCGCTCGCCGTGGCCGCGCCCGACCTGCTGCTGGTGTTCGGGGCCACGCCCTTCTTCGAGAGCCCTGATCTGCTCGAGGCCCTTCGGCACGCGATGCCGGACACGGTGGTCGCGGGCTGCTCGACGGCGGGAGAGATCGCCGCCCGCGAAGTCCGCGAAGGAACCTGCGCCATCACGGCCGTCGCGTTCGGCCATACGACGGTGCGCGCGGCAGCCACGCCGCTCGCCTCGATGGCCGACTCCCGCGGCGCCGGCGAACGGCTCGCGCGCGACCTGCCGCCGGCCGGGCTGGTCGCCGTCCTCGTGCTGGGCACCGGCGTGCGGATCAACGGCAGCGCCCTCGTCCGCGGCCTGCAGGATTCCCTGCCGCGCGGCGTACGCATCTCGGGCGGCCTTGCCGCCGACGGCGGCCGCTTCGAGCGCACGTGGACGATGGGTACGCTCGGCGCGCGCGACGACCAGGTCGTGGCGATCGGGTTCTACGGGGAGCGGCTTGCCGTGCGCCAAGGCTCCTTCGCAGGCTGGGTCCCCTTCGGACCGGCGCGCAAGGTGACGCGCTGCGTGGACAACATCCTCCACGAGCTCGACGGGGAGCGCGCGCTGGACATCTACACGCGATACCTCGGGGACTACGCGCGGGACCTGCCCGCCTCGGGACTGCTCTTCCCGTTCGAGATGGTGAGCCGGAACCGGGAGAACCGCGGGATCTTCCGCACCATCCTCGGCGTCAACGCGACCGACGGATCCCTCATCCTCGCCGGCGAGATCGATCCCGAGGGTTACCTCAAGCTCATGCACTCGAACACCGAGCGGCTCATCGACGGCGCAGAATCGGCGGCAAGGGCGGCGCTGGGCGAGGCCAGACCCGCCGGCCCGTCGCTCGCCCTGCTGGTGAGCTGCGTGGGCCGCAAGCTCGTGATGGGCAACCGCGTCGAGGAGGAGGTCGAGTGCGTCGCCGACCTGCTCGGCGCCGACGCGACGATCGCGGGCTTCTACTCGAACGGCGAGATCGCGGAAGGCGGACCGCCCGGCGAGTGCCGCCTCCACAACCAGACGATGACGATCACCCTTCTGAGCGAGCGCTGAGATGAACCGTGCGCTCTTGCGGCTGCTCAGGCGCGCCACCGGCATCGCGTCGGAGGAGGCGCTCGCGCGCGCGATCCGCGCCGCGGCCGAGGCGGCGCCGCGGTCAGGGTCGCCGCCCGAGCTGGCCGCCCTCCTCGCCGGCCTAGGGGAGGTCTTCGACAAGGTGGGCAGCGCCTACGACCAATTCGACCGCGACCTCGACCTGCGCACCCGCAGCCTCGAGCTGGCCTCGGCGGAGCTGGTGGGCGCGAACGAGCGCCTGCGGGAGAAGTACGCCGACCTCTACCAGAACGCGCCGGTGATGCTCCAGTCGAGCGACCCGCAGAGCCGGCTCACGGACGTGAACGACTACTGGCTCGCGCGCCTCGGCTACGCGCGGCACGAGGTGATCGGCCGGCCCGTGGCGGACTTCCTCGCGCCGGCGTCGCTGCAGCACATGCGCGACAAGGTCTTCCCCGAATTCCGCCGCACCGGCATCTCCACGGACGTGCCCTGCCAGATGGTGCGCAAGGACGGCACGGTCATCGACGTGCTCATCTCCGCCTTCTTCGAGAAGGACGACCGCGGCGTGCCCGTGCGCTCGCTCGCCGCGATCGTCGACGTGACCGAGCGCACGCGCATCGAGCGACTGCGCGGGGCGCTGCACGAGATTTCCGAGGCCGCCCACGCCGCCGCCGACCTTGCCACCCTGCTTCGGCGCATCCACGGCATCATCGGCGACCTGCTGCCCGCCGGCAACTTCTTCGTCGCCCTCCTCGACGAAGCCGCGGGCGAGCTTCGCTTTCCCTACTTCATCGACGAGCACGACGCGCCGCCGCGCGCGCGCAAGCTCGGCGCCGGCGGGCTCACGGAGACGGTGATCCGCACGGGCCGCAGCCTGCGGGTGACGCCGGACACGCTGGAGGATGCCCGTGCCGCCGGCGGCACGATTCCGGGCACGCTGGCGGTCGACTGGCTGGGCGTGCCGCTGAAGTGCAAGGGGCGCACCATCGGCGCCCTGGCGGTGCAGAGCTACGCCGGCAGCGTGCGCTACACGCCGCAGGACGAGGCGCTGCTGCAGTTCGTCTCGGAGCAGGTGGCCTCCGCCATCGACCGCCTGCAGTCGCTCACCGACCTGCGCCACAGCGAGGAGCGCCTGCAGCGGGCGCTGGAAGCCTCGCGCCTCGCCCTGTGGGACTACGACGTCGCCACCGGCAGCGTGTACCTCTCGGAGGCCTGGGCCACGTTCCTCGGCGGCGAGCCGCAACCCACCGTCACCACCTTCGCCGCCCTCGCCGGCATGGTGCCCGAGGAGGACCGCGCGGCCGTGTGGGAGGCCATCGCGCCGGCCCTGAAGGGGGAGAAGCCCAACTACTCCGTGGAGCACCGGCTGCGCACGCCGGCGGGGAACACCATCTGGATCCTTTCCCAGGGGCGCGTCATCGAGCGCGACGCCGCCGGCCGCGCCCTTCGCGCGGTCGGCACCAACAAGGACATCACCGACCGCAAGCAGGCGGAGGAGGAGCTGCGCCTGGCCGCCCTCGTCTACCAGCACAGCAGCGAGGCGATGCTGGTCACCGACGGCGAGAACCGGATCATCGCCATCAACCCCGCCTTCACCCAGCTCACCGGCTACACGGCCGAGGAGGCGCTCGGCCGCACCCCGCGCCTGCTCAAGTCGGGGCGGCAGCCGCCCTCCTTCTACGCCGACATGTGGCGCGAGCTGCAGGCGAAGGGCCACTGGCAGGGCGAGATCTGGAACCGGCACAAGAGCGGCCGCGAGTTCGCCGAGGAGGTGGTGATCAACGTGATCCGCGGCGCCGACGGCACGGTGCAGCGGCACGTGGCGCTCTTCTCCGACATCACCCAGAAGAAGGAGTCGGAGAACCTCATCTGGCACCAGGCCAATTACGACGCGCTGACGGGCCTGCCCAACCGGCGCATGTTCCGCGACCGCCTCGAGCACGAACTGCGCAAGGCCGGCCGCGACGGCACGGTGCTCGCCATCCTCATGATCGATCTCGACCGCTTCAAGGAGGTGAACGACACCCTCGGCCACGACACGGGCGACGCGCTGCTGGCGCAGGCGGCCCGGCGGATCCGCGACTGCGTGCGGGCGTCCGACACCGTGGCCCGGCAGGGCGGCGACGAGTTCACCGTGATCCTGCCGGAAATCGAGAGGCCCGAGGACGTCCAGTTCATCGCGCAGAAGATTCTCGCCGCCCTCGCCGAGGCCTTCCCCATGGGGATGGAGCGCATGTTCATCTCGGCGAGCATCGGGATCACGCTCTACCCAAACGACGCGAAAGGGTCCGAGGACCTGATCAAGAACTCGGACCAGGCGCTCTACGCGGCAAAGAACGCCGGCCGCGGCCGTTTCAGCCATTTCACGCCGGCGCTGCAGACGGCCGCGCTCGCGCGCATGCGGCTCACCAACGACATGCGGCAGGCGCTGGAGGAGAAGCAGTTCACCGTGCAGTTCCAGCCCGTGGTCAGCCTGTCGACGGGGCGCGTGCTGAAGGCGGAGTCGCTCATCCGCTGGCGGCACCCGACCCGGGGATTCATCAGCCCTTCGGAGTTCATCCCGCTCGCCGAGGCGAGCGGGATGGTGGTGGACATCGGGGCATGGATGTTCCGCGAGGCGGCGCGCTGGGTGAGGCGCTGGCGCGAGGCGGGGCACGCGGACTTCCAGGTGAGCGTGAACCAGTCGCCCCGCGAGTTCCAGCGGGAGGGCTACTCGTACTCGGAGTGGGTCGGGCACCTGGACGCCCTCGGCCTGCCGGGCCGCAGCATCGTGGTGGAGATCACGGAGGGGCTGCTGCTCGACGCGAGCGACGAGGTGAAGGCGAAGCTGCTGCAGTTGCGCGACGCCGGCATCGAGGTGGCGCTGGACGACTTCGGCGTCGGCTACTCGTCGCTTTCCTACCTGAAGAACCTCGACATCGACTACCTCAAGATCGACCAGTCCTTCACGCGCAACCTGGCGCCGGGCTCGAGCGACATGGCCCTGTGCGAGGCCATCGTCGTGATGGCCCACAAGCTGGGCCTGACGGTGATCGCCGAGGGCGTCGAGACCACCGCACAGCGCGATCTCCTGCAGTCCATCGGTTGCGATTTCGCGCAGGGCTATTTCTTCGCGCAGCCGATGCCCGGCGAGGACTTCGAGAAGTACCTGGCCACCAATCCGGTGATCCTCTAGGACCGTGGTGTCCCGCGCGTGCCGGACGCCGGAAGGACTTCAGCCCGGCCAGTGCGAGCCGGGCGACTGCAGGTCCGCGTGCTGCACGCCCAGGTAGATGGGCTCGCCCTTGCGCAGGTGGAGGTTGATCTTGGCGTTGTAGGCCGTGTGCACGCGGCCGTGCTTGTCCGGCACGAAGTAGCGCCTGACCTGGTGTCCGCCGTCGGCGGCGGGCTCGCCGGTGAGATAGCAGCGGATCTGCCCGACGCGGTCGCCGGAGACGCCGAGGCCCGCCAGCTGGTCGAGCACGGCGGCGGTGCGCTCGGCGAAGTCGATGGTCCGCAGCGTCACCACCTTTCCGGTTTCCGCCTCCGTCATCGCGAGGTCGAAATCTCCCAGCAGGATCTGACCGGGCAGCGCCTTTTCGAGGATGCGCGCGAGCTCGATGGTCACGTGCCCGACGATGTAGGCGTAGGTGGTGGGGTTGAGCGCCTCCACCTGGTAGAACTCGTAGTGCTCGCCCACGTCGAAGGCGGCGCGCAGTGTCGGCACGGGGAAGCGCTTCGCCTTGCGGAACGCCACGGCGTTGTCCGCGAGCACGAGCATCATCAGCTTGAAGAGCGCGATGTTCGCGTCCACGGTCTTGGCGCGGTTCCAGATGTAGAAGCCATCCCCGGTGGTGGAGCGCGCGAAGTTGAGCTTGATGTCCTCGGAAACCAGCTGGCTGTAGGCCGAGTTGACCGAGTAGCTCAGGCTGTTGAGCATCGCCACCTGTTCGAGCGGCGAGCGAAGCGAGAATCCCACGATGTCGAAGAGCAGCACGGCGCGCTGCCGCACCAGCGTCACCCCGTAGCGCGTGACGAGGCCGCTGATGATGGCGAGGTCCTCGCCCAGCTCGTTCTCCGTCCGCAGGTTCGCCTCGACGATCCGCGCGGCGGCGCCCAGCGTCGCGACGAGGCGGTCGAATTCCAGGGGCGCCATGAACTTCGGTCCCGCGAGCACGCGCGTGATCAGCTCGTGCGCCGGCGCCTCGCCCTTGGCGCCTGCCTCCCCCTCGCCGAACGGCTCGAGGATCCGGTAGTGGCGCACGACGAGGAAGCGCAGCCGCGGCCCCTCCTTCGTCCACACCAGCACCACGTTCTCGCCGAGATTCCAGGCCTCGAAGAGCCGTTCGTCGAGGCGGGCGATGTCCTCGCGCGCGCCTGCCGAAAGCAGCACTTCTCTGTCGAGGGAATGGGCGAGGCTGTCGAGCCAGGAGGAGCGCTTCATGTTCGCGGACTGCGCGCGGCGGGCGGCCTGCCAAACAATGCCCCCTGGCGCCATCGGCGTCAATCGCCGCGAATCAGCGAGACGCGCTTGTCCGTGGACCAGGACCGCGTCCCGACGAAGCTGCCGTCGTCGAAGGATGGCACCCCCGCCTACACGTTCGTGCTCGCCACGCAGGGCGCCCGTGCCGGGCCGGCGTCGGAGCGGCAGTGGAAGCTGCGTCCCGGGTGGCGGCTGCGCTGGAGGAGCTGGTGCTGCACCGGTAGCGGTTGCAGGCGCCGCTGGCCGTGCCCCACGAGGGCCTGCGGTACCCGAGCCCTCAGGCAACCAGGTCCGCGTTCGCGCGCATCGACCGCAGGCGCCGCGCGAAGGCATAGCGGGCCATCAGGCGCCGGTCGAGGAGGACCCGCGCGACGGAGTCCACGATGACCATCAGGACACCGGCCAGCGGCAGGACGATGATGAGCCCCAGCACGCCGGCCACCGCGCCGCCGATGAAGAGCAGCAGCACCGACACCAGCGGATGCATCTGCAGGCTGCGGCCGATGGTGAGCGGCATGAACACAAAGTCGTCGAGGAGGCGCACCAGCAAAAAGAGCGCGATGGCCGCATAGACCGTGCCGGGGCCGGCCTCGCCGCCGGCCACCGTGACGAGGACCACGATGATGCAGCCGATGATGGAGCCGACGATGGGAACCCACGACAGCACGGCCGCCAGCAGCGCGAGCCCCAGGGCGTTGGGGATGCCCAGCACGGCGAGGCCGATGCCCAGGCACGCCGTGTCGGCGAAGGTGAGGTAGAGCAGGCCCTGGAAGTAGGACTTCGCCATGGTGTCCACCTGGTCCACCAGGTCCAGCGTCCGCTCGAAGAACGCGTTCGGCACGACGCGGATGAGGCGGTTCACGAAGCGGCGCCCGTCGCGCAGGAAGAAGAACGCGAGGAACGGCGCCAGCAGCAGCGAGGGCAGCCAGGCGGCCGCGCCGATCAGCGCGCCGGTGACGTGCTCCTGCACGAAGCCCTGCCCCAACTCGGCCACCTTGCGCGGAAACGCGGTTTGCAGGTCCCACTGCGCCATGAACGCGAATCGGGCCTCCAGTTCGCGCAGCAGGCCCCCGATCAGGCCCTTGCCGCTCTCGACGTAGCGCCAGAAGGCTTCCTCGCCGCTCGCGCTGTTGGCGACGATCCACGCGAAGAAGGGCACGGTGAGCAGCAGCGCGACAATCGAGAAGACGCCTGAAACGACGGCCGCCGCGGACTCCAGCGACATGCCCGCACGCGACAGGTAGCGCACCGCGGGAAACAGCATGTAGTACATCACGATCGCCAGCAGGAAGGGCACGACGAGCCAGAGCGCTTGCTGCAGCGACACCAGCACCAGCACCGTCAGCCCGAACGTGGCCAGCCAGGTGAGCGGACTCGGGGAGCCCGCCTCCACCCGCTCGCCGTCGCCTCCGCCAGTGCTCACAGCGGCATGTCCGCGGAGACCCCGGTCTGCTCGCGCAACTGCCGCGCCAGCTGCCGGGAGAGCTGCAGCGTGATCTTCAGCGCGATCGCCTTGTGCGACTCGACGAGGCCGTCGAAGTCCCGCCGGGAGAGCGTCTGAAGCACGCAATCCTGCTCGGCGCGCGCCTGCGCCGACCGCGGTTCGGCGCCGAGGATGGCGAGTTCGCCGAACGCGCGCCCCGGCCCGATCTCGGCGATGCGGCCGCTCTCGGGCGCGCCCTGCCGGCAGATCAGCACGCGGCCGGAGATCACGACGAAGAGCGCCTGCGAGTCCTCGCCCTGGTCGAAGACGACCTCGCCCGTGACGTAGCGCCGCTCGTGCAGCAGGCCCGAGACGACGCGCTGCTCCTTCGCGTCGAGCGTCGAAAACAGCGCGACCTGCGAGAGGCCCCGCCGGACGCGGGGCTCCTTCTTGTGCCGGGTGAACGAAAGCATGGGCGGATGGCGCTCGGCTGGGAGAGTTGAACGGCATTCTCCCCGATTTCGCACCCGTCCTGTTGCCGAAAGCGGTCTCGGCACCGAATGGCGTCCGTCATGCCCGGCACGGGCGTGGCCGACCCCGAGCACGCTCGGACCGGCAGCGGATTCCCGTCGCGCATCGTTCCGCGACGCACTGCGTACGCGCTTGGTGCGCCGTCGGGGACGGTGTCGGACACCGTGACGTATCATGACGCGCACTGCCACACAGCCGCGCCCCCGCCACGTCACCGCACCGACCGCCGCCCGCATGAACCCCCTGCTCAACCGCATCGTGCGCGGCTACCTGCGGGCCAGCCCGGTGACGGAGGGCAAGGGCTGGCTCCTGCGGCGGACCGAGTCTCGCATCCTCCCGGACGAGGCACACGTGCTGGCCGAGACCAAGCACGGCTTCGCGCTCCATCTCAACCTCGCCAACCCCGAGCACCGCCGCATCTACTTCTACGGCGAGCACGACGAGCGCTACGAGATCGCCCTCCTCGGCCGCCTCATCCGCCCGGGCGACGCGTGCTGGGACATCGGCGCCAACATCGGCTTCTACACCTGCCTGCTCGCCCGGATCGCGGGGCCCGACGGTCGCGTCGACGCCTTCGAGCCGGCGACGGCCACGCGCGCGCTGCTCGAGCGCAACGTCGCCGCCAATGACTTCGGCAACGTGACCGTGCACGCGCAGGCCCTGGGCGCGGCGCCCGGCACTGCCAGCATCCACTTCCGAAGCCGCGACCTCGCGGAGGGCACGGCCTCGCTCATTCCCGCAGGCGACAGCGCCGAGAGCGAGCCCGTCACGGTGACCACCCTCGACGCCCTCGCGGGCACGCTTCCCGATCCCGACTTCGTGAAGATCGACGTCGAGGGCCTGCAGCTGGACGTCTGGCGCGGCGGCGCGCAATTCTTCGCGAGCCACGCGCCGCTGGTGCTGGCGGAACTGCGCGAGACCTCCGACCGCGCGCACCTCGCCGCGCTCGACGCCTGCATCGCGGGACACGGCTACCGGCTCTTCGAGATCCGCAAGCGCGGCA
>Ga0209594_1001582_pt1 | contig 11209 bp, 10 predicted proteins | sample AshMeaCrysSpring_FD_184126 | JGI IMG/M metagenome (GOLD analysis project Ga0209594, IMG submission 184126) | Groundwater microbial communities from Big Spring, Nevada to study Microbial Dark Matter (Phase II) - Ash Meadows Crystal Spring... | ecosystem: Environmental > Aquatic > Deep subsurface...
CATTGGAGCGACGCTTGGTCAAAACAAGATGTTAAAGGCTATTTTGCCAGTTACGCAGCCAATTACTCACCTAAAAGCAGTACTCGCAAAGCATGGATGGACTATCGTCAAGAGCGTATTCTGGCGCCTAAGCGCATCAAAGTCGAGCTAAGTGATATCAATATTGTTCTGATTAAACCTCATATCGCAAAAGTGAGTTTTGTCCAAAGCTATAGTTCCGATACGTTAACCTCTCGCAATACCAAAACCTTAGAGCTTGAACTCCTGAATAACACATGGTTAATTATTTCCGAATCGGGACGTTAAGCGTCCTTGCGCTCTGCTTCAGTGTATTAACCAATAACACTGTTGCGAGCACCACCAGCCAAGAGGCTGAAATCATGCTAGAAAATGCACTAGCACAGGTGAGTGCACAACAACCCGCACAAGCTTTAGCAACACTTGACACACTCATTCAACGCTACCCCCACTTTCAATTGGCGCAAATGATGCGTGCTGATCTGCTTTATGCTCAAACCAACGCACTTACCACCATGGGTGAGCAACTTCCCAGCCAGCAACTCCAACAATTGCAAGCCGAGGTGCGCGCACGCCTCACGGCTACAAAACACCTGATTAAACACCAGCAACCCAACTACTTACTGGGTCAAATTCCGCCTTGGCTTAAGCATCTCATCACGATTGATTTAACTGCATCCAGAGCTTATTTGTTTAAGGTTAATCAACAACAGCTCGATTTTGCTGGTAGCTTTTACGTTACTCAAGGGAGCAAAGGGGCTGGAAAAGAGAAAGAGGGAGATAAACGAACGCCCATTGGCATTTATCGTCTCGCAAAACCTATCCCTTCTCAAAGGCTCTCCAGTTTTTATGGGGCAGGAGCTTTGCCGCTTGACTACCCCAACAGCTGGGATAAACGCAATCTTCGTACAGGGCATGGTATTTGGTTGCATGGCACACCGCTCGAACAATATAGCCGCCCTCCCTTGGCGTCTGATGGTTGTGTCGTATTCAGCAATGATGATATGGGCTACCTACTCAATCAGCTCGATTGGCAATCCACACGAGTTATTACGGACAATCAGTTAAACTGGAAAACAACAGAAACAGAGCAGCAAGCTGCTAAGATCAAACACAGACTTGAAGCTTGGCGAAATAGCTGGGAACAACAACAGCTGAAACCCTATTTATCTTTTTACGCTGCTGATTTTAACAGTCAAAAAAATGAAAACAAAGCGCAATGGTCTCAACGCAAGCAGCAACTCTTTGAGTTGGGACTATCTCATCAGATTCAGGTCATCCATCCGCTCATATTGCACTACCCATCAAGAGCTGATTTAATCATGACCGAATTTGACCAACGCTACCAAAGGGGTGCTAAAGTTGATGTCGAACGCAAGCGCCTCTGGTGGCAAGAGCAACAGGGTGAATGGGTCATTATTCATGAAGAAGTTCTATCTAACTAAGCAGATCTTTTTTTCAGCATATTCGGGCGATAAGCACCTCTGACATGTTAGAATCAGTCGTTATCATTTAATTCAAACGGAATAGACTGTCATGCGTTACGAAACTTTTAACCGTCATCAATTCGATGCGACTAAACAATGTATGTTTCTGGGCGAACCCGTCAATGTTGCGCGTTACGATGTGCAACGCTATCCCTTCTTTGAAAAACTCATCGAAAAACAACTGTCGTTTTTTTGGCGTCCCGAAGAAATTGATCTCTCTAAAGATCGTATCGACTTTAATCAGTTACCTGAGCATGAAAAGCACATTTTTGTTTCTAATTTAAAATACCAAACTTTGCTCGACTCGGTACAAGGTCGTAGTCCTAACGTTGCCTTCTTGCCTGTCGTTTCAATTCCAGAATTAGAAACTTGGATTGAGACTTGGGCATTCTCAGAAACCATTCATTCTCGCTCTTATACGCATATTATTCGCAATATCTTTAACGATCCTGCTGAAGTTTTCGACGATATCGTCACCAATGAAGAAATTACCAAACGCGCCATTAGCGTTACCGAACACTACGATGACTTCATTGAGTATAGTATGATCTTTAACCTTTTCGGTGAAGGTACGCATAGTGTTAACGGCAAAACCATCACCGTGAATATGCGTGAGCTGAAGAAAAAGCTTTACCTAACACTTACCGCAGTGAATGTTTTAGAAGCCATTCGTTTTTACGTATCTTTTGCCTGTTCCTTTGCCTTTGGAGAACGCGCATTAATGGAAGGCAACGCCAAAATTATTAAATTAATTGCACGCGATGAGGCTCTACATTTATCTGGCACGCAACAAATGCTCATACTCATGCGTGACAACAAAGATGATACTGAAATGGCAGAGATTGCTAAAGAGTGTGAAACCTTGGTGGTTGATATTTTCCGCCAAGCAGCTCAACAAGAAAAGGAATGGGCAGAATACTTATTTGCTGGTGGCAGTATGATTGGCTTAAATGCCGACATTTTGAAGGACTATGTTGAGTATATTACCAATGTCCGCTTACGTGCGCTAGGTTATGACAAGATTTTCGACAGAGGCAACACCAACCCCCTGCCTTGGATGAATGCATGGCTAAACACTGACAATGTCCAAGTTGCACCACAAGAAGTCGAAGTGTCTTCTTATTTAACTGGTGCCATTGAAACCAGAATGGATGCTGATGACCTTAAAGGCTTTTCTTTGTAAGCGATGTCATGCATTAACAAAAAAGGGGCAAGTATCTCTGCCCCTTTTTTCTGCTGTTTGATCCACTCACTGAGTGTCAATCTGATTCAACACCTTCACTTTATAAATGAACGTACCTACAGGTATCAATGAAGCAATAAACCCTAGCACATACTGCTTAATGGTTAATTGCTTTTTCAACATCGCCGCAATGAGCAAGGCATTAAACGCCATAAACAATAAACCATGCAAGGGACCAATAATTTGCACCGCTTCTGGAATGCCCATCAATCGCTTTAAAGGCACAGCCACTAAGAGTAAGAGTAAGAGTGAGCTGCCTTCTAATAAAGCCATAAATCGCAATAATTTCATAACAATAGCCTTTTTAGGACGGTTTTTGCAGGCTTTTCACCCAAGCAATCATTGCTTCGGTAGCGACAGGCATTGGCGGCTCTAGAAATGCAATCACGAAATAATCCGAAAACTCTGTCACGCCAATACTTCGTGGTCGAACGGCCATCACCTGAGCATTGGGAATTTTAGTACCAAAACAAAAGACAATGTGTTGGGCGTCCTTAATTTCGGGGTTAATTTCACCGTCAATAGAACGGGTATGCGTGTAATGGTCAAAATGACCAATCATTTTCGCAATCGGATGCGCTTCAACCTTAGCGGTTAAATCGGCAATAATCTCGGCAGTGGTTGAAAACTTGCACTCGTCCTTAGCCAAGGTGAGTTCAAAAATAGGATATTTTTCCATAAAGACAGCTTGTTTCATACTAATCTACTTTTTAGTGGTTGGGGATAACCCTAGTAGTGTAATAAACTTTGCTTATTGCTGACAATATTTTTTTTATCGGCATGGATGAAATCTTTGAAATTTAAACCGAGTCTAGATAGCGTTTCAAGCACGCCCTGAACAATATTTCGAAAATAGGTTAAGGTTTTTTTAAAAACCTTAACTTGAATAGCCAAAGCCCACACCGATGCAAAGAAGCAGCCTGTGTATGGGCTACCAAAGGGGCGAGATTACTCTCTTGGTACCATTGGCTCTCCTGTCGGTTTCGCATACTGATCATTTAATCTTTGAATGGCGAGTTTGGCTTCATCCCGTAAGCGTGATATCTGTTTTCGTGCACCTGCACCCCAACCTCTAGGACGTTCAGCAAAAAGAGGACGCCAAAAGGCGGTATTGCGACGTAAAATGTTGCTCAAAACACCCGACTCGTCCTCACGGGTTAATTGCCTCTGCAAACGTTTAGACCAAAAATATCGGAAGTAGTAATGCGGCAGCAGCAAGAGAGCCACACCAGATGCCATAACCACACTCATTAACTTGATGTCTTGCGCCATCAAACCAAAATCAATACCCTGTAATAAAGACGTGCTCATCATCACCCAAACAGCCACAGCAAACGCAGAAGTAGCCAAAACAAGATCACTCACAACCACCCGTTTAGCCCAACGCAAACGAAGTTCATCGGCTTTGGGGATCCACTTTGCCTCTAATTCATCCGCCAAACTTTCTAAAGCGAATATAATTCGGTAGGCTCGATCGACACTGACTCTATCCATACGCGCATAAATTTCAGCAAGCTCTACATCCTTTTTACGCTTAAAACGCTCCGCCAACGCCATATCCCTAAACTCATTCGCGGCCGACTCGTTATAAATCATATAAAATTTACCGCCGATCAACCCAGCAGAAGCTAAGGCACGTTGCCATGCTCCCATAATCGCTTCTGAATTATCTTCGTTAGCAGCCGTGTCTATCTGGTTCAAAATGAATAAGAACTTATCGGCGTCATGACGTTGTTGCGTACCCTCAACAAGGTATTTAAGCGTATCTCGCATGGCACCAGGCTCTGGATGACGAGCATCAAAAAATACCAATACCAAATCCGACATGCTCATAATATGATCTGCGATACTTAATACGGTATCACGCTGACTATCTGCATCAAACCCAGGAGAATCAATTAACACGCGACCTTTTAGTTTTGTTTCTGGCACTGTTTTCAATTGAAGATAGTGATCGATACGACTTCCTTCACCTGAACTAATCCGTTCAATTTCATGGCGCACGCCAAAAAAAGGAAAACGAGGATCCGCATCTAAAGCCAAACCCGGCAAAGTCATGACCTCATCACCCGTACCATAGCAAATAACCGTAAAGCGGTCATCGACTGCTTGATTACCCGTTTCTTGAACTGTTCGACCCATAAATTGATTGATGAAAGAGGACTTTCCTGCTGAAAAAGTACCTAAAACAGAAATTAATGGCCACCAAGAAATTTGCTCGGCATAGGAACTGTCGGCTTTTAATACACCTAATCCCTGAGCAACGCGGTCAAGTTTCTGATAACCCGCTACGATATCTAACAATGCGGGGTTTTCTTGTACCAAACTCTGCTGTAATTTCTGTAAACGTTCTTGTGTCTGCATGTATCCTCCAAATTTTTGCTATAGGATCTCAATCAACCGTCAGGGCATCATTGACCAAGGCACCATGTTATTCATACTTGCGGCGGGCCTTGCCATTTTATTAATGTCTTCACCCATACGGTAAGTACTGTATGCCACTTGTGACATACTTTGATCCATGTGTTCCAATCGTTGGTTCATATGAGTAACTTGTTGATTTAATCCAGAGACATCTTTTGCCAAACTGGTCATATTATGGTCTACCGACACTCTCAGCTGAACCATGTTTTCTGACATGCTATGGATGTCTTTCGTTAGGTTGTATACCAAAAAGAAACCATAAGCGGCCAAGATCAAAAATCCCGCCATGAATGGAAACACTACCTTCTCCCAACGCGCCGACGAACGGCTAATCGTCGTAACCGCTAATGACATGGTCATAATAGTATCTTCCAGCAAAAACACTTGCTGCTGAAGCAATTGATGGTCTGATAACTCATCTAATCCCTTGGATTTATTGTTATCCGATTTAACTTCCATGTTCATTCCTTAATTACGAGGTTGTTGTGAATATAAGTGACCTTGCATACGTGCATAGGATTGTTGACCTAATTCTGGATTGATCTGCATTAAGAAACCAAGCATATACTGAGCTTGATCTAACCGACCCTGTAAAACTAAGCCGTCCACTGCCATAGCGTATTCCCTAGCTGCGGCTGGCCAATTTTGTTGCATAAAATAAACATTACCTAATTCACCGTGTAAATCAGGGTCGTTATTGTGAGTCAACAACTGAAAATAGCTTTTTTCTGCAACCACTAGGTCACCATTAAATGCTGCAGATCTTGCTTGATTCAGTAAATGATGATCAGGCTGTGAACCTGATACCATTGGTTGATAAGCCATGTTAGGAGGTGGCATCATCGAAGGCGCTGGCATGGGTGACATAGCCACTTGCTCTGGCATAGCTGGTTGATAAGCCATGCTGGGAGGCGGCATCATCGAAGGCGCTGGCATGGGTGACATAGCCGCTTGCTCTGGCATAGCTGGTTGATAAGCCATGCTGGGAGGTGGCATCATCGAAGGCACTGGCATGGGTGACATAGCCGCTTGCTCTGGCATAGCTGGTTGATAAGCCATGCTGGGAGGTGACATCATGGGCATCGGGATTTGTGGATAGAACATAGGCGACTCAAAGCTTGAGGCGTCGCTCATTCCACTCGAAGTAACCGTCGTTTCAGCATCGTTAGGAAAAACTGGTGCTGTGGGCATTGGAAACTGAGGGGCGGAGGTTAGAGGAGCAGATGACACAAGCGTGTGATCTGACGGTGTCTTGGCTTCTGCTACTGGTTGTACCGAAGCTTTCTTGTCTTTGGTTGCTACTTCAGCAGACTTGTTCTCGCTATTCCCACTCGTCGAATAAGCGATGTACAGTGTTGCTGCTGCAACCAGAATAATCATGAAAACACCACTGTTTAGCAGTGAACGTAAAAATCGCATATTCGACCCCTTAGCTATAATGCGGATAAAGCGCAGCGGCTAACGCTAGCACTTCTTGCGCCGCTTTATCTCGTATATTTAATTCAAATACTGCCAACCCTTCACTAAAAGAGCGACGATAAGCTGTTCTTTGGTATAACCGAATGGGCATACGTTGCAGTCCACTAAGTGAATCCAACGCTTGTTCAGCTTCTTCAGTTTCAAATACCATATGGTGCGTATCCGCACGGTTAATAAAAGCAATGACTGGCTTATTGCCAGAAATTGCTTTAACTTGAGTTAAAAATTTTTGTGTCGACCAAATATCTGCTTGGCTTGGCGCACAAGGAACAACGACACGATCAGCAAATTTAATTGCCTCTAGCAGCGCATTCAAGTCGCCAACACTAACATCTATGATGACCTCCTCTGCACTGCTCAAGTGAGAAGCGTTTAACATTGCAACATCATTTGTCATGGGTAAGCTAGGTAAATGACCCTCTTCACGACGAACTTCTACGACATCATGAAATGTATTTTGCGGATCTAGATCAAACAATGAAACGTTACGCCCTTGCTTAACCAACCAAACCGCTAAATTAAAGGCCACTGTACTTTTACCCGTACCGCCTTTCAAATTGCCTACAACCGTTATCATCGCTAGTCCTCAAACACTACAGAGATATGCCTACAAACAGAGTATCGACACTCAACTATTACTGTTTAGGTGCAGGTGGAGCAGCCTGTGCAGGAGCTTGCTGCATGGGATAGGGTGCTTGTTGCTGCATAGGATAAGGTGCATAAGGATAGGGAGGCATCTGCATTTGCATACCAGGTGCGCCATAGTAAGGCTGCTGTGGCGGCATCATGTTAGGTACTGGTTGGTAACCTGACACATAAGCGTTAGGTGCATAAGCATTATTACCATAACCATTATAATTTTGATAACCTTGACCTGCTGTGTTGCCATAGTAGTTCTGGTTCTGTTTAGCCGCGCCCTTACCTTTCATATTGAAAGACATGCCACCATCAAACTCTCCATCCCCTTGACCTTGACCTTGACCATTTCCCTGACCTTGGCCTTGACCGTAGCCCTGACCTTGACCTTGACCTTGATTATTGCTGTAGCCACTGTTCCAAGGACCGTTAAACGCCTGAACTTGGAAAGAAACTAGTGCAACGCCAAATGCAGCTGAAACTGCTAATACTAGGTTTGTCTTATTCATTAAGAATCTCCGAATAAAATTAATTAAACTCTTGAATTATTTAGCTATACTAGCCAAGAGTAACAACTAGTAATCGCCATTTTAAATAGCTCGCCGTCTTAATTACCAAAAATAAACGGCATACTATTAAAACCATTAGTACCAAAAGGCATCATATTCGATGGCATCGGCATACTATTCCAATTCGGCATCGACATATTCGATGGCACTGGCAAACTATTCCAACTCGGCATCGACATGTTCGATGGCACTGGCAAACTATTCCAACTCGGCATCGACATGTTCGATGGCACTGGCAAACTATTCCAATTCGGCATCGACATGTTCGATGGCACTGGCAAACTATTCCAATTCGGCATCGACATGTTCGATGGCACTGGCAAACTATTCCAATTCGGCATCGACATATTCGATGGCACTGGCAAACTATTCCAATTCGGCATCGACATATTCGATGGCACTGGCAAACTATTCCAATTCGGCATCGACATGCTTGGCGTACTTAAATTCATCGCTGGAATAGAAGGCATCGCAGGCATTTGATTCGTGATCATATTCGGTACTCCATAAATTGGAGTGACCGTTTGCACATAGTTAACGGGCTGAGCATAAGACTGAGGCGGCAAGGCATGACCATAGTAAATAGGTAATGCGTTTGGCACTAGCATGCGCTGACTAGGCGGTGGGTTACCGCTACCCGCATAAAAATTTTCCGACTGAGGCCAGAGGATCTCAGCATAAGCATCCGCCTTGAACACCAATATACCTACACACATCAGAGATACCCAAAACTCTTTATTAATCACGATTCTGTTTCCTTAATTTTAATGCCTCGACGAGGTCGTTTGGATAATCCACTCTTGGCAATAGGGGCTATTGACTCAACCTCTACTTCGGTTAACACGGGACCATCGACTTTTACCTCATCCGTTTTAGTATCTAATGACGCAACCGTTTCAATCACAGGTTCAATCACAACCTCTTGTTCAGACGTCACTTGCTTAGGGGCAACGTCCACTTCCGAATGAGTTAATGTTATGGACTGTTGCTTGAACAAAGCCAAGGGAAGACAAGTTGGTGCAGCCTCTACTAAGACTTTTTGCTCTGAAGGCTCTTGTATGACCTTATCATCAGAAACCATCTGTGCTGATAAGTCTGTCGGTTTTGTCTGATGATCGTTACTCACATCACTCACCGAACTTAAGCCAATGGTGGTAGCACAGCTTGGAGAATCAGTTAACCCCTTGTTCATAGTGGCACACATAGCGGTACGTGCAGTCACGCAACCCAATGGAATCACAATAAGTGTCAGGGCTGTCGACACTATGACACCAAACATTAAGGATACTGCCATGCCCTGAAAGATAGGATCAAATAGAATGACGCTTGACCCCAACACCAAGGCCGCACCTGTAATCAAAATTGGGCGTGCTCTGGCTTGACATGAAAATATAACCGCATCCGCAATGGGTACTCCTTTTGCAATCTCCTGCCGAGCGAAATCCACTAACAGTAATGAATTTCGAACAATAATCCCCGCTAAGGCAATAAAGCCAATCATTGAGGTGGCTGTAAACTCTGCACCAATTAACCAATGTCCGGGAACAATGCCAATTAAGGTTAACGGAATGGGTGCCATCACAATAGCAGGCACCAAAAAGTTTTTAAACTCCCAAACCACCAACATATAAATGAGTACTAATGCAACACCAAAGGCTAGCCCCATGTCACGAAAAGTTTCATAGGTCACCGTCCACTCACCAGCCCAAGTAAAGCCAGAACGGTCAGTATCATCTGGTACACCAGCATAGCTCTCTTCAATGCTAACACCATCAGGTGCCACATAATCTTTCAATAAATCATCGACTTGCAACATGCCATAAATGGGTGCTCCTAATCGCCCTGTCGTATTACCTATGACATACTCTAAGGGACGTAGGTTTTTGTGATAAATAACTTCCTGTTGACGCTCTTTAACAAAATTACCTAACTCAGTTAAGGGAACCGTGCCCCCCATACTCGATGGAACAGGGATTTGACCGATTCGAGCAAACTCTGATCGGTAAGCTTGCGGAACCTGTAAAACAATATACACGGCCTCGCTCACCAATCCTTGCTTAACATCACCTACACGATAATTACCCATTGACATGGCGAGCGTTTGATTAATTACGTCAATAGAAATGCCCAGTCGAACCGCTTTACTGGCATCCACCTCAAAGCGCCAAGTATCGTGAGGGACTTGCAATAGATTATCGACATCTGCAATATTTTCTGACTGCTCAAAAATGGCTGTCAACTCTTGTGCGACTTGACGTCGTGTATCCGCATTGGGACCGTAGACTTCAGCAACCATGGCTTGCAACACGGGAGGACCAGGGGGTGTTTCAACGATTTGAATACGAGCACCCGCCTTATCTGCTAATGGTTTAAGCAATGGGCGCAAAGACTCAGCGATTTCATGGCTGGAACGACTTCTATCGCCTTTAGCCAATAAATGTACCTGAACGTCTGCTTGCCATGGATCAGACCTGAGATAGTAATGTCTAACCAATCCATTAAAATCAAAAGGCGATGCCGTACCCACATAACTTTCCATAGTCGTTACTTCAGGAACAGAACGTAATTTATTGGCAATATCATTTGCTAAATTAGCCGTTACTGCTAATGAAGTGCCTTCTGGGAAATTAATGACGACGGAAATGTCGGACTTGTTATCAAAGGGTAATAATTTAACAGGTACAAAAGTAAATGCAATCAACATAACAGAAGCAAAGAATGCAGCTACGATAGATAGTAGGAACAACCAACCTTTGCGCTTATTTGTAATGAGCGTGGTCAATATACGACGAAAGAAACCCTCAATTTTTTCCGACTGCTGATGTTCTTTTATGGCATCGGCTTGCAAGCTTGCTAATGAGGGTTTAATTCGCGATGCCAGCCAAGGCGTAAAAGCGAAGGCTGCAAACAAAGAGAAAATCATAGCGGCCGATCCTAGCGATGGAATGGGCTCCATGTAGGGACCCATCATGCCTGAAACGAAAGCCATAGGCATCAGGGCAGCAATCACCGCAAAGGTCGCAATAATCGTTGGATTACCGACTTCAGCCGTCGCATCAATCGTGATTTGGTCGTCAGTAGTTCCTGCTACCAACCATCGACGATAAATATTTTCCAATACCACCACAGCATCATCGACTAAAATGCCAATTGAAAAAATTAACGCAAATAAAGAGACTCGATCAATCGTATAGCCACTCAACCAAGCAATGAAAACAGTCACCAAAATGACAACAGGAATAATAATGCAGATAACGACTGCGGCACGCCATCCCAAAAAGAACCAAACGAGTAAAGTAACGGCACCCGTTGCAATAAACAATTTAAAAATCAGTTCGTTAACTTTATTGTTA
>Ga0209594_1001583_pt1 | contig 11206 bp, 7 predicted proteins | sample AshMeaCrysSpring_FD_184126 | JGI IMG/M metagenome (GOLD analysis project Ga0209594, IMG submission 184126) | Groundwater microbial communities from Big Spring, Nevada to study Microbial Dark Matter (Phase II) - Ash Meadows Crystal Spring... | ecosystem: Environmental > Aquatic > Deep subsurface >...
ACCGCTGGGACGGCCTGGACCTGCGGCGCTGGCTCGGTCGGGCCGAGGTGGCGGCGACGCTGGACCGGCTGGAGCGACTGCTGGGCTCCGGCCGGTTGCCGCTGCCGGGGCGGGGGTGGCCGTCGCTGCCCTGGCCGGCCTTCTAGGCTCGCCGGTCGTGCAGGCCTGGAGCACCGTCGGCCCGCCCGCGCTGCCGGGCGCGGGCGGCCCCGTGCGCGTGCACGACACCGCCACCGACCGGGTGGTGCCCGTGGCGCCGGGAGCGCAGGCCCGGATGTACGTGTGCGGTATCACCCCCTACGACGCGACCCACCTCGGTCACGCGTTCACCTACACCACCTTCGACCTGCTGCACCGCGCCTGGCTGGACGGGGGCCACGCGGTGCGGTACGTGCAGAACGTCACCGACGTCGACGACCCGTTGCTGGAGCGGGCCGTGGCCACCGGTCAGGACTGGCGGGAACTCGCGGTCCGGGAGACGGCCCTGTTCGCCGACGACATGGCCGCCCTGCAGGTGCTGCCGCCGCACGACTACGTGGGCGCGGTGGAGTCGATGGACCTGGTCGTGGCCACGGTGCAGCGGCTGTCCGAGCAGGGCGCGGTCTACCGGGTCGACGGCGACCTGTACTTCTCGGTGGCCGCCGACACCCGGTTCGGCGGTGTCGCCTCGCTCGACGAGGCGGCCATGACCGCGTTGGCCGCCCAGCGGGGCGGGGACCCGTCCCGGCCGGGCAAGAGGCACCCGCTGGACCCACTGCTGTGGCAGGCGGCCCGACCGGACGAGCCGGCCTGGGACACCGCCCTCGGCCACGGCCGGCCGGGCTGGCACGTGGAATGCACCGCGATCGCCCTGGACCGGCTCGGCATGGGCTTCGACGTGCAGGGTGGCGGTCGGGACCTGGTCTTCCCGCACCACGAGATGTGCGCCTCCATCGGCCACGTCGCCGCTGCGGACTGGCCGTTCGCCCGGCGGTACGTGCACGTCGGCATGGTCGGGCTGGACGGGGAGAAGATGAGCAAGTCCCGCGGGAACCTCGTGTTCGTCTCGGCGCTGCGGGCCGCCGGGGTTCCGGCGGGGGTCATCCGGTTGGCGCTGCTCGGCCACCACTACCGCGGTGACTGGGAGTGGACCGAGGACGACCTGACCCGGGCCCGGACCCGGTGGCTGGAGTGGAGCGAGGCCGTCGCCGCCCCCGCCGGGCCGCCGGCCGATGCCCTGCTCGCCGACGTCCGTGCCGCCCTGGCCGACGACCTCGACGCACCCACGGCCCTGGGGCTGGTCGACGAGTGGGCGCGGCGCCGGCACGGCTCCGGGCGCGACCGGACGGCGCCCGCGCTGGCCGGCCGGGTCGTGTCGGCCCTGCTGGGGGTGGAGCTCAGTGCTCCGGCCGACGCCGACGCAGGTAGCGCTCGAACTCCGCGGCGATAGCCTCCCCCGACGTGTTCTCCAGCCCCTCGTTGTCGACGTGGTCCTCCAGCTGCTGCACCAGCCCGGTCAGCTCCTCGTCCTCGGCCACCATCGCGTCGACGGCCTGCTCCCACGCAGTGGCCTCGTCGGGCAGGTCGGCGAGGTCGAGTGCGCAGTCCAGCACGTCTTCGACCCGGCGCAGCAACGCCAGCGTCGCCTTCGGGCTGGGGGGCTGGGCGACGTAGTACGGCACGGACGCCCAGTACGACACGACCGGCAGGCCGGCCCGGGTCAGCGCGTCGCCGAGGACACCGACGATCCCGGTCGGCCCGGTGTAGGAGGCCGGCTCCAGCCCCAGCCGCTGCACGAGGTCGCTGCTGCCGCCCACGCCGGCCACCGGGACGGTGCGGTTGTGCGGGCTGTCGGCGAGCAGGGCCCCCAGCAGGACCACCGTGGCCGGCTCGACGGCCTGGCACAGCTGCACCAGCTCGGCTGTGAACGACCGCCACCGGATGCTCGGCTCGATTCCGCGCACCAGCACCAGGTCGCGTCCGGTCGCCGGCACCGAGCCGACCAGCACCCGCGTGGTCGGCCAGTCCAGCCGGCGCACCCCGCCCTCGTCGAGGGTGATGGTGGGACGGTTGACCTGGAAGTCGTAGTACTCCTCGGGGTCGATCTGGCCGACCGGTTGCGCGTCGCACCCGCCGGCCAGGTGCGCGATCGCGGACGTGGCAGCCTCGCCGGCATCGTTCCAGCCCTCGAAGGCTGCCACGACCACGGGTCGGTGCAGCGGGCGGGTGAGCCTGATCTCCACGGCAGGAGAGCCTACGCAGACCCGCGGGCCACCGAGGGTGCGCCGCGACCACCTACCCTGGTGGGTGTGATGTCGCTGCGTGCGGCCCTGGGCCGACGGGTGCTGGTCGCCGACGGCGCGATGGGCACGATGCTGCAAGCCGGGGAGCCGACCCTGGCCGACTTCGACGGCCACGACGGCTGCAACGAGGTGCTCAACGTCACCCGCCCGGACCTGGTGCGCAGCGTGCACGAGGCGTACCTGGCGGTGGGCGTGGACTGTGTCGAGACGAACACCTTCGGGGCCAACCTGGCCAACCTCGGCGAGTACGGCATCGCCGACCGGATCGGGGAGCTGGCCCACGCCGGTGCGCTGCTCGCCCGCGAGGCGGCCGACGCCGCGGCCACGGCGCAGCGGCCTCGGTACGTGCTCGGAGCGGTCGGCCCGGGCACCAAGCTGCCTTCGCTGGGCCACGTCCGCTACGCCGACCTGCGGGAGGCCTACACCGAGCAGGTTGCGGCGATGGTCGACGGCGGCGTCGACGGTGTGCTGGTGGAGACCGCCCAAGACCTGCTGCAGGCGAAGGCGGCGGTGGTCGGGGCCCGGCGGGCGATCGAGCGCAGCGGTCGCGACGTCGTGCTGGCGGCACAGGTGACGGTGGAGACGACCGGCACCATGCTGCTGGGCACCGAGATCGGGGCTGCTCTGACCAGCCTGGAGCCGCTCGGCATCGACCTGCTGGGGCTCAACTGCGCGACCGGGCCGGCCGAGATGAGCGAGCACCTGCGACAGCTGTCCCGGCACGCCCGGGTCGGCCTGTCCTGCATGCCCAACGCGGGCCTGCCAGTGCTGGGACCGAACGGGGCGCACTACCCGCTCACCCCCGGCGAGCTCGCCGACGCGCACGAGCGGTTCGTCCGCGACTACGGCGTGTGTCTGGTCGGCGGCTGCTGCGGCACCACGCCGGAGCACCTGCGCCAGGTGGTGGCCCGGGTGGGCGACACCGTGCCCCCGGTTCGGCACCCGGTGCCCGAGCCGGGGGTGGCCAGCCTCTACGCCGCGGTGCCGTTCGACCAGGACGTCTCCTACCTGGCGGTCGGGGAGCGCACCAACGCCAACGGGTCGAAGGCGTTCCGGGAGGCGCTGCTGGAGCAGCGCTGGGACGACTGTGTGGACATCGCCCGGGACATGACCCGCGACGGCGCTCACCTGGTCGACCTGTGCGTCGACTACGTCGGCCGGGACGGCACGGCGGACATGCACGAGGCGGCGTTCCGGCTGGCGACCGCCAGCACCCTGCCGGTCATGCTCGACTCCACCGAGCCGGGCGTGGTCCAGGCCGGGCTGGAGTGCCTGGGTGGCCGGGCCGTGGTCAACTCGGTCAACTACGAGGATGGGGACGGGCCGGGCTCCCGCTTCGCCCGGATGATGCCGCTGGTCGTCGAGCACGGGGCTGCCGTCGTGGGGCTGACCATCGACGAGCAGGGCCAGGCCCGCACGGCCGAGTGGAAGGTCGCGGTGACCGACCGGCTGGTCGCCGACCTGACCGGGCAGTGGGGCCTGCGTCCCGAGGACATCCTCATCGACCCGTTGACCTTCCCGATCGCCACCGGGCAGGAGGAGACCCGGCGCGACGGCCTGGAGACGATCGAGGCGCTGCGCGAGATCAAGCGACGCCACCCCCGGGTGCAGACCATCCTCGGGCTGTCGAACGTGTCCTTCGGGCTCGCCCCGGCGGCGCGGCAGGTGCTCAACTCGGTCTTCCTGCACGAGTGCGTCGCAGCGGGTCTGGACGCGGCGATCGTCAACCCGGCCCGGATCGTGCCGCTCGCGCGCATCCCCGCCGAGCAGGTCGAGGTGGCGCTCGACCTCGTGCACGACCGCCGTCGCGACGGCTACGACCCGCTCGTGCGCTTCCTCGAGCTGTTCGCCGGGGACGCCGGCCGACTGGCCTCGGTGGACCCCGAGCAGGAGCTGGCCGGGTTGGACGTCGCGGCCCGGCTCGAGCGGCGCATCGTCGACGGCCTGGGCCGGGGGTTGGAGGCCGACCTCGACGAGGCCCTGCAGCAGCGTCGCGCGCTCGACATCGTCAACGACACGCTGCTGGCCGGGATGCGTACCGTCGGGGAGCTGTTCGGCTCGGGCCGGATGCAGCTGCCGTTCGTGCTGCAGTCGGCGGAGGTGATGAAAGCCGCCGTCGCCTACCTCGAGCCGCACATGGACAGGGCCGACGACGCGGGCGAGGGGGCCGGCAAGGCGACCGTCGTGCTGGCCACGGTCACCGGCGACGTCCACGACATCGGCAAGAACCTCGTCGACATCATCTTGTCCAACAACGGCTACCGGGTGGTGAACCTCGGCATCAAGCAGCCGATCAGCGCCATCCTCGAGGCGGCGGCCGAGCACCAGGCGGACGTCATCGGCATGTCGGGCCTGCTGGTGAAGAGCACCGTGGTGATGAAGGAGAACCTGCAGGAGATGAACCAGCGGGGCGTGGCCGCCCGCTGGCCGGTGCTGCTCGGCGGGGCCGCGCTGACCCGGGCCTACGTCGACGACGACCTCGCCGCGCTCTACCAGGGCGAGGTGCGCTACGCCCGCGACGCCTTCGAGGGTCTGCGGCTCATGGACGCCATCGTCGACGCCCGCCAGGCCGGCGTCGACGACCTGGCGCAGGTGCTGCCCGAGCGCAAGGGACGCCGGGTGGCGCGCCGGGACGTCCCGGTGGCGGCCCACGACGTCCCGGAGCGCTCCGACGTCGCCACCGACGTGCCCGTCCCCACGCCGCCGTTCTGGGGCAGCCGGGTGGTCAAGGGGCTGGCCCTGGCCGACTACGCCGCCTACCTGGACGAGCGCGCGTTGTTCCTCGGCCAGTGGGGGCTCAAGCCAACCCGCGGGGGCGACGGCCCCGGCTACGAGGAGCTGGTGGAGTCGCAGGGGCGGCCCCGGCTGCGCGGCTGGCTCGCCCGGGTGCAGGCCGAGGGGCTGCTCGAGGCGGCCGTCGCCTACGGGTACTGGCCCTGCTACGCCGAGGGCGACACGCTCGTGCTGGTCGACCCGGACACGCACGACCCGGCCGACGAGGTGGCCCGGTTCACCTTCCCCCGGCAGCGCCGCGACCGGCACCTGTGCCTGGCCGACTACTTCCGGCCCAAGGACGCCGGTGAGCTCGACGTGGTCGCCCTGCAGCTGGTCACCGTCGGGTCGGCCGTCAGCGAGGCCGCCGCCGTCCTGTTCGCCGAGCACGCCTACCGCGACTACGTGGAGCTGCACGGTCTGTCGGTGCAGCTGGCCGAGGCGCTCGCCGAGTTCTGGCACGCCCGGGTCCGCTCCGAGCTGGGGATCGGCGACCACGACGCGGCGGACGTGCGGACGTTGATCGACCTGGGCTACCAGGGGGCGCGCTACTCCTTCGGCTACCCGGCCTGCCCGGATCTGGAGTACCGGGCCGACGTGGTGCGGCTGGTGGGCGCCGGACGGATCGGGGTAACCCTGTCCGACGAGCTGCAGCTGCACCCCGAGCAGTCCACCGACGCCCTCGTCGTGCACCACCCCGAGGCCGTCTACTTCAACGCCCGGTGAGCACCAGGTCGGCCACCGAGGGGTCCCAGCAGCCGTGGGCCGTCCTGTTCGACATGGACGGGCTGCTGGTCGACAGCGAGCCGGTGTGGTTCTCGGTGGAGCAGGAGGTGTTCAGTCGGCTCGGCGCGGGCCGGCCGTGGACAGTGGCCGACCAGCACAGCCTCGTCGGCGGCGCGATCGCGACCTCGGCGGGGCTGCTGGTGGCCCGGGCCGGGTCGGACCAGCCGACGCAGGTGGTGGTCGACTGGCTCGTCACCGCGATGGCGCAGCGGCTGAGCGAGGCGGTCCGGTGGAAGCCCGGGGCGTTGGACCTGCTCGCCGCGGTGCGGGCGCAAGGTGCGCTCACCGCGCTCGTCTCGTCCTCGCACCGGGTGCTGGTCGACACGGTGCTGGCTCGGCTCCCACCGGGGGCGTTCACCGCGTCGGTCGCCGGTGACGAGGTCGATCGGGGCAAGCCCGAGCCCGACCCGTACCTGCGGGCGCTGGCCCTGCTCGCCGTGCCACCGGCCGCCGCGGTGGTGCTGGAGGACTCGCCCACCGGCGCCCGCGCCGGCACTGCCGCGGGCTGCCGGGTCGTCGTGGTGCCCGACCAGCCGGTGCTTCCCGACGGCCACCCGTGGGTGCAGCGCGACTCCCTCGTCGAGGTGACCCCGAAGCTGCTGCGCTGCCTACTCCGAGGCGATGGCGGCCAGCACGTCGAGGGTCGCCGCCCGGCGAGCGGGCACGATCGCGGCCAGCACACCGACCACGGCTGAGACCACCAGCACGATCCCCACCAGGGTCCACGGCACGGCCAGCCGGTCGATGCCCTCGTCGGCGAGCGAGCGTTGCACCGCCACCCCGAACGCGAGCCCCAGCCCGACCCCCAGCAGCGCACCGAACAGGGCGATCAGCACCGCCTCCACCCGCACCATGCGGCGGAGCTGGCGCCGGCTGGTCCCGACGGCATGGAGCAGGCCGATCTCCCGGGTGCGCTCGAGCACCGACAGCACGAGGGTGTTGACGATGCCGAGCACCGCGATCACCACTGCCAGCCCGAGCAGCGCGTAGACGAGGCTGAGCAGCTGGTTGACCTGGCCGCGCACCTGGTCGGCGAACTCGGTCTGGTCGAGCAGCTGGGCGATCGGGTAGTCGGCCACGATCGCGTCGAGGTCCTGGCGCACCGCTGCGGTGTCCGCGTCCGGGTCGGCTGCGACGTAGAGCACCTGGTCCTGAGCCGGTTCGCCGACGGCCAGGAACTCCTCCCGGGACACGGTCGCCCCGGTGAGCTGGGTGCCCGACCCGAGGATGGCGCCCACCTGGTAGTCCCGCGGGCCGGAAGCCCAGGTCAAGGTCACCGGGTCACCCAGGCCCACGCCCTGCTCGGCAGCGGTGTCGGCGTCCAGGGCGAGCGCGCCCTGCGCGAGCGAGTCGATCGAGCCGTCTCGGACCGGCACGTCGAGCACGTCCAGGATGGTCTCGGGCTGCACCGAGGACGCGAAGGAGGTGCCCCCCAGCCTGCGGGGTCCGGCGCCGGCGGCGTCGGCGGGAGGCGTGCCGATCACGACAGGTGCGCTGCCGATGCGGGAGACCACCGCCACCTCGTCCACGGCCTCGATGGCGTCCCCCAGCTCGGTGCTGAACGGCTGGAACGTCGTGCTCGTGACGATGTAGTCGGCCCGCAGGATGTCGTCCAGGGTCGCCTCGACCGAGCGGGTGGACGAGGCGCCGAGCACCCCGATCATGGTGACCAGGGCGAGGCCGATCATCAGGGCGCCGGCGGTGGCCGCGGTACGGCGCCGGTCGCGCTGGGCGTTGCGGACCGCCAGCCGGCCGACGGCGCTGCGGCTCACCGGAGCGCCGAGGGCGGCGGTCACCGGACCGCCGAGAACGGCGGCCAGCAGCGCCACCGCCACGAACACCAGCAGCAGGCCGGCGCCGACGAAGGCGATGCCGTTGTCCAGCCGCCCGGACAGGCCACCGGCCAGCAGCACCGCTCCGAGCAGCAGCAACACGGCCCCGACAGCGGTGCGGACCCGCAGCGAGCGGGTCGGCAGCACCACGTCGTCGCGCAGCGCCGCCATCGGGGGGACGCTGCCGGCCCGGCGGGCCGGCAGCCAGGCCGCGACCATGGTGAGCAGGACCCCCACGACGACGGCGACGACCACGGTGCGTGGCAGCACGACGATGCCGCCGGCGGGGATCTCGAAGCCGACCAGGGCGAACAGCTCGCGCAGGCCGAGGGCGAGCAGGACACCGAGGCCGAGGCCGACGACCCCTCCGACGAGGCCGACCAGCAACGCCTCGGTGAGCACCGAGACGGTGATCTGGCGGCGGCTGGCCCCGACCGCGCGCAGCAGGGCCAGCTCCCGGGTGCGGCGGGCGATGAGCACGCTGAACGTGTTGACGATGATGAACGCGCCGACGAACAGCGATATCCCGGCGAACACCAGCAGGAACGTGGTGATGAACCCGAGCCCCTCGGTGAGTGCCTCGGTCGCATCGTCGCTGGCCTGCTCACCGGTCCGCACGTCGACAGGGCCGACGTCGGAGGCGGAGAACGCCTGCTCGACCCGGTCGGCCAGCTCGCCCTGCCCGACGCCCTGCTCGGCCATCCCGCGCACGTCGGTCCAGCGGTCGCCGCCGAGCAGCAGCTGCTGGGCCTGCGCCGGCTCGAACGCGGTGAGGGTCGCCCCCGCCAGGTTGCCGCTGGTGCCGTAGCGGAACACCCCGACGAGGGTGGCCGTGACCGTCGGCCCGGGGGTGAGCACCCGGATCGTGTCCCCGAGTGCGAAGCCACCGGACTCCAAGGCCTCGGTGTCGATCGCGATCTCCTCCGGGCCCTGCGGCGGCCGGCCGTCGACCAGGCGCAACGGGGACAGGTCCGGGTCGTCGCTCCAGCTGACGCCGAAGGTCGGGGCTCCGGTCACGCCGATGGCCGTGCCGTCCGTGCCGACGAGGGTCACCCCGTTGACCTGGACGAGCCCGCCGGCACGGGCCACGCCGTCCACGCCGCGCAACACCTCCAGCGCGGACCCGGGCAGCGCCGCCGCGGTGACGGTGGTCTGCTGCGCCTCGAGCTCGGAGGCGGCGGAGACGAGCACGTCGGGCTCGGTCTGCCCGAACAGGTCGGCGAAGGTGCGCTGCAGCGTGTCGGTGAAGACGTAGGTGCCGGCCACGAAGGCGACGCCGAGGACCACGGCGAGGGCCGAGAGCAGCAGCCGTCCCTTGTGGGCGGCCGCCGTCCGGAGCACGGCTCGCAGCACGTCAGGCCTTCGGCGCGGCAGCGTGCCGGGCGAGGGACGCCGAGGAGTGCTGCGGGTCGAGGTGCACCATCCGCTCCAGCACCCGTTCGGGGGTCGGGTCGCGCAGCTCGTCGACGATCGCCCCGTCGGCCAGGAACAGCACCCGGTCCGACCAGGACGCCGCGTTCGCGTCGTGGGTGACCATGACCACGGTCTGCCCGTACTCGTCCACCGAGCGGCGCAGGAAGCCGAGCACCTCGGCGCCCGAGCGGGAGTCGAGGTTGCCGGTGGGCTCGTCGGCGAAGACGATCGTGGGCCGGCTCACCAGCGCCCGGGCGCACGCCACCCGCTGCTGCTGACCGCCGGAGAGCTGGCTCGGGCGGTGGTCGAGCCGGTCGGCCAGCCCGACGGTGCCCACCACGGTGTCCATCCAGTCCCGGTCCACGGGCCGGCCCGCGATGTCCAGCGGGAGGGTGATGTTCTCGGCCGCGGTCAGCGTCGGGACGAGGTTGAAGGCCTGGAAGACGAAGCCGACCTGGTCGCGGCGAAGCCGGGTCAGCTGGTCGTCGGACAGCGAGGTGAGCTCGACGGAGCCGAGCCGGACCTGGCCGGAGGTCGCCGTGTCCAACCCGGCCATGCAGTGCATGAGGGTGCTCTTCCCCGACCCGGACGGACCCATGATCGCGGTGAACTGCGCCCCTGGGAACGTGACCGACACCCCGTCGAGGGCGCGGACCTGCGTCGATCCCTGCCCGTAGACCTTGACCAGGTCGACGGCCTGCGCCACCGGCTGCGAGGAATCCATGGTTGGCGACACTAGGCGGGCGGGTCGGCCTCGGCCCGCTGGGACCGGTCGCCCGGCTGCGGCAGCGGCGGCGGCGTCCCGCCGAACTCCGGGCACAGCCCCTGGTGCGGGCACCAGGCGCACAGCGCGCTGCGGCGGGGCCGGAACTCCCCGCTGGCGGTGGCCCGGGCGATGGCGGTGGTCAGTGCGCGCAGGGTCCGCTCCAGGGCCTCGAGGTCGGCCTGGTGCGGCTCGAGCCGCACCAGCTGCCCGTCGGCCAGGTAGACCAGCTGCAGCAGGCGGGGGATCCGGCCCCGGCTGCGCCACAGCAGCAGCGCGTAGAACCGCAGCTGGAACAGGGCCCGCTGCTCGAACAGGTGGTTCGGGGCGCGGCCGGTCTTGTAGTCCACGATGCGCAGGTCTCCGGTGGGCGACTCGTCGAGCCGGTCGACGACCCCCTTCAGTCGCATCCCGTCCCCGGCGTCGACCTCCAGCAGCAGCTCTCGTTCTGCTGGCTCGAGCCGGGTCGGGTCCTCCAGCTCGAAGTAGGCGTCCAGCAGCGCACCGGCGTCGGCCAGCCAGGCGCCCGCGTCGGCCTCGGCGGGGATGACGCCGGCCAGCGCCGGATCGTCGGCGAGCATCGCGGACCACTCGTCCTCGGCGAGCTGGCGGGCCCGGGCGGGGGTGCGCTGCGCGGCCGGAAGGTCGAACAGGCGTTCGAGGACTGCGTGCACGAGCGTCCCGCGGGTGGCCTGCGGGCTCGGCGGTTCGGCGAGCCTGTCGATGGCCCGGAACCGGTACAGCAGCGGGCAGGTCTTGAAGTCCGACGCCCGTGACGGCGAGAGGGCCAGTGGGGTGAGGGTGAGCGCGGGGCCGTCCATGGGCGTGACAGTAGGGGAGGGGTACGACACTTCCGCTGCCTCCTAGGCTGGCGCGGGTGAGTGCGGGACGGCCCTTCCAACCCGGAGACCGGGTGCAGCTGCGTGATCGCAAGGGCCGCGCCCACACCGTGTGGCTGGAGCCGGGCATGGTGTTCCACACCCACCACGGCCAGATCGCCCACGACGACCTGATCGGGCGTCCCGAGGGCAGCCTGGTCAGCTCCAGCGGCGGCAGCGTCTACCTGGCCCTGCGCCCGCTGCTCGCCGACGTCACCCTGGCCATGCCGCGCGGGGCCACGGTCGTCTACCCCAAGGACGCGACGGCGATCCTGGGGCTGGCCGACATCGCACCCGGGCAGACCGTGGTGGAGGCCGGCGCCGGCTCCGGGGCGCTGTCGATGTGGCTGCTGCGGGTCCTCGGTCCGCAGGGCAGCCTGGTGTCCTACGAGCGCAGGGACGACTTCGCCGCCGTCGCCGCCCGCAACGTCACGGCCCAGCTCGGTCAGCTGCCGGACTCGTGGACGCTGGTCGTCGCCG
>Ga0209594_1001586_pt1 | contig 11190 bp, 13 predicted proteins | sample AshMeaCrysSpring_FD_184126 | JGI IMG/M metagenome (GOLD analysis project Ga0209594, IMG submission 184126) | Groundwater microbial communities from Big Spring, Nevada to study Microbial Dark Matter (Phase II) - Ash Meadows Crystal Spring... | ecosystem: Environmental > Aquatic > Deep subsurface...
CTTTAGAAGCATTTCGTACAGCTATTTCTTACCGTTTTTACAACTGGCTCAAGAACAATGCCGATGTATTCGCCATGTACAAAGCGAGTTTTGGCTACATTTGGGCTTGAAATTAGCTAAAGTCCCACTATGAGAGCTATCATAAAGTTCTGGCTCGGAAGTAGGTTGGGTTGAAGAATGAAACCCAATCTCTATATTTTAGAATGATAAAAAATAAGCAATAAAATTATGAAAAGCCGCATCCAAGCCGTTGTGTTTGATGAATAAAATTATTATCTTTTGCTACAGCATACTATTAAATTTATTCAGGAAAACAAGCTCTCTGTAATATTAACTAATTTAACAAACTTGATATTAAAGCTAATCAGAGTGCTATACTAAAGAAAATTGTTGATTTCAATTTGCTGTAACCTTTAAAGGTACGCGATCGCATCTTTCAACCACCGAGATCCCAACAACTCCAATATCTTAAGCCTATGATCACAATGCCAACCCCACCCACTTCACCTGTGGCTACCTTGTCGGATATGGAATTGAGCGATCGCGAAACAGAATTTCTGAATCTATCTAATCAGCGTCTACTGGCTTTTAAGGATAAACATAAAGGGGAACGCTGTGTAATTATTGGCAATGGTCCGAGTTTAAATCAGATGGATTTGTCGTTTCTCAAGCATGAAATTTGTTTTGGAACCAATAAGATTTTTTTAGGATTTAAACAGTGGGATTTTTTACCAACATATTATGTGGCAGTCAATCGTTTAGTGATCAAGCAAAATGCGGCTCAAATTTGCCAGATTCCCTGTCCTAAGTTTATCAGTAATCGGGGCATTCCGGATTTAGAACCTCAGGAAGATTTGATGTTTATTCGGACCCATCCGGATAATGGTCAGCCATTTTGTCCTGACCCGACTCAGGGGTTACAAGAGGGAAATACGGTGACTTATGTGGCGATGCAGTTAGCCTATTATATGGGATTTGAAACGGTGATTTTGATTGGGGTTGACCATGATTATAAGACACCGGGAATACCTCATACAGAGGTGGTTTCTGAGGCCAAAGATCCGAATCATTTTCATCCCGATTATTTTGGTGATGGAGTAAAGTGGCATTTACCAGATTTAGCCGGTTCTGAACGCTTTTATAAAATTGCCTATGCTTATTTTTGGGTAAATGGTCGTCAAATTCTAGATGCCACGGTAGGGGGAAATGTCCTGTTTTTCCGAAGGTTGATTATCGAGAATTGTTTTTATAGCTGGGATAAAAGTTAGGTAATTTCCCTTAAATCTCCCAAGAGTGGCACGACTGTTTCATTAAGAGAAAAGAGTATCAAAAATTGAACGGGAAACCCGAAAGTTAATCTGCTTTAATCTTTGATAAAATTCATCTAGGTTATTAATTGTAATTTTATCCTCTTAGGAATTGTAATTTCACTCAAAAAATCAGGGGAGATGAGTTAATCACAATTTTCACGATTTCCACTCAATCATCTCTTGTTCGATATCTTCCTCACTCAAGTAGGAAAAATCAATTCCTAATAAATCTAAGGTTTGTAACAAAGCATCCTCATCCAAATTAATCACTTCAGCCGCTTTTCGTAAACTGATGATTTTTGCAGTTAAAGCTCCCAAAACAAATAAAAACCTTTCCTTTTGCTCAGGTTCGTTTAAAATTGGTAAAGCAGCAGCTATTTCTTGTAAATTTGTTGTAGCAGTCATGGGGCTTACCATAGTGGAGCAAGAAGGCCCACACCGTACCGAAGGTCGGTGTGAGGATGAATTGCGACCAACAAACAAGAATGCAGGATGTATGGTTATCTGCATTTGTTTAAAGACCAAAACGACAATGCAGCAATTTATCCCAAGTATTTAAGACGAGCTGAGAAGCGGATTAAGAAACTACAACGACGACTATCAAGAAAGTTTGTCAGAGGTAAGAAACCTCAATCAAACAACTACCACAAAGCCAGAATTAGACTCTCGAAAGCACATTTGAAGGTTCAAAGACAGCGTAAAGACTGGGCTATTAAACTGGCTCGGTGCGTAGTCCACTTCTTAGATGTGGTTGTCTATGAAGACCTAAAGATACAAAACATGGTCAAAAACCATACCCACCCCCATCCCCTCCTGGGAGGGGAGCTAGAGGGGTGGGTTTCTGATGCAGGTTGGTATCAATTCACTCAATGGTTAGACTATTTTGGGAAAATTTGGGATAAAACAGTGATTGCTGTTGCACCGAATTATACATCTCAAGATTGCTCAAATTGCGGTCATCGAGTTAAAAAATCTCTCAGCACTAGAACCCATCAATGCCCTAACTGTAAAACAGAGCTCTGTCGAGATACAAATGCGGCATTAAATATTTTAAAGAAAGGGATGAATCTTCTAGGTCGGGAACGAGCCGGAATCGATTCCGGCTCGCAAGCCCGACGCATTCCGCGTGTTGAGTGGAATCACAGTACCCAAGGGCATTGGGAGTGCGATTCGTTCTCTAGAAACCATGAACACATGGGGGATTAGAGGCAAGGAATCAGGGAAAGTGCCTAAATCTTTCCAACACTGAACCTTGACAACTCAGTAATTCGTGAGAGTGAGGAGAAATCCAATTCTCTCCCTCTGAAGGCTTCAGAGGACAGCATAACCCACAGGGTATAGCATGACAACCTATATTCTGCGGTGCATGGGTTAAATGGAGGTAACTGGCAGCCTAAACTGGAATCCCTCCTAGCATAGTCAGATATGATTACGCAAGAAACTTACGTTTTAAGTGTCGTGACCCTTAAGTAGCCAAATAAGGCTGATAGGCTACGTCCAAAAGGACAAAGTGAAAAGATAGGTCTACACAGTTCCTAAGGTGTAGACAAGCCCCTATAGTAACTCGGCACATAGTAAGAATCTAAGTCTGACGTAACAACGAATACTGGGAACGAAGTAATCTTCTCGCTAGCTCTTGGTTAGGTCGATAATCAAGTAGGAAGTCATCCGCAAGCAGCAAGAAGGAAGGATTGTCTCAAAAGCCAACGCCATTCTGTAATGGAATGGATATGCTGACAGAGACACGATAGTTAGGAAGATAGAGTCTAAAAGTAGAGTTAAAACGTTATGAACACGGTTCAACCGATGTATGAATGGAATACAATCCCCTGGCGTAAGTTAGAGCGGAATGTATTTAAGCTCCAAAAGCGAATCTATCAAGCCTCACGACGTGGCAACAGTCAACAGGTACGGCGACTACAGAGACTACTACTAAAATCATGGTCAGCCAAAGCTCTAGCGGTCAGACGGGTAACTCAGGATAATACGGGTAAGAAAACAGCAGGAATAGATGGGATTAAATCACTAACCCCAAAACAAAGATTGGCACTTATCCCAAAACTCGATTTAAAAGGAAAGGTTCAACCCATCCGACGAGTTTGGATTCCTAAACCCAATAAAACAGAAAAGCGACCTTTAGGGATTCCCACCATGCAAGATAGAGCCACCCAAGCTTTAGTTAAGATGGCACTAGAACCCCAATGGGAAGCTAAATTTGAACCCAACAGCTACGGCTTCCGACCAGCACGGTCATGTCACGATGCCATCCAAGCATTACATGATATGCTCAGGCATCACGACAAATACGTCTTAGATGCTGACATAGCAGGATGCTTTGACAATATCAATCACGAAACCCTAATCAAGAAGCTGGATACAAGTCCAACCATTAGCCGAATAGTCAAGTCTTGGCTTAAATCAGGCATCATGGACAAAAATGTATTTCAGAAGAACGATAAGGGAACACCACAAGGTGGCGTGATTTCACCATTACTTGCCAATATTGCACTACATGGGATGGAAAACCTGATCAAAAGCGTTAATAAAAACACCTATATGGTAAGATACGCCGATGATTTTGTGGTACTCCATAACGACCTCAAAGTTATTGAAAAATGCAAAAAGGCAATCGAAGAATGGCTCAAAGAAATCGGACTAGAACTCAAACCATCTAAGACAAAGGTAGTCAACACTCTAACGTCTTATGATGGTCAAGAAGCAGGTTTCGATTTTCTCGGTTTTAATGTACGTCAGTACAAAATCAGCCGATACAATTCTGGGAAAAGAATGAAAGGTTTTAAAACCTTAATAAAGCCCAGTAAAGAAAGCATCCAAAGACATAAAAACCGTATTAAAGAAGTCGTCAATAAAGGCAAGGCTAAAACACAATTAGCCATGATTAAGGAACTCAACCCAATCATTAGAGGATGGTGTAATTACTATTCGACAAAAGTTAGTTCCGATGCCTTTAAATATATGACCCACTTTACTGTCCAAACACTAATGAAATGGGCAAGACGGAGACATCCAAAGAAATCCCTACACTGGGTCTATCGGAAATACTTCGAGACTCACGAAAGGTATCAATGGACATTTATGAAAGAGCAATCTAGAGTAATTAGACACTCCGAAACGAAAATAGAAAGATGGGTCAAGGTAAAGGGAGATAGAAGTCCATACGATGGAGACTGGGTTTACTGGTCAACTCGAATGGGACGACATCCCGAAGCTAATAAAAAGGTAGCCTACCTATTAAACCAACAAAATGGTAAGTGTTCCCATTGTGGATTAAGATTCTTCGGGGAAGACCTTATGGAAATTCACCACATCGACAAGAATTACCGCAACAACAAATGGGAAAATCTCACCCTATTACATCGCCATTGTCACGATGAAGCACACATGACAAGTGCCTAACTATTGAGGAGCCGTATGAACGAAAGTCTCATGTACGGTTCTGAAGACAAGTATAAAACGGTGACGTTTATGCTTAGTTTAACAACTGCCGGGAAACCGGGAACGCTTGAGGAGAGTTCAACCGCTGTTGATGATGAGAGATCAGATTCAATAAGTTGTCTCGATGAATCTTGAATCACTGTTTGTGAGAATCCCGCGCTGTAATCTTTGATTCAGCGCCGGGAGTATGTCAATTTGATAGTCTTTAAGACCTCGCTGATTGGATTTCCATCTATGCATATAACCCGTGATTTGTCAACCCCAGAGCACAGGGTCTGAGGGAACTGCTCTAAAACTCGTGCAACGGCGGGTCAAGATGATTGTCAAGGATTCTGGATATTTTACGAATTCTTGGGGGTTTGAGGGCAATAAATTGACATGAAGACACACGACCCCCTCAATGACCATCATATCATAAAGCTTGAAACGACGCAATCTCATTGCTTATTGGCAATCATTCTTAAGCCAAAATCATCAAATTTCGGGGTTTTGATTGATATTTTAAACAGAAAACTCAAATAACATGATCTCAGCTTATCCTTAAGTCTGATGCCATCATGATTGCACTGAGATGATTTGATCTGCGATCGCTATCTTCAGTCCCAGAAATTTATACTTGATGATAGTCTCTGATGATTGCTTCATTGTTGATGAACCTTTTTTTTCAAGGTGATATCATTTTTGTCAAGTCCAAACAACCGAATACTCTAGGTACGGCAAACCGAATAATTGCCAGAGGTTGTCGTGGGCGATTCTCCACAGGAGAGGCTATGCCAACGCGAGATTTGCCACCGATGAGTCAGTGCAATTCTCCTCAGGGAGAGGCTTGCGCTCAATTGTCTACATTTTTTTTCCATAGTTTCTATTTATATTTATTGTGTCAAGGTGAAATGACCGAATACTCTCAGTACGGTTAACCGAACTATTTCAATTTGAGATTGACGGACGAGTTGGGTGATGGATGTTGTATCCTCTGAAGTAGAGCTGGACTGGATATGAGAAAAATGAACAAACAATCCAAATCTGTAGAACTGCATCTGGGTCAGGAAGGACAGTTAGTGATTCCGACAGTGTTGCAGCAGTTGTTGGGGTTTGAGGAAGGGGATAAGCTAATAGCCCGTGAGGAAGCAGGGCGATTGGTATTAGAGAAGCAGAATACAATTAAGCAACGGTTGAAGGCACGGTTTGCACAGGTGTCTAAAAGTCGCAGTTTGGTTGATGAGTTGATTGCACAACGTCGTGAAGCCGCAAAACAGGAAGTGGCTGAATGACAGTAGTTTTAGATGCATCAGCCTTGCTGGCGTATCTGCAAGGTGAGCCGGGTGAAGAGATTGTTGATCAGTTGTTAGCCGAGTCAGTGATGTCGAGTGTCAACTGGGCAGAGGTTGTGCAGAAGTCAATCGCCGCTGGTGTCGAGGTTGATGGAATGCTGGATGATTTGCAAATACTGGGGCTAATTATTGAGCCGTTTACAGCCGAGGATGGAGAAATGGCAGGGCGACTGTGGCAGCAAACACGACTTGCTGGGTTATCCCTGGGAGATCGTGCTTGTTTGAGTCTGGGATTAAGATTGGGTGTTCCTGTTTTAACAAGTGATAGGGCGTGGGCATCCCTTAATTTGTCTCTCGATATCCGGATTATCCGGTAAGATAATTGTCAAGTCCAAACAACCGAATACTCTGGGTACGGCAAACCGAATAACAACCAGAGATTGTCGGGGGCGATACGCAAGCACGGCACGCTGCGCGTTTACGAAGTATGCGCCCCAAGAGCGCAATCGCGATAATCCAACTGATAGGCAAAAGTAGTTTAAAATATCAACATAGACGTTGATGGAGGTTTCAACTATGGTGACTCAACCGCAAACCACAACTCAACAGGATATTATTTACCCGGACTCTGATGGTCAACCGATGGCGGATAATACGGTACAATTTCGCTGGATTATGATGCTTTATCATAACTTATCTTGGCTGTTTGCAGACAACAGAGAAGTGTTTGTAGCAGGGGATTTGTTGTGGTATCCAGTGGAAGGAGATAATAAAACTCGGCAAGCACCGGATGTGATGGTGGTGTTTGGGGTGGAGAAAGGAGACAGAGGTTCTTATCAACAGTGGAAGGAAAAGGGCATTGCACCGCAAGTGGTGTTTGAAATTCGATCTCCAGGGAATAGACAGAAAGAATTAGATCGCAAGTTACTGTTTTATGATCGCTATGGGGTAGAAGAATATTATCTCTATGACCCAGATAAAAATGATTTGAGTGGTTGGTTACGAACTCAAGAACATTTAGATGTGATTGAAGCGGTTGAAGATTGGGTCAGTCCTCGCTTAGAGATTCGGTTTGAGCTGTCTGAGGAGACTTTACAGATTTATCGTCCGGATGGTCAACGGTTTTTGACTCCGATAGAGGTTGAACAACGATTACAACAGGCGACAACTGAATTAGAACAAGAGCGTCAACGAGCTGAACAGGAACATCAACGAGCTGAACAGGCTATAGCCAAGGCGCAACGGTTAGAGATGTTGTTGCGGGAAGCGGGTATTGATCCGGAGCAGATGAGTTGAAGCGATCGCGCAACAATAATTCAGATTGTAGGGTGCGTCAATGACGCACCAAGCACCTAATGTGTAAACAGATTAGCCCTCACTGCTATAGAAGTTGAATATGGGTGCGTTGCATTTCATGAACACACCCTACGAAGGCTTTAAGGAATTCCTGTAAACTCGGCAGTAAAACAATGAAAACTCAAATCCCATCCGTTTCAGCAACTGCTAATTTTTATGAACAAGATTATTATCTGTGGCTACAGCATACCCTGAAACTCCTTCGAGAAAATAAATTATCTGAGTTAGATATCCCTCACTTAATTGAAGAAATGGAAGATATGGGACGGAGTGAAAAACGCGCAGTTGAAAGTAATCTTGTTGTGATTTTAATGCATTTACTGAAATATCAATATCAACCTCAAAAACGCAGTAATAGCTGGAAAGCGAGTATTAGAGAACATCGGCGGAGATTGAGAAAACTATTTAAAGACAGTCCCAGCCTCAAGCCATATTTTCAGGAAGTTTTTCAGGAATGTTACCAGGATGCCAGGGAACAAGCCAGTGATGAGACAGGTTTATCTTTGGAGAGGTTTCCAATAGAATCTCCGTTTACACCAGAGGAGACGATGAACCGGGACTATTTACCCGATGATAATGACCAATAACCGCGCGTCGCGCTATAAATCCTGTTTCTGTTGAGTTCTGGGTATTTATAATAACTCTTTCAATGATAAAGTAGAAGGACGATAAGTCTCTATAATTTACTGAAGTTCTTCATAAGAATAGCCCATTTGAGTAATGGTTTCTTCCCCCAGAAGGGTTAAATAATCATTAACGACTTGCCAGGTTTGAGCCTCTTTAAGAGACTGTTGCCAATGGTCTGAATGTTGGGGATTGGGTTTATTGTTTTCATAGAGATTTTAGGATATCCAAATCTCCATTTTGGATGATTCTTTTCTTCATCGTTGCTCAGGCTTAAGAACAGTTAAGAATACAGTTCAATATATGATTTTTTGTTATAATGATTAATGGACAGAATAACTAGGATAGATGATTTTAAAATTAAGGTCAAGTCAATATTGTTATGAGGTTAATATGGCAGCAAAGGATCGATTTCACGAGGCAGTCAAAACAGCACTTCAAAAAGAACAATGGATTGTAACGGACGACCCACTGAGATTGGATACAGGAGGAACTAAGTTTGAAATAGACTTGGGCGCAGAACGGTTATTAGCAGCAGAACGAGGTGAGGAAAAGATAGCAGTTGAAATTAAGTCTTTTATCAGTGACTCACCGCTGACCGATTATCATGCGGCTTTGGGTCAATTTCTCAATTATCGGTTAGCATTAGAAATCATTGATCCAGAGAGAACTTTATATTTAGCTATCCCTTTTGTGATTCAAAATGCTTTCTTTGAAAGAGAATTTGCTCAGCTCTCTCTTGAACGTTATCAGGTGAGTCGAATAATCTATAATCCAATTGATGAGGTGATTGTACAATGGATAAAGTCACTCAATATAGTGAAATAATTCAACAGATTCTGAGAGCTTATGTAGCTGTACCGATTGCTAATGGAGAGATTGAATCTTACACTGTATTTGATACTGTGCAACATCATTATCAGGTGATGACTGTGGGTTGGGATGGTTATAGACGGGTTTATGGTTGTGTCTTACATCTCGATATTATTGGGGGTAAGGTTTGGGTACAGCAAAATCTGACTGAGATGCGGGTGGCTTATGAATTGGTAGATCGAGGAATTCCTAAAGAAAATATTGTTTTGGGGTTTCAGTTTCCTGAGTTGAGACAGTACACTGATTTTGCGATCGCGTAGGGACGATAAGTCTCAATAATTTGCTGAAGTTTTTCATAAGAATAGCCCATTTGAGTAATAGTTTCTTCCCCCAGAAGGGCTAAATAATCATTAACAACTTGCCCGGTTTGAGCATCTTTGAGTGAATCTTTCCAAGAGTCTGAATGTTGGGGATTGGGTTGATTGTTTTCGTAGAGGTTTTATAGCGCTACGCGCCGTCATTAGTCATTCGTTATTCGTTATTCGCTAGTCACAACAGGCTTTGCAGCTTTTACAAATGTCCTAACTAATCTGCGTAGTGCTATATCGTTGCTCAGGCTTAAGATAAGTTAAGAATAAAGTTAAATATATTATTTTTTGTTAGAATGATTAATAGACAGAATAACTTGATCTACAGTTATTAGAATGGGGGGGAAATGAAGTGTTGCTCATTTCAGAAAGTACAGTGGAAATATCTACTGAGTCGGATAAAAATTTATTGAAGTTAAATCTAACAACTGCATTAAACTGTGATTATGGAATTCATCGTTCAGGATGGTCTTATGTAATCAACAGTCTCAAACCCTTTCATCATCCAGAGGGAATTTTAGTGGATGGGTTTATTGAACGAAAGTTTTGTTGGGGGGATAATCCTGGGGAAGCCAAAAATCATCCCACTCCTTATCAACAACCTTGGATTGGATTTATTCATGTGCCGCCACGGGTGCCCAAATGGTTTCACTATGAACAAGCACCTCAGAGTATTTTTAAAACACAGTTATGGCAAGAGAGTTTACCCTATTGTCGAGGGTTATTTTGTTTATCAGAGTATCATAAACGCTGGTTAGAACAGCAGTTAAATATCCCCATTTTTAGTTTTTTTCATCCCACAGAAATTCCTCATTATAAGTTTAATTTTGATAATTTTTTAGCGAATACTGACAAAAAAATTGTTCAGATTGGCTGGTGGTTGAGGAAGTTAAATTCCATTTATTGTTTGCCAACGCAGCAGTTGAGCAAGGCAATTTTGATGAAGAATGAACCCCACTATCGATCACTTTTGCAGAAAGAACGGGAACTGTTTAACCTTCAGGTGGATGAAAGTTCAGTGGAGTTGATGCCTTATTTATCGAATCAGGAGTATGATCGGCTATTGAGTGAGAATATTGTGTATTTAGATTTATATGATACCAGTGCCAATAATGTGATTATTGAGTGTATGGCTCGGCAGACACCCATTTTAGTAAATCCTTTACCAGCAGTACGGGAATATTTAGGAGAGGATTATCCGTTGTATTTTAGCAGTCAAGAAGAAGCCAGGGAAAAGGTTGAGGATTGGGAATTAATTCGGGAGGCGAGTGAGTATTTAAAGCAGGATGAAGTTCAACAGAGATTAAGGATTGATGATTTTCAAATGAAGGTCAAGTCAATATTGTTATGAGGTTAATATGGCAGCAAAGGATCGATTTGATGTAGCTGGCCTGAAGCTACTGATTTTCAGAGTATAATGGCTATACTGACTGCTAAAAGTACATCGGTTAGAAATATTGTTGCAGAAAGTTGGAATTGCTTAGGAGTTGATCAGTATGGAAATTAAACTATTAAAATAAGTTAATTATTCACATCACGGGGAGGATAAAAATGTTTAGCCAAGAAATAGCAAAGACTGATATTACAGAAGAAAAAAATATTCCATTAATGACGTTGGAGGAGTTTCTGGATTGGTATCCTGATGGTTACTATGGTCGATTTGAATTGCGTAATGGAGTGATTTTTAAAGTGCAACCTACTGAAACTCATGAACAAGTGGCTGGTTTTATTGCGTTAGAACTCGGTGTAGAAATTAAACGCTTGAATTTACCATTTTTTATCCCTCGGCAAGGGCTTGTGAAAGCTATAGATTCAGAAAAATCGGCTTATATTCCGGATGTTATGGTATTGGATTATAATGCTGTGGAAAATGAGCCTTTATGGAAAAAGCGCTCAACCATTACTCAAGGAATTAGTATTAAATTAGCCATAGAAGTTGTGAGTACGAATTGGCAAGATGATTATTTAATGAAGTTGGGAGAATATGAGAAG
>Ga0209594_1001587_pt1 | contig 11190 bp, 12 predicted proteins | sample AshMeaCrysSpring_FD_184126 | JGI IMG/M metagenome (GOLD analysis project Ga0209594, IMG submission 184126) | Groundwater microbial communities from Big Spring, Nevada to study Microbial Dark Matter (Phase II) - Ash Meadows Crystal Spring... | ecosystem: Environmental > Aquatic > Deep subsurface...
GGGGTCGAGGAACGGATGCGCGAGCTGCTGCGGCAGCGGCAGCGGGTGCAGGCCGGCGCCGACGACCCGTTCACGATCCGCAACCTGACCGAGCTGCTGCAGGCGCAGGAGGCGGCCAGCCGGGTGATGACGATGCTGCTCGGCGCGGTGGCCTCGGTGAGCCTGCTCGTCGGCGGCATTGGCATCATGAACATCATGCTCGTCAGCGTGACCGAGCGCACGCGCGAAATCGGCCTGCGGATGGCGGTGGGCGCGCGCGGCCGCGACATCCTCAAGCAGTTCCTGGTCGAGGCGCTCACGCTGTCGATGATCGGCGGCCTGCTCGGGGTGGCCACCGGTGTGGCCGTGTCGGCCGCGATCGGCGAGTTCGCCGGCTGGCGCGTGGACATCACGACGCAGGCCGTGCTGCTGGCGGTCGGTTTTTCCGCCGCCGTGGGCGTATTCTTTGGCTTCTATCCGGCGCGCAAGGCTTCGCGGCTGCTGCCGATCGAGGCGTTGCGCTACGAGTGAGCCGTCAGCCGACGGCCGCCGATGGCCGTTAAGGGCGCAGCCCGGCGCGAGACCGCGGCGCGCGGAGGATTGGATGAATCGTCTTGCATCTGTGCTGTGCCTGGGCCTCGTGCTCGCAGGCTGCGCCGCGACGCCCGGCCCGCGCTCCTTCACGCTGACGACCGCCGATATCGAGCGGCAGATCGAGACCGATCTCGGCGGCGCGCTGGAACTGTTCAAGGGGCTCGACATCCGCCGGCCCGAAGTGGCGCTGATGCCGGTGTCGGCGCGGCTGCAGCTGACGTGGACCGTGCGCGTGCCCGACAACCCGACCGGCCTGCCGCTCGGCGTGGCGGTGGCGCTGGCCGGCCGGCCGGCGCTGAATGCGACGGGCACCGGCATCGAGCTGAAGGAAGTCACGCTCGAGGACGTGCGCGTCACCGGGGTGCCGATGCTGTTCAGCCTCGGCCTGGCGCAGCTCGGCGAGCGCAAGGGCGCGCACCTGCCCGACCTGCCCCTCATGTCGCTGCCGGCCGACCAGCTGTTACGCCGGCAGGTGGCCTATGGCGCCACCGGCGTGGCCGTGACTTTCCTCGGCCTGCGCGTCGACGTCGCGCCCAAGTAGCCCGCGCGTTCGCCATCCTTGTCGGCGCGGGTGCGGGCGAACGCGACCGAACCCGGTCAACCATCCGCGCGCGCGATTCACGGAGCACATCTTGGACTGGCTGCTTGCCGTCAAAGCCCTGCTGCTGGGCATCGTCGAAGGCCTGACCGAATTCCTGCCGGTGTCGAGCACCGGCCACCTGATCGTCACCGAGGACATCGTCCGCTTTCGCATCGCCACGCGCGAGGCGTTCATCGTCGCCATCCAGGGCGGGGCGATCCTCGCCGTGTGCTGGGAGTACCGGCAGCGGCTCGCGCACTTCTTGCGCAACGTGCTCCGCGACGCGAAGGAGCAGCGGCTGGCGATCAACGTGGCGGTGGCCTTCCTGCCGGCGGCGATCGTCGGCGTGCTGGCCAAGGGCGCGATCGAGCGCGTGCTGTTCAGGCCGCTGCCGGTGGCCACCGCGCTGGTGGTCGGCGGCCTGATCATCCTGTGGGCCGAGGCGCGCCATCGCCGGCGCTACGGCGCGCTCGACCTCGCCGGCGGCCGGCGCGCGCGCGTCGAGTCGATCGACGACATCGGCGCGTGGGACGCGCTGCGCGTCGGCGCGCTGCAGTGCCTGGCCATGATTCCCGGCACCAGCCGCTCTGGCGCGACGATCATCGGCGCGCTGCTGCTCGGCTTCTCGCGCAAGGCGGCCACCGAGTTCTCGTTCTTCCTCGCCATCCCGACCGTGATCGGCGCCAGCGTGTACTCGGGCTACAAGGCGCGCGGGCAGTTCGTCGCCGCCGACGCGCCGCTGTACGCGATCGGCTTCGTCGCCGCCTTCGTCGCCGCGCTGGCGTGCGTGCGCTGGCTGCTCGGCTACATCAGCCGCCACGATTTCCGTCTCTTCGCCTGGTACCGGATCGTCTTCGGCGCCGTCATCCTCGCCACCGCCTACGCCGGCTGGGTCGACTGGACGCAGTGAGGCGGGGTCGCTACGGCCGCGCGGCGCAGCCCGCGCCATGAACCCCGCGGGCGCCGGGCTGCAGCTCGCCGCCGCCGTCGGCAGCGCGGCGGTGATGACCGTCGGCGTGGCGTGGTTCGACTGGCCGAGCTTCACCGTGCTGGCGCTGTACTGGCTGGAGAACGTCATCATCGGCGGCTTCACGCTGGTGCGGATCCTCGCCGCGGGGGCGCGGACCGAGCGCTATGTCGAATCGCTGGCCACGGGCGCGTTCTTCACCGTTCACTACGGGCTGTTCTGCCTCGGCCATGGCGTCTTCGTCGCCACGCTGTTCGGCGGCATCGCGAGCCGTCACGGCCTGTTCGATCCGGTGCTGCTGATGGTGGGCCGCGTCGCCGGCGACCGGATCGGCGCGCTGGTCGTCGGCGCCATGGTCGTCGCCGCGGCGCTTGATGCCTGGCAGGGCGCGCGGGCAGCGGCCAACGACGGGCGCGACGTGTTCCGCAGGCTGATGGGTGCGCCGTACGGGCGCATCGTCGTGTTGCACGTGGTGCTGCTGGGCAGCGGCTTCCTGATGCAGGCGTTGCAACTGCCGTCGCTCGCCGCGCTGCTGCTGGTGGCCTTCAAGCTGGCGTACGACCTGCGGCGGATCCGGCAAAGCCTGGCGCAGCACTGAACCGGACGCCGCCGGGGCGTGGTCGGCCGCGGCGAGCGCGGGCCGCCGCCGTGGGCGTCAGCGTCGCACGAAGACCAGGTCCCAAACGCGGTGGCCGAGCCGCTCGCCGCGGGCGTGGAACTTCGTCGTCGGCCGCGAGGCGAGCGGGCTCGCCGGCGCCGGCGCGTAGCCGTCGTGCAGGTTGGCGAGCAGCGGCTCGGCGCCGAGCACGGCCAGCATCTGCTCGGCGTAGTGCTGCCAGTCGGTCGCGCAGTGCAGGATGCCGCCCGGCGCCAGCCGGCTGGCGAGCAGGGCGACGAAGGGCGCGGCGATCAGCCGCCGCTTGTGGTGCCGCGCCTTCGGCCACGGGTCGGGAAAGAACACGTGCGCGCCGGCCAGCGCGCCCGGCGCGATCATGTCGCGCACCACCTCCACGGCGTCGTGCTGGACGATGCGCACGTTGGCGAGCCCCAGTTCATCGACACGGCGGGCGAGCGCGCCGACGCCGGCGGCGAACACCTCGACGCCGAGGAAGTCGAACTCGGGGTGGGCCTGCGCGATCGCCGCGGTCGTCTCGCCCATGCCAAAGCCGATCTCCAGCACCACCGGCACGTCGCGGCCGAACGCGGCCCGCAGCTCCAGCGGCTGCGGGCGATAGGCGATGGCGAGTTTCGGCAGGATCTCGCGCTGCGCGCGCCGCTGCGCCTGCGTCACGCGCCCGCGGCGCAGCGCGAACGAGCGGATGTGCGGATGCGGCGGCGCGTCGGCCTCCGGCGGCGCGCGACCGCCGCTGTCGATCTCGGCGCTGCTCACGCGACCGTGGCCGGCTCGACGCGCACTTCGAAGTTCACCGAGTTGGACATGAAGCAGTGGGCATGCGCCTTCTCGTGCAGCGACTGCGCGCGCTCGCGCTGCGCGGCGTCGGCGACCGTCACCTGCGGGTGCAGCACGACCTCGAGCATCCGCATCCTGCCGTCGCGCATGCCCAGCACGCCGCGGGCGTGATCGGTGTAGGCGACGACGCGAATGCCGGCCCGCTCGGCCAGCGCGAGGAAGGTCAGGTGATGGCAGGCCATCAGCGACGACACCATCAGCGTTTCCGGGTTGTGCCGCGAGTCGTCGCCGTTGAACATCGCCGGCGAGGAGCCCGGCAGCGGCGCCTTGCCGGCGAAGGCGATCGTGAAGCTGCGCTCGAGCTTCAGCCTGCCGTCGGCCTCCAGCGCGGCGCCGGTCCAGTGCAGGTCGCCTTCGAAGATGTGCTGCGTCATGGTCGTGGCCTCGTTGCGCTCGCGGCCGACAGGCGCGGGCGGCGCCGGATCAGAGCGCGGTCATAAGGTGCCGGGGAGGCAGGTGGAGCGGGCGAAGGGAGTCGAACCCTCGTCATCAGCTTGGGAAGCTGAGGTAATGGCCGTTATACGACGCCCGCTCGGGCTGGGCGGATTCTAGCCAACCGCGTGGGGTCGGCCATGGCCCGCGCCGGTAAGATCGGCCCCCGTTGGCGACAGCCACCGGCCGCGATAGAAGAGGGATCGTTGCCGAGCCTGGATCCGGCGTTGTCTTCCGCGAGGCGCGCGGCTGGAGTTCGGGGACGCCTGCCGGATCGCCTGACGCCGCGGGGCGGTGCTGATGGACCCGGGCGCGCGGGCAAAGAGGGCTGCGGCGCGCGCAGCGACAGACCTCAGGGATTTGCTGGCGGCGAGTGCCCACTCTTGAGGGCGAATTGACGAGAGTCGCGGCCGGCACGACGAGCGGAGGGTCGGCGCCCAGGCGACGGGGACACAATGCCGCCATGAATCAGCCGAACTCATTAGTCCGATTGCCTCACGGCACCGCGGCAAGGCCAGACGGTTTCACGCTGATCGAGGTCATGATCGTCGTGGCGGTCGTCGCGCTGCTGGCCGCGGTGGCGATCCCGACCTACCTCGACCACATCCGCAAGACGCGGCGCGCAGACGCAATCACGCGCATCTCGCAGGTCCAGCAGGCGCAGGAACGCTGGCGCGCCAACAACGCATCCTATGGCACGCTGTCCAATCTCGGCATATCGGCCACCGTCGCCAACGGCTACTACACCCTTTCGATGCCGAGCAATTCGGCGACGAGCTATCAGGTGCGCGCCGAAGCCACGGGCGCGCAGGCCAGCGACACGCAGTGCAAGTTCCTGCAACTGACGATGTCCGGCGGCAACACGACGCTGTCTTCCGGTGACGCCATCACGTTGACGAACTCGGGCACCACGAACAACCGGTGCTGGAACCGATGATCCACTCGAGGCCCCAGGCTGCAGGCTTCACGGTCGTCGAGCTGATGATCGTGGTGGCGATCCTGGCGGTGCTGATCGCGGTTGCAGCGCCGTCGTTCACCGAGTTCCTGTCCAAGCGGCGGGTAGACGGTGCGTTGTCGGAACTGGTTACCGACCTGCAATTTGCCCGTTCGGAGTCCGTCAGCCGCAACGCACCGGTTCGCATCTCCTTCTTCCGCGACGAGCGGTGCTATGTGATCCACCTGGGATCGGCGGCTTCAACGGGATGCGGCGTGGTCAATCCGCCGGCCGCAGAGATCAAGAGCGTCCAGCTCGATGGCCGCCTGACGCTCGATCCCGGCGCCTCGACCTTCTACTTCGAGTTCGAGCCCGTGCGTGGCATGGTCGCCAACAGCGCCTCCACCGACTCGAACTCTGTGGTGGTCCGCAGTTCGTCGGGGACGTCCTGGGAACTGCGTGCCCTGCTGACGCTCATGGGCCGGGTCGAGACCTGCAGCCCCAGCGGCAGCGGCAAAGTGTCGGGCTATTCGGATTGCACCTGAGGAAACGGCGATGAGGAAGCGTTTTCGCACGAGAGTCCACGAGCAGCGAGGCGTCTCGATCATCGAGTTGCTCGTCGGTGTCGCGGTCGGCATCATCGTCGTCACTGGCGCCGTCAAGCTGATGAGCGACACGCTCAGCAGCAACCGCCGGCTGACGCTGGAGACCCGGGTCAACCAGGACCTGCGTGCTGCGGCCGACCTGATCGCGCGCGACATCCGCCGCGCCGGCTACTGGAACAACGCGGTCAGCGGCGTCTTCAATGCGACCGGGGCGGCGGCGACGCCCAATCCGCACCGGGACATCCAGGTGGGCACGGGCGACATTCGATACAACTTCGCGCGCCAGAGCGGCGCGCAGCCGAATGATGTCGATGCGGCCGAGTGGGCAGGATTCCAGTTGAAGAATGACGGCACCCTCGAGCTTCTCCTTTCCCGCAACGGCGGGACCGAGGACTGGCGGCCGATGAACGATCCCGGGGTCGTGCGATTCACCACGCTGACGATCACGCCGCTGGCCACGCCTCGCGTGGTGGAGCTGTACACGTACTGCACCTGCCTGGCGAAGCTGACCTGCACGGCGGCTGACTTTCAGGATCTTTCTTCGTCCGGTGGCGCCAAGGGCAGTTATTTCGACAACCGGCCGACGCTGACGATCAGGCAGTTCACGGTCCTGCTTGCGGCCGAGGCAGCAAACGATCCGTCAATAAGGCGGGAAATCGCCGAGTCGGTGCGCGTTCGCAACGACCGCCTCGACGGCAGTTGCCCAACCGTGTGAGCAGAAGATGGCACCCAACTCCATGAAGTTCCAGAAGCGACAGCAGGGCGCCGTTGCGCTGGTGATTGCGCTGGTGCTCGTCTTCGGCATGGCCGTCATGGCGTTCTTCGCCAATCGCGGCATGATCTTCGAGCAGAAGACGTCGGCGAACCAGTATCGCGCCACGCGCGCCTTCGAAGTGGCCGAGGCCGGTATCGAGTGGGCGCTCGCCCAGTTGAACGACGATCGGTACCTGGCGAACGCACCGAGCTGCGCCCCAGGAAGCGGCACGCCCAAGAGGTCGTTCAGGGAGCGCTATCTGCAGCCCAGCACCACCTTGCCAGTGACCTTTTCCCCGCTGACGACGACGCGGGCGGGCTGCAGCATTGCCGCCGACGGTAGCCTGACCTGCAGCTGCCCGACGGGGACGAACGCGCCGACGCTTGGCTCGTCGACAGATCCCCGGTTCACGGTGCTGTTCAGCTCGGGCGGCGACGCGACGACCGTGGAGATCATCTCCTATGGCTGCACCAACGCGGGCGCTGCATGCGACCCCGTCTCCACTGACACACCCGATGCGAGCGCCGTGGTTCGCGTGCTGGCCAAGGTCAGGCCGAAGTTCCCGAACGCGCCCGGCGCGGGAGTGGTCGCCGGTGCGGCGGCGACCACCGGCGGCAGCCTGAACGTCATCAATCTCGACGTCGAGAGCAACGGCATCACCATCAACTCCGGCACGCCGGTCGTTCTCGGTGCCGGCACCAGTGTGGTCACCCTGCCGGGCACGCCGCCGCGCGCTTCGATCCTCGACAACGATCCTTCGCTGAGCGCGCTGACGAACGCCGACGTCAACGGCGACCTGTACTTCCAGAGTTTCTTCGGCGAAACGCAGGCGCAGTACCAGGCCAATCCGCAGACCTGGGTGATCACCGGCGACGGGCAATGCGGTTCCCGTGCGCCGCGCTGCCGGACTTGTGGAAACTCCGGCGCCTGCGGCGATGCGGCGGTAGCGCTGCTTAACGAGGGCGTCACCCAGTTCTGGATCGAGCGGGACGTGCAGTTCAACAACGGCAGGCTGCCGACAGTGGGCACGATCGGCGAGGCGCAGCGGCCCATCATCATGGCTGGCACAGGCGAGGTCGAGTTCAACGGCAACATCGTCGCTTACGGGATGTTCTACGTCGGCGGTGCCAACGCCCTGGCGACCTGGGAATACAACGGCAGCGGCAATGCCCAGATCTTCGGCACCTTCATCGCCCGCGGCAATTTCAAGCGCGGCAACGGCAACCTCGACCTGATCTACAGCCCGAGCGTCTACCGCAACGGCGAAGGCACAGGAGTCCTGGTGCGCGTGCCCGGCAGCTGGCGCGACGCGAGGGACGCGTTCCTCTGATCAACGGGGTCTCTTGCGTGAGACATCAAAGATGAAAAGCACACATCGACCGAGCCACCGGCAGCACGGCTATTCCCTGATCGAGGCGCTGACCGCGCTGCTCGTGACGGCGTTCGGCATGCTGGCCATCGCCGGCTTCCAGGTGACGCTGTCGCGCAACGCCGACATCGCCAAGCAGCGTTCCGAGGCGGTGCGTCTGGCGCAGCTGAAAATGGAGGAGCTGCGCTCGTACGAACAGGTCGCCGCCGATGGCGCCGGCGGCCGCTTCGACTACACCGACGACGTGGTCGGCGGTTCGGACACGGTGACGCCGACCAGTGGGTATTCGAATGCGACCTTCTCACGCACCTGGACCGTCAGCGGAACGGGGGGCGATCTGCAGAAGTGGATCCGCGTGGAAGTCAGCTGGCTCGACCGGACCAACACCACCCAGACCGTTTGGCTCCGCTCGTCGATTGCGCGCGCCGATCCACTGGCCATCGGAACGCTGGCGACGGGCCCGGGAGGTCTGAAGCCGCGCACGCCGAAAGGCAGGAACGTCGACATTCCGTATCCGGCGGTCGGTCTAGCCGGCAACATGAGCGCCTTCGCGCCGCCGCCGAGCACGCGCTGGTTCGTGTTCGACAATGTCAGCGGGGAAGTGCTGGGCGACTGCACCCAGGAGCCGGGGGTCGGAACGTCGATCACCTGGGGACAGAATGGCTGCACCGAAGGCCGGGGCTTCCTGCTCAGCGGTTACATCCGCTTCGTTGCCGGTGGCTACAACCAGAACCAGGTCGACAACACGTTTGGCAACCCGGCCGGCGAGACGAAGGAGCTTTCGGCGGGCGTGGAGTTCATCGACCCGACAACGGCGGCAACTGCTTCGTGCTTCGCACAGCGACAGAAGATCCTCGCGGCGACCAACGTCGCCGATCCGATCACCGGAACGCGGCTCAACATCAGCGGCGCGACACGCAACCAGGGAACAAGTACCGTAACGGTCGTCACCGATCAGGCGCACGGCTTCAGCATTGGCCAGCGGATCGCGATCAACAGCGTCACCGCGCCGACCTTCAACGGCGTGTTCAGGATCGAATCGGTGCCCACCAGCACGTCCTTCACCTATCGGCAGGTGGGGCCGAACGAGAGCTTCTCCGGGGGGACACCGCGGTCGACGGCGAGTCTCGTCCAGCAGGCGACGCTCCCCGAGGACGAGCCGACCCCGCCCGGGTATAACAGCGCGCCGGTGTCGCGGTTCGTGGCCTACGCGTGCGTGGTGGTGCCTGTCAATGTCAATGGCACGCGGCGCTGGTCCGGCCAGTTCGTGATCACGCCCGAGATCACCGACGGTGTCAGCTGGGCGCTCGGCACGGGGAGCAATACGGTCAAGCAGGTGTGCCGATATACCGGGAACTACCTCGACGACCTCCGGCTGTCGAACAGCGAGCACCCGCTTTATTACCGTGGCGTGACCGCAGCTCTCGACAACCAGAACTACGTTGTCATCGACGGCGACCAGTCCTGCCCCTATGACAGCAAGCCCAGCTACGCGGGAAATCCGCCGGATTACATGAACTCGAACACGACGCTGCACCAGACAGCGTCGACCGGCGCACTGCCTCGCGGCGGGCTTCGCTCCGGCACGAACAGCGGCGGGGCAGCCCGCAATGGCGGCATCGACTCGGGCTTCGTCGAGCCGGCCGACACGTCCGTCGAACTGCAGATGCTTTGATTTCGCGGCGCGGTGCTTCGGTCCGGCGGGTGTCGTCGCTTGAGCGGGCCAGCACCTGCCCCGGCGCTCACAGCCCCAGGCACACGTACTTGAGCACCAGGTACTCGTCGATGCCGTACTTCGAGCCTTCGCGGCCGATGCCGGACTGCTTGACGCCGCCGAACGGCGCGATCTCGTTGGAGATGAGTCCGGTGTTCACGCCGACCATGCCGTACTCCAGGCCCTCGGCGATGCGCATGACGCGGCCGACGTCGCGCGAGTAGAAGTACGCGGCCAGGCCGTACTCCACGCTGTTGGCGGCGGCGATCGCCTCGGCATCCGTGCTGAAGCGGAACACCGGCGCCACCGGGCCGAACGTTTCCTCGCGGGCCACGATCATCTCGCCGGTGACGTCGGCCAGCACGGTGGGCGTGTAGAAGGTGCCGCCGCGCTCGTGGCGGCGGCCGCCGGTGACCACGCGCGCACCCTGGGCCACGGCGTCGGCCACGTGCGCCTCGACCTTGGCCAGCGCGTTGGCATCGATCAGCGGCCCCTGCTGCACGCCGGCTTCCGTGCCGGCGCCCACCTTCAGCTGCGCCGCCTTCGCCGCCAGCTTCTCGACGAAGGCGTCGTAGATGCCGGCGTGCGCGAAGAAGCGGTTGGTGCAGACGCAGGTCTGGCCGGCGTTGCGGTACTTCGACAGCAGCGCGCCCTCGACCGCGGCGTCGAGATCGGCGTCGGCAAAGACGATGAACGGCGCGTTGCCGCCCAGCTCCAGCGACAGCTTCTTCAGCGTCGGCGCGCTCTGCTGCATCAGGATGCGGCCGACCTGGGTGGAGCCGGTGAAGCTGAGCTTGCGCACGGTGGGCGACTCGCACAGCACCTTGCCGATGGCGATCGAGTTGGCCTCGTCGGCCGGCAGCACGTTGAACACGCCGGCCGGGATGCCGGCGCGGCCCGCCAGTTCGGCCAGCGCGAGCGCCGACAGCGGCGTCTGCTCGGCCGGCTTGACCGCCACCGTGCAGCCGGCGGCGAGCGCCGGCGCGCACTTGCGGGTGATCATGGCGTTGGGAAAATTCCACGGCGTGATGGCCGCGCACACGCCGATCGGCTCCTTGAACACCAGGATGCGCTTGTCGGCCTGGTGCGTCGGGATCACGTCGCCGTAGGTGCGCTTGCCTTCCTCGGCAAACCACTCGACGAAGCTGGCGCCGTAGGCAATCTCGCCGCGCGACTCGGCGAGCGGCTTGCCCTGCTCGGCGGTCATCAGCTGCGCGAGATCCTCCTGCGCCGCCATGATCAGCTCGAACCACCGGCGCAGGAGCGCGGCGCGCTCCTTGGCGGTTCTGGCGCGCCAGGCCGGCAGCGCCCCGGCGGCGGCGTCGATCGCACGCCGGGCGTCGTCGGCGCCGCAGTTGGCCACCTCGGCGAGCCGGCCGCCGTCGGCGGGATTGGCGACGGCAAATTTTCCGTGCGCGCCATCGCGCCACGCGCCGTCGACATAGGCCTGCGCGCGCAGCAGCGCGGCATCGGAGAGTTTCGGCAAAGACGAGGCGCGCTGCAGCATGGTGTCCTCCGGGGCGTGGCCCGCAGGATAGCGCCGCCTGCCGCCGCTATCCTTGGCGCAAGTCAGCAGAGACGGGGCGATTCGATGCAGTTCGAGTCACTGAATGCGGACCTGAAGCAGTGGCTGCGCACGTCGATCGACGCCGGCCACGACCGCGACGTGCTGCGGCAGGCGATGCGCGGCGCCGGCTACGACGCGAGCTTCGCGCAGCAGGCGGTCGACGCGGCGCTGCGGCACCTGCGGGTCGAGCCGGCCGCGGCGCAGGCTGCCGAACCGCCGTCGTC
>Ga0209594_1001590_pt1 | contig 11180 bp, 9 predicted proteins | sample AshMeaCrysSpring_FD_184126 | JGI IMG/M metagenome (GOLD analysis project Ga0209594, IMG submission 184126) | Groundwater microbial communities from Big Spring, Nevada to study Microbial Dark Matter (Phase II) - Ash Meadows Crystal Spring... | ecosystem: Environmental > Aquatic > Deep subsurface >...
CGGGCGCAGGCGCTCACCGCGATGCACGCCGAGATCGACCGCGGCCTGCGCGCCCGTTTCGAGCACCATCCCGCGGCCCGCCGCGAGCTCGCCGCGGCGGAGCGCGCCGTGACCGAGGGGACGCTGAGCCCGGGCGCCGCCGCGGAGCGGCTGCTCGCGCTCCTGACCCGGCGATGACCATCGCGGGGCGGCGCCTCGCGCCGCTCCGCCCGATCCAACCCACGAAACGACGACGATGCACGACATCATCAGGCAGCTCGACGACAAGCGCGCCGCGGCCCGCCAGGGCGGTGGCGCGAAGCGGATCGAGGCGCAGCACGCGAAGGGCAAGCTCACCGCGCGCGAGCGCATCGAGCTCCTGCTCGACCCCGGCTCCTTCGAGGAGTGGGACATGTTCGTCGAGCACCGCTGCGTCGACTTCGGCATGGGCGAGCAGAAGGTGCCCGGCGACGGGGTCGTCACCGGGCACGGCACGGTCAGCGGCCGGCTGGTGTTCGTGTTCAGCCAGGACTTCACCGTGTTCGGCGGCGCGCTCTCGGAGGCGCACGCGGAGAAGATCTGCAAGGTCATGGACCACGCGATCAAGGTCGGCGCGCCGGTCGTGGGACTGAACGACTCGGGCGGCGCGCGCATCCAGGAGGGCGTGGCCTCGCTCGCCGGCTACGCCGACGTGTTCCAACGGAACGTGCTCGCCTCGGGCGTCATCCCGCAGATCTCGGTGATCATGGGCCCCTGCGCGGGCGGCGCCGTCTACTCGCCGGCGATGACCGACTTCATCGTCATGGTGAAGGACAGCTCGTACATGTTCGTGACCGGGCCCGAGGTGGTGAAGACCGTGACCCACGAGGAGGTGACCGCCGAGGAGCTGGGCGGCGCGGTCACCCACTCGACGCGCTCCGGGGTCGCCGACCGCGCGTTCGAGAACGACGTCGAGGCGCTGGGCATGGTGCGGCGGCTCATCAACTACCTGCCGACCAGCAACCGCGAGAAGCCGCCGGTGCGGCCGACGACCGACAGCGCCGACCGCCTCGACCACTCGCTCGACACGCTGGTCCCGAGCAACCCGAACCAGGCCTACGACATCAAGGAGCTGATCCTCAAGGTGGTCGACGACACCGACTTCTTCGAGATCCAGCCCGACTACGCGAAGAACATCGTCACCGGCTTCGGGCGGCTCGAAGGCTCGACCGTCGGCTTCGTCGCCAACCAGCCACTGGTGCTCGCCGGCTGCCTCGACATCAGGAGCTCGATCAAGGCGGCGCGCTTCGTGCGCTTCTGCGACGCCTTCAACATCCCGATCGTCACCTTCGTCGACGTGCCCGGCTTCATGCCCGGCACGTCGCAGGAGTACGGCGGCATCATCAAGCACGGGGCGAAGCTGCTCTACGCCTACGCCGAGGCGACGGTGCCGAAGGTGACGCTGATCACCCGCAAGGCCTACGGCGGGGCGTACGACGTCATGGCGTCCAAGCACCTGCGCGGCGACGTCAACCTGGCCTGGCCTTCCGCCGAGATCGCGGTGATGGGGCCCAAGGGCGCGGTGGAGATCATCTTCCGCAAGGACGCGGGCGACGCCGCGGCGATCGCCGCGCGCACGGAGGAGTACCGGACCAAGTTCGCGAACCCGTTCATCGCGGGGAGCCGCGGCTTCATCGACGACGTGATCATGCCGCACGAGACGCGCAAGCGCATCTGCCGGTCGCTGGCGATGCTGCGCAACAAGAAGCTCGACAATCCGTGGCGCAAGCACGGCAACATCCCGCTCTGACGCGACCGACATGTTCAAGAAGATCCTGATTGCCAACCGCGGCGAGATCGCCTGCCGCGTGATCCGCACCGCGCGGCGCATGGGCATCGCGACGGTCGCCGTGCACTCGGACGCCGACCGCGACGCCCGCCACGTGGAGCTCGCCGACGAGGCGGTCGCGATCGGCCCGGCGCCGTCCCGCGAGAGCTACCTGCGCATGGAGAAGATCCTCGAAGCCTGCCGCTCGACCGGCGCCGAGGCGGTGCATCCCGGCTACGGCTTCCTGTCCGAGAACGCGGCGTTCTGCCGCCTGCTGGAGTCCAACGGCATCGTGTTCATCGGGCCGAAGGCGAACTCGATCGAGGCGATGGGCGACAAGATCGCCTCGAAGAAGCTCGCGCTCGCGGCCGGCGTGAGCACGATCCCGGGCTACACCAACGTGATCGAGACCGCCGACAAGGCGGTCTCGATCGCGCGAGAAATCGGCTACCCGGTGATGATCAAGGCGAGCGCGGGCGGTGGCGGCAAGGGCCTGCGCGTGGCGCGCGACGACGGCGAGGCGCGCGAGGGCTTCGGCAGCTGCCGCAACGAGGCGAAGGCCTCGTTCGGGGACGACCGCGTGTTCATCGAGAAGTACATCGAGGAGCCGCGCCACATCGAGATCCAGGTGCTGGGCGACGCCCACGGCAACACCGTGTACCTCGGGGAGCGCGAGTGCTCGATCCAGCGCCGCCACCAGAAGGTGATCGAGGAGGCGCCCTCGCCGTTCCTCGACGAGGCGACCCGCAGGGCGATGGGCGAGCAGGCGGTCGCGCTCGCGAAAGCGGTCGACTACCAGTCCGCGGGCACCGTGGAGTTCGTCGTCGGCGGCAAGGACCGCAAGTTCTACTTCCTGGAGATGAACACGCGGCTCCAGGTCGAGCACCCGGTGACCGAGTTCGTCACCGGGCTGGACCTGGTCGAGCAGATGATCCGCGTCGCGGCCGGTGAGCGGTTGTCGTTCGCGCAGGCGGACGTCCGGCGCGACGGCTGGGCGATCGAGTGCCGGATCAACGCGGAGGACCCGTTCCGCGGCTTCCTGCCGTCGACCGGGCGGCTCGTCAAGTACATCCCGCCGCCGGATTCCGACGGGACGGTGCGCGTGGACACCGGGGTCTACGAGGGCGGCGAGATCCCGATGCACTACGACTCGATGATCGCCAAGCTGATCACCCACGGCCCGACGCGCGAGGACGCGATCGGCCGCATGCGCGACGCGCTCAACGCCTTCGTGATCCGCGGCGTGTCGACCAACATCCCGTTCCAGGCCGCGCTGATGCAGCACCCGCGGTTCGTGTCCGGGGCGTTCCACACCGGGCTCATCGCCGAGGAGTACCCGAAGGGCTTCCGCGCCGAGGACGTGATCCACGACGACCCGTCGCTGCTGGTCTGCGTCGCCGCGGCGATCCACCGGCGCTACATGGACCGCGCGGCCGGCATCAGCGGCCAGCAGCCCGGCCACGGCTACGCGCCCGGCAACGACTGGAACGTGATGTTCGGCGGCGCGCTGCACCCGGTCGGCGTGACGACGGTGCCCGGCGGCCAGAGCGTGGTCTACCGGGACCGCGAGTACGTCGTGCTCTCCGACTGGGCATTCGGCCACCCGATCTTCCGCGGCACGATCAACGGCCGCGAGATCTGCATGCAGGTCGAGCGCCGCAACATGCAGTACCGCCTGTTTCACTGGGGCACGCAGGTCGACGTGACGGTGCTCACGGGGCGCGCGGCCGAGCTCCTCGCGCTGATGCCCGCGAAGGCGCCGCCCGACCTGTCGAAGTACGTGATCTCGCCGATGCCGGGGCTCTTGACCGAGCTCGAGGTCAAGGTCGGTCAGGAGGTGAAGGCCGGCGAGAAGGTTGCGGTGATCGAGGCGATGAAGATGGAGAACGTGCTTCGGGCCGATGCCGACGCCCGGGTCAAGGCGCTGCTCGCGAAGCCCGGCGACAGCCTTGCGGTCGACCAGCCGATCGTCGAGTTCGAGTAGCCGGCGGCGGCACGGACGCGACGATCGTCCCGGCATCCGGCACGGGCCGAACGTTTCGCCCGCGCGCTGCTCTGTCTGCCGGAAGCGCGCCGGGCGCCCGGGACTTGCCCGACCCGGTATCCTGTCCCGCCCGCCGTCACCATCCAGCAGGGAGAGACCATGTTCGGAGCGATCGAGATTCCCTTCGGCACCAAGATGCTGTTCAACACCGTCCGGCTGAAGCCGGGCGTGTCGATGGACGACGTCGAGCTCGCGCTCGGCGAGATGTGCAACGTCGTCAAGGACACCTACGGCGGCGACCGGGGCGGCTTCATCGCCGGCCAGGTGTTCAAGTTCTCGGGCTTCGCCTCCGAGGAGGGTACCCTCGGCGAGGTCAAGGCCGCCGACGACCACCTCGTCATCGTCACCTTCTGGCGCTCGTTCGAGGAGCACGAGCGCTCGCACGCGGACAAGACCTTCAAGGACAAGTTCTCGGCGCTCGCGGCCATGTGCACCGAGACGCGGGAGCTGGGCTACGACATGCTCTGGCAGGGCGTGCCGGAGCAGGCGTAGGTCCCGGTCGCGCCCGCCGTCCCCGGGCCCCGGCTCCCGGGCCGGCGGGTTGCGCCTGGGTCGCTGCGCGCGTCCGGTCAGCGCCCGCGCGTGGCGCGGCCCGGCTTGCGCGCCGGCGCCTTGCGCGCGGGCGGGCGCGCGGCCGCAGGCGGCGGCAGCACCGCGCGCAGGATGCCGGCGCAGGTGTCGGGCGACATGTAGCGCGGCACCGGGTAGTTGGTGTCCGCCTCCCAGCAGGCCGCCTTCGCGAGCGCGGGGATGTCCTCCTCGCGCAGCGCCGCCACGTAGGTCGGGATGCCGAGGTCGCGATTGAGCTCGTCCACCGCGTCGATGAACTTCTTCGCGAGCACGGCCGGCCGCTCGCCCGGCGCGCCGACGCCCGCCTTCACCGCGAGGACGGCGAGGCGCTTCGTGATCGCCGGAGAGAGGTAGCGAAGCACGTACGGCAGCATGATCGCGTTGGCGAGCCCGTGCGGCACGTGGTACAGGCCGCCTAGCTGGTGGGCGATCGCATGCACGTAGCCCACGTTCGCGCGGGTGAACGCGAGGCCGCCGAAGGTCGCGGCGAGCGCCATCTTCTCGCGCGCCTCCAGGTCCTTCGGCTTGCGGTGGGCGACCCGGAGCGTGTCGAACACGATGCCGACGGTGGCGAGCGCCATGCGGTCGGTGTGCGCGTTCGCCCACTTGCTGACGAACGCCTCGACCGCGTGGGTAAGCGCATCCATGCCCGTGGCCGCGGTGACCGGCGCCGGGAGGCCGGTCATCAGCGCCGGGTCGAGCGCCGCCATGTCCGGCACAAGCCGCGTGTCGGCGATCACGAGCTTCCTGCCGCTGTCCGGATCGGAGATCACCGCGGCGACGGTCACCTCGGAGCCGGTGCCGGCGGTGGTGGGCACGGCGTAGAGGGGCACCGGCGCGCGCAGTCCCCGGAAGTAGCCGACGAGCTTGCGCGGGTGCTTGCGGTTCGCGACCGCCGAGGCGATCGTCTTCGCGGCGTCCATCGGCGAGCCGCCGCCGAAGGCGACGACCGCGTCGCATCCGTGCTTGCCGTAGAACGCGATGCCCTTCTCGATCACGGGTATCGGCGCATCCGGCGTGATCGCGTCGAACACCGCGTACTCGACCCCGCCCGCGTCGAGCGCGGCGGTGAGGCCGGCGATGAGGCCCATGCCGGCGACGACACGGTCGGTCACGATCATCACCTTGCGGTGACCGAAGCCCGCGATCGCCGCCCCGAGCCGCGCGCTCGACCCCGGGCCGACCAGCAGCACGGGCTGGGGAATCGGCAGCAGCCCCGTCACCACGCCGGCCGCCCGCATTGCGGTCGACAGCCCCACGGAGCGCACCACGTCGCCTATCGCATTCGGAATCTCGATCATCGTCCGCCTCGTCCTCTCGTCGACATCCGCCAAGTTTACTGACTCGCGCGCCGCCGCGACGCGGACAGGCGAGTACGGGCGCGACCGGCGGTGGCCGGGGTTCGATCAGGATCAAGGAGAGTGGCGTGGAAGCCACCGTCCGCGACCCGCGGCCGTACAATCCTCCGAAAAGCGCGTCCATCGAAGGACGCGGCGGGGCGGCCCGCGGCGGGGGTGGATCCCTCCGGGGGCCGCACGGCGCGCGTCGCGCCGCTCCCGGAACGGAGGAGCGCATGAAGACGGCAGTCGGCATCAGCCTCGGCGCGGGCGACCAGGACTTCGCGTTCGACACGCGGTTCCTCGGGCACCGCTTCCGCGTGCGGCGGCTCGGCACCAACGGCTCGACGGCGAAGGCGGTCAAGCTGCTGAGGCACTGGCAGGACCACGCCGACGCGATCGGCCTCGGCGTCGTCAAGGACAGCTACACCGTCGGCTCGCGCCGCTTCGTCGAGAAGGACAGCGCGCGCATGAAGTCCGCGGTGACGCGGGTGCCCGTCACCACCGGCGGCCGGCTCTCCGACATCCTGCAGGAGTGGGCGCTGCGGCACGTGCAGCAGAAGCTCGGCAACTTCTTCAACAACGCGAAGGTGCTGTTCTTCTCGGGCCGCACCAACTACAAGCTCGCGTTGGCTATGTCCGAGTACACGCAGAACCTCCAGTTCGCCGACCCCCTGTTGCAACTCGGCGTGCCGAAGCTCCTCTCGTCGCTCGACACGCTGGAGCTCTACGCGAGCGGCGCGCACCAGGTGCTCGAGTGGACGCCGGACGCGCTGATGTCGGCGCGGCCGTTGCGCGAGTGGACGCGATTCATGCTGCGCCGCGCGATGCAGGACGCGACGGTCATCGTCGCGCCGGTCCACGAGCTCGACCGCTTCGGCGCCGACGAGCTCGCGCGCAAGGTGATCGTCACCTCGACGGTCAACGACCAGCGGCTCGCGCGCTTCCGCGACCGCGGCGTCGACATGGTGGTCGACGGCGCGCCGCTCATGTTCGACCACGTGCTCGGTCCCAGCCTGATCGACGCGATGATCATCGCCGCCTCGGGCCGCGCCGGCGACGACATCCTCGAGGACGACTACCTCGAGATCATCGAGAGCCTCGGCCTCGAGCCGCGCATCCTCTACCCGAACGGCTTCCGGCGCGTCAACCGCTTCGCGTTCGTGATCCACCCCCTGTCGCAGGAGTACTTCAAGAACGTCAAGCCGATCGAGCTCCTGTCGCACGTGTCGCCGCCGGTGTTCATGGACACGCTCGAGAAGGCGATGGCCTACGCGCCGCCGTTCGTCTACTCGAAGGTGGCCGGCATCAAGAGCCCGGGCGGCGTCGAGGCCGAGGGCTGGCTGATCTCGGTCGGCGGCACGCCGCGCGAGATCATGAACCACAGCCCCGAGTTCACCTACCGCCGCCTGCTCGACGCGGCGCGCATCGCCAAGGGTCTCGGCGCGCAGATCATGGGACTGGGCGCGTTCACCAAGGTGGTCGGCGACGCCGGCCTCACGGTCGCGCGCCGCGCGCCGCTGCCGATCACCACCGGCAACAGCTACAGCGCCTCGGGCGCGCTGTGGGCCGCGCGCGACGCGGTGCTCCGCCTCGGCCTCGTGCCGATGCCGAAGAAGGGCGAGAAGGTGCGGATGAAGGCGATGGTGGTCGGCGCGACCGGGGCGATCGGCTCGGTGTGCGCGCGGCTGCTCGCGATGGTCGCCGAGGAGGTCCACATGGTCTCGCCGGAGACCGCGAAGCTCCTCGCGCTCAAGGCGTCGATCCGCAAGGAGACGCCGGACGCGAAGCTCGCGCTCTCCTCGCGCGCGGACAAGGACCTCGCCGCCATGGACATGATCGTCACCGCGACCTCCGGCGCGGGCAAGAAGATCCTCGACATCACCAAGGTGAAGCCGGGTTGCGTGATCACCGACGTCGCGCGTCCGCTCGACCTTCCGCCCGAGGAAGTGGCGAAGCGCCCGGACGTGCTGGTGATCGAGTCCGGCGAGATCCTGCTGCCGGGCCGGGTGTCGATGAAGAACATCGGCCTGCCGAAGAACGTCGCCTACGCGTGCCTCGCCGAGACGATCGTGCTGGCGCTCGACGGCCGCTTCGAGAACTTCACCGTCGGCCGCAACATCGAGTGGGAGAAGGTGCGCGAGATCTACCGCATGGGCCTCAAGCACGGCATGAAGCTCGCTGCGATCTCCGGCGTCAACGGCCCCTTCTCGGACGCCGACATCCGGCGCGTGAGGAAGCTCGCGCTGGCCGCGCGTGCCGAAGCGGCGCGCCGGGCGGAAGAGGCCGAGGCGGCGAGGGCGGCGCGGCGCCGCGCGCGCGCGCCGCGCGCCGGCGGGGCGAACGCCTGGGCTGCGCGTCCCCCGGCCGCGTCCGCGGCGAAACGCCGCGCGAGCGCGAAGCCCGCCGCCCCGGTCAGGACGCGGAGCCGGCGCGCCGCGTCGTCATGACCAGCACGTTCCTCGCCGCGGCCGACGGGTCCGCCGCGCGCTCGCGCTTCCTTTGCTCGCGCCGGATGCGCGCGAACGTCTTGCGCAGGTCGGTGTTTGCGCTGCTCGTGTAGCGGAACGAGGGGTCGAGGATCGACTTCATGTGCACTCCAGTCGGACGCGCGTTGCGTGCGACACGCGCGCCGTGCATGGGGAGCAAGTTGCGTTCCGCGCTGGCGTGGAAGGCGGCGCGTCAACGGGTTGCGCGGGGTGCCGCGCCGGCTCGCCTGCGCGGCGTAAGCGCGGCCGACGTCCGTTCGCCGGGACCGCACGCCGCTGTCGTCGACATTGGCAGCGGCGACGCATTGTGCGCGACAGCGCGCGCGGCGCCCGAGGGGCGTCCATAAGGGGAGAGGCCATGAAGAAGGTGGTGTGGGGCGTGATCAGCACGGCGAAGATCGGCCGCGAGCGCGTGCTTCCGGGAATGCTGAAGAGCGACCTGATCGAGGTGCGCGCGATCGCATCCCGCGACGAGGGCGCGGCGAGCCGCGCGGCCCATGCGCTCGGGATCGCGCAGGCCTACGGCTCGTACGAGGCGTTGCTCGCGGATCCCGGGATCGAGGCGGTGTACAACCCGCTGCCCAACCACCTGCACGTGCCGCTGACGCTCGCGGCCGCGGCGGCGGGCAAGCACGTGCTGTGCGAGAAGCCGATCGCACTCACCGCGGACGAGGCGACGAAGCTCCGCGAGGCCGCGAAGCGCGTGCTGATCGCGGAGGCGTTCATGGTGCGCTTCCACCCGCAGTGGATCCGCGCGCGCGAACTCGTGCGCGAAGGCCGCATCGGCGAGTTGCGGGCGGTGCAGATGTTCTTCGGCTACAACAACCTGGACCCCGCGAACGTGCGCAACCGCGCCGACATCGGCGGCGGCGGGCTGTACGACATCGGCTGCTACGCCGTCGTCGCCGGCCGTTACTTCTTCGCCGGCGAGCCTGCGCGTGCCATCGCGCTCGTCGACCGGGACCCCGCCTTCCGCACCGACCGGCTGACGAGCGGGCTGGTCGACTTCGGCGGCGGGCGGCGGCTCGACTTCACGGTGTCGACGCAGGTCGCGCCGCACCAGCGGCTGAGCCTCTGCGGCAGCAAGGGGCGCATCGAGATCCCGATTCCCGTCAACGCGCCGCAGGGCGCCGCGACGCGCCTTCTCGTCGACGACTGTCGCTCGCTCGACGGCGCGGGCATCGTCGCCGAGGAGATCGCCCCGAGCGACCAGTACATGTTGCAGGGCGAGGCGTTCTCGCGGGCGGTGCGCGGCGAGGGACCGCTCGACTTCGGCGTCGAGGACGCGATCGCCAACATGCGCGTCATCGACGCGCTGTTCCGCTCGGAGACGAGCGGCGCGTGGGAGGCGGTAGCCGGGGCGTGACCACGACGGGGCTCTCGCGGGTCTGCGCGCCGCGTCGCGACGACCGGACGAGGGGTCAGCGCGCCGCGGCCTTGCGGCGGCTGCCGCCGGCGCGCGACCTCCAGCTTCCCGGCGTCGTTCCCGCCCAGCGCGCGAACGCACGCACGAACGCGCTCGCCTCGGCGTAGCCGAGGGAGGCCGCGACTTCGGCGACGTTCATCGACGTGTTGGAGAGCAGTTGCTGCGCCATGGCGTACCGCGCGTCGTCGCGCACGGTCCTGAACGTCAGCCCGGATTCCAGCAGTCGCCTGTTCAGGGTCTTCTCGTGCATGCCGAGGAGCTTCGCGACGTGCGCTGCCGTGCTCGCGTGGTGGGCGATGGTGCCGCTCACCAGGCGCCGCACCTCGCTTGCGAAATCGCTGTCGAGGCGCATCGCGTCCGCCTGCTGCTTGAGATGCCGGTGCAGCATCGGGTCCGCGACCGCCACCGGGTGCGCGAGCCAGCGGGACGGGAACGCCATCGCGCACTGTCCCGCGTTGAAGAGAACGGGTGAACGGAACGCGCGCGTCCATGGCGTCGCGTCCGCGGGTGTCTTGCGCGGCAGCAGGACCTGCGACGGAAGCCACTGCGGCCCGCAGAGTCCCCGCATGAGATTGCGGGCGACGGCCATCGACAGATCGCAGATCTGGTCGACGGCCTGCGTTCCGCGTTCGATCACCGTGAAGCCGAGCATCGCCGTGCCGTCGCGCACCTCGAAAGTCGCGATGCCGCCGCGATCGTGAAGGCTGAGGTAGTGGACGAGGTCGTCGAGCGCGCGACCGACATCCACTGCGTTCATCAGCAGGAAACCCGCGAGTCCCAGCGAGGACGGGCCGGCGCGCTCGCCCAGCATCAGCCCGAAGTGCTCGCAGCCGGTGGCTGCGACGCAGCGGGCCAGCAGCGCACTGCCGGCCCGGTAGGGGATCGGCAACTCCGGATCGTAGAAGAACGCCAGCTCGAAGCCGCACTCGCGCACGATCGGCGCGGGGTCGCAATCCAACTCGCGGAGGAGCTGCGGGATCGCGGCGAGCGGCCCGACGCGGACCGTGCTGCCAAGCGGCCTATGCCCAGGGCCCGGCATCGGGTCGCCCGTTCCGGCCAATCGTTTCCGTCCTTTTCACAATGTCCGAAATTATCAATCGAGTGCGCGCTTTTCGCAACGCCCGCGTCGGCCTGCGCGTGCAGACTGCGCGGATTGACGTTCGCGACTTGCTGCGCGCGTGTACCTGGCCCGCCGTAGCGGCGACCATGCCGTCCGGCCGCGGACTGCACCGACACGACGCGGCGCGCGACCGCGCGCCCGTGCAACGCTGACCAAGGACCGGACATGAACAGACTACTCAGGGCGGGCTGCACCGCGATCCTCGGCGCGCTCGCCGGGTTGGCCTCGCTGCCGGCGGCCGCCCAGGGCAGCGACGACTGGCGCTTCGGCGTGCAGCTCTACCAGGCTGTTGAAAAGCCCTGAGAAATTGATGAGCGACAGCGTATCGAGGCAAGCGCGCCGGGCTCCGGCGATTGGCTGGATCGCCGATTCTCGTTGGGCTGGCGCCGATCGACCTCGCGTGCGCTC
>Ga0209594_1001593_pt1 | contig 11168 bp, 8 predicted proteins | sample AshMeaCrysSpring_FD_184126 | JGI IMG/M metagenome (GOLD analysis project Ga0209594, IMG submission 184126) | Groundwater microbial communities from Big Spring, Nevada to study Microbial Dark Matter (Phase II) - Ash Meadows Crystal Spring... | ecosystem: Environmental > Aquatic > Deep subsurface >...
CGTGCACACGGTCGATTGGACGAAGTACCACGACGTGGACTGGACCGAGCAGGTGCGCACCGGCGTCAAGCTCGCCGTGCTGAAGGACCTCGGCTCGCGCGCCGCGACCTACCCGGAAGGTTTCGTGTTGCACAGGCAGGTGCAGAAGATCGTCGACGACCGCCTGAAGATGGTCACGGGCCAGATGAACCTGGACTGGGGCTGCGCCGAGACGCTCGCCTACGCCACGCTTCTCGACGAGGGCTACGAGGTCCGCATCACCGGCCAGGACAGCGGCCGCGGCACGTTCTTCCACCGCCACGCGGTCGGGCACGACCAGAAGACGGGCGCAAGCTACGTCCCCCTCAGGCACCTGAAGCCCGGGCAGCCGCGCTTCCGGGTCACCGACTCGCTGCTCTCGGAAGAGGCCGTGCTCGGCTTCGAGTACGGCTACTCCACGACCGACCCGAACTGCCTCGTCATCTGGGAGGGGCAGTTCGGTGACTTCGTGAACGGCGCGCAGGTGATCATCGACCAGTTCATCAGCTCGGGGGAGACAAAGTGGGGCCGCTACTGCGGGCTCACGATGTTCCTGCCGCACGGCTTCGAGGGGCAGGGCCCGGAACACTCCTCGGCGCGGCTCGAGCGGTTCCTGCAGCTCTGCGCGGAGAACAACATGATCGTCTGCGTGCCGTCGACGCCCGCGCAGATGTTCCACCTGTTGCGCCGGCAGATGAAGCGCGACTTCCGCAAGCCGCTCATCGTGATGACGCCGAAGAGCCTCCTGCGGCACAAGCTGTCGGTGTCCTCGCTCGAGGACCTGTCCAAGGGCTCATTCCGCAACGTGATCGACGAGATCGACGACCTCGACCCGGCGGGCGTCAAGCGCGTCGTGTTCTGTTCCGGCAAGGTCTACTTCGACCTGCTCGAGGCGCGCCGCGCCAACGAAGCCCGCGACGTGGCCATCGTGCGCGTCGAGCAGCTCTACCCGTTCCCGGCCGACGAGTACGGCGCGATCCTCAATCGCTACCCGAACGCGCAGGACGTGGTCTGGTGCCAGGAGGAGCCGCAGAACCAGGGGGCATGGTTCCAGATCCGTCACCGGCTCCAGGAACCGCTGGGGCGGCGCTCGCTCATGTACTGCGGACGCGGGCCCTCGGCCGCACCCGCCACGGGCATCCCGCAACTGCACAACGAGCAGCAGCAGGGCCTCGTCGCCGCTGCCCTGCGCGCGCACACCGTCGACGAAGTCTCACCGCCGCCGCGCCGACTGCGCGCGGCCGCCAGCAGGAAGAATCCATGACCATCGAAGTCCGTGTCCCGCAGCTCCCGGAATCCGTCGCGGACGCCACGCTCGTCGCGTGGCACAAGAAACCCGGCGACGCCGTGAACCGGGACGAGAACCTCGTCGACCTAGAAACCGACAAGGTGGTGCTCGAGGTTCCGGCGCCGTCCGCCGGAGTGATCAAGGAACTCAAGGTCCAGAACGGCGCCACCGTGACGAGCGGACAGGTGCTCGCCCTGCTCGAGGAGGGCGCGACGGCGGCCGCCGCGCCGGCGGCTGCAGCCACCACGGCCGCGGCGGCGTCGACCGCGACCAGGACCGAGCCCGCTGCCGCGGCGGCGAAGGGGGCCGCGGGCGCCGAGAAGCTCGCGCCATCCGTGCGGCGGCTGGTCGAGGAGCACAAACTCGAGCCGGGCGCCATCGCGGGCAGCGGTCGCGAAGGTCGCGTGACGAAGGGCGACGTCCTGGCTCACCTCTCGGGCAAGGAGGCCGCTCCGGCCCAGGCCACGCCGGCGGCCACGGGCACGGCGGTGGCGGCCGCCCCGGACGGCGCGCGCGGCGAGCGTCGCGTGCCGATGACGCGGCTGCGGGCACGCATCGCCGAGCGCCTGATCCAGGCCCAGTCGACCGCCGCGATGCTCACGACCTTCAACGAAGTGGACCTGAAGGCCGTCAACGAGCTGCGCGCGCGCTACAAGGACAAGTTCGAGAAGGCGCACGGTGCGCGCCTCGGCTTCATGTCGTTCTTCGTCAAGGCCTGCATCGAGGCGCTACGGCGCTTCCCGGTCGTGAACGCATCGGTCGACGGCAACGACATCGTCTACCACGAGTTCTACGACATCGGCGTCGCCGTCTCGACGGACCGCGGCCTGATCGTCCCCGTGCTCCGCAACGCCGACGCGCTCGGCTTCGGCGAGATCGAGCAGGCCGTCGTCGCGTATGCCAATAAGGCCCGCGAGGGCACGCTCACGATCGAGGAGCTCACCGGTGGCACCTTTACGATCACGAACGGCGGCGTGTTCGGCTCGCTGCTCTCCACGCCGATCCTCAACATGCCGCAGAGCGCGATCCTCGGCATGCACAAGATCCAGGAGCGCCCGGTCGTCGTTGACGGGCAGGTCGTGGTCCGCCCGATGATGTACCTCGCGCTCACCTACGATCACCGTATCATCGACGGCCGCGAGGCCGTGCAGTTTCTCGTCGCCGTCAAGGACGCGCTCGAGGACCCGGCGCGGCTGCTGCTGCAGGTCTAGCGGAAGTGACTCGTGACAAGCGGATAGCGGATAGGAGGAGGGGGTAGTGATCAGGGGGTAGGGGATAGTGAACGGACGCAGCAGGCTTCCTCCGCCATCTTGACCATCCGCTGGTCACTATCCTCTATCCGCTTCCTCCCTCGTCTCTTCCACTACCCCCTACCCCCTGATCACTACCCCCTTTCTACTTCCCCGGAGCCTCCCATGCCTGACACCACCTTCGACGTCGTCGTGATCGGCGCTGGTCCGGCCGGCTACCCCTGCGCGATCCGCGCGGCGCAGAACGGACTCAAGGTCGCGTGCGTCGATGAGTGGAAGAACTACGACGGTACGCACGCCTTCGGTGGCACGTGCCTGAACGCAGGCTGCATCCCGTCGAAGGCGTTGCTCGAGTCCTCGGAGCTCTATCACCGTGCAAAAGACGAGTTCGCGACGCACGGCATCAAGGTGGGATCGCTCGGTTTCGACGTGGCCGCCATGCAGAAGCGCAAGGCGAAGATCGTGAAGGCCTCGACCACGGGTGTCGCCGGGCTCTTCAAGTCCGCGGGCGTCACCGCGATCCAGGGGCACGGGAAGCTGCTCAAGGGCAACAAGGTCGAGGTCACGACCTTCGACGGCACGAAGTCGGAGCTGCTGGCGAAGCACGTCGTGCTCGCGTCCGGATCGGTGCCGATGGAGCTGAAGAGCGTGCCCTTCGACGGCAAGGACGTGCTCGACTCCTGGGGCGCGCTCGAAATGGAGGCGGTGCCAAAGCGGCTCGGCGTGATCGGCGCGGGCGTGATCGGCCTCGAACTCGGCAGCGTCTGGCGGCGGCTCGGCGCCGAAGTCGTGGTGCTCGAGGCGATGGAGCAGTTCCTGTGGATGGCCGACCAGAGGTCGCCAAGGAAGCGTTGAAGCACTTCAAGAAGCAGGGTCTCGACGTCCGTCTCGGTGCGAAAGTGAGCGGCCTCGACCGTGGCAAGGTCGGACTCACGCTCAAGTACGACGACCCCTCGGGCGGGCAGTCGGTGACCGTCGACAAGGTCGTCGTGGCGATCGGCCGCCGACCCTTCACGAAGGACCTGGTCGGCGAGGGTACGGGCGTCGAACTCGACGAGCGTGGCTTCATCAAGGTCGACCACGAGTGCCGCACCGGCGCCGGCAACGTCTGGGCCGTGGGCGACGTGGTGCGCGGCCCGATGCTGGCGCACAAGGGCAAGGAGGAGGGCGTCATGGTGGGCGACCTCATCGCGGGCCTCGTCTCGGAGGTCAACTACAAGGCGATCCCGTCGGTGATCTACACCGCGCCTGAGATCGCCTGGGTGGGCCAGACGGAGGAGGACGCGAAGAAGACCGGCAGGCCGTACAAGGTCGGCTCGTTCCCGTTCATGGCGAGCGGGCGGGCCCGTGCAATGGAAAGCACGGCCGGCTTCTGCAAGGTCATTTCCGCGAAGGATGACGACGAGATCCTCGGCGTGCACATCGTGGGTCCGATGGCCGGCGAACTGATCGCCGAGGCCGTGCTCGCTCTCGAGTACTCCGCGAGCACCGAAGACCTGCAGCGCACGATGCACGCGCACCCGACGCTGAGCGAGGCACTGCACGAGGCCGCCCTGCACGCGGATCGCCGCGCGATCGACTTTCCGAACAAGTAGCAGGCCCTCTCGCCAGCCCTTCCGCCGGCCCGCCGCCGGGCATATGCTCGGGCCTGCGACCTGCGCGAGCACCTGCTCGGGCATATGGTCTGCCGGAGGGGGGCATGCAGGCGCGGTGGCGTACGAATCTCGTGTTGCTGGCGATGGCGATCGCGGCCTGGCTGCCGGCGCTCGGGGCGGGGTTTCATTACGACGACCTTGCGAATGTCGTTCACGATGCAGCGACAACCGACCCCGCCGCGCTCCTCGATCGGCTGACCAACGGGTTCCGGCCTCTGCTGCGGTTGAGTTACGCAGCGGACTACAAGCTCTGGGGAATGACTGCGAGCGGGTTCATCGCGACCAATCTGCTCCTGCACGCCGCGACGGTGCTCGGGGTCGCGGCCATGGCGCGCACCCGGCTTGCGGGCGAGCGGGCGGTGCTGCTCGCGGCGTCGATCTTCGCCCTGCAGCCAACCAACGCGGCAGCCGTGGCCTGGACGAGCGGCCGCTCGACACTGCTCGCCACCGCGCTGATGGTTGCCGCAATCGTTGCGCACGAGCGAGGCAACGGCGCAATGCGCTGGCGCGTCGCTTCGTTGCTGATGATGCTGCTGGCCGTTCTCGCGAAGGAGACGGCCCTCGTTCTGCCACTGCTGCTCCTGCTGTGGGAGTACACCCGGCCGGAGCAGGTGCCGGCACGGGAAATCGCCCGGCGAGTCTTGCCGGCGGCGATCTGTGCCGCGCTTGCCGCAGCAGTCGCGTTGGGCGCCAGCTCGCGCTTGCAGGAGATCGTCAGCTTTTCGCTCGCCCTGTCCGCGCCGTCGGACTCACTGGCCGTCAATGCCATGGCCCTGCCACTTTCGCTCAGCCTGTGGTGGCGACCTTGGGCACTGTCGATAGAGCAGCCATTCGACTTCACGGTCGCCGGTGCGACGGGAGGTGCCGCCGCTTTGCTCGGTCTGATCATCGCGGCCGCGATGGCGCAACGGTCGCGCAAGGTGCTCGTCACTCTGGCGTTGCTGTGGCCCGTCGTTGCATTGCTGCCCACCCACAGCGTGCTCGCGCGGCTCGATCCCATTACCGAGAAGGCCCTGTATCCCGCTTGGATCGGCCCGAGCCTCGCGCTCGGCGCCGCGGCGGCATGGGCCATCTCGCGAATACCGACGAAAAGCTGGCGCACGGTGGCAGCGGCGGCGCTCATGCTCGGGCTGGCCTCGCTTTGCACATGGCGAGCGGTCGTGTGGGCCGAGCCCTCCGTGCTTTGGCGCGAGGCGACTATGCGAAATCCCGAATCGGCGAGAGCCTGGAGCAACCGCGCGCTCGCTGAGTCGGCTGCGGGGCAGGGTGCGTGGGCGAGGCGGTCGGTCGCACAGGCCCGGAGGCTCGACCCTGAAGACGAGCGTGTCAACGATGCAGCGCTGGCCGTTTCGCTGGCGCTGCCGCCGACGAAGGAGCTGCAACCATGAAATGGCCCGTTCTGATGGCTCTTGGCGTGCTGGCGTGCATCGCGACGACCGGGCCGATGGCGGCCCGGGCCGCGGATGACGTCGTGTGCCCGACGCGCGAGAAGCCGATCAAGTCGCCCGATTGCAGCAAGTGCAGCGACCTGCCGAAGCTTTACCGGGAATTGCTGGAACAGGAGTTCCTGCGCAATCTTTTCGAAAGCTGGATCAAGCAGAACTATTACCCAAGGAGCACGGACGAAATCAAGGCCTCCGCGGAGCGGCAGCTCAGCAATGCGATGCGAGAGAAGTCGAAGTTGTACGGTGTCCTCGCGCCGCAGGGTGGCGGGACGGGCGGTGCTGCCGCTCCGGCCTATGCCACCGATCTCTCCACCAGGGATTGCAAGCTTCTCGAGTACGTGACGTGCAAGCAGAATCCGGGCAGCAAGAACGAATCGAACGTGCAGGTCCCGTTTCCCACGACAGAAGCGGAGGTGCGCGGGCGTCACTGCAAGCCGATCGCTGATTACCTGATGGTGCACGAGGGCCATCACCAGGCGCAGTGCGCGAAGAACTGGAAGCAGACCAGGTCCGACGCTTTCATCACGCCCGAATACGTGGTCAAGGACGATCGGGACGCGTACCAGGCAGGCATCGGCATCCTGCGCGACTACATTGCGAAACTGGCGACGGAGTGCCAGTGGACGGGGTCGACGAATGCGCGACGCCCCGATGGCACGATGACGGTGCCGACGCCGCAGCAGATCCAGGAACTGAAGGACAACACGCGTGTAAAGGGCCTTCGGCTCAAGCGCCGGAGCAAGTGAGGACGCCATGATTCACCCATTGATTGCACTCACGACGTTTCTCGCCACGACCGGCCTGGACCTCACGCCGGAGCAGGTCGCCGAGCGATTCGGGACTTCATGCGTCGACGGCCGGTGGGCGGCCGACTGTCCAGCGCTCGCCGAGGAACTGGAGGTCGAGTTGTACGGTGACCTGCACCAACTCGCCCGCATGAACGTCCCACTCGATCGCGAGGTGTTGCAGGTTGCTGCTCGCGCGAATTTTCCGCCGCTGGCCGACCTCGGGCTGCGTCGGCTCGGGTCGATCACGAGCAACGCGGACCGTGAGGCCGTGCTGGTCGCGATCGAGCATCCCTCGCCGGCCGTGCGGCAGAGCGCACGGCGCTTGCTCGAATCGGCCGATTCGACGCAGGCGCAGGCATATACGCGCTGGTGGCGCGGCAGCAGCCGCAGCGGCTGGGACGCGCTCGTGCCGGACGTCGTGCCGATGCCCGCGCAGATCGGGCTGCAGGATGCGGCCGACCTGCGCTACCGGTACTTTGCCAGCGACGAGCATCGCGCCGTCTTCACGAGCCAGTTGCCACCCGACGCGCTGCTCCGGAGCATCGCACCGGGGGCCAAGCCACAGAGTGGCGCGCAAGTCGCCGCAGAGGCAGAGAAACGCAGACAGGCAGCCGAGAACAAGGAAGCAGCCGGCAATCTGCTCGAGGAAGGCCTGGCGCGCAGCGGGCTCGGCAGTCTCGCCGGCCTCGCCAAGCGAGCGACGAAGCAATCCGAACGGGCCGAGGACACAGCCGCCGCGGCACCCGCGTTTGACCCGGTTCCTGAGTTCCCCGGTGATCCCGCCGCAGTGCAGTACGCGAAGATCGAAAGGTCCGGAGTCGGCGGGCCCGTGCTGGTCGCCGTTGGCGTGGACGGAAGCCTTGGGGCCACCGTACTGGTCGTACAGTACTGAACCTAGCGGTGCCGCGTCGCGCGGATCACGTTCGGCAGCCCGGCAAAGCGCGTCAGCAGGCGGCTCAGTTCCTCGAGCCCGTGCACCTTGACGGTGAGTTCGACGGTCGCGGTGTTCTCCGCCGCGTTCGTCACCGTGTTCATCGTCTCGATGCTGATGCGCTCGTCGGCCAGCACGCCGGAGACGTCGCGCACCAGCCCCCGCCGGTCGAAGGCCTCGATGCGTACTGACACCGGGAAGGTGCGCTCAGGCGAGGTGCCGCCCCAGTCGACGGCCAGCACCCGCTGGGGCTGCGCGTCGCGCATGCGGAGCAGGTTGGCGCAGTCCGCGCGGTGGATGCTCACGCCGCGGCCGAGCGTGATGTAGCCGGCGATCAGTTCCGGAGGCACGGGCCGACAGCAGCGCGCGATCGTGCTCATGAGGTCGCCGACGCCATCCACGACGAGCCCGCTCGCCTTGCCGGGCTTGCCGGCGTCGGGCGAGGCGCGCGGCAGCTTCGGTGGCGCGCGCTCCTGGAGTCGGCGCTGGATGGCACCCGCAACCTGCGCGAGGTTGATCTCGCCCTCGCCGAGGCCGACGTAGAGCTCGTCGGCGTTCTCGAGCGAGAGTTCGTCGAGGATTTCGGGCAACGTCACCGTGCGTACGCCGAGCCGCTCGATCTCGCGCTCGAACATCTGCCGGCCCTGCTCGCGGTTCTGCCCCTCGTCGAGCTTGCGGAACCACGAGCGCACCTTGTGGCGGTTGCGCGGCGAGGCCAGGAAGCCGAGCGCCGGCACCAGCCAGTCGCGGCTCGGGTTCGGCTGCTTGCCCGGGATGATCTCGACCGTGTCGCCGTTTGCGAGCACGTGGCTCAGCGACACCATGCGGCCGTTGACCTTGGCCCCGCGGCAGCGGTGCCCGAGGCTCGTGTGCACGTGATAGGCGAAATCGAGCGGCGTGGCACCGCGCGGCAGGTCGACGACTTCGCCCTTCGGGCTCAGTGCGTAGACGCGGTCCTCGAAGATCTCGGCCTGCAGGCCGTCGAGGAGGTCGGGCTCCTCGCCCGAGCGCGTCGCCGGCTCGAGCAGCTGCCGCAGCCAGTTGATCTTCTGCTGGAAGCTCGACTCGGCCTTGCGCCCCTCCTTGTACTGCCAGTGCGCCGCGACGCCGAGCTCCGCGTGCTCGTGCATCTCCCGCGTGCGGATCTGCACCTCGAGCGGCAGGCGGCCGGGGCCGATCACTGCCGTGTGCAGAGAGCGGTAGTTGTTCTCCTTGGGGGTCGCGATGTAGTCGTCGAACTCGCCCGGGATGTAGGTCCACAGCCCGTGCACGATGCCGAGCGCGGCATAGCACTCGGACAGGGTGCCGACCTGGATGCGCACCGCGAGCACGTCCATCACCTGCTCGAAGGCGAGGCCCTTGCGCTGCATCTTCCGCCAGATGCTGTAGATGTGCTTCGGCCGCCCGGTGACCTCGCCGTCGATCCCGGCAGCCGCCAGCTCGGCGCGGATGAGCGAGCGGACGTCCTCGATGTAGCGCTCCCGCTCGGTGCGCTTCACCTTGAGCCAGCCGGCAATGCGCTTGTATTCCCCGGGCTCGCTGTAGCGGAACGCGAGGTCCTCGAGCTCCCACTTGACCTGCCAGATGCCGAGGCGGCTGGCGAGCGGGGCGTAGATCTCCCGGGTCTCGTGGGCGGCCCGGCGCTGCTCCTTCTCGGTCGCGGCCTTCAGATTGCGCATCCGCACGAGCTGTATCGCGAGGCGCAGCAGCACGAGTCGGACGTCGGAGGCGAGCGAGAGCAGGAGTTTCCTCAGCCCCTCCGCCTGCTCCGGCTTCATCGCCTGCCCCGGATTCCAGTCCGCGGGAATGCCGATGCCGCCAACCCGCCCGACCTCGCGCGCGAGGCGCACGGCGGCCTCGCCGAAGTCGTCCTGAGCCTTTGCGTCGTCGAGCACGCCCGAATCGAGCAGGGGAACGAGCAGCCCCGCGAGCAGCACGTCCTCGTCCGCCCTGAGTTGCGCGAGCACGCCGGCCAGCTCGAGGCTGCGCTCGGCGGCACGCGACGCCTCGAGCGACTGGACGTGGTCGAGCGCTGCGCGGACTCGCGGCGGCTGGGTCTGCGGATCGAACTCGGCGGGTTTCACTGCGTGGGTTATCATACGCCGCCGTCGTCGAGACACTTGCGGGGTGAGACTTGCCCAGGCTCAGTCGCGTTGGCCGGCGCTGGGCGATCCCGTCGACGGGAAGCGCGGCGCGAGGCGTGTCGGTCAGGATCCTCGGGCTCGACCCGGGGTCTCAGGCCACCGGCTTCGGCGTCATCGACTGGACCGACGGCCGCGCGAGCTACGTGACGAGCGGCGCGATCCGTACCCGGGGCACGGAGTTTCCGCCCCGGCTCCGGCAGATCTTCGAGGGCGTGCTCGAGCTGATGAAGTCGTACCGGCCGGCCGAGGTGGCCGTGGAGCGGGTCTTCATGCATCGCAATGCCGACAGCGCGCTCAAGCTCGGCCAGGCCCGGGGAGCCGCGCTCTGCGCCGCGTTCTCGGGGCAGCCGGAGGTATTCGAGTATGCGCCGCGCGAGGTGAAGCTCGCCGTGGTCGGGCAGGGCGGGGCCCAGAAGGAACAGGTGCAACTGATGGTGAAGACGCTGCTCAGGCTCACCGGCGACATCGGGCCGGACGCCGCGGACGCGATCGGCATCGCGCTCTGCCACGCGTACTCGCGGGAGGCGAAGATCGCGGTCTCGAGCCGTCTCGCCGGCGGGACGGCGACATGATCGGTCACCTGCGCGGACGCCTCGCGGCCAGGCACCCGCCGCAACTCGTGGTCGACGTCGGTGGAGTCGGCTACGAACTCGAAGCGCCGATGTCCACGTTCTACGGACTGCCCGCGGTCGGAGCCGAAGTGAGCCTGCACACGCACCTCGTCGTGCGCGAGGATGCCCACGTGCTGTTCGGTTTCGGCACCCAGCGGGAGCGGGCGCTGTTCCGCGAGCTGATCAAGGTCTCGGGCGTCGGGCCGCGTATCGCGCTCGCGATCCTCTCGGGCGTCAACGTCGACGAGTTCCAGCGCTGCGTCGAGACGGAGGACGTGGCGTCACTGGTGCGTGTGCCGGGCATCGGCCGCAAGACGGCCGAGCGGCTGGTGATCGAGATGCGCGACCGGCTCAAGGCGACCGGCGGCACCACGAGCGGTGCCTTGCCCGGGACCAGCCCGGACTCGGCGGCGACCCCGCAGGCCGAGGCCTTCAGTGCGCTCGTGGCGCTCGGCTACAAGCCGGCCGAGGTCACCCGGCTGCTGCAGAAAGTCGACCCGTCGGCCACCTCCACGGAGGACCTGATCCGCCACGCGCTGCGCGCGGCCGCGGGCTGACGGTGAACCCATGATCGAGCAGGACCGCGTCATCTCGGCCGGGCAGCAGCGCGACGAAGAAGCCTACGACCGCGCGGTGCGCCCGAAGACGCTCGCGGACTACGTCGGCCAGCCGGCGATGAAGGCGCAGATGGAGATCTTCATCCAGGCCGCCCGGCAGCGCGGCGAGGCGCTCGACCACGTGCTCATCTTCGGTCCCCCGGGGCTCGGCAAGACCACGCTCGCGCACGTCGTCGCCAACGAGCTCGGCGTCGGCTTCAAGCAGACCTCGGGCCCGGTGCTCGAGCGGCCCGGCGACCTCGCGGCGCTGCTCACCAACCTGCAGCCGAACGAGATCCTGTTCGTCGACGAGATACATCGCCTGAGCCCGGTCGTCGAGGAAATCCTCTACCCGGCGCTCGAGGATTTCCAGCTCGACATCGTGATCGGCGAGGGCCCGGGCGCCCGCTCCATCAAGATCGACCTGCCGCCATTCACCCTC